>Ga0055451_10000172_pt1 | contig 24270 bp, 23 predicted proteins | sample China_Galinas_PW_3_FD_57745 | JGI IMG/M metagenome (GOLD analysis project Ga0055451, IMG submission 57745) | Wetland microbial communities from San Francisco Bay, California, USA, that impact long-term carbon sequestration - China_Galinas_PWB_D2 | ecosystem: Environmental > Aquatic > Marine >... | reverse complement strand
CAGGAGAAGAACAGATGGCTGTGACCGATGAGCGGCTGACCCTCTCCCAGCTCGGCGAGCAGCAAGGCTGGAACCACCGGGAGAGCGACCGCACCGACGTCTACACCCGCGGCGCGGTCCGGGTCCGGGTGATCTGGCAGGGCGACAGCAAGATCAGCGGTGCGTCGTACTTCGTGGACGAGTTGTACGAGACCTACACCCGCGAGCTGAACAAGGTCCAAACCTGGCTCAAGCGGTAGCTCACCTGCCGTGCGGTGACGGTGGGCCGAGCAGGTCCAGCGCCGCACCGACGGCCTCGTCGGTGATGTCGCGCATGCGGCCACCGCTTTCCACCGTCATCGCGGTCAGTTCCCGCAGACCGCCGATCAGCATGATGGCCCGCTGGCGTGACACCTTCTGAATGCCCGCCGCGTGCAGTTCGTCGGTGTTGCTGAGGGTCTGAATCATCGTGATGAACGACTCGGTGACCTCACGCTGTAGCCGGCGGGCCGCAAGCCCGAGTGCGGGCACGTCGCGGATCCAGCTCAGCATCACCGCCGGCTGCGACTCGGCGTTGGCGATCCAGGCCTCGACCGCCTGCCGGATCTGGGCATCCCACGGCGCGGAGGGGTCGACCGCAGCCGAGATGGTCTCGATGGCCTGCCGGTTGGTGTCGGTGAGCAGCGCCACCAGGCAGGATTCCCGGTCCGAGAAGTGCTCGTAGAACGTTCGCCGGGAGGTCCGCGCCCGCCGCACGATGTCGGCGACGGTGGTGGCGGAGTATCCGGTGTCGGCGATCGACTCCGCCAGGGCGTCGATCAGGCGCCGGCGCGGGTTGGCATCGACCTTGGCCGGCGGTGCCGTGGACTTCACCGTCTGTACACACCGCCTTCCCGTTCGCGCTCCGATCGTACGGCCCGGCCGACCGCTAGAGTCGGACATCGTGTCTGACATCGGGTTCTCCCGCTACGTCGCGCTCGGGGACAGCCAGACCGAGGGCTTGTGGGACGGCGACGACAGCAGGGGCGTGATCGGCTTCGCCGACCGCTTGGCGGCGATTCTCGACGAGCTCTACCCCGGGTTGCTGTATGCCAATCTGGCAGTGCGCAGCAAGCAGGTCAGCGACGTGCTCAACAACCAACTCCCGCAGGCACTGGCGATGGAGCCCGACCTGATCACCGTCTGCATCGGGATGAACGATGTGACGCGGCCCGGCCGCGCCTTCGACGCCGCGCTGGCCGAGCTGGAGGAGATCTACGGGCGGCTGGCCGCCTCGGGTGCGACCGTGGTGACGACGACCTTTCCCAACGTCGCCAAGCTGCTTCCGGTCGGCCGTCTGATCGCCTCCCGGATGCTGCAGATCAACGCGCTGATCAGGACCGCCGCCGAATGCCACGGCTTCCGGCTCGTCGACCTCTACAACGCCCCGTCGATGACCGAGGACGAGACATGGAGTTTCGACCGGATGCATGCCTCGACCAAGGGGCACACCCTGTTCGCCGAGGCGGCCGCCGAAGCGCTCGGGCTTCCCGGCAGCAGCAACGACTGGACCCGCACTGCCGGCGCCGGGATGCGCCGGACCCCGCTTGAACGTGCCTACGCGCAGGTTCAGTGGACGCGCGGGTTGCTCATACCCTGGCTGTGGCGGCACCTGCGGGGCCGCTCGTCGGGCGACGGCCGAGATCCGAAATTTCCAGTCCTGCAGCCTGTTTCAGAGCGTGTCCTGGAGGCCCACCGGTCGGGTTAGCGGCCGCGTCGTCACGACGCAGCAGAGGTGTCCAGCGTGCCGGTGCGAACGGCCCCGGTGACACCGCCGTCGACGGCCAAGTCGACGCCGGTGATGAAACCGGCACCCGGGCCGAGCAAGAACTCCGTTGCCACCGCGATGTCGTCGGGCGTGCCGATCCGGCCCATGCCGGCACCCGCGATCATGGCCCGCATGCCGTCTCCCGACGCCCCGGCCAGCTCCTGGCGGCCCATCGCGGTGGATATCACACCCGGGCTGATCGAGTTGATCCGCACACCGCGCCGACCCCACGCCGAGGCCGCACCCGCCACGCGAAGATGGTTGGCACGCTTGGCGAGCACATACGCGTAATGGCTGTTGAGAACCTGGTCTGCTGCGCACACCGGCAACCCGAGCAATTCGTCGGCGGGGATGGTGGCCAACTGCTGTTCGACCTCGGGGGCCAGTGGCGGAATCAGGTGCCCGGCCATGCTCGCGATCACGACAGCAGCACCGCCCGGCTCGATGACGTTGAGGAACTCCTCGATCACGAGCGCGACCCCGAGAAGGTCGACAGCCAGGACGGCCTCCATCGAGGCCTGTTCGGGCGACAAGCCGGCGGTATGCACGAGGTTGACCACCCGCCCGGCTCCCGCGGCGATCCCAGCCAGCTCGGCGATCGATTCACGGGACGACACGTCGACCTGGACGGCCAGGGCGGCGTGTCCGTGCTCGGCGAGTTCGGCGGCCACCCGGTCGGCCTGTTCCGCCTGGACGTCACCCAGCACGATGGTGCGGCCGGCCCCGACCCGATGCGCGATGGCCCGGCCCATCCCCCCGGCGCCGATGATGACCAGAACCTCGCGCTCGCCCCTGCCTGACGTCGATGTCACGAAAACCTCCCTATGGATGTCATCCACGATTGTGGCCCGTGGTGCTGCGACGATCCGACCCGGGCCGGGTGTGGGCCCAGATGGGCACGATCAACGTCACCATCGCCGTTGTGGGCCGGTTTGGCGCGCATCCGGCATTTGGCCTGAAAGGCTCGTCGCCGACCACATTCATGGGATAGTTGCGGGACGACGTCGCCGGCGACTTGCCGTGTGTAACTGCAGGTGGAGGTTGGAACCAGTGGATGTATCTGCATCGGCCGCCCCGGGGGGCGAGGGCGGTGCGGCACAGGTGCAAGTGCGATGACTGAGCCGACCGACCAGGATCCCCGCCCCCCGGGCTGGCTGCAGGGCCGAGTCCGGCATTGGCAGTTCCACCCGCCTCTCAAGACCGCCTTCGCGGTCTCCGCACTGCTGGCCGCCGTCGTATTGGTCGCGGTCTACATGCAATTCCGCGGCGACTTCGAACCCAAGACCCGGCTGACCCTGGTGTCCAACCGGGCCGGCCTGGTGATGGATCCCGGCTCGAAGGTCACCTACAACGGCGTCGAGATCGGCCGGGTGTCCGCGGTGGACGCCCTCGAGCAGGGCAACACCACCAAGGCCAAGCTCTCACTCGACGTCGACCCGAAGTACATCCACCTGATCCCGGCCAACGCGATCGTCCAGATCAAGGCCACCACCGTCTTCGGCAACAAGTACGTGTCGTTTCGCAGCCCGGCAGACCCGACGAAGGCCCGCGTCTCCAGCGCAGACGTGATCGACGTGTCACATGTGACGACGGAGTTCAACACGTTGTTCGAGACGATCACCTCGCTCTCGGAGAAGGTCGACCCGGTCAAGCTCAACCTGACGTTGTCGGCGGCCGCCGAGGCGCTCGACGGGCTGGGCACCAAGTTCGGACAGTCGATCCTCAACGCCAACGTGATCCTCGACGACATCAACCCGCAGATGTCGCAGATCCGCTACGACGTGCGCCGGCTGGCCGACCTCGCCGACCTGTACACGAAGGCCTCACCGGACTTCTGGGACTTCCTCGACAACGCCGTCACCACCGCGCGCACCCTCAACGAGCAGCAGAAGGACCTCGACGCCGCGCTGCTGGCCTCAGTGGGATTCGGCAACACCGGCGCCGACGCCCTCGAGCCCGGCAGCCCCTACTTCGTGCGCGGCCAGGCCGACCTGGTGACCACCGCGCGCACCCTCGACACCTACAGCCCGATGATCTACTGCACGATCCGCAACAACGCGGAGCTGATACCGGCGGTGGACTCCTCGGCCGGTGGCAACGGCTATTCGATCGATTTCCACATCATGCTGACCGGCGCGCCCAACCCCTACGTCTACCCCGACAACCTGCCGCGGGTGAACGCCAAGGGCGGTCCCGGCGGGGCCCCGGGTTGCTGGCAGAAGATCAACCGGGACCTGTGGCCGGCGCCGTACCTGGTGGCCGACACCGGTGCGTCCCTCGCCCCCTACAACCACTTCGAACTGGGTATGCCGATCCTGACCGAGTACGTGTGGGGCCGTCAGGTCGGCGAGAACACCATCAACCCCTAGCCGAGGTCCAATGCCGCGGCCAACTCCCGCAGCGCGGGACGGGGATCCCAGGTCGGGTCTCCGTCGCCGAGGACCTGGACCACGACATGGTCGGCGCCGGCGTCGAGGTGCGCCGTGACCGTGGCCGCGGCCTGATCGACCGAGCCCATGCCCACGATGCCGCGGGCCAGCCGGTCCGAACCCCCGCGCACCAGATCGGATTCGTCGAATCCCTGGCGCAGCCAGGAATTCCGGTAGTTGGGCAGCCCCGAGTAGACGTCCAGATGCAGGTGCGCCCGCCGCAGCTGCTCGTCGGCGCCCTCACCCACGACGACGGCCTGCTCGGATACCACCCAGCGGTCGGCGCCCAGAATCTGCCTGGTCGTCGCGGTCTGCTCAGGGGTGACGAGATAGGGATGCGCCCCGTCGGCGTGAGTGCCCGACAACTCGATCATCTTGGGGCCCAGGGCCGCCAACAGCCGCGTCGGGCGGCCCGCGCCCGGCTCGATTGTCTCCGGCAGGGCCGCCATCCGGTCCAGATAGGCCCGCATCGAAGCCAGCGGCTTCTCGTAGGACAAGCCGAACATGTTCTGTACCAACGGTCCGTGGCTCACGCCCAGCCCGAGCACGAATCGACCGGGGTGCAGGGCACTCAGCGTGCGCCCGCCGCCTTCCGCCACGGACGGCAGCCGGACGTGAATGTTGGCGATGCCGGTCCCGACGACCAGGCGCTCGGTGGCGCTCAGGAACGCCGCCGACTCGACCAGACAATCCTTGAGCCCCACGTCGGGGATGAACAGCGAGCCGTATCCGAGCGCTTCGATATCCCGGGCCACCTCCTGAGCGGCCGGCATGAACCAGGTCTGGCTGGCCCACCACACGCCGATACGGGCCGGGAAGTCGATCGGTGCGCGCTCGGCTGTGGTCACCGGCCACCCCTTTTCGGTCGTCAATTGTCGGCGGGGATCCGCAGCGTGTCACCTGTCAGCATGGCGATCGAGCTGCGGAGCTCGTGCGGCGGGGGAGGTGGTGGCAGCGGCTCGTGCGGACCGGCCCGGAAGGCGTCGACCATCAGCGCGGCAAACCGGCGCCACGCATCGGGTGCGTGCTCGCGGGTTGCCTCCAGCATGCCGGCGTCGGCCAGCAGCATCACCACGAAGTCGCTCACACCGACATCCGGTCGTAGTGCGCCGGCTCGTTGAGCCCGGGCGATCACCTCACCGACTTTGTCCACCGATTCAGCGGCCCGCTGCTCGATGATCGAACTCGCGGGGAATGCTGTGGTCAGAAGGGCGCGCAGGCCGGGGTCGGACGCCTGCAGCGCACACAGTTCAAAGACCAGGCCACGGAAGGCGTCCCACGGGCGCGGGTTGGCCAGCGCCTTATCCACCGCCTCGATGTACGACGACATATTGCGCTCGAAGGCCGCGATCGCCAGGTCGGTGCGGGTCGGGAACCGTCGGTACAGCGTCGCGACACCGACACCAGCGCTGCGCGCGATGTCCTCCAGCGGCACCGAAAGCCCCTTCTCAGCAAATAGTCGTGCTGCTGCGGTCACGATCCGGTCGCGGTTGCGCTCAGCGTCGGCGCGCAGCGGCCTGGATCGCTCCGCGCCACATTGCGCGTGAGGAATCACCACGTCAGATTACCGCCACAAGTGGCGCCGTACCACCAGTGGTCGATATCGTCGGCGACGGACTGATGGGAACCCTCCACTTATCAGGCGGGAGTCGTACGTGGCGATCACCACAGTTCAGAGCCCTCGGCATGCGTGGCGCGCCGGGCCGAAGGCCGGGTGCGGGGTATTCCGCGGCGGATCCTGGCCGCAGTGTCCGTCGGCGACATCCTGGTCGGACTCGGCGCGCCCGGGGCCCCGATCGCCCATCCCCGCATCGCCGCGGACCTCGACGCGTCACCGCGCACCTGCAGTGGACCACCGACGCATGCGTGCTCAGCCTTGTTTCGCCGTTGATCTGCGGCGGCAAACTCGGCGACATGTTCGGCCGGTCACCGACCGCAGCGCCTCGAATGTTGGCTGGTCCCGTGGCGCGGGAGGCCGGCGTTCGTCGTCGTGGCAGACTAGAACGCGTTCTAGTCTGGACACGAGTGCAGGAGAGTCCATGGGCAGCAGCGGCGCCGGCTTCGACCTCTCGTCGGTGTTCCGCACCGTCGCCACCACCATCCCGGATCGTCAGGTCCTGGTCTGGCGCGACCGCCGACTGACCTATGCGCAGATGGACGCCCGCATCGACGGCGTCGCGCACTACCTGACATCGCAGGGGCTGGGCTGTCACACCGAACGTGATCAGCTGCAGCGGCACGAGTCGGGCCAGAATCACCTCGGCCTCTACCTGCGCAACGGCAACGAATACCCCGAGGCCATGGTGGCCGGCTACCGTACCCGGGTCGCACCGTTCAACGTCAACTACCGCTACGTCGAGGAAGAGCTGCTCTATCTGCTCGACGACGCCAAGGCCAAGGCCCTGGTCTACGGGGCCGAGTTCGCACCGCACGTGGCTTCGATCCGCGACCGGCTGCCGAATCTGCGGGTGCTCATCCAGGTCGCCGACGGCTCGGGCAACGCCCTGTTGCCCGGTGCGGTGGACTACGAATCCATCCTGACCACACCGGCACCGGCCGGCGGTATGCCGACGCCCAGCGGCGACGATCTCTACCTCCTCTACACCGGCGGCACGACGGGCATGCCGAAGGGCGTGCTGTGGCGCCAGCACGACATCTTCATGTCCGCCATGGGCGGCCGCCCGTTCGGGGCCGACAAAGCCTTGGAGTCCTACGCGGAGCTCGCCGAGCAAGCCCGTGCGAACGCCGGGGTCCGATCGATTCTGATGATCCCGCCGCTGATGCACGGTGCGGCGCAGTGGGCTCTGTTCAACGTGATCAGTGCCGGCGGCTGGATCGCGATCCCCGACGACGTGGACCACCTGGACGCCGCGTCAGTCCTGCGGCTCGCCGAGCGCGAGCGGATCCTGAGCATTCCGGTGGTCGGCGACGCGATCGCCCGCCCGCTGGTGGACGAGATCGAGGCCGGCAACTACGACCTGTCCGGCCTGATGACCGTCACCAACGGCGGCGCCCCACTGTCGCCGACGGTGCGGGAACGGCTGCTCGCCGCACTGCCCAATCTCATGGTCCTCGATGCCGTCGGCGCTTCCGAGACCGGTATGCAGATGACGACGATCGCCGCCAAGGGGATCGGAACCAAACCCGCCACATTCACGCCCCAGGCAGATACCGCCGTCGTCGCAACCGATTTCAGCCGAGTGCTAGGGCCAGGAGACGGCGAGGGGTGGCTGGCGCGCAGCACGTTCGTCCCGCTGGGCTACCTCGGCGACGCCGAAAAGACGGCGCGCACCTTCCCCACCATCGACGGTATCCGCTGGTCGGTCCCCGGCGACCGGGCCCGCTACCTTCCGGACGGCCAGATCGAGTTGCTCGGCCGCGACTCGGTCACCATCAACTCCGGTGGCGAGAAGATCTTCGCCGAGGAGGTCGAACGCGCGGTCGCCAGCCATGCCGCCGTGTACGACGTTGTCGTGGCGGGCCGTCCGTCGCAGCGCTGGGGCAACGAAGTCGTCGCGATAGTCCAACTGGCCGAAGGCAAGGCCGCCACCGACGACGAGCTCGCCGAAGCCTGCCGGGCCCACATCGCGCACTACAAGATCCCGAAGGCCTTCGTGCGTACCGACAAGGTGGTGCGCTCCCCCGCCGGCAAGGCCGACTACCGCTGGGCCAAGGCGCTGGCCGCGGAAAGCGCTGCCGCACAGGGCTAGATCTTCAGGTACCCCTTGTCGGCCGGCACCTGAGCCGCCGTCAGCAGAGCCGACGCGTCGCTGGCGAGGAACAGCACCACCTCACTGACCTGCTCGGGCGGGATCAGCGAGTCGGTGGGCAGGGCGCCGGGCGAGAAGCTGTTGATGTAGTGCGGGTGCTTCTGGAAGGTCTCGTACATCGACAGGTCGTTGCCCAGCGCAGTGTCGACGCCGTAGGTGTGCACAGAGTTCACCCGAATGCCGTACTCGCCCAATTCGATCGCCAGTGAATTGGTCAGCCCGACAATACCGAACTTGCTTGCACAGTAGTGCCCCGCACCGGGCACGGACTTGATGCCGGCAGCAGAACTGATCGCGATGATCGAGCCGCCGTTGCCGGCCTCGATCATGGCCGGCACCGTTGCCTTCATCGTGTTCCAGAATCCGGTCAGGTTGATGTCGATGGTCTCCTGCCACTGTTCGGCGGGAATCTCCCAGACCCGGCCCCAGCTCATGACTCCGGCGTTGGCAACGACGATGTCGAGGCGGCCGAATTGTTCGACAGCGCTGCCGACAGCGCGCTGCTGCCCGGCGAGATCACGCACGTCCACCCGGTCCGCGGTGATCTTGGCGCCTTCGTCTTCGACCAACCGGACGGTCTCGGCGAGATCCTCCGGCTGGGCCGGTGGGTAGCCGATATGAGCGCCGACCGGTCCGCAGGCATCGGCGGCCACGATGTCGGCGCCGGCACGGGCAAGCCGCACGCAGTGTGCGCGGCCCTGACCGCGGGCCGCACCCGTGACGTAGGCGACCTTGCCTTCGAGCGGACGCACGCCGGTCACAAGTGCACCGTTGCGGTGGCGGGCGCGATCTGATGCTCCACGGCCCACACCCTACGTTCGGCACCGAGGTGGACGGTCGAGAATGCGAAGCTCAGCCAGGACCAAACCTCGCGTCACCGGTTTTCGCATCGTGGTACCAGCCACCGGCGGCCTGCGTCCCGCCGTCGACGTGAATCGTCTGGCCGGTGATGTAGCTCGCCATGTCGGACGCGAGAAATACCGCGGTACTGGCGATCTCGTCGACATGGCCGGCACGGCCAGCCGGGATGGCGGCGCTGATCCGAGGCGGCAGGCCGTCCGGCGACAACCGCAACAGCCCCTCTGTCACGGTGACGTCCGGTGCGATCGCGTTGACCCGGATGCCGTGGGGTGCCAGTTCGAAGGCAGCCGTCTTGGTGTAGTTGATCACGCCGGCCTTGGCCGCGGCATAGGCCGCGTAGCCCGGCGCGGCGCGCACCCCCTCGATCGACGTCAACGAGATGACGCTGCCGCCGCGCCCGTCGGTGACCAGCTGCCGGGCCACGCGCTGCGTGCACAGCAGCACGTGGCGCAGATTCGACCGGTAAAGCGCGTCCCAGCCGTTCTCGGTGGTGTCCAGCAGAGGTGAGGCGAACACCCCGCCGGCGTTGTTGACCAGGATGCTCACCGGGCCCAGCTTGGCGGAGGTGCGGGCCAGGGCGGCATCGACGTGTCCGCCGTCTCGGACATCGGCGACGACGCCCAGGATCCCCAGCTCTTCGGCGGTGGCAGTACAGCTTTCGGCGTCGCGCTCCCAGATGGCGACTTTTGCGCCGAATTGCGCCAGGCCCGCGGCGATCCCCCGACCGATCCCGGCCCCGCCACCGGTGACGACCGCAACGCGGTCGGTGAGCAGGATGTCCGACGGCGTGATCGCCACGGCGTCAGCCGGCCGCCGCGGCGACCGGTGCCATCACCTCGTCGGCGAACCGCGCGATCCCGTCGAGCGCCTCGCGGGTGCGCCGCCACGGCATGACGATCAGCCTGTCGATCCCGGCCTCGACGGCGCGTTCGACATCCTCGGCCGATGCGACCGGGGCAGATGTGGTGACCTCTGGTGTGCCTGAGCGGCCGTGCTCGGCCCACAGCGCTGCCAGCTTCTGTATCGAGCCCGGGAGCTGTTCGAGCGTGTGGTTCATCGGGATCCAGCCCGCTCCGAAGCGAGCCACCCGGCGCAACGCCGGTCCGCCGTCGCCGCCGATGTGCAGGGGCGGACCGCCGGGCTGAACGGGTTTCGGCTCGAAGGAGACAGCGTCGAAGTCGAAGAACCGGCCGTGGTGTTCGATGGTCGGTTCCGTCCACAGCGCACGACAGACCTCCAACGCCTCGTTGACGCGTGCACCCCGGGTGTCGAAGTCCAAGCCGGTGGCGTCCCACTCTTCGCGCAGCCAGCTCGCGCCGACACCGAAGTCGAAGCGCCCGCTCGAGACGATGTCCAGCGTGGCGGCCGCCCGCGCGCTGACGAAGGGGTGGCGCAGTCCGATGTTGTAGACATAGGTCCCCATCCGGATGGTGCTGGTCAGCCCGGCCAGATATGACAGGTAGCCCAGCGCGTCGAACATCGGCGTCTGGGGCGGGATGGGCGGATGACTGTCCCCGTGGTGCGGGCTGCCGCTCATCGTGGCGGGCAACACCAGGTGCTCGGGCAGCCAAACCGACTCGTAGCCGAGTTCCTCGGCGCGGACCGTCAGCTCCCGCCACAGGCCGGGGTGAACGCCCCCGAGTGGGATTCCGAACTTCATCTCGCCGCCTGAAGAGTGCACGAAGCGGGATGGTACGCCCAGCGCAGACATCCCGGAAGTCCCCCTCTCGGATAGCGAGAGTCGCATTATCGAGGCCGCCACGACAGGCCGGCACCCAGTAGCGTTTGCCGCATGACGGCGCGCAGGCTGCAGGTTCGCTATGCCGTTGCACTCGGATTCGCGCAGGTCATGGCCGCCGGTGAGGTGACGGCCATCGTCCTGCCCCTGCGCGGCGAGACCGTGGCCAGTGCCGCCACCGTGTTCTCCACCAGGACGCTGGTCGCCTTCATCGTCCTGATGGTGCCGGCCGTCGTCGCCGCCGTGGCATACGCGCTCGTCACGGTCAGCTCGTCACTACGGTGGTTCACCTCCGGGGAGAAACCCTCGGCGCGGCAGCGACGATCCGCGCGGAACCTCGCCCGCAACCAATCCGCGATGGTCATGGCGACGTGGGCCGTCGCCGGGGTCGTGCTGACAGCCATCAATTCCCAGGGCGGCGTCCAGGCCGCGCTGCTGATCGCGACCTTGACGCTGTTCGGCGCAACAACGTCCTCGGGTGCCGCACTGTTGTTCGCACAGCGCACGGTGCGCCCGGTCGTGGCGGCAGCGACCGCGGGTTCGACGGGGCGGGACACGACGCCGGGTGTGCTGGCGCGGCTGCTGTTGATGTGGCTGATGGTCAGTGCCCTACCCACCCTCGGCATCGCCGTCCTCGTGCTCATGCGCTCCAGCGGCTGGATCATCGCCAAGTCGGGTTCCATCGAGATTCCGATCCTGGTCCTTTCGCTGGTCTCGATGCTGGTCGGTCTGCGCGGCATGATGGTGGTATCCCTGTCGATCTCCGATCCGGTCCATGAGGTCGTCGACGCGATGGCCCAGGTCGGGCACGGCCGCATCGACACCACCGTCAGCGTCTACGAACGCTCCGAAATCGGGCGCCTGCAGGCCGGATTCAACAGGATGGTGGCCGGCCTGGCCGAACGCGACCGGCTACGCGACCTGTTCGGCCGCCATGTCGGGGCAGACGTCGCTCGCCGGGCGGCCTCCGAGACCGGCTCATCGGACGGCGAGGTACGGGAGGCGGCCGTGCTGTTCGTCGACCTGGTGGGCTCCACCCGGCTGGCACAGACGCACTCACCGGCGGAGGTGGCCGAGGTGCTCAACCACTTCTTCCAGATCGTGGTCGCCGCGGTGGACGAGCGCCACGGGCTGATCAACAAGTTCCAGGGTGACGCCGTGCTTGCCGTGTTCGGCGCACCGCTGCTCAACGACCGGGCGGCCTCCGACGCGCTGACGACCGTCCGCGCGCTGCAGGCGGCACTGCGTCGACTGCCGTTGGTGGACTTCGGCATCGGGGTGTCGGCAGGTCCGGTGTTCGCCGGCAACATCGGTGCGGAACATCGCTACGAGTACACCGTCATCGGAGATGCGGTCAACGAGGCGGCGCGGCTGGCCGACCGGGCCAAGACCACCCCGGAGCGTGCCCTGTGCTCGTCGTCGGCCCTGGCGCACGCCGACGACGCCGAGCGCGCGCACTGGGCACCGCACGCGTCGGAGGTGCTGCGCGGCCGACTGACGGCCACCCAGATATCTGCGCCGGCGCCAAGCGCCTGACTGTCGTTCTGAAGCCGCCTTTTCCCCTTTTTCCGGGGTTCCCTTGTGCGCAACCCGCAGTTGGGACAATGGTGGCAATCAGGAGGTACGTCATGGGTGACAAGGCGAACACTTCCCAGTCGACGCGAACGTTTCCCGCCGTGGACAGTCCGGCCGCCGTGCGCAACGTCGTTCTCGTCGGCCCGTCCGGTGCCGGTAAGACCACTCTCGTCGAAGCGCTGCTGGTGGCCTCGGGCGTGCTCTCCCGACCGGGCTCGGTCGTCGACGGCACCACCGTCTGCGATTTCGACGACGCGGCGATCCGTCAACAACGTTCGGTCGGGCTGGCCCTGGCGCCGGTGCCCTACGACGGCATCAAGGTGAACCTCATCGACACCCCCGGTTACGCCGACTTCGTCGGCGAGCTGCGGGCCGGCCTGCGCGCGGCGGACTGTGCGTTGTTCGTGATCGCGGCCAACGAGGGCGTCGACGAACCCACCCGGGCGCTGTGGCACGAATGCGACGAGGTCGCCATGCCGAGGGCGGTGGCGGTCACCAAACTCGATCACGCGCGCGCGGATTACGGCAGCGCGTTGAGCGCGGCGCAGGCCGCCTTCGGCGAGAAGGTCCTGCCGCTGTACCTGCCGACCGACAACGGGTTGATCGGGCTGCTCTCCGGCAACCAGTACGAGTACCGCGACGGCGACCGCAGCACACACCAACCCTCGGCGTCGTACGCCGACCGGATCGACGAACATCGCGGCGCCCTGATCGAGGGGATCATCGAGGAGTCCGAGGACGAATCCCTGATGGAGCGCTACCTCGGTGGCGAGACGATCGACGAGGCGGTCCTGACCGCCGACCTGGAGAAGGCGGTCGCGCGGGGATCGTTCTTCCCGGTGATCCCGATCTGCAGCGGCAGCGGCGTCGGCACGCAGGAACTGCTGGAAGTCGCCACCCGGGGCTTCCCGTCACCCCCGGAGCATCGGCTGCCCGAGGTGTTCAACCCGCACGGCGTCGCCCGCACCGGACTCGCTTGCGATCCCGACGGACCGCTGCTGGCCGAGGTGGTCAAGACGACGTCAGACCCGTATGTCGGCAGGGTCAGCCTGGCCCGGGTTTTCTCCGGGACCATCAGGCCCGACGCGACAGTGCATGTTTCGGGCCACTTTTCGGCCTTCTTCGAGGCGAACACCCACGCCGACCACGACGAGGACGAACGCATCGGCACGCTGTCGTTCCCGCTGGGCAAGCAGCAGCGGCCTGCGCCCGCGGTGGTGGCCGGAGACATCTGCGCGATCGGCCGGCTGGGCCGCGCCGAAACCGGCGACACCTTGTCCGACAGGGCCGATCCGCTGCTGCTCAAGCCGTGGACCATGCCCGAGCCGCTGCTTCCGGTCGCGATCCAGGCGCACGCCAAGACCGACGAAGACAAGCTGTCGGCCGGTCTGGGGCGCCTGGCCGCCGAGGACCCCACACTGCGTATCGAGCAGAACCCGGAGACACACCAGATCGTGCTCTGGTGCATGGGCGAGGCGCACGCCGGGGTGGTGCTGGATGCGCTGGCCAACCGCTACGGCGTCAATGTCGACACCGTCGATGTGCGTATTCCGCTGCGGGAGACCTTCGGCGCTGCGTCCAAGGGACACGGACGCCACGTCAAACAGTCCGGCGGACACGGCCAGTACGCGGTGTGTGACATCGAGGTCGAACCGCTGCCGCAAGGCTCGGGTTTCGAATTCGTCGACAAGGTGGTCGGCGGCGCGGTGCCCCGGCAATTCATCCCCAGTGTCGAGAAGGGTGTCCGCGCTCAGATGGGACGCGGGGTACACGCCGGCTATCCGGTGGTCGATATCCGTGTCACCCTGCTCGACGGCAAGGCGCACAGTGTCGACTCCTCCGATATGGCGTTCCAGATGGCCGGTGGGTTGGCGCTGCGCGAGGCGGCGGCCGCGACGCGGACCAACCTGCTCGAACCGGTCGATCTGGTCACCATCGTGGTGCCCGACGAGCTGGTGGGTGCGGTGATGGGCGACCTCTCCGGGCGCCGCGGACGAGTCCTGGGCACCGAGCAGGCTGGGGGTGACCACACGGTCATCAGGGCGGAGGTGCCACAGGTCGAGCTCTCCCGCTACGTCATCGACCTGCGCAGCCTGGCTCACGGTGCGGCGTCGTTCACCCGCTCGTTCGCCCGCTACGAGCCTATGCCGGAGTCCGCGGCCGCCAAGGTGAGCAGCTAGACGGTTTGGCCACCGCGAGACTGAACTGACGCAGCTGTCCTCTCGATGATCTTCTGCGTCAATTCAGTCTCGGCCCAAGTACTAGAAGGAGTAGCCCGCCCGGGCGATCCGGCATGTCGCGGTAATGTCATTACCCACCTGTCCGGCGCATCGCGAAAGGATCCCTGGCTTGACCGCACCGAGATCGCTGCGAGAACTGTTCGACCAGCTCGGCCTGCGGGAGGCCGACTCCGAAGAAGGCACCCTCGCCATGGAGATGCCCGTCGACGAGCGGGTGACCAACACCGCGGGCGGGCTGCAGGGTGGACTGATCGCCACCATGGCCGACGTGACCGCGGGTCAACTGGCCTCGCGCAGCACGCCGTTCGGAATGGCCATCGCCACGACGGATCTGTTCATCCGGTATCTGCGACCGATCAAGATCGGACCGGCACGGGCCGTGGCCCGCATCCTGCGGACGGGTAAGCGGTCCGTCGTCGTCCAGGTGGACGTCTATCGGGTCGATGACGGCGAGCTGGCCGCCACGTCCACGGTGAACTTCGCCGCCGTCGGCTAGGGATACCGGCGGCCTTCGGACGACGACGCGTTTCGCGAACGTCGAGCGCGCGAGCCCTGGTGTCACCCGACTATGTATGGTTCTATACATAGATGCCGGGTCCGCGGGAACGAATGGTCGCCTCGGCCGCGCTTCTCATCCGCGAGCGCGGCGCCCATTCGACGGCGATCGCCGACGTGCTCGAGCACAGCGGCGCACCACGCGGCTCGGCCTACCACTACTTCCCCGGCGGACGCACCCAGTTGCTCTGCGAAGCAGTCGATTACGCGGCCGACTACATCGCCGCGAAGATGGCCAAGGCATCCAGCGGCGTCGACATGCTGGAGATGTTGGTGCGCTACTACCGCAAGCACCTCATCGCCACCGACTACCGGGCCGGGTGCCCCGTTCTGGCTGTCGCGGTGGAGGCCGGTGATCCCGGCGGCGGGGCCCGGACCACCCCGGTGATCGACCGGGCCGCCGCGGCATTCGCCCGGTGGAACGACCTGATCGCCGGGCGCCTCGTCGCCGACGGACTGCCGCAGGCCCGCGCCGAGGAACTGGCGATGCTGACGGCCGCGACCCTGGAGGGGGCGATCGTGCTCGCCCGCGCCGCCCGCGACGTCAAGCCCCTGGACGTGGTTCATCGACAACTGCTCGGCCTGCTGCAGGCCGAGCCCTCGGAAGGAAAGACCTCAGATGTCCGGTGACTGGCAGCAGACCGCGTGCATCCTGTGCGAATGCAACTGCGGGATCGTCGTGCAGACCGAGGGGCGCCGCCTCGCCCGCATCCGCGGCGACAAGGACCATCCTGCCTCGCAGGGCTACACCTGCAACAAGGCCTTGCGCCTGGACCACTACCAGAACAACGCCGCCCGGCTGACCTCCCCGATGCGCCGCCGGCCCGACGGCAGCTATGAGCAGATCGACTGGGACACCGCGATCGCCGAGATCGCCGCCGGCTTCAAGCACATCAGCCAGACCTACGGCGGCGAGAAGATCTTCTACTACGGCGGCGGCGGGCAGGGCAATCACCTCGGCGGTGCCTACAGCAGCGCCTTCCTCAAGCCGCTCGGGTCGCGCTACCGATCGAATGCGTTGGCGCAGGAGAAGACCGGCGAGCACTTGGTCGACGCTCACCTCTACGGCGGGCACACCCGGGGCGAATTCGAGCACGCCGAAGTCTCGGTGTTCGTCGGCAAGAATCCGTGGATGTCGCAGAGCTTCCCGCGAGCCCGGGTCGTGCTCCACGAGATCGCCAAGGATCCGGCGCGCTCGATGGTCGTCATCGATCCGGTGGTCACCGACACCGCCGAGATGGCCGACTACCACCTGCGGGTGAAACCCGGCGCCGACGCCTGGTGTGTGGCGGCGCTGGCCGCGGTACTGGTCCAGGAAAACCTCTGCGACGAAACGTTTCTGGCCGATCACGTCACCGGCACCGACGCGGTACGCGAGGTGCTGCACCGCATCCCGATCGCCGACTACGCGCAGCGCAGCGGTGTCGACGAGGACCTGATCCGGGCTGCGGCGCGGCGGATCGCGGGCGCCCAGAGCGTGGCGGTGTTCGAGGATCTCGGCGTGCAGCAGGCACCCAACAGCACGCTGTGCTCCTACCTGAACAAGCTGCTGTGGATCCTCACCGGCAACTTCGCCAAACGCGGTGGCCAGCATCTGCATTCGACATTCGCGCCGTTATTCAGCCCGGGCGGGGTGGGCCGCACACCGGTGACCGGCGCCCCGGTGATCGCCGGGCTGGTGCCCTCCAACGTGGTGCCCCAGGAAATCCTCACCGACCATCCCGACCGGTTCCGGGCAATGATCGTCGAGAGCAGCAACCCGGCCCATTCGATCGCCGACTCACAAGCCTGCCGTGCGGCGTTCGAATCGCTGGAGCTGATGGTGGTCATCGACGTGGCGGTGACCGAAACCGCCCGGCTGGCCCATTACGTGCTGCCCGCGGCCAGCCAGTTCGAGAAGCCGGAAGCGACCTTCTTCAATCTCGAGTTCCCGCACAACAGTTTTCACCTGCGCCACCCGCTGTTCGAGCCGCTGCCCGGCACCCTGCCCGAGCCCGAGATCTGGGCACGACTGGTGCGTGCGCTCGGCGTCGTCAGCGACGACGATCTGCGCCCGCTGCGCGAGGCGGCCAAAGCGGGCCGCGCGGCCTACACCCAGGCGTTCTTCGCCCAGCTGGCGGCCAATCCGGCGCTGGGCAAGGTGCTGCCGTTCGTGCTCTACGAGACGCTGGGCCCGACGCTGCCCGACGGGATGGCCGCGGCGGCGGCCTTGTGGGGGCTGGCCCAGAAGGCCGCGCTGACCTACCCCGAGGCGGTCAGGCGGGCCGGTCACGCCGACGGCGAGGCGCTGTTCGACGCGATCATCGCCGGCCGTTCCGGGGTGACGTTCACGGCGCACGAGTACGCCGACGACTTCACCCTGATCAGCCATCCCGACCGCAAGATCGCGCTGGCGCTGCCCGAGATGCTCGACGAGATCCAGGGCCTGGGCGCGGCCCGGCCGGGGTTGACGACGGTCGAGTTCCCGATCGTGCTCTCCGCCGGAGAGCGCCGGGCCTTCACCGCCAACGACATCCTCCGCGACCCGTCCTGGCGCAAGCGCGATGCCGATGGTGCTCTGCGGATCAGCGTCGAGGACGCCGAGGAACTCGGACTGGCCGACGGCGACCGCGCGCGCATCACCACTGCTGCGGGCACCGCCGAGGCCCGCGTCGAGGTCAGTGCCGCCATGCAGCCCGGGCACGCCTCGCTGCCCAACGGCTACGGACTGGACTTCGTCGACACCGACGGGCACGACCGCACCCCCGGTGTCGCGCCCAACGCCCTGACCTCCACCGGATGGCGGGATGCCTACGCCGGGACACCCTGGCACAAACACGTGCCCGCCCGCATCGAGCGCGCGTCCGCCGATCTCGCCGGGGTCACCTGACCCTGGGCGGGATCCGCCCGGCTAGCATCAGCCACCGATGAGAGCCATCGTGTTGCTGGCACACAGCGGCCACCTGGACAAGGGCGGGACCGTGCACGCGCTCGGGCTGGGATGGACCACCAGTCCCACGCCCACACCGCAGCACGTGTTGATCGTGTTCGTCGAAGTTGAGTGGTCGGAGATCGGAAAGTCGTTCCCGATCCGCGCCGAGCTCGTCGATGGCGACGGCGCCCGCGTCGCCCACACCGAAGAGAACGTGATCAAGGCGCGCCGCCATCCGGTTCATCCGGAGGGGACACCGGTCACCATCCCGTTCATCGCCACGATCCCGCCGCTGAATCTCAAGGTCGGTGGGCGTTACCAGTGGCGGGTGTCGATCGACGACGAGATGCACGAGGACTGGCTGGCGGGCTTCACCATCACCGACGGGGACGGGCCTAGCACCTAGCCGCTGCGGTGGGTTTCGTACATGCGAACGGCGACCACCAGCGCGGACACGGCGCTGATGACGGCGGCACTGGCCACCGCTGCCCGTAGGCCCCACAGGTCGGCAGCCACTCCGCCGACGACGGCGCCGGGCGCAGACCGTGATGGGCCGCAAGGTATCCGGCCAGCCACGCGGTCACGGCCAGCGCCCCCAGAACTGGATCGGGTTGGCACGCAGTCCGAGTTCAGGCTCCGATCCAGGGGCCGGCCCCGGTTGGGGTGCTTCCGCCACGGCGACCTCCTCTACGGCCCACGACGGCCCCGTGCGGCTCGTCAAGCCGACGCCTGGGCTTGCTCAGACCTTGACGGGGATATTGTTCCAGCCCCACTGAAAGCTGGACGGCGGACGGCGGGCGGCGTCGTCGATCACCGCGTACTCGGGGACCCTGCGCAGCCACTCCTGCACCATCACGGCGATTTCCAGCCGGGCGAGGTGGAAGCCGAGGCAGAAGTGCTGACCGCGGCCGAATGCCAGCGACCGCTGAATCGGCCGGTTCCAGATGAATTCTTCGGGTTGGGGGTATTCGCGTTCGTCCCGGTTGGCCGATGCCAGCAGGGAGATGATCCGTTGGCCGGGTTCGATCGTGGTCTCGTGAATGGTGAAGGGCCGCCGGAGAGTCCGCGCGAACCACTGTGCCGGCGCGCAGTAGCGGATCATCTCTTCACGCGCGACGGGCACGTTTGCCACCGAGTCGGCGCGCACCGCGGCCAACTGTTCGGGGTGGCGGCGCAGCTCCCACAATCCATGCGCGACGATCTTGGGCACGGTCTCGGTCCCGCCGATGAACACGCCGAGCATCTGGGTCGCGGCTTCGGTGTCGGTCAACGCCGAACCGTCGGGCAGGCGGTAGGTCAGCAGGTTCCCGGCGATGGGCGATTCGCCGTGCGAATCGCCGGCGCGCGCCCGTTCCACGACCGGGGTCAGATACTCCAGATAGCCAGGGCGGGCGTTGCCCACCTCGACCCCGCTGCCCGGCTCGGCCAGGCTTCCGGCATTGACCGTGGCCAGCACGTCGGGCGCCAGATCAACGGGTAGGCCCAGTAATTCGCACACCACGGAGGCCGCGACGATGCCACCGTAGTCCTGGGTCAGGTCGAAGGACCCGCGCGGCAACAACTCGTCGAGGCGCTCGTTGGCCAGTTCCCGGATCCGCTGCTCAAGCTTGGCCACCGACTTGGGCCGAAACTGCCCCGCGGTGCATCTCCTGACGTCGTCGTACAGCGGTGCGTCGAAGTTGGCGTGGAATGGCATGGGGTGCAACGGCGGATCGGGAACCGGGCCGTCGTTGTGGCGGGCCAGCACCGTGGCCGCGGGAAGGGTGCCCTCGGACGCGACGAATGTGCCGTCATTGATCTCGAGAACATTCCAGATGTCCTCGAACCGCGACAGTGCGTACGTGTCCCACTTGTCGATGTAGTACACCGGGTACTCATCGCGCAGGACACCATAGTACGGCCGCGGGTCGGCCATCACCGCGGGATCGAACGGGTCGTAAGAAAAGTCTTGCATACCAACGATTTCTATTGCAGCGGGGACGGCGGTAGCGCTTGCAGGATGGAGTCTTCCCAGCCGTCGCGCAAGGCCGGGGCGACACTCATCCAGGTGACGATCTCCGCGGGTGGACTGTCCTTCCACGACGGGTAGTGCTCGGCGAAGCAATCCCAGTCACCTTCGAGCGCCCAGTAGTGGATGACCTCGTTGAACCGGAACGTGGTGATGAATGAGCCCAGCCAGTGCTTGCCGGTTCGCTCCGACCAGGGGACGTAGAGCCGTTCGAGTTCCCGGATGTAGTCGTCCTGGCGACCGGGCTTGGTCTGCATGATCTCCTGGATCACCAGTCCGGCACCGAACTTCGCCTCGGTGAGCTGTTCCAGCGTCCGGTTGTGGCGCCCGGCGTACATGATCCGGCCCTCCCCGCGGGCCCCGGTGTCGGCCAGATAGGTCGACCAGGCCACGGCGGCCTCCCGGTGGCTGCCGCCGGGCGCTTGGGCACGGCCGATGCGCGCGTAATCGGCAAAGGCGTCGATCTCCCAGATGATCGTCACCTGCGGCCAATGCCCGTTGTAGACAGTGGTCTCCCAGATGGCGAACAACCGCGCGCCGAGCTGTTCCATCATCGGCTGGTAGACATCGCAGAACACCTCGGTGAAACGGTCGCTTCGACCCGAGCCCAGCGAGATCGTCTCGTGCAGGTACAGAAGTGTGTGGCCGTAGTACTTCTTCAAATGTCAGTCCACCAACTTCAATGCCGCTGCCGGGCACTGGGTGACGGCCTGCTGCATCCGCGCCCGGTCCGACTCCGGCCGTTCGTTGCCGTGGATGTGCACCCTGCCGTCGTCCTGGACCTCGAAGACGTCCTCTGCGATGGTCTCGCAGATCCCGTGACCCGTGCACTTGGCGAGATCAACCTCAACGCGCATGGCCATCTCCGATCTGTGGCACGCTCACCGGACGAATGCCGGCAGCCGCTTGATTCCGTGGACGAAGTTGCTCATCAGGTAGTCGGGTTCGCCGAACTCCACCCGCTGCAGCCGAGTCAGCATTTCCCGGAACAGGTTTCGCAGCTCCGTTCGCGCGAGCTGGTTCCCCAGGCAGAAGTGCGGCCCGCCGCCGCCGAAGCCCAGATGCGGATTGGGCGAACGCTGCAGATTGAATACGTGGGGCTGGTCGAAGGCGTTCTCGTCCCGGTTGGCCGAGCAGTAGAACAGGCCGACCTTGTCACCGGCTTTGAGTGTCTGGCCCGCGAGTTCGGTGCCCTGGGTGACGAACCGGGCGAACTGAAGCACCGGGGTGGCCCAGCGGATGAACTCCTCGATCGCCGGGCCGATCCGGCCTTCGAGGTCCTCTGTGAGCCAAGCCCGTTGGGCCGGGTTTGCCGACAGGGCCAGCATGGCGTGTGAGGTCGTCTGCTTGGTGGTGTCGTTGCCGGCCGAGGCCAGCAGCACCAGGAAGGCCCCCACCTCCTCGTCGGTCAGGCGGTGGCCGTCGACCTCGGCGTTGACGATGCTGGTCATCAGGTCGTCGCCAGGATGCCGGCGCCGGAATTTCGCCAGTTCGATCCCCGTGTTGGCCAGCAGGATCATCTCGTTGACGGTGGCTTCGGCCCGCTCCTCGAGCGTGCTGTATTCGTCGTCGCTCATGCTGAACAGCTTCTCGGCGGCCTGGGCGACGGCCTCCCGATCCGACGGTGCCACCCCGAGCATTTCGCTGATCGTCATCATCGGCAGGCGCGCCGAGCACGCGGAGACGAAGTCGACATCACCGGCCCCGATCAGGTCGTCGACGACCGAGGCCGCGTTCTTGTGGATCTGTTCCTCGATCCGCGCAATGTTGCGCGGGGTGAAGGCCGAGCTGATCAGCCGTCGGTACACGGTGTGCTGCGGTGGATCCATCGCGAGGAAGAACGTCGCGATCCGCTGGACCTCCATCGGCATCGGATCCAGGGCGATACCCTGCGCCGAGCTGAACAGCTCCGGGTGGGTGCTGGCATGCACGATGTCGGCGCGGCGAGTCAGCGCCCAGAAACCGGGTTCCTCCGCCGGGAACAACGATGGAAACGGTTCATGCCAGCTGAGCCCCTCGGCAGCTCTGAGCTGGGCGAATGTCTCGTCCCGCACGGCGAAGGGCTGATTCCAGAACCGGCGCGACGAGATATCGTGGGGGCTGTATTCACGGACGTCCACGACCACGGGGACAGCGTGACACTCTGTCCAGTATTTGTAAAGATGATGTTTTCCGCCCCCGGAAGCCGTTGCGCGGCCTGCGCGAGCGGCGGATCTGTGCGAACCCGCGTGACACCCTGGCGACAACCTGTAATCCTGTACGGATGGATCACGCATCGGCGAGCAGGTCTGAGGCGCCTTCGCTCGAGGACGACACCTCGTCGCGGAACCGCATCCTCAAAGCCACCGCCGAGGTGCTCGCCCGCAACGGCCAGACCAAGCTGAGTCTTTCCGAGGTAGCCCTGCAGGCGGGCGTCTCACGGCCGACCCTCTACCGGTGGTTCTCGTCGAAGACCGAACTGCTCGACGCGTTCGGCGCCTACGAGCGGCAGATGTTCGATTCGGGTATGAGCCGGGCGACGGCCGGCGTGCGGGGGGCCGAGAAGCTCGATGCGGCCCTGCGATTCATCGTCGACTACCAGCAGTCGTATTCCGGCGTCCGCCTCATCGACATCGAGCCGGAAGTGGTGATCGCGCAGCTGTCGTACATCCTGCCCGTGATGCGATCCCGCCTGCAACGGCTGCTGTCCGGGCCGAATGCCACGCTCAAGGCGGCGACGGCGATCCGGATTGCGGTGTCGCACTACGTCGTTCGCAGCGATGACGAAGAACAGTTCCTGGACCAGCTGCGCCACGCCGTTGGTATCAAGCAGTGACTCGATGACCACGCTCGACATCGGGGTCTACGTCCCGCAGATGGCCTTCTCCTATCCCGATGTGCTGCACCGAGCGCGGCGCTGTGAGGAGCTGGGGATCGGCTCGCTGTGGTTGTACGACCACATGTACGGGCCCGGGGTTCCCGACATCTCGTCGCTGGAGGCATGGACGCTGGCCACCGCGCTGCTGAGCCGCACCGAGCGGCTTCGGGTCGGACACATGGTGCTGTGCAACCAGTTCCGTCACCCGGCGGTGCTGGCCAAGATGGCCACCACGCTCGATCAGATATCGGCCGGACGTCTGGAGCTCGGGATCGGCAGCGGCTCCATCGAGGACGAGCACCAGCGCCTCGGGCTGGAGTGGGGCAGTTTCGCCGAGCGGTCGCAGCGGCTGGGCGAGACGCTGGAGATCCTCACCCAGGCGTTCGGCGAGGAGCGAGTCGACTTCGGCGGCACGCACTACACCGTGCGCGACATGCCGATCAAGCCCGGACCCGTCCAGCAACCGCGCCCACCGATCGTGGTGGGCGGATCCGGCGAGAAATACACTCTGCCCCTGGTCGCCCGGTACGCCGACGTGTGGAACGTTCCGACGTATGCGCTCGGGGAGCTCGAGCGCAAGCTGTCGGTCCTGCGGTCCATCTGCGCCGACATCGGCCGCGACCCGGCCACCATCGTCATGTCGGTGGAGGCCGTCATGGCACTGGCACCTGACGACACGGCCTTGCAGACCGTCCGTCAGGTTGCCGAAAAGCGTTTCGGCGAGCCGGGTTTCGGACTACACGAGGGCGGGTTGATCGGCACCCCGGCGGCCATCGTCGACCGGCTCGGCGAATTGGCCGAGATGGGTTTCCAGCAGGTGGTGCTGTTCACCCATGATCGCGCGTCAGACGCGACCCTGGAGCTGCTCGCCGCCGAGGTTCTGCCCCGGGTCTGAGTCCGCCCTCACTCGAAGGTGACGACAACCTTGTCGGTCGCGCCGGGAGTGGATGCGGTGTGCAAGGCGTCCTGCACGTCGTCGAACGCAAAGGTGTGGCTGACGATAACCGCGTACTTCTGCCAGTCGGCGATGATGTCCTTGGTCACCTCGAAGATCTCACGCGGATAGCCCATCGACCCCACGATGGTGAGTTCGTTGGCCATGAGGTTGACGAAATCCACCGGTACCGGCTCCTTGTGCACGGCGACCACGCCGAGCCGCGCCCCGGTCTTGGCGGCGCCAAGTGCCGTGCTGATCACCGACGGGGCGCCGGCGGCGTCCAGGTAGATGTCGGTGCCCGCTCGACCGGGCCAAAGTGCCTCCCCGGTGCCATGCAGTTCGATGAGCCGTTGCGTGACGTCCTCGTCGGCGGCGTTGACGACCGCGTCGGCTCCGACTGTGCGTGCCTTGTCCAGCCGCGCCGCGACCAGGTCGACCACCACCACATGGTCGACTCCCACCGCCTTGTAGGCGATGGTGGCACCCAGCCCGATCGGTCCGGCACCGAACACGACGACCTTGTCCGAGGGCGTGGGCCGGGTCTGGTTCACAGAGTGCCGGGCGACGGCCATCGGCTCGTTCAGTGCGGCGACCTCGAACGGG
>Ga0055451_10000171_pt1 | contig 24454 bp, 24 predicted proteins | sample China_Galinas_PW_3_FD_57745 | JGI IMG/M metagenome (GOLD analysis project Ga0055451, IMG submission 57745) | Wetland microbial communities from San Francisco Bay, California, USA, that impact long-term carbon sequestration - China_Galinas_PWB_D2 | ecosystem: Environmental > Aquatic > Marine >... | reverse complement strand
CGCTTCTCTGGCATCTCGATCCCTATTGTTGATGCCTCCACGGTCTCGGGGGAAGTTCAATGACCAATCACTGGGGCCTCCATCCACATCTGTGGCTCTACCGGCCAGGACCTCATTCCTGACGGCAACCCACGTTCACATGTGGCGAGGCCCCAGCCTCCCCATACCGTCTAGTACGCGTTCTTCACGGCCTGGTACTGCGATCCGCTGGCAAAGAGCCCGTCGTTGTAGTGCCGGCCGGCGGGTATCCAGTCGAAGGTCTTCTGCTCGGCGAACTTGTAGTAGAGGACACGACGACCGGCGTTTTCTCCCGCCGGCGGCGGCGTGGTGTGCAGCGCGTAGGCGTCGTGGATCGTGACATCCCCCGGCTCAGTCTCGAATGCGACCAACGGCAAACCCGCCTCGTCACCCCATGTCCGGCTGTGCTTGGTATACCGGTGCGAACCGGCGAGGATGAGCAACTGCCCATTCGTCGGGTTGGCGTGGTCAAGCTGAATGCCGACTTGGATGAACGGGCAGATAACCGGCCCTCCGCCCAGCGCAGGATCGATGTGCCAGCCGAGGTCACCGTTGCCTTTGATGAGGTTGGAGTTCTTGATGAACACCATCGGCCCATCGAGGCGGTCGTCACACACCCGCAGGTCGCGGCCCGCGACCTGAGCGCAGCGGGCCAGGCGTGGATCGTGGGCCAGCTCATTGAGCAACGACGAGTGCCGGCCGAGATAGTTGATCCGCGTGACCACGTTCTCGCCGTCGGCGTTCACCGACCACCATGACGTCGGATCGTCGGGTGTCGTGCGCCGCCGTGCGTTTTCGATCTCAGCGCCGTACCGTTCGACCTCTTCGCGTGAGAAAACCCCGCCCACATATAAGTAGCCGGCGCGGTCAAAGAAGTGCCGCATTTCGTCCGGGTCGTCGCCGAGGGAGAACGTGCGGTGCAGGTCCAACGGTGCGCCGGAGCGGTCCACGAGTGACTGCCACACGGATTCACCGTAGATCTCGCGTCCGGTACACAACGACTGGATCGCGGGCTCCCAACGCTCCCAACCCGCCAGTTCGCCGCGGGTCACTCGCGCCCGTCCGGTGTTTTCCGCGCCGCGCGCAGTCAGGAGTTCATTGAGAAAGTCCGAGAACGTCTGCTCGGACAGCTCCACGACCGTTGCGGCCTGCGCATCGCCTTCCTGGATCTCGACGCCGCGGGGTGACGCGACCCAGGTGAAGGCGGCTCCGTCGGATCGGAACGCCAGCGCCGGCACGCCGAGCAGGTCGGCAGCGACCAGGTCGCCACGGCGCTGTACCAGCTCCGGCAACTGTTCGCGATGGAACCCGACAAACGAGTAGTGCTGAAAGGATTGCGGGATGGCCGCAGCCCAAGTCAAATCTGCGTCCGCAGTGCCAGAGGATTCCGCAGTGCCAGAGGTCATTGTCGACTCCCTCGACTGGTTCTGATCACGAGGATCTCGGCGGCAACCGACCCTCGTGCTGTACGACTTGTATTCTATATACTAAATTTCTGCCGTGCGGGACGATCCGACCTACACAGCATCAACACCGGAGGGAGCGCAGCGTGCACAAGATCGACGAGCTGTCATACATCGGGGTCAGCACCGGCGATCTCGACGTGTGGTCGCAGTATGCGCAGGATGTGCTAGGCCATGAGGTCACCGCCGACAGCGACAGCCACAACGTGTACTTGCGCATGGACGAGCGCCACCACCGCTTCATCCTCCATCCCGCCGACAACGAGCCCGAGGACGTTTCCTACGTTGGCTGGCAGGTTCGCGACGCCGCGGCCATGGACGCCATCGCCGCGCAGCTCGAGGCTGCGGAGGTCCACGTCATTGAGGGTAAGCCCGAGGAAGCCGCGGTTCGACGAGTACTCGGTTTCGTGCATTTCATCGATCCTCACTCCGGTGTTCGCATGGAGGTGTCGTACGGCCCCGAGGTGACCTACCAGCCCCCATTCCGGCCGTCCCGGCCCATTTCCGGTTTTGTGACCGGCACGCAGGGCCTCGGGCATTTCGTCACCTACGTCCCGGATGTGGAAGCCGCCGAAAGCTTCTACAGTCAAGCCCTCGGCTTCGCCACATCGGACTCGCCCAACTTCCCGGGAGTGGGCAGGATCGGGGCGTTCATGTACTGCAATCCGCGACATCATTCGCTTGCGTTCTTCGCCAATCCGCAGCCGCGACGTCGCACATATCACGTGATGCTCGAGCACACCAGCATTGACGATGTGGGATCGGCGTTCGACATCTGCCAGGCCCAGGGCAAGGTCAAAGTGCAACTGGGCCGGCACAACAATGACCGCGCATTCTCGTTCTACACCGAGAACCCGTCAGGCTGGCAGTTCGAACTGGGTTGGGGTGCTCGCACCATCGATCCCGACAACTTCGCCGTCGAGCACTACAGCGTCGGTGGCGGCAGCGGTATGGGTGAGTGGGGCCATGCCGGGCTTATGGAGTCCGTCTTCTGAGCTTTCCCTCGTACGCAATTCCCCAGGCGCCATCCACAGCTTTCCCACGGAGGTTTGAACCATATGACCGTTGCGTTGATCCCCTTCACCGCAGCTGGGCCACTGAGTCGCCAGTGGTTCGGTGTCGCATCTTCGGCCACGCTTGACGACGGCCCCGAGGCCGTGCGCCTGTTGGGCAACGACCTTGTCCTGTGGCGCAGTCCGAGCGGAACGGTTGTCGTAGCACCCGACAAGTGCACACACAGCAAGAGACAGCTAAGCAAGGGCACTGTGGACGAGGGTCGCCTCGCGTGCCCGAAACACGGTTGGACATTCGGCGACGAGGGACGCTGCATTTTCAAGCCCTCGGGCCTTCCGATCACCGACAACGCCCATCTCAAGACGTACCCGTGTACCGAACGATATGGCTTGATCTGGATGGCGCTCGGCGACCCCGAGGCATCGGTGATCGACCTCCCCTGGGACGACGATCCACGCTACCGCAGGATTCACAGCGAGGTTTCGGCGTGGGCAGCGAGCCCGGTTCACGTCATCGAAACTATTCTGGCGAAGACCGATTCCGAGCCGGTAGACGTCTCCGCCGAACTGCCGTTCAGCGTGCACACCCGGTACCGGTCGGATGACGGTTCTGAGCACCGTCGCCTGGTAACCTGCGCACCGGTCAACAGCCGCGCGTCCCGGGTGGCGACGGTGGTCTGGACCACCGCTCCAGATGCCGACGACGCCAAGGTCGTGGAAGAGGTCACGTCCGACCTTGAAGAGGTGAGATCCGTCGCCGAAAGCATGGCGGCGCCATCGCCGGCGGTGGAGACGGCCGCAACACCAGACGAGAATGCGCTCTCACAAGACTGGAAACATCGACTGTCGGATCTCGCCAGTTCAGGCACGTAGCGACCGACGTCGGGATTGGGTTGCTGCCCGGCGCCACAGTCTTTCGGCCAAGCAGCTGGCAACGGCAAAGCTCTGTCCACGGATGTCTTAGACTGTTGCGGCACGTTGCCGCGCACTTGAATCGGCGCGGCGCGCTGACCAGCCGCCGAGACGTTAGGTCGACGAGCGGACCTCGATTTGTGCACCCCGCCCCAAACCACTTGGCTACTTCACGCACAAGCGGCGGCCGAACTCGGGGCCCTGGCGAACCGTCCCGCCCTACTGATCGCGGATTCGCAGTCCTACCCGCCCCCTCTCGTGAGGCGGGGCAAGGGTAGTCGCCGTCGCGTCCGTTCCGACTGTTGGAATTTGCAGCCAACTACACCGGGTGTGCGCAGAAAACCGATTCTCAGAGATCGAGAACAAGCCGCGGCGAGCGGGACCGCGACACACATATGGTCATGCAGTCACCGGCCGCGTGCTCCTCCGCCGTGAGCACCGAGTCGTGGTGGTCCGGCACACCGGCCAGCACGGTTGTCTTGCATGTCCCGCAGATTCCCTCTTCGCACGAGTACGGCACTTCCACGCCGGCGTCTTCGAGGACTTCGATGATGCTGCAGTCGGCGGGCACGGCCAGGGTCTTCCCCGAGCGCGCGAGTTCCACCTCGAAAGCCTCGTGGGGGCCGTCGAGCACACCCGCCTTCGGGGCGAATCTCTCGACATGCAGTTCGACGTCGCGACTTTGGCTCGCCTCCTCCACGGCGGCGAGCAGCGGCTCGGGACCACAACAGTAGATGACGGCATCTCCCGCCCCCGACAACTCATCGACGATGCCTGAGATGTCGAGCAGCCCAGTCTCGTCCTGGGGCCGGATATCAACGCGATCCGGGTACGCAGACATCAACTGGTCACGAAAGGCCATCGTGTCCCGGCTGCGGCCGCCGTAGACCAACTGCCAGTCGGCGCCCCGTTCGGCAACGGATTTGATCATCGGGATGATCGGGGTGATGCCGATGCCGCCCGCGATGAAGACATACCTCCTGGCATCAACAAGCTGAAAGTGATTTCGGGGTCCCTTGACTCCGATGACAGCGCCCTCGGCGAGCTGATCGTGTACATACGCCGATCCGCCACGGCTGGCCTGTTCACGAAGGACGCAAACTTCGAACTGTCCCGGGTCCGCGACATCGCCACACAGAGAGTACTGGCGGACCAGATCGTCACGCAGCACCAAGTCGATGTGGGCACCCGGACTCCACCGGGGCAGTGAGGAGCCCTCCGAATCACGGAGCGTCAGCCTCACGACTCCTTCGGCGACTTCTTCCTTGCGCGCGACGGTGAGGGTCAGAGACGGCTCGGCCAGTGCAGCGGGTGTCACTATTTCTCCTCCGAGGGTTTGGGCCGGGATACTCGCCGCTAGCGGCGACCTGCGCTTGTCGGAAACGTATCGCAGCGGATCTGGCGCGGTCAGCAAGCAGCAAGAGCAATATATAGTATCATAGAATGCACGGTCGCCACGCGCGCAGCATCCCGGCCCAACACCGATAGTGCGATAAGATAAAAGCGACTATCTACAGCATTGATGGTTCGCCTAACGACACCATCCGACGGGAAGGTGTACCGCACGTGCCCAGTCCCGACAGCACCACCGACGCAAGGCCGGAGAGCACAGCCCTGTTCGGGTCAGCTCCCAGCGGGCTGCGAAACCACCAAAGCCTGAAGGAGATGGCCTCGGACTTCATCCGTGAGGGCATCGTCTCTGGCCGCCTGGGTCCCGGCGCAAAGGTCGATCAGGACCAAATCGCCGAGGAACTGGGGATCAGCCGGCTTCCGATCCGCGAGGCCCTCATCGAACTGACCGCCAAAGGCTTCGTTGAATCGATCCCCCGCCGAGGCGCATTCGTGGCCACCCTCACCGAACAGGACATCGAGGACCATTTCCAGGTGGTCAGCCTGCTCTTCCAACTCACGACACGACGCGCCGCCAAGCACATCACCGACGAACAGCTGCGCGCCCTCCGGAAGCTGCACGCCCAGGTCACCAGCGCCAGGGATTCGTCGAGCCAGTTGGCGTTGACCTACGAGTTCTACCGCGCGATCAACCGGATCGGCACCTCGGAGCGGTTGCTGCTGACGCTTCGGTTTCTCGCTTTCGCGCTTCCCAACGACTTCTACTTCAGCACACGACGCTGGCCGGCCACCGAGACCGCTTACCGCGAACGTGCGCTCACCGCACTTGAGAACCACGACGCTCGGGCTGCTGCCAAAGCAGCCGAGGAACACTTCCGGGCCTGCACCAAGGTGACCATCGAAGAACTGCGCGCAGACGGTTACTGGTCCAAGAACGACGGCACCGCACCCGCGGCAAGCTAGTCATCGACTGCTCACGGCGCGGCACGCAGAAGTTGTCCGCCGAAGGCGTCGGTCGCCTGCCATGCGGGTACGACTTTGATCGACCCGCACTGCATCTGCGCTCCCGCCCCGGCCGAGACGCGTTCAGCCCGGCGGCTATGCCGCCGGGCTGAACGGTCGAACCAAATTCTCAGAAGGCCGAGCCGCCCTTATGCTCACATCGTGACGTGATGGGCGACAACCCCTGGACTACAGGGTCAGCTGGTCACCGCATCGGCGGCCTCTGTGGCCAGGCGCTGAATCTCGGTGTACATGATGCCGAAGATCTCGATGGCAGTCTTGGCCCCCCACAGCATCTCGTCCTGGATCAGGGCGTCGGAGCCGTACTTGACCAAGAGCTCCAGCTCCCCGCCACCGTGGAACTGATCCTTGTACGCATGCAGTGCGTTGAACAGCATGTCCTCGCCGGGGATGCCGAGCCGATCGGGTAGTGAAGTCGAGATCGCAGCTTCCGCGGCGGCCTTATCCGCCTCGCTCATCAGCGACATCCGCATCTCCACCGCCGGCTTGGAGTTGATGATCTCCAGCGCCGCGATCGACGCGAAGGAGGCCTGCCAGGACAGCGTACGAGATAGGTCATCGAGCGCGAGAACGCACGTCTGAATCAACGGGCTCGGTGAGGTGTTGGTGATCTCGTCGCGGGGGACGCCGCATGCCTCGGCCTCTTCGTAGAGGACGTCGACATGGCAACGGCCGCCAGCATCTTCGTCGCCGACTTCCTCGTCCACACAGTCCTCGATCAGCTCGCGCCGAACATCCTGGTAGGGGCACCGGGAAGCGACCTCGAGCAACCAGCTCGGGAACCGCCAGGCGAAGAACGAGAAGTACTTCAGGGAGGTCCCGTGGAACATGCGCGCCTGCGCTTGACTGTAGTGCTCAGGCACAGAGCCCGGACGGTTCATCGAGGCCATTGCCGTGGCCACGACCGTCTTGACCAAGCGGTCCTCGAACTCCTCCGGCGAGCTGCTACTGGTCCATTCGGGTTCGCGCCCGCCTCGACCGTCCTGGGGCAATCCGGTCATGCGACTTCCTCTCTCGATTTCGGTGTATCTGATGCCTACCGCAGGCGTTCACGAACTTGGATGTCGCACGACCAGCGGACGGAACTTAAGAATATTATATCATAAATCTCGCAGTCAAGCGGCGCAGCCGCGACGGGCAATCACAAGAGTGCGACGGCTCCCCCGTTGACGAGCAGGGTCTGACCGGTGATGTAGGCAGCATCGGGTGAGGCGAGGAAGGCGCATGCGCCGGCGAGGTCGCCGGGCACCCCGCCGCGACCCAACGGGATCTGGTCGAGCGCCGCCTGAGGGACGACCGCCTGGTCGGGCAGGGTCATCCCCGGGGCCAGGCAGTTCACCCGAATGCCCAGCGGTCCCAGTTCGAATGCGAGCACCTTCGTCAGGTGCGCCACCGCCGCCTTCGACGCATGGTAGTGCGCCCCCTGCCCCCGGGTCACGGTGAGGCCGGCCTGCGAACCGATGTTGACGATTGCCCCACCACCAACCGGCTCCATAAGTGGCAGTACCGCGCGGGTGCACAGAAACACACTGCGCAGGTTCACGTCGAACACGCGGTCCCACTCATCGACGGTGATATCTGTGAAGGGCCGCCGAAACCAGATCCCGACGTTGTTCACCAGCACGTCCACTCGCCCGTGCACATCCAAGACCCGAGAGAACAGCGACTCCACCTCGGCGGCGTCGGAGACGTCAGCAAGTTCGTAGGAAACCTGGGCGTTCGCATCGTCTGGCCGTTCGCGGTCGGCCACCACGACGTGCGCACCGTCGGCCGCGAAACGCGCCGCGATCGCTGCTCCGATGTTCTTGGCGCCGCCGGTAACAAGGACAACGCGGTCGTCTGTTACAGTGTGTGAGACCCGGGCGGTCAGCGGCGCGTTAGGCGGACCGGAACGTCCTTCAGCGAGTTCATGATCATGCTGTTGATGCCCAGCACCGTGTAGACCGGTTCGCCCGTCAGCTCGATGTTGCTGGTTCGCGCCAGCAGCTCTTCGAACATCACGCGGATCTCGCGGCGCGCGAGGTGGGCACCCAGACAGAAATGAGCTCCCTGACCGCCGAACCCGACATGTGGGTTGGGGGTGCGGGTGACGTCGAAGGAGAACGGATCATCGAACACCGCGGCATCGCGGTTGGCCGACGGGTACCACACGGTGACCCGCTCGCCCGCCTTGATCTCCTGGCCGTGCAGGACAACATCCTTTGTCACCGTTCGCCGGAAGTACGTCACCGGCGACGCCCAACGGACGATTTCATCGACTGCAGTGTCCATCGCCGAGGGATCCGAGCGCAACAACGCCATCTGGTCGGGATTCTGCAGTAGTGCGAGCAAGCCGCTGGCGATCGCGTCGCGGGTGGTCTCGCTACCGGCGATGCACAGCACCATGAAGAACAGGTCGAGTTCGAACTCATTCAGCTGGGTCTTGGAGCCGTCCGGCTGCTCGATCTCGGCGGTCGTGAGGTTGGTCCACACGTCGTCCTCAGGCGAGCTGCGCTTGCGGTCGGCGAGTTCGCGGGCATAGGCGAACATCTGCCCCAGCGCCGCTGCCTGCCGCGCCAGGAGTTCCTCCTGCGGCAAGCCCAGACTTTCGTTGTGCGCTTCGGTGTTCTCCCTCACCACCTCGAACAACGCAAAGCGATCCGACTCGGGAATGCCCAGGATGTCGGCGATCATGTGCATCGGCAGTGGGGTGGCAACCTCCTTGACGAAGTTGCATTCGCCCTTCTCCAAGGCACCCTCAACGATCTTGATCGCCCACGAGCGCGCTTGGTCTTCGAGCATCGCGGTCATCCGTGGCGTGAAGCCCTTGTTCACCAGGCGACGCAGTCGCGTGTGTTCGGGCGGATCCATCGTGATGAGCATCAGACCGCGGGCGTTGTGGTCCCAGTCCGGCAGGCTGGGCCCCTCAAACGAGCGAAACGTTTCATGGTCACTGCTCACCGCCTTCACGTCCGCATGCGACGACACCACCCAGAACGGGCCCTCGGTACCGGGCTTTTCGGGGTGGAGCCAAACCGGCGCCTGCTCGCGCAAGGTGACGAACACCTCGTGCGGGAAACCGTGGCGGAAGATTTCCAGGTCAGTGAGGTCAATAGCCTCGAGGCTCGGGGCGGTCGATTCCACGGTCATACGTTGCTCCCAACCTTGAGGGGCTGCCAAATTGTCATTCTCATCTCTCTTCGTGATCGCCTCGACCGCATCATGCGGTGTGGTCGGGGCGCTTGAGGATCGCCTTCACATATGGCCCACTCAACGGGCCGACCGCGAAGTACGATGCCGGCGCGTCAGAGACATTCCGGATTCCGTGCGGGATACCGGCCGGAACCAGCACCGCCTGACCCACTGTCAAGGTCCTGGGCGGCCCGTCGGCCAACGTGTACTCGACCTCACCCTGGACGATGATGTGCAGATGCTCGGTACCGGGATGAACGTGGTAGTCGTTCTCCTGCCCGGGAGCCAGATTCCACATGATCAGACCCAGCTCGGTGGTCGCCGATGCGAGAACCGCAGTGGGCGCCTCGTCGTCGAACAGTTGGTAGGTGGACACGTCGAAGTACAACGAGGGCGGATCAGCGGCATCGATGGCCGACGCAAGCTCATTGACAAACCGCTCGTGTCCGGGCTCGGGAGTGTAGTCCATCATCGACGCCTCGACTGTCATCTGTACCTTCCGTATGCCCCTTGATCCCGGCCGTGAACCGAGCTCTTCCGCGTGCCGCGTCGTAACATGGTTCACAGTGATATGAAAAACTTTATATCAAGTGTAGACTGGTCGGGTCCAGTCGATGCCAGCTGGGGACAGCACGATTCGGTGTGCTGTGAACGCCAACGCAATCCATGGCCGCCGATTCAACGGTGGTCCTCAGCCGCAGGCACTGCGTACACATCGTGGCGTCACATTGACTGACTTCGCGCCGACGACATCTCCGGAGAGGCAAGGCAGTGAAACTCATCTGCATCGAAGAACACACCGTCTACCCGGCGATTATGGAGGCGGCCCGACCCGCCCTCCAGCTCGAGGCCCCATTCTTGCCGCTTCAGAGCTCCCCCGGCGCGATCACCGCCGACCGGCCGGCGGTGATCGAGCTGGCTCGGGCCATCAAGCTGGGCATGGACCTAGGTGACGGGCGTATCCGCGACATGGACGAACACGGCATCGACATGCAACTCGTCTCCTACAGCAGCCCCGTCCAACTGGTTCCACCGGAAGAAGGCCAGACGCTCGCCCGTGCGGCGAACAACCGACTCGCTGACGCGATCACAGCCAACCCCACCCGCTTGGGCGGATTCGCCGTCCTACCCTGGCAAGCCCCACAAGCGGCGGTGGACGAACTTGACCGCGCGGTGACCGAGCTCGGCCTGAAAGGCGTGCTACTCATGGGGCGTCCGGGTGCCACATTCCTTGACGACGCCAGGTATGGGCCGATCCTACAGAAGCTGGACGACCTGCGGGTCCCGCTGTACCTACATCCGTTTGTCCCGATGCCCTCAGTTCAGCAGGCCTACTATGCCGGCCTTCGCCCCGAGGTGACCGCCTCGTTGTCACTCGGCGGGTGGGGCTGGCACAACGAGGCCGGGGTTCATGTCCTGCGGTTGCTGCTGTCGGGTGTGTTCGAGCGGTTCCCGAACCTGCAAGTCATCAGCGGCCACTGGGGTGAGATGGTTCCGTTCTTCCTCCAGCGCCTCGACGATGTGTTGCCACCCAACCTCACCGGCCTATCCACAACGATCACCGAAACCTATCGCAGCCACGTCTGGGTGACCCCGAGCGGGATGTTCTATGAACCGCACTTCGAATTCATTCGCCGTGTAGTCGGCATCGACCGCCTCATCTGGTCGGTCGACTACCCCTACCTCACTCTCGACGGCACCCGCAAGTTCCTCGAATCCCTCCCCATCAACGACGACGAGGCGCAGTTGCTCGCTCACCGCAACGCCGAGCGACTCTTTCGCTTGTAAACCGCTGCCAGGCGTACGCGCTACTTATGATATATTTTATCTTTCTGGTGGAGGTCGGCCGTGCGTCCGGGTGACCCCGACGACAGACATGTGAGGTACAGGGTTGAGCATTGACCGCCCCGATGTGGCCTTGGATGAAAGCGCGGTTGAGTGATGTCAGACGATCGTGGTCGCAAGGAATGGGACTATGTCATCGTCGGCGGGGGCTCGGCCGGTTGCGTCCTCGCGAACCGGCTGTCGGCCGATTCCGCGAACCGCGTGCTGCTTCTCGAAGCCGGCGGGTGGGATCGCCACCCGCTGATCCGCATTCCGGCGGGACTGGCCAAGATGCCCCGGCGCTTCGACTGGGAGCATGTCGGCGCACCCGACCCGTCCCGCAACCATCGGGCCGACACGTGGGCCGCCGGCAAGGTGCTGGGCGGTGGTTCCACCATCAACATGATGATGTGGGTGCGCGGCGACCGGTCGGATTTCGATGGATGGCGGGATCAAGGCTGCACGGGGTGGGGCTACGCGGACGTGCTGCCGTATTTCATCCGAGCGGAGACCTTCGCCGGTGAGCCGAGCCGCTACCGAGGCGACAGCGGTCCGATCGGCGTGACGCGTGTCGCAACGCGACTGGAGGTCGTCGACGACTTCGTTGCCGCCGCCCAGGAGGCCGGCCACGTCCGTAACGCCGACTACAACGGCGAGCGCCAACAAGGCACCTCAATCGGGCAGGTGTCTCAGCGCAACGGACTGCGGAGCAATACCTCCCAGGCATACCTGGCACCGGTGCGCCGCCGCGCGAACCTCACCGTCCGCACCGGTGCCGTGGTCACCCGGGTGATCTTCGACGGTCTTCGTGCCACCGGCGTCGAGTACCGCCACGCGGGGGCCGAGCACCGGGCCACTGCGTCGGCCGAGGTGATCGTCAGCGCCGGATCCCTGATCACACCGAAACTGCTCATGCTCTCGGGTATCGGTCCTGCCGAGCACCTGCGCGAGCACGGCATCGAGGTGCGTGTCGACCTGCCCGCGGTGGGCATGAACCTCCAGGAACACGCCTACACCATGCTGCGGTATCGAACCGCCGCCGGCACGCTGCGCGAGGAACTCTCGCCGCTGCGGGCGGTCAAACACGCTCTGGACTTCGCACTGCACCGACGGGGCGCGATCACGATGGCCGGCGGCGCCGCCGTGGTGTTCTCCCAATTGTCTGGCCGATACCCCACCGAGTCCGAGCTCATCCTGATGCCGGCGGGCATGGGTTGGAAGGGCGAGGGAGAAGAGCCCGTTCACAGCATCCATGATGTCAAGATCTTGCCGCATCGCGTCATGCTCTACCCGAGCTTCGTGCGCCCAACGGGACGGGGCACGGTGCAGCTCGCGTCCGCCGATCCCCTCGTCACCCCGCTGATCGAGCACGAGCTCGTCGGGGGCACCGACATGGCTGCACTGATCGCGGCGTGCCGACAGGCCCGGGAAATCATGCAGACCTCGGTGATGAAAGCCAAGGACGTCGCCGAGGAACTGCCCGGCGAGGCCGTACAGACGGACGAGGAATGGGCGAAGTTCCTGCGTGGAAACGCCTTTCGGCCGTTCCATCCGGTGGGGACCTGCCGGATGGGATCCGATGAGAACGCCGTGGTCGACCCGGAATTGCGGCTACGCGGGGTCCAGGGGCTTCGTGTCGTGGACGCATCGGTGTTCCCGACCATCACCAGCGGCAACACCAACGCGCCGGTCATCATGGTCGCCGAACGCGCCGCCGACCTCATCCTGAACAAGCCGGCGCCCACGACGACCGATCTGAGCAGTCGGTCGTCCTGAGCGGCCGCTTCAGCGCCGGAACCGATCCGCCTCAGATCAGGAAGGCCAGCGCGGGAATCTCCTTCTGCGAGTTCATACGTCGGACTTCCTTACGCCACGGCTCCAACCCGCCGTCGGTGCGGGGCGCCACCGTGTGAACGACCGTGCCCGACCACAGCACCTCCCGGTCCGGCCGTGACTCGACACAGACGAAATTCGAGGTAGCCGTCACGGACCCGTCGGCGCCGTCTGTGATCTTGGCGCGACCGAGCACCCGGCACAGCCGCGACGGTGGGTCCTGGGCGTGCGCCGATCCACTGCTCAGCCGCTGGATTCTCAGACATACTTGTCGTAGTCGTCACGGGTTAATGGCGACGCGGAGCGCTCCCTCGTCGTCGCTGGAATACGACACGAAGTAGAACGCACGTTCACGGTCCCACACGTCAGGCCACTCCTGCAGACGGTGCGCGTCGGCCAGCTCCACCTCACCGTCGGTGAACTCGACCCGGTCATTGGTCGGCGTAGCCGGCGGATCGCACCCGCTCGTCCAAGTCCGGCTTGATCTTGGTCATAAACGCCTCGAGATTGTCGATGACCCGCTCCGCCGGCATGTGCGGGTAGTGGAAGATCAGAACGCAGTACTGGGCCGGCAGTTCGTCCCCCTGTCGCACGAAGTCCTGCCGCACCACTTCGACGGTGCCGGCGCTGAACAGGCCGGCCAGCATGCCGTCGACGGGGTTGTCCGGATCGAACGGCACGGCCGGCGTGAGGGGCTGATAGAAGGTTGTTGTAGATCTCGACGTCGTAGTCGGCCACCGCCTGAAGGGCCTCCTCGCGCGGCCTGTTGACGCAGTTCTTCGCGACTGAACTCGGCGCGGTGTTCATCCGGTGTACCCCTGCGGGGGAAGCGTCGCCTCGACGCCGACGTGCTGGCCGAACACGTTGGGTCCAGCGCGGCTGATAGTCGCGGGAGAAACCGACAAGCGCCCCTTGGTGATGTTGTCTGACAGCGCGGTGTCTTCGGCGACCCGGAACGGATTCCGCGCGCGCTCGTCGTGCATCCGAGCTGCCCGACCCGAACCCGTTTGGTCAGGTTGGCCAGGTGGATGCCCAGCGCGTAGGGGCTCGGACGGACTTCGTAGCCTCGCAGTGAAAGTGGTGCTCGATGGTGGACGGGCTCACCTGGGTGCCGCCAGATCAGAGTGCGACCTGCCCGGTAGGCGCATCGGCACGAGCCCACTGGCCGGTAGGTAGTGGTCCGGCCGCGCGCTGGATCAACGGAGAGAACGTCGTTCGTCATAGACATCTGAGATGGATATTGTATATTCATCTCGTGCTGGGCCGTCGCCATCATCGGCGTAGGACCTTGGACAGGACACAAGTAACAGACAATTGGTCAGCCCACCTCAAGGCGGAGAAATGAGCCACACGGTGACCGAGCCATCGGGCCACTCGTGCCCGCACCTCGACAGCTACAACCCGGCGATGGACGACGAAGTCGTATACCCGTTCGCCACCTGGGCCACGGCCCGACACGACACCCCCGTCTTCTTCTCGCCGCTGCTGAACACCTACGTGGTCACGCGGTACGAGGACATCAGCAAGGTCCTGCTGGACCCGGATACGTTCTCCAGCGCGGTCATGCTCCAGCCGCTCAAACAGCGCCCCCCAGAAGTCGAGGAGGTGCTGGCCACCGGGTTGGACCCAACCAAACTCGGGGCCATGGTGATGCTCGATCCTCCCCAGCACACCAAGGTCCGGCGGGCGACGGTCCCGGCGTTCACACCACGGCGCGTGGCCGCGCTCGAAGACCAGGTGCGGACCACAGCCGACGAGCTCATCGATGACATGGTGGCGGCAGGCCCGCCCGCCGAGTTCATCGATGCTTTCGCCTACCAGCTACCCCTTCGCACGATTGCCCGGATACTCGGTGTACCCGTCGAAGATGCCCCCCAGCTGCACAAGTGGGCGGCTGCCAAATTGGCGCTGCAGTACGGCGACATGCCGCTGGACGAACACATCCAGGTGGCGCGCGAATTCGTGGCGTTCCAGCGGTACGTCGCGGAGCGAATCGAGGAACGCCGCGCCAACCCTCAGGAAGACTTCATCTCCACTCTGCTGGAGTTTGAGGACGACGGCGAACCGCTCGAGCACGTCGTGCTGGTGGGCCAGGTAATGGGACTGGTCAACGCCGGGCACGAGACCGTCACCACACTACTCACGCTTGGCCTCTTTCACCTGCTGCACGACCGGGCACAGTGGGACGCGTTGTGCGCCAATCCCGAACTGGCAGCTGCCGTGGTGGAGGAGACGTTGCGCTTCGACGGCCCGCTCAAGATGCTCTCGCGACGAGCCAAGTGTGACACCGAGATCGGGGGTATCGCCATCCCAGCAGGTGCCCGAATCAGCCTTCTTGTCGGATCCGGCAATCGCGACGAAGCCGTCTTCTCGGCCTCCGAGACCTTCGACATCCGGCCCGAAGGCAAGAGGCAAACCCACCTCGCCTTCGGTAAGGGAGCCCACTTCTGCGCCGGCGCCCCCCTCGCCCGTTCTGAGGGGCGGATCGGCTTCGAGCGCCTCGCCACTCGACTGCCGTCGCTTCGACTCGTGTCCGAAGAACCACCAGAGTTCGCCCGCAACACTGCGGTTCGGATTCCCGTTGCGCTCCACGTCGCGTGGGACCAGTGAGTTCACTCTTCGGTTCGCTGGCCGACGCCGTCGTCGTCGTCACCGGCGGTGCGTCCGGTATCGGATTGGCCAGTGCGGCGGGCGCAGCGTCAGCCGGAGCGGCGGTGATGCTCGCCGACCGTAGCCGAACCGCACTCGACGAGGCCGTAGACACCCTCGCGGCAACTGGCTCCAAGGTGGCAGCACTGGAAGTCGACGTCACCGAGGCCGCCGAGGTTAAGAACGTCGTCGAGGCGACTTTGAGCGCGTTCGGGCGCGTCGACGGGCTGGTCACCTCCGCGGGCGTGGAGAGCTCCATTCCCGCACTGGAACTCACCGATGACGATTTCGACACCGTCGTCGAGGTCAACCTCAAAGGCACATTCCTTTGCGCCCGCGGCTTTGCCCCGGCGATGATCGACGGCGGTGGCGGCTCGATTGTCACGATCAGCTCCGCCCTCGCGTTCAGCGGCAGAGTCAACGGAGCGCACTACGCGGCTGCCAAGGCGGGCGTCGTCTCACTGACCAAGAGCCTTGCCCTGGAATGGGGCCAGCACGCGGTCCGCGTGAACTGCGTTGCCCCCGGGATCATCGACACGCCGTTGGCGGGCCATGTGCCGGCCGAGCAGTTGGCGGCTTATGTGAGCCGCACCCCGTTGGGACGCATCGGCTCCGCCGAGGATGTCGCCAACACCGTGCGCTTCCTGCTCAGTGCCGGCGGCGGCTATATCACCGGGCAGACCATTCTGGTCAACGGTGGATTCTTGATGCCATCGTGACCTGACACGGTAGTTGAGACCACTGGGACTCGAGCACCGCGACCGCCTGCGAACCGCCTGGGTACCAGCCGACGATCTGGAATCGGGGTGGATGCGGCCCTACCAGGACGTCGTCGACCTGTTTCGCGGCGTGGAGCATGCTCACTTCTTGCCGGCGGCCGGCTGAATCGGGCCGCCTGCGCCGTTGACCGATGGTTCGACGTAGGCTGCGGAGGGGCCCGAGCCATCGTGCGGGAGGGCGAGGAGGGCTCGACCCGCGTGCTGTTGCCTAGCTCAAGCAATGCGTGGACGAAGCGGCAGGTGCGCTGCTGCCCCTCGGCGTCGAGATCGGTGACGCCCGTCGGGCTGGTCCTGCCGATGATTCCAGAGGCCGCAGTCTCGCTCTTGGCGATCGCGCGTATCGGGGCCATCGCGGTCCCCATGTTCAGTGGATACCGGCCCGCCGCAATCCGCGAGCGACGACCAGGTTCCGATGCGGTCACCGCGTGACATCGGCTGGCACGGAGCGCTTTCGGCTTCGACGCCGGTACCGGAGGCGTTAATCAGGAGTACTACGGGGGCGTCATCCCCGGGACGTTCGACTTGATCCGAAGCGGCAAGCACTCCGAGGCGATGTCGCTGTATTGACAGATCCATCCCGCCCGCAAGGCGAACGCCATGCTGACGACCGTCTGCGGAATGAACACCGTGCACCGGATGGCGTGGAAACACCAGGCTTGGCTCTCCGGCTACAACGGCGGTCCGCTGCGCATGCCGACCGGCCGAGTGCACCATGACCAGATGTCGATGCTACGTCAAGCCCTCGTCTCAACTGGTCTGCCCGTCACCGAAGATTACGATGAGATGTTCTTCGGACGTAACCCGCGATGAGCGCTACCGCCCCCAGTGCCGATTACTCGTAGATCTGGGCTGCCGGGCGCCCAAGGGGCTTTGTGCCGGACCAATATCCGCACGACCGCAGGTTGTCGATCGTCACCTTGGCACACGCCCGCAGGTGCTCGTCCGCCGATTTCGCCGCCCCTTCCGCGTCACGCGCCTCGAGCAGGGTCAATATCTGCTCTCGATAAATCGCTTCGTTGGCCGCCCAGGCACGCGTGCTGGTGTAGAAGTCGTTCGGAAGCGACAACCACAGGTAGCGCAGGGTCAGCAGCAGCCGGTTCGAACTCCCGGCTTCGTTGATGATCCGCAGGAAGTCGTGGTTCAGCTCCTGACAGACGGCGTCGTCGCTGGTGGCTGCGATGTCGGCATGCAGCCTCTGCAGCTCGACCAGTTCGGCCTCAGAGATCCGGGTAGCGGCTCGCTGTGCTGCCGCGGCGAACAGCATGCCCACCACCTCGAAATGGTCATCGATGTCCTCGACGGAAAGATGCACAACGAACGCGCCCCGACGCGGAACGGTGACCACGAAACCCTTGGCGGTCAACTCGATGAGCGCCTCGCGAACGGGCAACCGGCTGCTTCCGAGCTCCTCGGCGATCTCGTCTTGCTCCACCTTGGCCCACGGCCCCCACCTCCCCGAGACGATAGCCTCGCGGATGAACGCTACGGCGATGTCCTTCAGGCTGGGGTTGTAGCGGGCGCGGGAGCGGTCGGAGCGCAGCACTCCTGCGTGGGCCAGCGTCGGCTTGTTCTCGGCTCTGGGTGCTCCTGGCACGGCGCCTCCGCGTCATTCGGGTAGAACCCTGTGATCCCACCGGCCCAAATCAAATATTAAATCCTGTAGTAAATATTAGCCGGTCCCGGGGCGAATCCGCGTGCTACGTGGTCCCGTGTGCGACGTTCCGAAACGCCTCTGGATTATCCGGGGCCTTCTGATAAAGTATTTTTGCTCCAGTTTTGGCGTGCCTGATGCCATTACACCGCCCTGTTGCACTCGAGGAGGATTTCGCAGGATGGGCTTCACAGCACACATGACGATCGGCGGCAAGCCGGTCACCACCGACGAGTGGGTCAGTGTGCCCAACCCGGCACAGCTGACCACGGAAGTGGGCCGGTATCCGGGCGGCACGGCCGAACACGCAGAGATGGCCGTCGCTGCGGCATCAGCGGCCTATCCCGAGTGGCGGGCGACACCGGCCGAGGAACGGGCGGCGCTGCTGGTCAAGGCAGGCGCACCACTCGCGCAGGTACCCCAGGAGTGGGTCGGGATGCTGACTGCCGAAAACGGCAAGCCGCTGCACGAGGCGGCCATCGACATCGGAATGGGCGGACAGGCGATCATGACCTGCGGCTCGCACCCGGAATGGACAGCCGACCGGGTGATCGACGACGAGCACGGCCGCATGGTGGTGCGCCGCCAGCCGTTGGGAGTCTGCGTCGGGATCGTCCCATGGAACTCCCCCCTCACCCTTGCGAGCCTCAAGATCGGTCCGGCTCTGCTCACCGGCAATACCCTGATCATCAAGGTCCCAGAGTTCGGGCCGCTGACCACGATGCGGGCTCTGGGCGAGATCGCCGCCATGCTGCCGCCCGGTGTTCTGAATGTCGTATCCGGAATGGGACCCGAGATCGGACGTGCGCTGGTGACCCACCCCAAGGTGCGCAAGGTCGCGTTCACGGGCAGCACCGAGACGGGTCGTCGGATCATGGCCGACGCCGCCGGTCATCTGGCCCGGTTGACCCTTGAACTCGGCGGCAACGACGCAGCAGTGCTGCTCGATGATGTCGACCTCTCTGAAGCGGCCATCGGACGTCTCGTCGCCGCCACCTTCTTGGACGCCGGTCAGATCTGCATCAACATCAAGCGGCTCTACGTGCACGAAAGCCGCTACGTCGAGCTGGTCGACAAGATGCGTGCCGCCGTCGACCAGATCGTGGTCGGCGATGGCACCCGGCCCGAGGTGACCATGGGTCCGATCAACAACGCTCGCCAGTACGACAAGGTGAACAAGCTGCTAGCCGACACCAAGGCGGGGGCCGAGGTTGTGCAGTTGGGCTCCTACGCCGAGGGCACCGACGTCGAGAACGGCTATTTCATGCTCCCCCACCTAGTGCTCAATCCCCCGGACGACATGGCGATCGTCGCCGACGAGCAGATGTCTCCGATCCTGCCGATCATGAAGTTCTCCACCGGCGAAGAAGCCCTCACGCGGGCAAACAGCACCGAGTACGGACTGGGAGCCTCTGTGTGGTCTGCCGATCAGGACCGCGCGCTGGCCTTCGCCGACCGGTTGGAGGCCGGCATGACGTTCATCAACGGGCACTCCCTGCCCGCGTTGCACCCAGCTACCCCTGCCGGTGGCGCCAAGCAGAGCGGCTGCGGCTACGAGATCTCCGCCGAGTCGATCGATGGCTACGTCCAACTGCAGTCGATCACGACCAAGACCTACGCCTGAGTGAAGGGAAACGACATGCCCATCGAGCCTACGATGACCATCGGTGGCAAACCGGCCACCAGTGATGACTGGATCGACGTCCGCAACCCCGCGGACCTGAAGACGGTCGTCGGCCGCTACCCGAACGGTTCGGCCGCGCACGCAGCGAATGCCGTTACCGCGGCGTTCGAGGCGTTCCCGGCGTGGCGGGACACCCCGCCCGCCGACCGGGGAGCACTGTTGCTACAGGCCGCCGCGGTTGTCGGGGAGCGCACCAACGAGCTTGCGCCGGTGCTGAGCGCCGAGAACGGCAAGATCCTGATGGAGTCGTTCATCGACTTCGGGATCGCCGCGATGACGCTGAGTTATTTTGCGCCACACCCGGAGTGGCTCGAGGAGAAGGTCCTCGACACCGCCGACAAGCGCCTGCGGGTGCAGAAGCATCCCTACGGGGTGTGCGCCGCGATCATTCCGTGGAACTTTCCGGTCGGCCTCGGATGCGCCAAGATCGGACCGGCCCTGATGGCCGGCAACACCGTGGTGGTCAAGGTTCCGGAGTTCGCCCCGCTGGCCACCCTCGAGACCTTCGCTGCGATTGCCGCCGTCTTCCCCCCGGGTGTGCTCAACATCGTCTCGGGATTCGGACCGGAGGTGGGTTCCGCTCTGGTCAGGGACCCGCGGGTGCGCAAGGTGGCCTTTGTCGGCAGCACCGCAACCGGCAAAGCCGTGATGGCCGACGCCGCCTCGCACATGGCCAGCGTCACGCTGGAGCTGGGCGGCAACGATGCCGCACTGGTCCTCGACGATGCCGAACTCGACGAACAGGCTATCACGCGTCTGGCCAACGGAGCGTTCGCCGCCGCGGGCCAGATCTGCTTCGCCATCAAGCGGCTCTACGTGCACGAATCGCGCTATGACGAGCTGGTGAGCAAGCTGCGAGCCGCCGTCGGTCAGTTCGTCGTCGGCGACGGAACCCAGCCCAACACCACCATGGGCCCGCTGAACAACGATCGCCAGTTCCAGAAGGTGCAAGAACTCCTCGCCGCGACCAAGACGGCCGGACTCGAGGTTGTCGAGCTGGGTTCCTATGCCGACGGCATCGATCCCGCCAACGGGTACTTCATGCTGCCGCACCTGGTGCTGAACCCGCCGGACGACGCGACGGTGGTCAGCTGCGAACAGATGGGCCCCATCCTGCCGATCATGAAGTTCTCCGATGTCGACGAAGCCGTGCGGCGGGCCAACGACAGCCCGTACGGCCTGGCCAGTTCGGTGTGGTCCCGGGATCTGGACAAGGCCTTCGCCGTGGCCGCGCGCATCGAGGCCGGCGCGACATTCGTGAACAGCCACAACCTGGGCAGCATGGATGTCGATGGGCCCTTTGGTGGTTACAAGGAAAGCGGCATCGGACGCGAGTTCGGCGGCGAAGCCGGCTTGTCGGCCTATATGCAGGTCAAGACGATCACCAACAACTGCATGGGAATCTAACGGCCGCCTAGACTTGGTGGCATGAGCCTGCTGGACCGGCTGCCATTGTTGGTGCGGTTCGCCTGGGGACTACCCAGGCTACTGCGCACCGGCCAGGTTGGTGACGGACGCGAAGCGGCATGCGCGGCCTTCGTCGAGGACAACGCCCGCCCCGGTGACATCGACGATGCTCTGTCGGTGATCGACCGTTTTGCGTGGCAGAAGGCGCTGCTTGTCAACATCGGCGATGAGAAGGGGTTGCTGCTCGACGCCGCGGCGCGCCGGGCGGCACCCAGGCTCGTCCTCGAACTGGGCACCTACTGCGGCTACAGCGCGCTGCGGATCGCCCGGGCCGCGCCGACCGCGCGGGTGTTGTCGGTCGAGGCGACGGCCGCCAACGCCGAGGTGGCGCGACGGATCTGGACCCACGCCGGCGTCGCTGACCGGGTCAGCTGCATCGTGGGCACGATCGGTGACGGCGGAGCCACCCTCGACGCCCTGGAACGTGACCCCGGGGTCGGTGCGGGCGCGGTCGATCTGCTGTTCATCGACCACGACAAGAAGGCCTACCTGCCCGACCTGTTGGCCATCCTCGAGCGGGGGTGGCTGCATCCCGGATCGATCGCCGTCGCCGACAACGTTCGGGTGCCCGGCGCACCGGAGTACCACGCGTATATGCGCGATCACGAGGGCCGATCGTGGCGGACCATCGAACACAGGGCCCATCTGGAGTACCAGACGCTGATCCCGGATCTGGTCCTGGAATCGGAGTACCTCGGCTGACCGGCGCAGTTGCGGGCCCAGCGTGCACGCAGTGCGAATAACCGAATTTTCACGGTGCACGCACGCTCGATGCCCACAGCCGCGAGCCTGCCCACAGCCTTGGCGGCTGCGGTACCCGTCAGCGCGCTCGCGGGTGGGCGCCGGCCCACACTTCGCGCATCGCGTTGACCGTGACCATGGTGTAGATCTGGGTCGTCGTCACCGATGCGTGTCCGAGCAGCTCCTGCACGACCCGGACGTCGGCACCCCCGTCGAGCAGATGGGTGGCGAACGAGTGGCGTAGTACGTGCGGGGACACGGCCGCCGTGATTCCCGCCCGCTCGGCGGCATCCTGCAGCACCTGCCACGCACTCTGCCGAGACAGCCGTCCGCCCCGCGCGTTGAGGAAGATGGCGGGCGTGCCGCGGCCCCGCCTGGCGAGGTCGGGCCGCCCGCGGACCAGGTAGGCGTTCAGGGCGGCCACCGCAGGCCGGCCGATCGGTATCAGCCGCTGCTTGCCGCCCTTGCCCCGCAGCAGCACCGAGCGCGCCGCGGTGTCGACATCGTCGAGGTCGAGGCCGACCGCCTCGGAGATCCGCGCCCCGGTGGAGTACAGCAGTTCCAGCAACGCCCGGTTGCGCAGCGCCAGCGGCCCGTCGGCCTCGCTGTCGCCGCCGGCGGCCTCCAGCAGAGCGAGCACCTCATCGACGGTGAGGCTCTTGGGCAGCCGCCGGCTCGGTGTCGGCGGCTTCACCTCGCGGGCCACGTCCAGCGTGGTGATCCCTTCGGCGGCGGCGAAGCGGTGCAGTCCCCGCACCGCGATGACGGCCCGGGCGGCCGATACCGCCGACAGCGGCACCACCCCGTTGTCCGGGTCGCCGCGGCGCAGGCAGACCAGGAAGTCGCTGACGTCGGCCTCGGTCACCGCACCCAGGTCAGCGATGCCGCGCGCAGTCAGGTGTTCGCGGTATCGGCGCAGGTCACGCGCATATGAGCTGAGGGTGTTGGCGGCCACCCCGCGCTCGATGGCGAGGTGGTCGAGGTAGCCCCGGAACTGGCCCTCCAACGCCGAGCCCAGCGATGCCGCCGGAGATGTCGGAGTGCGGGTCACAGCAGCCCCCGGCGCCGGGCGAAGGCCGTCGGCCGGTCGGTCCAGGGTGCATCCACCGGCCGCAGCGACGCCGCATCGGGCATCGTGTTGGCGGCGAGGACGCCGGCCACCGAGGTCGAGTTGACGATCTCCCCGGAGAACACTTTGGCCAGCGCCTCGCCGCGGGGCAGCCGCTGCACGCTCAGGTCGGCTTCCTCGTCCTTAGCGTGCGGACGGGCGACCTCGCGGAGCCCGGTCGCCAGGTAGATGCGCACGCTTTCGTCGGTGAAACCCGGGGCGGAGTCCAGGTCGATCAGGGTGTGCCAGTGCTGCGCCGCCAGCCCGGCTTCCTCGGCCAGTTCGCGCGCAGCGGTGACGTGCGCCGGCTCGCCGCCCATGTCGAGCAGCCCGGCGGGTAGTTCCCACAGCCGTCTGCCGAGCGGATGTCGATATTGGTAGACGAGCACGATGCGGTCCTCGTCGTCGAGGGCCAGCACCGCCACGGCGCCGAAGTGTTCGATGACCTCGCGCCGGGCGGTGCCGCCGCCGGGCATTCGCACGTCGTCCGCACGCAGCGCGAAGATCTTTCCGACGTAGAGGGTTTCGGAGCCGGCGGTGGCGAACTCGTGGCTGCCGGGCCCGTCGCTGGGGCCTGCCGGACGGCCGTCAGCCACGGGCCGGCGCGTTTTGGAGGGTCTGCTGCTCGACGCCGTTGGCTCGGGAATCGCGGGATTCCGGCATCGCCGGCATCTCGACGGGCAGTCGCTCCTCGTTCTTGTAGTCCAGCGCGGCGCCGATGAACGCCACGAACAGCGGGTGCGGACGCGTTGGCCGGCTCTTGAGCTCGGGGTGGGCCTGCGTCCCGACCAGAAACGGATGCACCTCGGCCGGGTACTCGACGAACTCGACCAGATGGCCGTCGGGAGAGGTGCCGCAGAACTGAAGCCCGCTCTCGGCGATCTTGTCGCGATAGACGTTGTTGACCTCATACCGGTGCCGGTGCCGCTCGGATACCTCGCTCGCGTCGTAGGCCTTGGCCACCAGCGAACCCGGGTCCAGCACCGCCGGATAGGCGCCCAGCCGCATGGTGCCGCCGAGGTCGGCGTCGCCAGCGACGGCGTCGCGCTGGTCGGCCATCGTGGAGATCACTGGGTCAGGCGTGGACGGATCGAACTCCGCGGAGTTGGCGCCGGTCAGCCCCACCGACCGGGCGGCCTCGATGACGATGCACTGCAGCCCGAGACACAGCCCGAACACCGGCAACCCGCGCTTGCGCGCATACCTGATGGCGCCGATCTTGCCCTCGATACCGCGGATGCCGAAACCGCCTGGGATCAGCACTCCGTCGACGTCGGCCAGTGCGGCAGCCGCGCCGCTGTCGGTTTCACAGTCATCGGAGGCCACCCAGCGCATCTCCACCCTGGCATGGTGGGCGAACCCGCCCGCACGTAGCGCCTCGGCGACCGACAGATACGCGTCGGACAGGTCGATGTACTTGCCCACCAAGGCGATTCGCACGGTCTCGCGCGGCTCGTGCACCCGGCGCAGCAGGTCGTTCCACTGCGTCCAATCGACGTCGCGGAACGGTAGGTTCAGCCGGCGAACCACGTAGGCGTCGAGTTCCTCCCGGTGCAGCACCTTGGGAATGTCGTAGATCGACGGCGCGTCCGGGGTGGAGATCACACCGTCGACGTCGACGTCGCACATCAGGGCGATCTTGTTCTTCAGCGGCTCGGGAACGTCGCGGTCACACCGCAGGATCAGCGCATCCGGGGTGATACCGATGCTGTGGTTCCCCCCGAATCGTGGAGGTTTCCTCTATGCGGCTTCCCGGTCGGTGGCCGCA
>Ga0055451_10000166_pt1 | contig 24709 bp, 23 predicted proteins | sample China_Galinas_PW_3_FD_57745 | JGI IMG/M metagenome (GOLD analysis project Ga0055451, IMG submission 57745) | Wetland microbial communities from San Francisco Bay, California, USA, that impact long-term carbon sequestration - China_Galinas_PWB_D2 | ecosystem: Environmental > Aquatic > Marine >... | reverse complement strand
CGATGTCCTGTCCCAACCAGCTCGGCACGAACAACAGCCGGCAGCCGAGGGCCATGTGAACGTGGCCGTTGCCCGGGTCCTTGCCCAGCGCCCGCTTCAGCGCGGCGTCGATGGCTGCCCGCATCTTGAACACCGCCCCGAGGCCGGTCAGCGATTGGCTCAACAGCCCCGCCTCGAGCCGGTCGCACTCGGCACTCGTGTCACCGAGCTTGCGGGCGCGGTGGACGGCGGCCAGTCCGAGCTCGATGTCGGCACGGTTGACGGCATACATCGCCGCATCGACGAAGCGACCGATCGCGAGCCCCTTGCGCATGTCGCGAGCCAGGATCCGCTCGTAGAGGGCTTCGCCGAGGACCCTGAGGTTCTCCGGCGACGGGTCCCGCTCCGCCAGCCCGCGCTGCTCGGCGACGAGCCCGTCGAGGTCCTCGATGTCGCAGCTGAGCCGGGTCTGCGCAACCAACCGACTGCGCCCTTGGATCGAGCGCACGACGGCATGTCGGGCATCGGGGATCTGGGCCGAGATCCCGGGACGGGTCATCGCGTACCAGGCGCCGACGGCCAAGGCCGGAACGATCAGGAGGACGGACAAGCGCGTGCGCATAGAAGGGAAAGTAGCCGGAAGACGGCCAGCTACGCGGGGACAGAGCCAGTATTAGCACATCCGGGACTCCCGGCGAGCGCGGGCGCGCGAGTAGACTCGGATCCAATGACGAGGTCCACGCTGATTCTCTGCCTCGCCGTGCTCGGCTGCGCCGGGCCGCGGTCCTGGACCGGGCGCGGCGACCCGGTGTTTCGGATCGCCCACCAGCGCGACGTCTCGCCGAGCTTCGTGCGTGCCGGTGAGAAACTGCTCGCCGGCTTCCCCGAACGGTTCCCCGAACACAGCTTCCGGGTCGGCGACAAGCTGCTCTACGGCTTCGAGTCGTACGACGGCGACGAGGTCACACGCTACTTCGTCGTGCTCGAGACCGAGCGGTCCGACCCTGCGACCAAGGCGCTATGGCTCGATACGCGCAAGGGTCTGATGCGGCACATCGAGAGTCCTGTCGCCGTGGTCCGTGTCGCGATCTATGACGAGGCCCGCTCACTCCTCGCCGAGCAGACCAGCTCCGTCGTGACCCTCCTGCACGAAGCCGGCTTGTTCGGGTGGGCGCGCATGGGCGGCGCTCATCCCCTCCAATCCGACAAACTTCGTTTCCTCGACAGCCCGAAGAGCCTCCCTCCGCACGAGCTCTCGGACAAGCGGTTCGGCTGGCCGGTCACGCTGGAGTTGTTCCGCGAGTTCGCGAACAACGGCGCGCTCATCGACCTGCTGAGCGGACTCTCGGTGTGGCCGGCCTGGTACGAGGGCATTGGCCTGATCGGCGCCAAGATCGTGCTCCACGACGGCCTGAGCTGGGCTCGCCTCGTCCGGCAACCGATCCCGGACCTCCCCGCCGGGGATCTCGCCTACGAGACCCGAATCGTGCTGACTCACCACCGCGAGCCGCTCCTCGTCGTCCACGCCGTGCTCGTGCCTCCCGTCGGCCCACTCGCGATGGCGGCGGGAATGATCACGTTGACCGGATACCGCGGGGACGACCCCTCACGTCGTTTCGTCGCGCGCCTGCTTGCGGCGCGGGTCGGTGGGTAGTGGCCCTAACAAATGTGTCAGAGACATTTGTTAGGGCCACAGGGCCTACCCACCGATCGTGAACATCGGCCGGAAACCGACGTGGCGAAACGCCGAGTCGTAGTCGCAGAGCGAGCGGGCGGCCGAGTTGCAGTCGCCGGCATCGCCGTAGCAGGAGCCGCCGCGAAGCACCGGGTAGGCCTCGTAGTTGGCGGCCTTCGGATTGCGCGAGTAGCGCTCGCCGGCGAGGCACAGCTCGGCGACGTTGCCGAGCATGTCGTAGAGCCCGAGCGGATTGGGCTCGAACGAACCGACCGGAGCGATGTCGCGGTACCCGTCCCGAAACGGAAAGCTCGTGTTCGATGGGGCTCGTCCCGTGTCGAAGTTCCCCTTCCCGTCACCACCGGCGGGATCCTCCCCCCACCAGAAGTCCGTCGTCGTGCCGGCCCGACACGCATACTCCCACTGCGCTTCGCCCGGCAACGAGAAGTCGTAATAGGCGCAGAACTCGCGAGCGTCGTAGAAGCTGACCATGCGCACCGGCTCGTCGTCCGCCGCCGGCTTGCCGTGCGGCCTTCGCCAGTCCCACTTCGAGCCGGTGAGCTCCGGGTGGCTCAGGTAACCGCTCGCCTCGGCGAACCGCCGCCACTGCCCGACCGTGACTTCGGTCGTCGCGATGTAGTAGGGCGCAGTGAGCGCGACGAGGTGCGTCGGGATGCGCCGGCCCGCCGAGCCCATCGTGAACGGCACGGGCTCGACCAACACGAACTCGAGTCTCGTTCGGCGATGCCGCACGCGCCGCGGGAACCCGCACCGGCCCGGTGTCCCGTCGAGGATCGTGCAATCGGCCAGGATCCGGCCGCGGTCCGCGCGCTCGACCGTCGTCGTCGCACACCCGAGCACCTGCGACACCACGAGCGTCAGGACACCCAATCGCAGTCTCATGACTTCGGCAACCCGGTCAACAACGCAGCGGCCGCCTCCGTCAAGCGCCCGTTCGTGGCCAACATCTCGCCACCGTGGACGACGTCGCCGCCCGAGCCGAGGTCCGTGAGCTCTCCGCCGGCCGCGAGCACGAGCGCGGCACCGGCGACGACGTCCCAAGGCCCGAGATACAGCTCCCAGAACACGTCGAACACACCCGCGGCAGTGAGCGCGAGATCGAGCGCGGCCGAGCCGCAACGTCGAATCCCGCGCGCCTCCATCAGCATTCGCCCGAAGTTGTCAAGGTTGGTGTTCACGCCCGGCTCGTTGCGCCGGTACGCGAACCCTGTCGCGACGACGGCGTCGCGCAGCGACTCGGTACCCGACACGTGGATCGGCCGACCGTCGCGCCACGCACCGACCCCCGTCACCCCATAGAAGAACGTGCCGCCGTCCCCGCCGATCGCCGGCGCATGCACGACACCGAGCTTCGGAGCCCCGTCCTCGAGCAACCCGATGCTGACGCAGTAGAACGGATGCCCATGCACGAAGTTCGTCGTCCCGTCGAGCGGGTCGATGACCCAGCAGTGGCGCCCTTCGTGCGATGCCTCGCCGACCGGCGTCGCGACCCCCTCCTCGGCGAGGATCGCGTGCTCGGGGAACGCCTCGCGGACACCCGCGACGATCGACCGTTCCGACTCCTTGTCAGCGTCGGTCACGAGCTCGCGTCGCCCCTTGAACTCGAGCGTCGGCTCCTCGGGACCGCGCTCCTCGAGATGCCGAAAGAGCTGCGCTCCCGCGCTCCTTGCCAGCTCGAGCGCGACATCCAGGCAGCGTGCTTCGAATCCCTGGACAGCGTCGGGCAAACTGGGGCGTGTCATCGTCATCTCGTCTCGAAGACGCGTTGCAGCATCTGGTCCTGCAGCTTGCGCAGGTCGCGCATGCGACTCGGCAGCTTGCGGTCGTAGTTCATCAGGATGCTGAATAGCACCGTCTTCCCCGACTTGCACACGAGGAACCCCGACAAGCTCGACACGCCGCTCAAGGTCCCGGTCTTGCCACGCACACGAGCGAACAACTCCCCCTTCATGCGGCGCGAGAGCGTGCCGGACCGGCCCGCCAAGGACAGGCTCGAGACGAAGTGCCGCCGCCAGCTCGCGTGATCGACTTCCGCGAGCAAGCCGCCGATGACCCGCGCACTGACGCGGTTGGCCCGCGACAGCCCGGACGCGTCGGCGACGTGCCACTCGTCGTCACCGATTCCATCCTGACGCAAGCGCGCTTGCATGAGCTTGCGGCCGGCTTCGAGCGTCCCGCTGCCGGTCTTCTGTCTGGCGACGACGCGCAGCACCTGCTCGGCTTGGAAGTTGTTGGAGTCACCGAGCAGTCGCGCGAGCGGCCACGCGATCGGCGTCTCTTGCGTGTACACGAGCTCGCCCTCTTCCAGGTGTTCGGGCATCGTCGCCACGGCCGCGCTGATGCCGGCGCGCTTCAGGCTGTGCACGAGCACTTGCGCGAAGACGCCCTGCGGATCCGAATCCGGAAACCGAAACGTCCGAGGCCCGAACCCATAAAAGAACAGCCCTTCGAGCCGCACGCCCTTGCTGTCGAACGCGATGAACGGACGACTGCCTCGCTTGCGACTCCCGGTCAGACGGATGTGCCCGCGAACCGGCACCTCGAAGCCGGCCGGGACGAAGCTGAGCGCGCAGTTCCCCGTCTTCCGGCCCGCGGGGTCGAGCGTGACTCCGAAACAGCCTTCCTCGAGCACGAACGGTCCGGTCGGCGCGGCATACGTGCGGCCGAGGTCCTCAGCCTCCCAGGTCGGCGGCCGGGCCGGACCGGTGAACCCGTTGGCGTCGAACAGCAGCCCGCCCGGCAGCGCGCTTATGTTCCGCTCGCCGAGTTCAGCGACGAGCCCGTCAAACGGGTGCTTGTAGACAGGGTTCCCCGAAGCGATGCCGGGATCGCCCCCGCTCTGGATGCGCAGCGCGAGTCCGTTCGGGGTCCTGTGCAGGTAGTATCGCGTCCGAAACCTGAACGCGGGGCCGAGCTGTTGCAGTGTGATCGCACCCGTGAACAACTTCATGTTGCTGGCGGGGATCAGCGCGCTGCTCGCCCGATGCGTGTAGAACGGATGCTCGGCGGCAGCTTCCCGGAACCAAACCGCCGTCGTGACCTGCTTGGCCTCGGAGCGGGCGACGAGCGCCCCGAGCGTCGGCGCTTGCGCCGTCGCCTGGAGCGTCAGCAGCAGGAATGTAGCCGGACTCAGGGCAAGCACTCGGTCAGGTCCTCCAATGCGACGACCTCGCAGTCGAGCTCGGCGAAGCGCTGCTCCCACCGGGCTCGATCGGCGAGCTCCGCTTCCATCGCCGGGTAGAAGTGGGTCAACCCCGCGAGCCTGGGCCGGGCCTCCGCGAGGAGCTGGACGACGAGCCCCGGGGACATGTGGCCCGACACGTGCAGGTCGTCCGGGTGGCTGCACTCGACGAGGCAGAAGTCGACGTTGCGACTCGCCTCGACGAGACTCTCACAGTAGTCGCTGTCGCCAGAGTAGCTGATCGTCTCGCCGCCCGGGAACTCGAACCGATAGCAGAACGCGTTCTTCGAGTGCTTCGCCGGGTAGGCGTGGATCACGAGGTCCGCCAACTCGTTGCGCCCGAGCTCGAGCTCGACGACTGCGAGCTCGGGGTCACGGATCCAGCTGCCGTAGATCGCGTACCAGTCCTCTAGGAGCTGCGCGAGCCCGGGCGGACCGAGAACGGTCAACGGTGCCCGCTCGTCACCGAGATCCGGATTGCGACGCAGGAACAACAGGCCGAGCAGGTCGGCGTGATGATCGGGATGGAAGTGGCTGAGCACCACGCGTCCGATCGACGCGGGCGCGATCTGTGCCTGGTTGAGCCGCAGCAGCGTCCCGGGCCCGCCGTCGACGAGCGTCTCGCCGTCACGGCCGAACAACAGGTATCCGGCCGCGCTTCGCTTCGGCCCCATGACGATCGTGCCGGTCCCGAGCGTCAAGAGCGCGGGCCGGCGCGTCGGAGCACCGGTCCATGGCTGCGTCCAGTTCATATGGCGTAGCCGTTCGGGTGACTCTGGTGCCAGTTCCAAGCTGTCTCCAGGATGCTCTCGAGATCGCCAAACGACGGCTCCCAGCCGAGCTCCGTGTGCGCGAGCGCCGACGAGCCGACGAGCTTGGGCGGGTCCCCCGCCCGTCGCGGAGCCGCGACCGCTGGAATCGCGTGCCCGGTGACTTCGCGTGCCGTCTCGATCACCTGCAGCACCGAGTGCCCTTCCTCGTTGCCGAGGTTGTAGGCCGCGAGCTCCTGGCGTCCATCGCGCAGCGCGGCAAGCCCCCTGAGGTGCGCGTCAGCGAGATCGACGATATGGATGTAGTCGCGCACGCACGTGCCGTCCGGTGTGTCATAGTCGTCACCGAAGACCTTGATGTCCTCGCGCTGCCCGAGCGCGACCATCAGCACGAGCGGAATCAAGTGCGTCTCGGGCGCGTGATCTTCACCGAGCTCGCCGGACGGATGCGCCCCGGCCGCGTTGAAGTAGCGCAGGCTCACGCTCGTGATCCCGTAAGCGCGATGGTAGTCGTGCAGCAGGCCCTCGCAGTAGAGCTTCGTTCGACCGTAGGGGTTGATCGGCGCCTTCGGCAGGTCTTCCGTGATCGGCAGGCGCTCCGGCTCGCCGTAGACCGCGCACGTCGACGAGAACACGAACCGCCGGCAGTCCGCTGCGTGCATCGCGTCGAGCAGGTTCTGCGTCGCCCCGAGGTTCTGCCGGTAGTAGTACGACGGGTTCTCGACGCTCTCGCCGACGTAGCAGGAAGCGGCGAAGTGGAACACTGCCTCGGGCTTGACCGAGGCCAACGCCTCGACCGTCGCGTCCCTGTCCTTGAGGTCCACCTCCAGCAACGGAACGTCGCCGATCGCCTCGCGATGGCCCTCGGACAAGTCGTCGAGGACGACGACGTCCTCGCTCCGTTCGAGCAGCGCCCGAACCGTGTGCGAGCCAATGTATCCCGCTCCCCCACTGACCAGTATCGTCATCCACACTCCTTGCCGAGGCTGGCGCCGTAGCTACTCGTCCTTCTTGTTGTTCTGCAACCACTTCGGCCACGCCTTGACCACGGCGGCTCGCTTGGCGGCGTCATTCTCGTCGCCGGGCGGGATCGGCTCGCCGCAACGGGTCTTGGCCATCAGCGCCTCGTGCAGCTGCCGGAACACGGCAGGGTCTTTCTCGCGTTCGAGGGCCGTCAACAGGACCGGACCGACGACCCGAGTCGGGATCGCCATCGCGAGCTCGATCGAGCGCTGGCGCACGCGCTGGTCCGGATCCTGCAACGCAAGGCTCAAAGGGCTCATGTCCCCGGGGAAGTGCTTGAGCAGCGTCATCAACGCGGTCAGGCGCAGAGACGGCTCACTGTCCTTCGCCAGCACTCCGGCCAGCCTTCGTCCGATCAGGGTCAGGTCCGACTTCGACATCCGCTGGCCGCTGACCCGGAGCGCGGTCTCGAGCTCGGTCAGCATTCGCTGCCGCAGATCGACGGTGTCGCCGTTGCGGACCAGGATCAGTGCTTCTTCGAACGTGTAGTACTGCCGCTGGCCCTTCTCGCGCTCGATCAGGAGTTGCGACCCGAGCTGCTTCCAGCCGGTCTCGCCGATGCCGCGACTGACGAACTCGGGGAACTTGCGTTCGAGCTCGCGATAGCTCAGCAGGGCGTCGTCGAACTTCCCGAGCGTGCGCTCGAGCTTGAGCCGTTCGTACAACGCTTGCGCCTGGCCCACACCCGGCTGGTTGCTCACCGGCGTGACGATCGCGACCGCGTCCGCGAACTTGCCTTCGAACGAGAGCGCCTTGCTCAGCGCGAGCGCGACGTCGACGTCGCCGCGCCCCGACTCGAGAAGCGGTCGCAGCACGCCCGCGACCGCCTCGTAGGCCTCGTTGTGGAAGTACCACTCCGCGAGACTCAGGGCCGCAGAAGACGGATTCTTCGCGGTCTGGATGACCTTCTCGAGGGTTCGAATGCCTTCGTCGACCTTCTTGGGGTCGCGCGTGGCCAGCAGCACGCCCGCGAGCTGCTGCCTCGCGAGGTCGAAGCTCGGGGCAAGCGCGATCACCTCACGGCAATCTCGTTCGGCCGCGGCCAGCCTGTGCTCTCGGGCCTGGATCTGGGCTCGCACCATAAGAGCGGGAAAGTAGTGCTCGTCCTGCCCGAGAATGCCACCGAGCAGGTTGAGGCAGTCATCGTGCTTGCCCAGCCGCAGCAACCCGAACGCGCGAGCGAGCCGCTGCGCCGGATCGATCCCGTCGGGCAGCCGCGCGGGGGTCAAGGGGCCGGTCGCAACCACGTTGGCGAGAATCTGCTCGGCCCGACTCCAGTCGGCGCACATCTTGTCGAGGTCGGCGTCGGCGAGCACCTTGCTCGGGTCGACCTTCGGCTTCTTGGCGCCGGCCGTGGCATTCCCGGTCTTGACGTCGGGCATGACCGACCGCTTCAGCTCCGCGAACGAGACCGCGTTCTTGTCCGCCCGTTCGGTCGGCGTCGTGACGAGCAGGCCGCAAGCGGACGTAGCTGCGAACAGAACGACGGCGAGAGCAGCGTGGCGCATCCATCTATTTGATCGGCGCCCGCCAGCGAGCGCAAACCTCGTCGCGTGGAACTCCCGAGTCGGGCGGATCGCGACGGCCGCAACGGACCCGCGAACCGCGACCGCCGTCGTCATTCGCGACATCGGGCTGGCGGTCGCCAGCGAATTCCGCGGCAGGAGCGGCCTGCACACGCGCTGCCATCGGTGGTTCGATCCGTTGTCCAGTCCGTGTTCAGCTTCCGGCGCCGAGTGGCCGAAAAACCGACGGTTGGGGAGGGGGAAATTGATGAAGAGGCTGATTACGGCTCTCGTGGCCGCGGCGACGATGTCACTGACGGGCTGCGTCGCCCACCTGCATCACGGGCGCTTGCACATTCACGGTATCGGTTGCGGACACGTGTGGCTCCACGGCCGTTGGGTCGTCGTCCACCGCCACACTCCGAGGCACCGGGTCGTTCACGTTCACGGTGTCGGCTGCGGGCACACCTGGGTACGCGGGCGATGGGTCACCGTGCACGATCACCCGAGGACGAAGATCGTCCACGTCCACGGTCCGGGATGCGGGCACAGGTTCGTCGGCGGCCGCTGGATGGTCGTCAACGCGAAACCGCGCCCGCACATCACGCCACGGATCAAGCCGCCGCTGCACGTCCACAGGCCCGGGTGCGGCCACGTCAAGACCAACGGGGTCTGGGTCGCGGTCGGCGTGAAGGCGCACATCAAAGACAAGCACGACAACGGGCACCACAACGGGCGCGGACACGACAACGGGCGCGGGCACGACAACGGACACGACAACGGGCGCGGGCACGGGCGCGGGCACGCCAAACCCAACCGCTGAGCCGGCCTACAGCTCGTGCCGCGGAACTGCCGATGAAACCGGCAGTTCCCGGCCGAGCCTGGCATGCAGCACGTCGCTCCCCCGCCCCCCCAAACCGAACGCGTCGAGACCGCGGCTCCCTCGCCGGCAACGCCCGCGAGGCGGCCACGCTGGTGGACCGCGGCCCTGTTGTTCGTCGTGTTCCTCGTCTTTGCCCGCTCGCTCGGGAACGGGTTCACCTACGACGACAAGTTCCTGACCCGGTCGTTCTACCGGCCCGGAACACCGAACCCGATGATCCACGAGCTGCAGCCGCTCGGGACCTACTTCACGTCGCCCTATTGGAAGGGCGTCAGCAAGACCGAAACGCTGTATCGACCGGTCAGCATCCTGTCCTACGCCCTGACCTATCACCTCCTCGGCCGGCACCTCCCGGCCGACCTCGAGGCCGCGGCGCAGCATCTCGTCAACGTCCTGCTCTACGTGTTCTCGGTGTGGCTCGTGTTCCGGTTGCTCGTGCGCGTCACGGGTGACACGTGGCCGGCGCGCCTGGGCGCGCTCGCGTTCGGGCTCCACGCGATCCACACCGAGGCGGTCGCGGGGATCGTCGGGCGGGCCGAGATCCTGTCGCTGTGCTTCGGCGCACTGGCTGTGCTCTCGTACGTGCGGGCACGCGAGCGCGCTGGCACCGAACGCTGGTGGCGCTACGCGTGCTCGGGCCTGTTCCTGTTCCTCGCGTTCGGGTCCAAGGAGAGCGCGCTCGCGTGGCTTCCGTTCCTACCGGTCTACTCGCTGGCGACGCAGCCGGCCGAGGAACGCAACGTCCGCGTCGAGCTCGCCCGCGCGCTCGCTGTCGGCGTCGCGCCGCTGGCATTGTTCTTCGTGCTTCGCTACGTCGCGCTCTCGGAGCTCGTGGCCGCCAACCAGGTCGCGTGGGCGGCGAATCCGCTCGCGCACGAGCCGGCGGGTGTCCGGATCCTGACCGCGACGAAAGTGTGGGCCTACGCGCTCTACAAGTTGTGCGTGCCCTACCCGCTCGCGTCCGACTACGGCGCCAGGGTCTTCGACCAAGTCGAATCCGCGTTCGACCCGCTGTTCGTGCTGTCACTCGCGGCGTTGGGTCTCGTGTTGTGGCTCGGGATCAAGAGCTATCGCGTCCGTCCCCTCGTGTTCCTCGCGGTCACGAGCTTCTTCGGATTCAGCTTCCTCACCAGCAACGTGGCGATCCCGATCGGCACGTTGTTCGCCGAACGGCTGCTGTTCGTGCCGAGCCTCGGGTTCGCGTTCCTCGTCACGTTCGTGTGCCGGCGGTTCCCGCCGCGGCAGCAGCTCGGACAGCTCGTGCATGGCACGCTCGCGGTCTTGATGATCGCATCCGCCGGACTCTCCGTGCATCGCGTCGCGGCGTGGAAGAACGACCTGACCCTGTTCGTGACCGATGCCAAGGCGCAGCCACGCTCGCTCCAGTTGCAGCTGAACGCCGCGAACCGCCTGATTGGCTACGGCGACCACACCGGGTGGAAGGCCTATGCGCGCCGCGCGCTGCGCTTGGAAGCGAGCTACGCGCCGGTCTGGTGGCTCCTGGCTCGCCAGGCGCTCGACCACGAGCGTTGGCAACGCGCGGAGCATTACCTGAACAAGGGCCGGGCGTGCAAGCGACTCACGCCCCGAGGCGACATTCCGCGCTTCCATCTGCTGCGCGGCGAGCTCTTCGTCCGCCGCGGTCGCTTCACTGATGCCTACGACGATTTCGTCGCAGCGCTCCGGATCCGTCCGTCACTGTTCTGCGACAGGCTGCAGCGCTTCGACGAGCTCGTCGACGGCAAGTTGACGCGCGAGCAACGGCTCGCGATCTACGAGCTCGGCAAGCAGCTCGCCCCCGAGAAACCGCAATGGGACCTGCGCATCGGTTTGCTCGAGGCCAGGTCCGGTCGTTACCAGAACGCCCAGCAAGCACTGTCCATCGCTCTTCCCCGCTTGCCGCACTCCAAGCTGCGATTCGAAGCCCGCCTGCGTCTGGCCGAGAGCCTGATCCACCTCGATCGAGGCACCGAAGCCCGCCGCGAGCTCGACACCTTGCTCGGAGACACGCAAGCACCTCCTGAAATCCTCGTCCAAGCCCGCGCGCTGGCGCGGCGCTGCGACTGACTCTCTGCGCGGAATCGCTCGGTAACATCGAACGCAACCTGCACGACGAATGTCGGCCTTCTCGCAACGCCTTGCTCGCGGTTACGATAGTCGCATGAAGCTCGAACTCCTCATCCTCGCCGTCGCCGCGGGCGTCGCGTCCTGCTCCCAAGGCGGAACCCAAAAGCGGACCAGCGAGGTCACCCTCTCGCTCGATCACCAGATCTCGTTCATCGCCGGACGAGCGCAGTTCCCCGAGAGGTTCCCGATCAAGCAGGCGCCGTACACCCGCCAGGCGACGCTGATCATGCAGAAAGACGGTACCTGGCGCGTCGCCGAACCCGGCGTGCCGACGACCCCGCCCTACGACTACAACCTGTCGGCGTTGGGCGAGCTGCTCATCTTCCAACCACGGTCCAATCGCTCGACGCAGACCTACGTCGGCTACTACGATCTCGATGGCGACACGTACTTCTACACGAAGCGCGACCTCGACTACAATCCGCCCAATCAGAGCGTCCTCGCGTTCTACTGCGGTGTCGCCGAGCCCGACGCGACTCCGGATCTCGAGAACGCCTGGTCGGTGTTCGGCACGACGCTGATCTTCGCCGACCCGAAGAGCACGCCCAACAACGACCTCGTCGGCCGCGCGTTCGCCGGCCAGTGGAAGATCGCCGATGTCAGCAACGTGCTGACGATCCAGAACGGCGAGTGGCGGGACTCCGGGGGGGTCAAGGTCACCGTGGACGGCGAGGCGACGATCGACAGCACCGGCTACTCGGAGCTCGACCTCGACCTCACGCGCGGCAGCACGAACATGACCCGGATCTACAAGGGCGGCATCGGCAAGAACGTGGGAGTCTTCACCGACACGGTCGTCACCGATGGCAGCGTCGGGACGCTGTTCCTCGTTCGCCAGATCGGGGCCAAGGCCGACAAGTCCAAGGTCGTCGGACAGTGGCGCGCCGGCGTCTTCACGATCTTCAACGACAAGGACCGGCCCGGGACCGACGTTGCGTTCGGTCTGCTCGAGATGAACGACGACGATTCGTTCAAGATCACGATCACGGGCGCGAACCAGAAGCCGTTCGTCTACACCGGGACCTGGTCGATCGGCGACTTCGGGCAGCTGACCCTCGAAGAGAAGGGCCGGAACCAGACCTGGCAGGCCGCCGTCAGCCCCGACTATCGCAACATCATCATCGCCGACACCACGACGGATCGGGTCGAGCCTGAGGTCGGCTTCTTCTTCTGCATGCGCAAGATCGAGCCGAAGAAGTAGCCGGTCACTCGGCCCAAGTGTCGACCTGGAACCGGCGTCCGTCGATGAGCCAGCGCTGGAAGCCTGCGTGATAAGGAGCCCGACCCAAGACCGAATCGAGTCGCCCGCGAGCGATCCACAACAGGTGCACGACCTCGCTGCCGGGCACGGGTTCGCCCTCGGCCCGGACCTCGAAGAAGAACGAGCGCCAGACCCAATCCCGCCGGCCACCGCGCTCGCGTGTTCCCTCCTGCACGAACAGGAACTCGCCGACGTCGACTTCGAGGCCGGTCTCCTCGAGCCACTCGCGGCGCAACGCCTCGAAGACGGTCTCGTTGGGTTCGACATGGCCGCCGGGCAGATCGAAGACGAGCTCGTGTCCAGCGTCGTCCCTGAGCTGGCGCTGGTTGCCCGCGAGGAGGATCTGACCGTCTCGCTCCAACACACCGAAGGCCCCGAGGAAGTCCTGCATCCGCTCATCAGACGGGTTGAGCGCACGGATGCAAGGCCTGGCAGGGGGCTGCGATGAGGTTCCGCCGGTGGTTGCTCCGACTCGTCGTGTTCGCGGTGCTCCTGTGGGGGGTGCTGCTCGGAGTCGAGTACTTCGCGTTCGCCGGCGAGCGCCGGCTCGCCGATTGGACCTGGCCCGAGCCCACCTCGCAGCTCGCCACCGGCCCCGCACCGCGCTACGAGGCCAAGCCGAACAGCCGGCAGTTGCTGTTCCTCGAGCACGATCTCCTGGCCCCCGATTCGCTGGCGCTTTCCGAGCGCACCCGGGACCTGACTAACGAGCTGCGCGGGTCCCCGACCCCGGTGCGAGCCGATCTGGTCTGGCTGCGCGCGAGCACGACGATACGGACTGCGCTCTGGGTCGCACAGGTCCATGGGCCCGCGATCGTCGTCGTGACGATTTCGGCGCGTGACGTCGTGTGGAACGATCGCGACGAGATTGCCGGCGTTCCCCAACCTCGGCTCCACGAGCAGGACGGAGGCATCGCGATCGTGCGCGCGGAAAAGAAACCGGAGTCGAACGACGGCCTCGATCCGTTGTTGCGCGAGGTTCCGATGCTACGCCTGCTCGTCGACCGGCCCGCGCTGTTGCCGAGCAAGACCGGGTTGTTTCCAACCGATCTGTGGCCGTTCCGCCGCGGAGGTACACGCGACGAGGCCAAGCGTTATCGCGCGACCGAGCTCGCCCTGCGGTTCCTGAAGACCAGCGTGACTGCGACCGCGGGCCGACTGGCCGTGCTCTACGTGCCGTGCACGCTCGAGGTCGGCCGCGCGAGTCGCGGCGACTGCCACGAGGCGCTCGGGCTGACCTCCCGCGAGATCGAATCGGCCCGCGTCCGCCGGCGACTCGCGGACATCACCAAGCAGCTCGGGATCGTGTGGATCGATCCGATCCTGGCGCTCGAGAAGGCCAGTCGCCACCGCGGGGATCTCTACGCCGGCGACTCGCGGCTCGCGGCGCCTCTGACGGCTCGGGGCCGCCGCATCCTGATGCGAGTTCTCGGCCCGCGGCTCGTGCCGTTGTTGGGCGGCTGAGCCGGCTACTCGCGCCAGTCGAGCTCGAGATCGGACAGATCGACCCGCTTCTGCAGCGCCCGGCGCAAGGCGCTGAGGTAGCGCTCACGCGGCCAGTCGACGACCCCGAGGCGAACGAGATGGCTCGTGTTGTGCTGCACGTCGAACAGCTCGATGCCGGCCCGGAACACGCTGCGCACGCAGGCGACGAGAGCGACCTTGGACATGTCACGGCGGCGGTGGAACTTGCTCTCGGCCGCGAACATCGCGCCGCGCTGGACGCCGTAGAGGCCGCCCGCGAGGCTGCCCTCGACCCAGACCTCGATGCTGTGCGCGAGTCCCATCCGATGCAGCTCGACGTACGCTTCGATGACTTCGGGGTGGATCCAGGTCCCGTCCTTGCGCTCGCGGCTGCACTCGCGGATCACGTCGGGAAACGCGTGGTTCCAGGTCAGACGAAACTCGCCGCGGTGGAGCCTGCGCTCGAGGCTCCGCGAGACGTGCAGCGTGGTCGGATCGATGACCGCGCGGGGATCGGGCGACCACCACAACGGCAGGTCGCGGTCCGTGTACCACGGAAAGATCCCCATGTCATACGACAGGAGCAACCGCTCGGACGCGAGATCGCCTCCGACCGCGACGAGGCCCTCGGGTGGGAACCCGTCGGGCTTCGGAAACGCGGGCGCGCTGCCCGGCTCGAGGTAGATCGGTGAGAGCTGCACAAGAGTGCCTGGAAGGAGATCTCGATGCACATGATCGGAGTCTTGCCGACGGAAAGCAAGACGCCCAACACGGTCGGCTTCATCAAAGTGCCGGCGCCTGCAACGCGGTTCCGCTCTCGCGAAGCGGCGTGAGGGAGTGGCATACGGGAGGCTTGGGCAGGGGAAAGGGCAGGGTTCGGGCACGGGCACGGGCAGGGGGACCTGCCAGACAGATGCCTTGCGGCATTTGTCAGGCAGAGCCGCTAGACCTCGACGCTCTCCTCGCGGAGCTTCTCCTTCAACCGGAGCAGCACGCGCCCGTGGATCTGGCAGATCCGCGCCGGGGACAGGCTCAGGCGCTTGGCCACGGTCTTGAGGTTGAGCCCTTCGAAGTAGTGCAGCTGCACGAGGTCCCACTCCGTCTCGTTGAGCAGGTCTTGGATCCGCTCCATGAGCTCCTGGTGATAGAGCCCGGTCAGAGGGTGCGGAGATTCGTTGTGCGCGGACGCACCAAACCCGACGATGCTGCCCTCGATCCGATCGAGGTCGTTCTCCACGCCCGAGAGCACGCCGCAGCCGAGAAACGGCACGTGCGCGGGGAATGAGCGGTGATAGCTCGCCAGCGACACGCCGAGGCGATCGGCGATCTCCTCGTCACACGGGGCGCGGCCGAGCTCTTCGCGTAGCTGCTGGCCGATGCGGTCACGGTGCGCGAGCCGAGAACGCATGAGTCGCGGCAGCCAATCGAGGGCGCGCAGCTCGTCGATCATCGAGCCCCAGACGCGCTGCTTCATGTACGACACGAACCCGCGGCCTTTGTCGGGATCGAACGTCTCGAGGCAGCGCAGGAGACCCGAATAACCGGCGTTGACGAGGTCGTCGAGATCGATGCTGTTCGGCAGCCGGCTCGACAACGTGCGCGCGAGGTCGACGACGTCGGGAAGGTGCCGTTCGACGACGATGTCTCGCCACTGCTCGGTGCGATGCTTGCGGTAGCACGCGATCAGCTGATCGCCATCGAGATCCTCGAGCGCGACGTCATCGTTCCCTGCGGCCTCGACCGTGATCCGCACGGCAACGCTGCGACCGTTGCCGTTCTTCCTCGTCGCGCCGGAAGAACCGTTGGTTCGCGGACCGTTGCTCTTGGTACCGTTCCTCTTGGAGCCGTTCCTCTTGGAGCCGTTCCTCTTGGAGCCGTTCCTCTTGGAGCCGTTGGTCTTGGCACCGTTGGTCTTGGCACCGTTGCTCTTGGCACCGTTGGTCTTGGCACCGTTGCTCCGGGAATCACTCCGCTTGGAACCGTTGCTGCGCCGCTGCTCGCCATCGGAGCGGTCCTGCTTCGGGTCTTCGACGGATTCCGCTGCTCTCGACCCGGATTCGTTCGCTGTCGGCGTTGCGGCCGACGGAACCGAGCGCCGTTCCGCAGGAACACTCTCGGACGTGGCTCTCGAGTTCGCTGTTCGACCGCGTGTTGCGTGGTTTCGTTTCATACAGGCCCGACGCAATCAGCTTCGCCAGGCTGCGACGACGTTGACGACCGAGAGTTCACTGAGTCGACCGCCGACTGATTGCATCCGCCTCCCTATTGCGGATGTGCAAAGTGTAGGCGAGGGCGACGTGTTGTCACCGATGAAAACACCGCGAGTGCAATTTGTTTTTCGTCCGCGTGGAATCGTTGCTTGACACGCGTTCGAGTTTTCTTCGACGAACAGCGCGCGCGTCGACCGCGCAAACTCCGATCACGCTTGGTCGAAGCGACTGCGTACCGAGTAACTCAGTGCATCGAGCACACGCTTCTCGCCACGCTTCATGTCCGTGAGCGACTGCGCATCGCTGTCGTCGTACCCGAGCAGGTGCAACGCACCGTGCACGAGGTACAGCGCAAGCTCGGCATCGGCGGAGTTGCCGTGGTCTCGAGCACTGCGACGCGCGTAGTCGACGCAAACGACGAGCTCCCCCTGCGCGAGCTCGATCGCGTCCGCGCCGGCATCGAGCGGGAAGCTCAAGACGTCGGTGTCGCTGTCGTCGTCGAGCCAACGCGCGTGCAGCGCGCGCATTTCCGCGCTTGCGCACAGAAACACGGACAGGCGCAGCTCCCGTTGCTCACACCGAAACACCGCATCGAGCACGCCGCGCACGAAGTCGCCGGCATCGGAGATCCCGAAGTCATCGAGCGAGACCGTCTCCGACACGTGGACGTCGGGCCACATGCTCAGTTGCGGCGCCGCGACCGGCGAACTGGATTCGCCTTACGGTCCTCGGGCGACGGCATGCGCGTCTGCGAGCGCTCGTAGGCTTCGACGATCGCCTCGACGACCGGGTGGCGCACGATGTCCTTCTTCGTCAGCTGCACGATCGTCAGCCCCTTGACGCCCTCGAGCCGGTCGACGGCGTCGACGAGCCCCGACGGCTCGCCCTTCGGCAGGTCGACCTGGGTCAGATCACCGGTCACGACGACGCGACTGCCCTCGCCCATGCGGGTCAGGAACATGCGCATCTGCGAGACCGTCGTGTTCTGCGCCTCGTCGAGGATCACGAACGAGTCGTTCAGCGTCCGGCCGCGCATGTAGGCGAGCGGACACACCTCGATGATGCCGCTCTCGAGGTAGCGAGGCAGCAGGTTCGGGTCGGTCAGGTCCCCGAGCGCATCGTAGAGCGGACGGAGATACGGATTGATCTTGGCCTGGAAGTCGCCGGGCAGGAACCCGAGCTTCTCTCCGGCCTCGACGGCCGGACGGCACAACACGATGCGCCGCACCGAGCCGGCGCGCAGCTCGGCGACGGCGGCGGCGACCGCGAGGTAGGTCTTGCCGGTTCCGGCCGGCCCGACGACGAACGTCACGGCGTGCTTGCGCAGCGCGCCGAGGAAGTTCTTCTGCCCGCGACTGCGAGGTTGGACCGGAAACGCGCGCTCGGGCAGGCCCTCGGGTGCCCGTTCGGACTCCGGCGACGACTTCTCGAGGCTGTCGTCGCCGACGATCCACGCCTCGATCTCGGCGTGCGTCAACGGATACCCCTTGCGCAGCTTTCGCAACGCCCGGTCGAGGACCGCGCGAGCCTTGCCGACGCGATCCTCGTCCCCGCTGATCTTGAGCTGGTCGCCGCGATGGACGAGCTGCACCTCGAAGTGCTCGCGCAGCATGCGCGCGGTCTTGTCGAGCGGGCCGAGGACGACTCGGGCCTCCTCTTGGTCACGGAGCTGGATGTCGACGTTCATTGCATTCGCCAGAAGACGAAGTAGAAAGCCGGGAGCGAGAACAACAGCGAGTCGATCAGATCCAACACCCCTCCGTGCTCCGGTAGTAGGTTCGACGAGTCCTTGACCTCGCAGCGGCGCTTGACGAGCGACTCGACGAGGTCTCCGCACTGCGTCGTGACGTTGATCAGGATAGCGAGCGCGACAGCGCCGAGCACATCGACGGGCAGCAGCTCGTTGCGCAACATGACCGCGACAACGATCGCGAAAACAAGGCTGCCGAGCGATCCTTCGACCGACTTGCCGGGACTGATGTGCGGGATCAGCTTGTGCTTTCCGAGCGTGATCCCGGCGAGGTAGCCGCCGATGTCGCCGCTCTTCGACACGAGCACGACATAGAACAACACGTTGACTCCGCGCATTGCCAAGATCTGGCCGAAGAACATCGGCCAACAAATCAACAGGAAGCCGAGCAGCGTCGCCGCGCTCTCCTCGAGCCCGGTCTGCATCCGAGCCTTGGCCAGCGCGCGCACCGACACGACGAACGTCAAGCCGACGGTGACGACGGTCAGCCAGTCGCCGTAGCCGTAGCGGTCGACGAAGGGATGAGTAGCGTGCAGGCACACGGCCGCAAGGAGCAAGACCCCACGCGCAACCGCGAAGCCCTTGTTGCGCAGCATCGTCGCGTATTCCCAGGCCGCGCCGATCGACAACAGCCCGAGGAGTGCGGCCGAGACGTACCCGTCCGTCATCATGACGTCGAGGCGGAACACCCCGAGGATGAACACGAGCAGCAACGGCGCGAAGATCAGCCTCGTCCGCAGTGCGCGCTTGTCGACCATCGATGCTTCAGGCACCCGGCTCGTGGATCGGCACCGGATCCTCGGACGCGGCGTCGGGCAGTCCGCCGAACCGGCGCTCGCGCTGGCGGAACGCCGCGAACGCCGCGTGCAGGTGCTCGACCTGGAACTCGGGCCAGCACACATCGGTGACATAGATCTCCGAATACGAGATCTGCCACAGCAGGAAGTTGCTGATGCGCAGCTCGCCGGCCGTCCGGATCACCAAGTCCGGATCGGGCAGCTCCGGGCGATACAGGCGCGCCGCGAGCTTCGCTTCGTCGATGTCGTCGATCTCGAGCGTGCCGGCCTTGACCTCGGCCGCGAGCTGCCGCGCCGCGTCGACGATCTCCTGGCGGCCGCCGTACGAGAGCGCGAGGTTCAGCACGAGCCCGTCGTTTTCGACCGTCATCGTCTCGGTCTCGAACAACGTCGCGCGGACATCCTCGGGCAAGCGCTCGACGCGGCCGCAGTGCACGAGCCGGACCCCGTTGTCCATCAGCGTCGGTCGCTCCTCGACGAGGAACCGCTTCAGCATCCCCATCAAGAACCGCACTTCGCGCGCCGGCCGCTTCCAGTTCTCTTCGGAGAACGCGTAGAGCGTCAGCGACACGAGTCCGAGTCGGGCACACTCCGTGACCGTGTCGCGCACGGCCCGCACGCCTTGCTCGTGCCCGCGGATCCGCGCAAAACCACGCGCGCGCGCCCAACGCCCGTTGCCGTCCATGATGATCGCGAGCGACCGAGGCACCTCGAACTCTCGGGAGTGGTCGGTCATTTGCGTGGTTCGCGGGCCCAAGCCTCGCGTTGATACAGTGCTTTCGCGTCCGAGTCGTGGAGCCAGCGCCGCGAATGACTCGGAAACCTATGCTGCGAACGACACACCACTAGCCTCGATTGCGTGGGATCACCTGGTCTCTGCCGGGCCCGACCGAGACCAGGGGGATCGCGACTCCGATCGTCTTCTCGAGGAAGTCGACATAGGCCTGCGCGGCCGCCGGAAGCGCAGTGAAGCTCCGGCACCCCGTGATGTCTTCGTCCCAGCCGGGGAGATCCTCATACTGTACACGTACGGTGTCGAGCTTCGGCGACCCGGCAGGGAAAACCTCGTAGCTCTCGCCGTCGATCTCATAGCTGGTCCCGACCCGTACCACGTCGAATCCCGACAGGACGTCGAGGTTGGTCAGGTAGAGCTCGTCGCCGCCGCTCGCTTCGCATGCGTACCTGAGCGCGACGGCATCGAGCCAACCACAACGCCGGGGACGCCCGGTCGTCGTGCCGTACTCGTGGCCCTGATCGCGGATCCGCTGTCCTGTCTCGTCGTGCAGCTCGGTCGGTAGCGGCCCCTCGCCCACGCGCGTCGTGTAGGCCTTCGCGACGAGGATCACGCGATCGATCGCCCGTGGCGAGACCCCTGCCGACGCGACGCCGCCGAGCCCGACCGAACAGGAGGTCACGTACGGATACGTGCCGATGTCGACGTCGAGCATCAGGCCTTGCGCGCCTTCGAACAGGATCGCCCGGTCCTCGCGCAGCCACCGGCGCAGGAGCGCGCTCGTGTCACAGCCCGCCGGCCAGAGGACCTCGACCGTCTCGAGCAGCGCGGGCAGCAGCTCGTCCACATCCACGCGGTCCTGTCCGAGCGGTTCCAGCCACAGGTTCTTCTCGCCGACGACCTGGCGCAGGCGTTCCGCGAGCCGCCCGGGGTCGGCGAGATCGCCGAACCGCAATCCAGATCGGTTCGCCCGATCCTGATAGGCCGGTCCGATTCCGCGGCCCGTCGTGCCGATCTTGCCCTTGCCGCGCAGCTCTTCCATGGCCTGATCCTGCAGCCGGTGATGCGGCAGGATCAGGTGAGCGCTGTTCGAGATCAGCAGGTTCTCGCCGGGCTCGACGCGGATCCCGACCGCCCTGAGCTTCTCGATCTCGGAAACGAGGTGCCAGGGGTCGATGACGACACCGCCCGCGAGCACGTTGACGATGTTGTCGCGAAGGATGCCGGACGGCAACAGATGCAGGGCGTAGCGCTGATCGCCGATCACGACCGTGTGTCCGGCGTTGTTCCCGCCCGAGTAGCGCACGACGAAATCGACCCCCTCGGCGAGGAGATCGATCACCTTGCCCTTGCCTTCATCGCCCCATTGGGCGCCGATAATGCAGCTAGCTACCATCGCACAAAGCGCGACATGGTAGCGGGAGGACGGAACCCGCCGCCCGGCAATCCGGAGCTTTTGTCGCGCCGCGATCGCCGGCCCACAGCACGCGACCGGCAAAACTCGAACGGCGGTCATCGCTATCTGCTTGCATAGTATCCTACCTTGCGTATAGTCCGCGCCATGCCCGGCAAGCTCGACTCGGTCCTCGCCAGCTATCTCACGGCGCTTCGCGACGCGGGTGTCGGTCAGGCACAGCTGGACCTGCTCGCCCGCGAGTTCCTCCCGGGGCTCAGCAACCTGACGCGGCACGGCGTCGTGCGTCGCAGCGAGATGCAGGACGACGATCTCGGGCTGGAGCTGCTCCACGATGTCTGCGAGGTCGCGCTCGCGGGTCGGCTCGGCAGCGAACGCGGCGACCTGCTGCGCCTGCTCGGCCGGCTCGCCTATCGCCACGTGACCCGCCACCGGGCGCGGTTCGCGAGCTTGATCGAGAACGCCGTGGGCGAGCTCCCGGCGCGGGCCGTCGCCGTGACTCGCGCGGGGCTGGCCGAGCACGAAGACCTGATCGCCGAGCTCGAATGCGTGGATGTGCACAAGCGCTGCGGCAACCTGCACCTCGGACGCATCGGCTCCCGGATGGCGTTGACGCCCCATGAGCTTCGTGCCCGGCTCGAGTCACTCGCGCGCGCGCTCGGTCACAAGACTTCCGACGATCGGTTCTGGATCGCGCGGCTTGCCGAGTGCCTCGTGAGCCTGTTGCGGGCGCAGACCGAGTCGACGCTGCCCGACGTCGTGCCGAGCGATGCCAGCCGGCTCACGATCCGCAAGCGCCTGCGCCGCCTCCTGGCCCGCATCGGACGCTATCGCGGGGACGCCCCGATCCGCCGCGGACTGCGACTCGTGCGCGGCATGACACGCGAACGCCGGTACCCGCGTCGTACCGTCGTTCGCGCGGCGCTCGAGCTCGGCGCCGATCCGCACGCGGTGCGCCTGCTCGAGGCCGAGTGGCTGCGCGGGCACGCGCACAACGAACGCGCGCTCGCCCTCCTGACACCGAACGTCCCCGACGAGCCAACCGGGGCGCGGGAGCGCAAGCTCGTCGCGCTGGCCCGGGCCAGGGGCTTCGAGTTGGCCGGAGACTATCGCCGGGCCTCCGACGCGCTCGAAGCCGTCGCCGGCCTCGGCCGCCGCGATCCGCTGATCGCGTACAACCGGCTGGTGCTGGCCGAGGCGGCGAACGACATCGCCCGTGCCAGGTCGGCCGCCGCCAACCTCGCGGCCATCACGAGGGAGCTCGATCGCACGAGTCCCCTGCTGACGGCAAGGATCGATCGCAAGCTCAGACAAGCGGTTCGCGACACACCACCTTCCGCCAGACGCTTGACTTCGCCGGGTGGGTCCATGACGCTTTCGTCATGAAGTTTCGCGTGCGAGTGCTGGCGGACCTCGACGACAAGGAGGGAAGCGTCGAGGTCTGGGATCTGCCGTGGGAGCGCCTGGTCTACGATCAGAGAGTCCATCACCGCTCCGGCGACGCCGACGCGGTGCTCTACAAGGTGAGGAAGATCGAGCAGACGCCCGAGGGCGATCGTTTCGTCATGGTCCCCGATCCGGGGCCGCTGCCGGGCGCCGACCCGAAGAAGTTCCTCGCCGCGCCGACCGAATGACGCGGTGAGACATCGGCGGACCGAAGCCCCCACCGCCCGGCGTGCGGATCCGTAGCACCTCACCGGCTCTCAGCACGAAGCTGCCCTTGGTCGGCACGGCGCGTCGCCGCCCGTTCGCGTCGGCGACCGACTGCTCACCGGGCTTCCCCGGCTGCCCGCCTTCGGCGCCGGCAGGGGGATGGCGGCGGCGCTCGGACAACAGCGACACCTGCATCGCTTGCAGCGCGCGCATCTCCTTCTCGATCCCGTCGCCGCCACGGTGACGGCCGCGCCCGCCGCTGCCGCGGCGCAGCGTGTAGGCTTCGATCCGAATCGGGAGGCTGCGCTCGAGCTCCTCGACCGACGTGTTGCGCGTGTTGGTCATGTGCGTCTGCACGCCCGAAGCGCCGTCTCCGTCGGCATTCGCCCCGGCCCCGCCTCCAATCGTCTCGTAGAACGCGAAGCTCGAACCACCCGCGTCGACACCACCGAACGACAGGTTGTTCATCGTGCCCGAGCTCTGTGCCGGCACCGCGCCCCCGGCCCGGCCGAGAGCCGCGAGGCACAGGTCGACGAGCCGCTGCGACGTCTCGACGTTGCCGCCGGCGACCGGAGCCGGGAAATACGGATCCACGAGGCTGCCGGGACGCGTCTCGATGCGCACGCGGTGCAGCAACCCATCGTTCGTCGGGACCTCGTCGGGAACGAGGCAGCAGATCGTGTACAACACTGCGGCACGCACGACCGCCGGGTTGGCGTTCATCGATCCCGGGCACTGATCGTCGGTGTCCGTGAAGTCGAAACACAGCGTCGGCCCGACCTCGAGCGTCAGCCGCAAAACCATGTCGTCGTCGCGCGTGCCGTCGCCCTCGAGCGTCTCGGTCACCCGGTAGCGCCCGCGACGCAGCTCGCGCAGGCTCGCATCGACGAGCCTGCTCGTGTACGCGTGCAGCTCGGTCGCAGCACGCCCGCACAGCTCGCGTCCGTATCTGCCCCAGAGCTCGGCCAGTCGCGTGGCACCGAGGCTGTTGGCCGCGACCTGTGCCCGCAGGTCGCCTTCGCGCAACGCCGGGGTGCGTGTGTTGGCGAGGACGAGCGACAGCACGTCGGGGACCCAGCTCTTGGCAGCGATGAGCTTGACCGGAGGAATCCGCAGACCCTCGGCCGTCAGGTCCGTCGCGGGCGCCATCGACCCGGGTTGACTGCCACCGATGTCCGAGTGGTGCGCGCGGTTGACGACGAACCACGGTCGCCCACCGCTGTGACCGTGCACGGGCGTCACGAGCGTCAGGTCGGGCAGGTGCGTCCCGCCGGCAAACGGATCGTTGAGCAAGACGGCGTCGCCGGGCTCGAGATCCGGAAACCGCTCGCGCACGGCCTCGACCGACAGCGAAGCGGAACCGAGGTGAACCGGAATGTGCGCCGCCTGCGACACGAGTCGGCCGGCTTCGTCGAAGACGGCACACGAATAGTCACGACGCTCGCGGATGTTGACCGACGGGGCCGTGCCGCGCAGCACTTCGCCCATCTCCTCGGCGATCGCAGCGAACAGCTCGTGGAAGACGGACAGACGAACAGAGTCGATCGGCGCTGCGCGCGGGCTCGTCGCCAAGGCTACGACCCCAGCTTCTTGCCGGCGATGCCGTCCTTGAACCGGGGATTGATCTCGCGCAGCTCGCGCCACAGCGAGCGGGCTTCGTCGTGCTTGCCTTGCTTCTCGAGCGCCTCGGCCTTCTCGTAGAGCTGCTCCGAGCGCGTCTGGATCTCGAGGATCGTCTCGATGTGACCCGCGGCCGTGCTGTACGGGCTGCGTTTGGCGACGTCGCGCAACAGGTCGAGCGCCTCGTCGTAGCGCCCGTCGGCCTTGAGCTCGAGCGCGCGTTGGAGCTCGACTTCGGTCCGCTTGTGCGACAGGCGGATCTCGAGCACGTTGGCGCGCACCAGATCGTGCTTGGTCAGCTTGACGGCCTTGTCGAGGGTCTTGCGAGCTTCGTCGAACTTGGCCTTGTTGATCAACAGCGCGGCTTCGACGAACATCCCATCCGCACGGGCTTCGACCTTCATCTCCGCGGACAACCGTTCGGCGTCCTTGAACCAGTCGAGCCCGGCGTCCTTCGCGAGCTTCGCAGCCTGCTCGTAGCGGCGCGCGGCCGCGGCCCACGAGTGTTGGTCGAACAGCGTCTTGGCGAGCTTCCGCCGCGACTCCGCGAGCTCACGCTCGGCGGTCTTCTGCAGCCGCCTCGCACCGGGGTGATGGGGATCCGAATCGAGGCTCGCGGTCGCGTTGTAGTCGACCTTGGGCC
>Ga0055451_10000165_pt1 | contig 24744 bp, 20 predicted proteins | sample China_Galinas_PW_3_FD_57745 | JGI IMG/M metagenome (GOLD analysis project Ga0055451, IMG submission 57745) | Wetland microbial communities from San Francisco Bay, California, USA, that impact long-term carbon sequestration - China_Galinas_PWB_D2 | ecosystem: Environmental > Aquatic > Marine >... | reverse complement strand
CCGCTGAACTGCGAGGAATTAGACGCCAAGAACCAGGAAGCCCGCGACAGCGAAGTGGTTCCGTCTGCGAACGGAAAGCCGATGACCTTGACGACCGCCTCCCGCACAGATGCTGCGGGGAAGACCAAGTTCATGAAGGCGACCGACTCGACCAGCACCAACATCCGGCGTGGCGCCCAAAACAGCTACCAAGGGGCCAACTACAAGGACACAATGTCCTGCACCGATCAATCCGCTGGCGGCAACCAGCGCCGCAACCACACGGAACCGAAGCTGATCGAGCCCGAGTTCGCTGGCGGTGGGTCAATCACGATGAAGATCCACCACGCCGAGTGGAAGAAAGTCAAGGGGAAGATCGTCCGGGACCCAGAAACCGGCAAGCCTTCAGAGCTTCTCGAAGACGCCATGCCATGTGATCAGTGCAAGAAGGCAATCTGCGCCGCGAGCACCTGCGAGCCTCCCTTTGAGATCAAGCTCTGCAACGACAAGAACGAAGCGGTAGAACCCGCGTGTAATGACGACGGTACACCCCAGCCCGAAGGCGCGTGGGCAGCTCGCGGCCTCGCCTGAGTACACCGAACGAAGGATCCAATCATGAGCCTTCCCGTTCCCGAATATGTTAGCCGTGCGTCGATCGACAGTCCGAAGATCCACTTCGAGTGGGATGACTTCGGTGATCAACTGGAAGACGACTACGACGCGGATCTAGAGGACGTGCTCAATGCGGTCACGCAGAGAGCCGTGCTCGGATTCATGTGTGGGGACGCGGAGTGGCTCGTGTACCGCTTCTCTGGACTCCTCTCGGACCCTGGTCCAGGGGATTTTCTCGCGGCGTCCTGGGCTATGACGGTCGACCTTCGCTACCGCGGGCTCTCTTGGAACGAGTATGCCGGCGAACATTGGACCGGACCGATCCAGCGCCCAATCCACGAAGGTCTCGAGTTGCTGGAGACAGCGCTAGAGCGGGTCTGGAACAAGGAGGACGATCCAGCAACTTTTGCCACTAGACTATCTATGCTCACGGAGTACGTGCTGCCCGAAGTGACAGCCTATCGCTCCTGGCGCGACGCGACACTGCAAAGATTAAGCGCAAGCTGCCGGCGCGACTACGACGACGACCCCGGTGACCCCATCCCCCGCGAGGCGCTCGATCCGCAGATTCCGTTCGACCCAGACGCGTCCGAAACTCAGATCAACAGGTTCCTAGCTTCGCTGGAGAGTGCTCGAAACCCGTTTCTGCGTTCCGCCGCCGACATGCAGGCGGGCAACGACGAGTTCGATGCTTTCGCGGGCCAGCCGTACACCTTCGACCTGAACGACGATCGCGCGCAACGGCGCCACGGCTGATTCAGCGAAGCCTTCGCCTGGCACGCCGTGTCGCTTGCTGGATCAACTCTCCGAGGTTGTTGTATCGGCGCTTTCCCGGCACACGGGCTCGCTTGTGCCATTCCGAACGCGTCAACCCGACGACGACAGACCGGACCTCGAAACAGCTCCTGCGCATCGGCATGTCCGCCCGCCAGGTCAGCATGAAGCGCCGCTGGCTCGGCTCGATCACAATCGTATCCACGCGTGCGTCCGCCGATCGATCCCCGCCGCGATGAGGCACGAAGATCACAGGCATTCTGAGGTCGGGTAGCACGAAACGTAGGACCGCACCCGGATCCATGTTCTGCACGAGGATCTCCTCACCTCCCTGGGGATGCGGCATCTGCTGGTCGGCGGGCGCGGCCTGGAAGTATCGATAGTCGAAGTCATCGGGCCAAAATGGCGCCTGCTCGTCCATCCACCTCTGATCGTAGGTCCCCGCGTGCTTCACGCGCTCGGCGAAGTTCCGGCTCATCGGCCCCAACGACATCGGACGGTACTTGCCGGTGCGCGACCTCGCCGGCTGCCGCGGCTCCTCGGTGTTGGCAAGCGGTTTACCGTCAAGCTCCTTACCGCGGGAGAGCGGGTAGTAGCCAACGCCGATCGGATTGCTGATATACGTCTTGATCTTGTCGGGCTTCCCCTCGCGGGAGTCCGCGCCGCCATAGGCACGGTCGTAGCTCACTGGCATCGTCTCGAACGGAACGGGCTTCGTCGAAGACATTCCCCTCCAAGTCGAGATCCAACGCCGGTCGCCGACGACGTGGAAGGCCTTCCGGATCGGACCCGCCTGCAACGCGACGGGCACCTTCACGGTCGGGCGCCCGTCCGGGGCGTACGCTGAACCGTGTACGAGGACGTCGCATGCCGGCTTGCGATGCGCGTAGTCGCACTCGAAGGTTGTCGCCGACAGCCCCGGTTCCCCTGTGAACTCGTCGGACAACAGTAGTGGAACCTGCTCTTCTGCCGAACGTGGGATGCCCTCACCGTCAGGGATGTCGAAGGTACCTTTGATGGCGACCACCACCATCTCCCGACCATCGGGCTCGAAACCCAGCATCCAACCCACCTCGAACCCGGTCTCGTTCAGGATCTCCATGTTCGGAGGATCTCCTTCTGGCGACGCCCCGGAGCCCGCGTCTCGAAAAGAGGTCGACTTGGCTCGAGGAGTGCGAGCTCGAGCGCAGCGGCCGCCCGCTCGCGCTGCCGCCCGACCCACAGGACCTCGTGAAGGCTGGGCACGTTGATCGGTCTCCCGCACAGGTACCGCAGATCGGGATCGAACGTGTGCTTGCGCGCTTCCCAGGTGTCCTCTACGACCGCGACGGCCGGCCAGGGAAGGTCCTCGTCGGGATCCATTGCGACGTCGTCGTCCTCTGGGGACTCCGTCGGTCCGGCATGGAAGGCCTCGGACTCTTCGCCGTCGAGATCCTCGTACGCCAGATCGATCCCTGTGATCATCGAGAAGGCTTCCCCCGCCACGCGGGCTTGCTCGGGCAAGCCCATGAGACTCAGCAGGTCGGGAATCGCCCGCACACGGCCGATCGCCGCCGCAGCGCGCGCCGCCAGACGCAGGCGCCCCGAATCGAAGAGCTCGCGCAGCCAGGCTTCAGCACTCTCGAGGTCGAGGCAGCGCACGGCGAGCAGCAGCAGGCGTTCCGCATGGGGCCCGCCGGCATCGGCGAGTCGTCGCACGGTGCGCAGGGTCTCGGGGTCGCGCGACTGCAAGCGGACGGCGGACCACGCGGCCGCCTCGACGCAAGCCTCCTCCACATCCCCGAGGGCCGCCCGGAGCCGTGGCATCAGATCGACGCGGCCGAGCTCGCCCACAGCTTCGAGTGCACGTACGCGCAAAGCCACGTCGCGATCCTCCAGGGCGCTCAGGAGAGCTACTCCCGGATCCCGGCGATGTGCAAGGTGTCCGGCGATCCCGATTCGCCGGTGCACGGCGGACGCACCACCGAGCAGGTCTTCGAGCGACTGCTGGACGACCTCGAACGGCAGCCAGCCGAGCGACGAGATCACGCCGCGCTGCAGGGCCGGGTCCTCGGCGACCGCAGCAATCACGACCTCGATCCGCTCCGGATCCGCGCTTCCGAAGGCGAGCACTCCCGCGACGAAGCACTCGCCGGGCTCGTTGCTGGTGAGCTCTTGCTGCGCAAGTTCCCACCCGTACTCCCCCGCGACGCGGAGCCCATCGAGATGGGCTTCGACTCGCTCATCGAGGTCGGCGAGGTCCTGAAGCGAGTAGTGCGGCGCATCCACCGCCTGGTCCCGCAAGAGCCAGAGGAAGGCCGCGTCCTCCGCGTGCACGGCGATGACGGTCTCGTTGATCCTCGTCGATATCTCACGGGGACGGAAGCCGATCGCTCTCTGCGTGGCGGCGCACATCTATCGTTGGCTCAGTTGATCTGGACGGAGCCGCCTTTCAGGGCGTTCACCCCCGAAGAGCGACTGGATACATACGCGCCACGGATCACCACCTTGCCCGCCCTGGTCAACGTGATACTCGCCTTGCCACAGCGGAGCACGATCTCCTGCTCTGCGGTCAATGTCAGACGTTGGCCATCCCGTTCGACCGTGACCTCCTCCTCGTTCCCGGCAGCCGGACAGGGCGGCTCTTGAATCCGGTCCGAGACCGGGCCGAGTACGACGGGACGCCCGTGGCCAGGCTCGAGCATCAAAACGACGTCCCCGCCGAGGTGCTGACGGCCTAGCCCGTTCGTGCACAACGCGGGAACGGGCTCGCTGCCGCCCAACCCGGGATAGTCGACGAGCGGGCGCTTCTGCTCGTCGATCGCTACCAGCCGTCCAATGATCATGCGACCGGGACCGTCAGGGGCGCTGGGATCCATCGCCGCAGATTCCTGCAGTCGCTTCACTTCAACTCTCCTGTCAGTGGGTGAACGTGCTCAGAGTCTAGCGGGTGGCTGCCCGAAAAGCTCCTCAACCGAGAAGGCTCGGCAGAAAAAGGGCGTCGGCGGGATCCAGCGACCGAGCGCCGCCCGATCGTGACGGGCCCCAGGCTGAACGCGTCTCGCTCGCTCAGTAGATCGTGAGATCCCCGCCGTTGGAGAACACGAGATTCAGGCCATTGGCCTTGTTGTCATACAGGATTCCCTGCACGTACACGCGCACCCCGCGGAACGCAGCCAGGTTGGGGATCGGGATCGGCATCGTGCCGGCTCCACTGCTGATCGGGATGGTCGCCGGGCCGATGTCGATGGACGCATAGAGCATGTTGCCCGCGGCTCCGAGCGGCCTCAGATCGAACGGCAGCGTCAAGCCCAGCCACTTCGTGTCGGAGGCGCCGAGGAACAAGAACCCCGGCGAGGAGATCGTCGAACCGGCCTTGAGGTTCGCGAACACGACCCGTCCCGGGGCAGGGCAACCGGTGAACGCCAACCCGAACGTCGTCTTCGTCGAGTCCAGGCCGCCGGTCCCGAACGTGCGGATGAAGCCGGTGCAGCCCCCGACCACGATTTCGAGCTCCGCGTTCGGGCCGCTGGGCGAGCCGGAGGGCCCGAAGAAGTAGACGTAGCTGTAGCTCGAATTCACATTGTCGATCGCGAGCGTGATCGTGTTGTCGACCAGGTCGGCCGCGAAGTTGTGCGCTTTGAGATCGATCAGGAAGGAGTGCGTCGGGAACACGAAGTTCGCTTGCTTCGCGGTGAGAATCGGGCCGAGGGCGCCCGACGTGGCCGTTGCACTGGCGCGCGTCCAGGAGTCATCGGCCGAGTAGTGCAGATTGACGACGGGCGAGCCTTTTGGACTGCCGAAGGCGTTCTCCATGTACAGGGTCAGACGCATCGCCGAGATCTTGGCACTGTCGGGAATCGATGAGACATCGAACTGCAGCAGTCCGTGAATATCGGTCGTGCCGTTGTTGTAGGCACGAACCCTGTTGTCGCGCCACACCGTGTTGGTCGGCGCGGACACGCACACGCTGTCCTTGGCGAAAATCTTGTAGGTCTGTGCGCGTGCCGTGTCGATGGTGCCGAGCACGACGCCGAGGACCGAGAGCAGAGAGGCAGAGTATCGAAGAGCGAGCATTGCGTGGTCTCCAAGCGGGAAGGCAGCAGATCATAGTCGAACCGTGCCCGTCATGGCAGGTTGAGCCTGGCGCCGCAGGAGAACGATCAGCCTGCCAAACGCTCGCCGTCGGACCCGGTTCAGGAAGGACTCACTTGCTGCGCTCGAGCCAGTGGTTCGTCAAGTCTACGAGGCTCTCCGCTGCCACGTCGTATTCCTCGTCGACGGCAGCCAGCTGGTCGGCGAGTTGTTGCTCGTACGCTTGACTCGGTCGCTTCAGCTGCTGGACCCTCGCCGCGCGGTCGAGCGGGACCATGTAACCCTCGAAAGCTACGTCGATCGCCTTCGCCAGCAGGTCTTTCACCTTGGTCGCCCCGACCGCTTCGAGAGCTTCCCGGGTCGCGCCCGTGTGGTCGCCGGCCGAGCTGAGGAAGAACTGATGGAAGCCGCCGTTCTTCATCTCGGCTTGGAAGCAGCCGAGGCAGTACACCACGCGTTCACGCGGTCTCAGGCCGAAGAACCCGACCCGGCTGCAGCGCTCCTGGACGAAGGCGAGGTTCTCGGGGTAGACATCGCCCATCCGTGGCTTCGGTTCGTGCTTCTTCGAGCAGGCGGACGAGGTAACGACCAGCAGCGCGAAGCAGGCCATGGCCACACGAGGGATTCCCCTTGGCTTCGTCACGACGTCTGCAGTCATGGTCGCTGTATCGACCCGTGATATAGCGCGCTTGAGGCAAACACCCGTGGCCTGGCCGCCGAGCTGACCGATCGATGCGGCACCGGATACGCGCGATTCTCACTGCACGCCGACGTCAGCCGCTCACTTTCGCTTCCTGACGTGCGCCTCGAGGACGACCGACTTGCCAACGACGAGCCTCGGTTTGCATGTCACGATGAGCTTGTGGGTCGCGCTCGCGATCCGATACGTGTGGTTCTGGAACACCGGGATCTTGAAACGGCCCGCCGCGTCGGTCTTCCAGCGGGCACGCAACGACGCGAGCTTCACGGCTTCCTTCTGGGCACGCAACGCCGCGACCTTCGGAGCGACTCCCGGCTTCCTGCGATCGATCACCGGCGCGAGGCGGATGTCGACTCCTGCGGCCGCGGTGCCGTCCGGCCACTTCAGGACTCCGGTCACGAACACGTCGGCATAATCGAGCTCCAGGTCGAGTCGAAGCGGGTTCGAGCGTACGATGACCAATTCCCTGAGGTACCCGGACACTCGCGTGGCCTTGATCGACACCGCGCGGCCTTTCAAGACCAACAGCGACGCGCGTCCGCGTGCGTCCGGACGAACGGTCGCGAAACGAATCGTGCCGTAGGAGAATTCGAGAAGCGCGCGATTGATGTCTTCCCGGGTCCCACGGACCGTCAGCTCGACGCGTGCGAGCTCGCCGAGATCGATGTTCGACTGCTTGACGGTCGGTCCTAGCAACGCGACGGGATGGAGCCTCGCGTGATCCTTGTTCGTGAGCCTCTGTATCTGATCGTCGGTCAAGACCGTCGTGAGCGGGGCGTTGGGCGGGATCACATAGCGACCCAGCTCATCTGTGCTCGTTGCATAGGAGGTCGAATCGACGCCGCCGCCGACGAGCCTGAGAATCAGGCGCTGGCTCGCCAGCGGCTTGCCGCCAAGCAGCACCTTGCCGTGCCTCCACCCTGCTCGGTTGAGCACGAACTGCTTGCTCCCGAGACCGGCGCCCGGGGGCTTGGGACGAACCCACTCGAACTCGCTCCTGAAATCCGGATGCTCGACGAGCAACAACGCGTCGACGTTGGCGGGGAACGGCAGCTCGATCGCCGCACGACCGTTGGCCTTGGTCCGACCGAGGAACGTGCGCCGGCCGCCGAGTAGCTCGTACACGGACGCGGACGGGACGCCGACAGGCAGTGACTTCGGAAACTCCTCGGCTTCGGCCAAGAACCCGCAGCGGTAGCCGAGATCGATCTCGTGAAGGGTACCGTCGGCCACCTTCGCCGGCTTGGTCAGCGAGATGATGCGGCTCGCGACTCGGCGACCGGACTTGCCGATCACGTCGATCCGGACCTTGCCGCCCGGCAACGGAGGGACGGCGAACTCGCTGCCAGCCGTGGTCACGGTCAGCGTGACGTCGGGCAGCGGGATGCGAAGTCGGAACGGCCGTTCTCTTGCCCAATCCCGATCGTTGACAAGGCGCACGCGCAGCTTCGGATGCACGGCCTTCGTTGCTGCGAGCGCGACGCCGCGACCTGCGAACACGAAGCTCTCGGCCGCGGTAACCCGATAGTTGCCTGGCGAGCTCTGTTTCCATGCCCAGCACGAATAGGGAACGTGCGGGCGAAGTTCGGCTCCGAACCGGCCGAGCCCGTTGGCCGTGGCCTGCACGACATCGGGCGACTCGAACTCGACGGCGCAGACGGGCTGCGAAACCAACATCACATGCGCGCCCGCCCACAGCTTGCCGTCGGGACCCTTGACGCGGCCGAAGCCATGTGCGCGCGTTTTGGCCACTTGGGCCGCCGGTTGCTGCGGCGGGGCAGCAAGAGCAGCGACCACGAAAAGCACCGATGGTGCGAACATCACCCGCGATCATAGTCGAGCTCGCGGCGGCGTGGTCGCATGGCAGACGCCCGCGGAGATGTTCCCCGATAGCGGCCCCTGAGTAGGCGCCGCTCAACCGCTGACGATTCGGAACGTCACCGTATTCGAGATCGAGCGGATGCCCGAGGGAGCACTCGGGTCGAGCGTCACGAACGCGGAGTGGATCGAGAGGCCGGCCAGCGCCGGGATCATCGGGATAGCGAACGTCGCCGTGGCCCTGCCCGTGGCGCTCAGGACGCCGGCAAAGCCAGTGAAGAGTGTCGGAAACAGACCGCTGATCGAGAGCGCGAACAGCCCGTCGGGCGCGAGCTCGAGGCGGCGCATGTCGATGACCAGCGGGCCCGTCCCGAACGAGGACGCCATCTGATACGGGACCCCTCCGTGCGCTTCGGTCGTCAGGACGAACTTCACCTTGCCGCCGGGCTTCGGCGACTTGTCGTTCGTCGAGTTGATCGCGCGGACCGGACGCGGGCCGTAGGCAGGCAGCTTCGTGCCGAGCTCGAAGGCGCCGAGGTCGGGGGCCTTGCCGGCGAACCCGTCGTTGATGTTCGCGAGCGGGACGCCGGCGTCGATGGCCGAGTTTTTCGAGCTGAGTCGCGTGTCGTGGATGCCGATCGCGAACTGCGTGTCCGACTTCGCCGGTGCCTTCAAGCCCGAGCCGAACACGACCGACGGGTCGACGCGAACCGCGTTCTTGTAGACGGGCGCCGAAGTCTTGGCCTGGGCCATCGTGCTGTAGCGCACACCGTTCCACTTGAGGAACAGCGTCCAGGTCCCGCCGAAGCCGTCGAAGTCGAAATGGCAGTTGACCGTCGGCGTCGTGCTCTCGAGCGCGTAGTTGCCGGTCGTGCCGATGAACAGGTTGTTGCGGGTATGCGTGTTGGAGATGGTCGCTCCGCCGTAGAGCGTCGCCGGCATGCCGGCCTTGACCGACGTGTTGTGGTAGATGAGCCCGCCCGACGGCCCGTTGTGCAGCTTGAACGGTGAGCCGACGACGTTGTACATCGTGTTGCGGAACACGTAGACCGGCCCGCCGTGCACAGGCTGCAGCGAGATGCCTTGGTAGACGTTGGTGAGCCGGTTGTCGAAGCAGCGCGTGTTGTGCTCCGAGTAGTCCATCTCGATCCCGTCGTCGGTGCACTCGGAGATCTCGTTGCCGTAGATGTCGATCGCGGTCGTCGGATACGCGGGGGGCACGTCGATCGCGTCGGCGAAGTGGCTGATGCGGTTGAAGCAGACGACGTGACCTGTGCCACCGATCTGCACGCCGCGGCGACTCTCGATGCCGTGCGAGCGCGGCCACGTGGTCCGACCCGTCATGACGTTGTCGGTGATCAGGATGCGCTGCTGCTTGATCCCGTTGCGTTGGGCGACGAAGCCGTGCTCGACGTCCCGGATCGTGCAGCGACGAACCGTGAGGTGCGCGCCTTCGTTGAAGGCCATGCCGTAGGTCGCGTTCTGGATCGTCAGGTTCTCGAAGATCACGTGGTGCAGGCCGACGCGGTTCAGAACCGACGAGCCGCCGCCACCGTCGAGGACCGCGCTGCGGTCGGCCGGCCCGACGATCGTGATCGGATTGGTCGCCGTTCCCGACACAGGCGCGAACGAACCGCGATAGGTGCCCGGCTGCAGCTCCATGACGTCGCCCGGCTGCGAGCTGGCGAGCGCCTTCGCGAGCTCACCCGGCTTGACGGACACGGTTCGCAGCCCGGCGGGGCGGGGGACCTCCGACCACGTGCGCATCTTGACGACGCGCTGCGTCGAACCACCGTCCGGGTCGTTCAGTGACAGACGAACTTCATAGTCAGTCGCTTGCGCGAGGTCGAACACCGAGCCGGCGTGCACGACTTCCCCATTCGGCGGCGGAGTGCGCATGCCAGCGCGCTCGACGCGAAACAGCGGAAGCGCCCGCCGCCACGCCGTCGTTCCAGCTCGCCGGTACTCGACCGCGACCGTCGCGTTGGCGTTGGCATCGCCGCCGATGAGCCAGCGGACCCCGAGGCAGCGCAGCGTCGCCGCCTCTTCGATCAACTGGCCGGGCACGGAGGCGTTCTGCGCCGCCGCGGGCGCGAGCGCGAAAGCGAGAGTGGCGGAAAGCTCGAGGATCCTCATGCGTGGCTCCCTAACCTCAGTAGTTCATCGCGTAGAGGATCCGGATCCCCGACCCCCATCGGTTGCTCACGGTCGACGTGCTCGACACGACGACGCGCGTCGCGCCGGGGCTCAACGGGATCCGCACCGCGGCGCGGTCGAACACTGCCGATGCTCCGGGCAGGAGCGTCTGGCCCGCATACTGCTGCACGAGCGCAGTCCCATGGCCGTCGTTGCGGATGTAGAGCGTCCGGTCCCCGGTCTTGCGAAGGATTGTCAGCGGGCTGCCCTTCGCAGCGAAACCCGATTTGAATTGCAACTGGTCGAGGGTGCGTACTCGCATCGTGAACACGTTCGTGAGCTCGAGGCTCGGTGGCGCCGGCTTCGGACTGAAGACCACGGCTTGCGAGGCCCACGTCGGAAGGCCCGCGACGAGCCTGCGCGCGGACGAGGTCGGCGGGCCGAGGTTCAGCGTGAAGCTCCCCGAGCCGGTCGCGCCCAGCAGGATGACGTGGGTCACCGCGAACAACGGATCAGTAACGTCGAGGAGAAACGTGCCGCGAACGCCCGGAATCGCGAACGGCGTGCCGAGCACCCGCGAATGGAACAGGACTGCGAGCCCCCACGCGTGGCTGGCACCGGCTTCGACGAACCACGTGTAATCGTCGTAGCGCCCGAGACGCTGGAAGTAGTCCACGAAGTCCGGGTCGAGCGAGGCATAGCCACGATTGGGGTTACCGACCCCCGGGCAGTTGAAGGTCGCGTTTGCGGCGCCTCCTTCGAGGACGGCTTGTGGAGTGCCGACCTCGAGCTCCCATGCCAATGGCTGGTAGACCGGGCCGGCGGACGGTGTGTCGGACCAGGCGAGTTCCTCGTAGTTGTAAACGTTCAACCGGCCGGTCTCGTATCGCTGCATCTCCGCGTGCTGCATGTTCGCACACTTCCATGCGTACAACAGCGTCCACGGTCCTGGCGACATGTGGACGCTGAGCCCGTCGGTCGGCCAGCTCGCGCCGGACGGCAGCCGCCAACAGTGATGGAAGCCTGTCCCGTCCTGCGGAAGCGTGACGGGAGCGTTGCTCGACGTGTTCAGGTTGTGCGTCACGGTCCACGCGCGGATGCCCTGCTGCGACGGCATGCGCAGCTTGGTCGCGTAGAACTTCGTGTTCGCGTAGTCGGGATATCCGGACGGAAGCGTCCCCGTCACGCCGACGTCGAAGCTCTCCTGCGTCGAGAGCAGCCCCCCCACCACACCCCACGGGTGCTTCTGGCTGACCTGCCCGCCGCCGGGACCGAGCGCCCCGCGAGACGAGAACTCCGAAGTGCGATCCCACATCCCGAAGCGGTTTTGCTCGATGGTCTGGCCGAGGAGCGGCGCGGCCAGCGCTGCCACACCGACGACGAGGCTAGTAGTTGCGCGCATACGTCACCTCGACGCCCGAGTGAAGCGAAGTCGGCTTGTCGACCTTGGTCGAGACGACGATCCGTGTGGCCGTCGCGGCCAGCGGGATCCGCATCGCAGTCCGCTCGTTGACCGACCACGCGCCCGGCAACGGGTTCTGCCCCGCGAACTGCTTGACGTCGACGCGGCCCGGACCGTCGTTGCGCAAGTAGAGCATCGTGTCCTGGGCTTGCTTCGTGATCGTGAGCGGACTCCTCGCGGACAGACCCGCGGTCTGGAACCCCGATGCGAACTGCTTGCGCGGCCGCATCGAGAACACGTTCGTGAACTCTCCGATCCATCCGCTCGGGCTCGACTTCAAGACGAGCCCTTGCGAGATCCACATCGGCAGCCGGCTCACGATCTGGCGAAGCTGCGACGTGCCCGGTCCGAGCTTCAGGCCGAAGCTCCCCCGTCCCATGAAACTGAGCGGTCCAGTCTGCACCAACCCGAACAACGGGTCAGTGAAGTCGAGCATCAACGTCCCGGACCAACCCGGGACCGAGACTCCTACTCCGGGAGCGAGCGCGCGCGAGTGGAACAGCACGGCGATTCCATTCGCATGGCTCGGGCCCGCTTCGACCGACCAGCTGAAGTCGTCGAAGCGCGGCGGTGTCTTCCGGCCGACGTTCGCAAAGTCGGGATCATGCCCCGCGTAGCCGAGATTCGCACCCCAGCCAGGACAGTTGTAGACGCTGTTCGCAGTACCGCCTTCGAGCGTTGCCCGCGGGCTGCCAACGTCCAGGCGCCAGGCAACATCGAAGCTCACGGCCCTCGGACTCGTGTTCGGCACTTCGGACCAACCGAGTCGCTGCAGGACCTTGCTGCCTTCCGTTCGCGGAATCTCGGCATGCTGGGAACTGTTGAAGCAGAGCTCGTTTCCCGAATAGGCCCCTCCGTCCGACGTGTGGATCGAGACTCCGTCGGTCACCCAGTTCGGTGCCGGCGAGAGCCGCCAACAGTGGTGAAAGCCGCTGCCATCGCTCGGCAATTGCACGACGTTGGAGCTCGAGTTCAGGCTGTGCGTGACCAGGAATGCCCGGATTCCCGGGTTGCCGTTCGGGAGTCGGATGTTCGTCGCATAGAACCGCGTGTTCGCATAGTCGGGAAGCCCGAGCGAGTCGATTCCCGTCAGACCTACGTCGAACGGTTCCTGCGTGGCCACTTGCTGGTCTTGCACGGCATACTGCATGAAGCTCAGCTGGGTCAGGCCGCCGACGACGCCCCACTGGTGCTTCTGGCTCACCTGACCACCAGAGGTGCCGAGCAAGCCGCGGCGCGTGTACTCGGTCGATCGATCCCACATGCCGAGCTGGTTTTGATCCAACGTCTGCGCGGACAGATCGCAGGCTGCGAGCGCGATCACAAGCAGGATTCGTGATCTCATGTCGCTCTCCGAGTGGAGGAGCAGGAGGGCGGGGGCGTTCGAGTATGCGCGCATGTGCTCACGCTGGCAACCCGGAGCGAGCGCCGCCAACGGATCGTGCCGCGGCGTGGTCCCTCGCGGCAATCAGAACAGCAGCTGCACCTGGAACCGGAGCAGCCAGTCCGGGCCGAAGGCGGGATTCTCGACGTAGTAGTAGCCTGCAGCGTCGTCGTCGCCGAGCTTGGTCGGAATCACGGGTTGGATGTTCGTGACGTTCTGGACGGCGTCGTCCGGCCCGATGCCGAAGCTCGTGTTGTTCTGGAACGGGACGCTGATCAAGTCCGCGACTGGGTTCTGGGTCTTCTTGGCCAGCTCCTTGTCACTCGCAGCCTGCTTCGCCGGCGCCGGCTCGGTCTGGCTCAGGACCAACTCGCGAGCGTACGCGTGCTCTGGCCAAAGCGCCGTCGAGCCCGGCGAGAGCGCACAGGAGGCGGCGGGGAGCAGAAGCAAGACGAGCGTCCAGGCGTGAGAGTCCATGGCCGGTTCCGTCCTCGCGGGTAGGGGTGGATCGGTCGTTCAGGGCGGTGCTCCGACAGCATCTTCGCGACGACTGCCGCCGACCGCAATCTCGGCCGCTACGGATACCGCCGTACCTGCGCACCGTGAGGGGCCAGTTTTCGAATTCGAGCCAAGCGCGAGTGCGCCCGCGATCTGGTATACAACCGGCCAAGACGAACCCCGAGGACCTCTCATGTGCAAGCCACCCTTCGCCCTCGTGACCGCCTTTCTCTTCTGCAGCACGCTCGCCGCGCAGCTCCCGCCTCCGACCAAGGACGTGAAGGACGCGTTCCCCGCGCAGAAGCACTACTCGCCGTATGCAGGGCGCCACTTCCCGACCAAGGTGTTCTGGGGGGACACGCACCTGCACACCGGGATGTCGATGGACGCCGGTGCATTCGGTTGTCGCCTCGGACCCGAGGACGCCCACCGGTTCGCACGCGGCGAGGAGTTGACCTCGTCGACGGGGCTCAAGGTCAAGCTCTCGCGCCCGCTCGACTTCCTCGTCGTCGCCGACCACTCGGACAACATGGGCTTCTTCCCGCGGCTGTTCGAAGGCGACCCTGAGATGCTCGCAGACCCGACCGGCAAACGCTGGTACGGGATGATCCAGAAGGGCGGGCAGACCGCCGTCCAGGTCGCGGTCGAGATCGTCGTTGCGTTCTCCCAGGACAAGTTTCCGAAGGCGTTGGCCTCGTTGCCCGGAACGACCGCGTATCGCGACGCCTGGCAGAAGGCGATCGACGCCGCCGAGAAGTACAACGATCCCGGCCGCTACACGGCGTTCATCGGCTACGAATGGACCTCGAACGAGAAGGGCAACAACCTGCACCGCGTCGTCATCTACCGCGACGGCGGCGACAAGGCGAGCATGACGGAGCCGTACACGACGCTGCGCCCGCTCGGCAGCCCCGATCCCAGGGACCTGTGGAAGTGGATGCAGAGCTACGAGGACAAGACCGGCGGACGCGTGCTCGCGATCGGGCACAACGGCAACCTCAGCAACGGGCGCATGTTCCCGATCATCGACACGTTTACGGGTCAGCCGCTCGACCGGGCGTATGCCGCGACCCGGATGCGCTGGGAGCCGCTCTACGAGATCACGCAGATCAAGGGCGACGGCGAGACGCACCCGTTCCTGTCGCCGAACGACGAGTTCGCCGACTACGAGACGTGGGACCAGGGCAACCTCGACCTGAGCGAGGTCAAGAAGAAGGAGATGTTGCAGTACGAGTACGGCCGCTCGGCCATCGCGATCGGCATGGAGCTCGAACAAAAGGTCGGGCTCAACCCGTACAAGGTCGGGTTCATCGGCTCGACCGACAGCCACACGGGGCTCGCGACCGCACAGGAGGACAACTTCTTCGGCAAGCACTCGGGCACCGAGCCGAGCCCCAAGCGCGTCGAGCATCCGATGGCCAAGGTCGGCAACATGGAATATCCCGGATGGTCGATGGTCGCCTCGGGCCTCGCTGGCGTGTGGGCGCGTGAGAACACGCGCGCCGCGCTGTTCGAGGCCATGAAGAACCGCGAGACCTACGCGACGACCGGGTCCCGGATCATCGTTCGGTTCTTCGGCGGCTGGAACTTCGAGGAGCGCGACGCGCTCAACCGCCTGCCGGGCGCGATCGGCTACGCCAAGGGAGTGCCGATGGGCCACGATCTGCCGAAGCGCGCGGGCGACGAGACACCGTCGTTCCTCGTCGGCGCGCTCCGCGACCCGCTGTCGGGCAACCTCGACCGAATCCAGATCGTCAAGCTCTGGGTCGACTCGGCCGGCAAGCGCCACGAGAAGGTCTTCGACGCCGTTTGGTTGGGCGACCGCAAGCCGGGCGCCGATGGCAAGCTGCCGTCCGTCGGCAACACCGTCGACGTCGCGAACGCGACGTGGAGCAACTCGATCGGCTCTCCCGAGCTGCTCGGCGTCTGGCGTGACCCCGAGTTCGATCCGAGCGTGCGGGCCGCGTACTACGCGCGCGTGCTCGAGATCCCGACACCGCGGTGGACCGCGTACGAAGCCAAGCGGTTCGGCATTCGCATGGATCCGAAGATCCCGTTGATCACGACCGAGCGTGCCTATACCTCGCCGATCTGGTACACGCCTTCACGCTGACGCCTCTCACGCGACTCGTCGTTCCGCGGTCCCGCCAACGGCGAAGAGGACGGCGTAAACCCGAAAAAATGTGCCTGACACATTTTTTCGGGTTTACGAGCCCCGCCGATCTGACGGATGCCCACGACACGACGCGGACTAGAAGTTCCCGATCGTCGCCTTGCCACCGTTGCTCGCGACGATCGCGAGGTGCTTCGTGTCGACGACGAGGAACTGGTTGTAGAAGTTCACGCCGGCTAGGCTCGTGTTGTTCGGGATCGGTAGCGTCACGCGCGCGTTCCCGGTCGAGCTCGTCACGGAAACGGCGGTCATCTCGGCCGAGGCGCGCAGGAAGCAGCCCGGGGAGTTGAACAACTTCAGGTCGAACGGCAGCGGGATGGGATGAACGCAGCCGCCCACGGGTTGCGCTGCACCCAACGACGTGTCCGCAACCAAGGCCCTGCCGGCTTGGCCAGGATCGGCTCGAACTCGCGAACGCGTCGCAGGTCTTCGGCGAGATCGAGAGCCGTCGCATACCGCTCTTCGGGCTTCGCAGCCATGGCCTTCTCGACGACGACGCGCAGCTCCCGCGGCAGACGCCGATTGATGCGCAGGCAGTTCGGCAGATCACCGACGAGGATCCGGCGAAAGACCGCCTCGCGGTTGCCCGCGACGAACGCGGACTCCAGACACAGACACTCGAACAGGGTCGCACCCAACGCGTAGACGTCTGTCCGGCGGTCGACGATGCGCCCGTTGGGTGCAATCTGCTCGGGCGCCATGTACCCCGGTGTGCCCAGGAGCTCGCCGGATACCGTGAGCTGCGTCGTGCCTTCCTCGACACTCCGAGCCAGCCCGAGCCAGCCCGAAGTCGAGCAGCACCGGGCGGCCTTCGTCGTCCAGCCTGATATTGCCGGGCTTGATGTCCCGGCGGACCAGGCCCAGCTCGTGCGCCTTGTGCACGGCGCGGCACAGTGCCTCGAGCATCTCCGAGGCTTCGTCGACCCGAGTCCGGCCGTTGCCGGAGGTCGGCGCGTCTCAAGGGCGGCGCGGCGGCCGCAGGCGTGAATCGGATTCGGACCTTCTCCAGGACGTGTTCTGCGTGGCCATCGAGGCGCTGCCCGACTTCGACTACCGAGGTATCGGCAGCTTTCGCAACTGGCTGCTCGCGTGCGCGCACAACGTGCTCCGCGGACAACGTCGCAAGGCCCAGGCGATGAAACGGGACATCGGTCGAGAGGTCAGCGCAACGCTCCTGGGTGACGGAAGCGACACCTACCTCGTGACCCAGTACGCGCACATCGCGACGCCGAGTCGCCATGCGGTCGCGCGGGAGCAGATCGAGATCCCCGAGGTCGCCTTCGACCGGCTCAGCGAGCGCGACCAAGAGGTCATCCTGCTCAACCGGCTCCACGGGCTTTCCCACCTGGAGGTCGCCGAGCGGCTCGGCATCTCGCACGGCGCGGCTCGCCAGGCCCTGCACCAGGCCCTGAAGTGGTCACCGACGATGAGCTGCGGCTTGCCGGCGACCTTCGGCGCCGTCGTCGGATTCCGCAGGTCGTCCATGTAGATGCCGCGGACCGGCTGGTTCTGGGCGTTGTTGTGGATCGCGGCGTAGAACAGCTTGAGCTTGCCGCCGACGTGCCCGACCACCGGGTCGGCGAACTCTTGCAAGCCGGTCAAGCCGGCAATCGGCTGCGGTGATCCGAAGGGCTTGGTGTCTTCCGCGCGGCAGGCGATGTAGGGACCGACGTAGAGCACGTTCCCGCTGACGAGTTGGAAGCGATCGAACGTGCCGTAGCGCCCGCCGACCCGCTTGCCGTTGGCATCGCGCGTAATCGGCTCGAGCACCATGTTGTAGTCGATGAACGCGGCGTTCGCGGCGTCCACTTGGCGATCACCATCCCCGAGAAGCCGGGGTTGCCGAAGCCCTTCTGGGCGCGAATCGTGAACGACAGCGTCCAGGTCCCGGGCGGATCCGACGGCATCTTGGAGCGCTCACGCACCAGATCGGCCGCGAGTGGCTCGCGGCGTGAGCACCGGGTTCTTCGTGATGTCCAGCGCCGGATCGTTGCCCATCCAGGACGGAGTGTGGGGCAGCCAGTTGGGTTGTTTCTGCGCGGTGCCGGCGCTTGCGAGGACGAGGCTGGCGCAAGTGGACAGGAGTCGTGTGCTTAGTGGGTGGATCATGAGTAATCGTCTGCTCGAGGTGTAGAGCAAGGAGCCGCTAGCCCGGTCGCGTGACCGGCGCGCTCGAAGCACTCAGGACCAGCGCGGCGAGACTGTCAGAGGCAAAGCTCGCGTTTTTCGGCGCGCCGACACACGCCGTTGCAAGGCCACAGGCGTTCGGCTTCGCACACGTCGTTCGTATGCCGATGTCACCGGCGGTGCGCCCAAGCGAGCGAGACTTCGTCTGGGTCGTTTCCCCCGATGAGACCGCAGTTCCCAGTCGTGGCTCGGAACTTTCTCAGACGGATCCTCAAGAACGACCGTCCCCGAGTCGACCCTCGGGACGGGCAGGACCAGGAGTCAGCCATGCATACAGCCGCGCACACACATCGCCACGCCGACCACACGCCGACCGCCAGGCGCATCGCTGACGCATTGCCATTCGTGTTGATCCAAGTCTTTGCCTTCGCGATGTGCGTCGCGATCCTCGCGACGGTCGCGTCGAGGACACACCCGCAACGCGACGAAGCCGCACAGGCGGCAACCGCAAAGCTCGGTCAGCAAGCCGCGAAGACCGTTCATTCCGACCGCACCGGGCGGGTCGTGCGCACCGAGGAATGACGGAGGGCCGTCGAAAAGCGTCCCCGAGACGTTTCTTCGCCCCACTCGCAGCTACTTCTTGCCGAGGTCCGGAGGAGCAACCTGCGTCCAGCGTGACTCGATCTCGTGCTGGCTCCACCTCGGGTTCCACGTCTCCCCCGCGTAGTGGATGCCGTTCGTGAAGAACGCCGCGATCCTCCGCTCGATAGCTGCGTTTGGCTTGCGCTGTAGACTCAGCTCCAGGGAATAGCCATCCTGTTTCAGGATGCCGCCGAGGATCCAGGTAGCACCCGTGATCTGCGTGCGCTCGCGAACATCGACCCGAACCCACCAGGCCCAAACCCCCCATCGGGACGGCGATGCATCGACAGGGCACGATGACACCGGCGTGCGCCCAGGCGAAAGAACGTCTCGGGGACGTTTCTTCGACACGCTGATTTTCCTGTCGCCGGCCCCCTGCCACCGACAAGCTCGGGCGATGGCCATCCTCTCTGTCACTCGGTTCCTGCTCGTGGCGGTCGCCGCCATGCCGGCCGCGGCCCAGGAGCTCGTCTCGGTCAAGGGCCAGCGTTCGCCGCTGCGTGGAAGCGTCACGGCCCGGGACCAGCAGCACGTCCGCTTCAATCCCTACTACTCGACGCAGGCCGAGATGGTCTGGGGAGTCCAGGAGCTGCCTGCCGGCAAGGTGAAGGCGATCACTCGCGACGTGCCGCCGGTCGAGGAGTTCCTGCTGCGGCTCGCGAAGCACAAGGGCTCCGCCGACGCGCTGTGCGACCTCGCCGAGTGGTGCCACAAGCACAAGCTCGGCGATGAGGCGAAGCTCGCGGCCTTGGAGGCGCTACGGGCCGATCCCGCCCACGCGCGCGCGATCAAGCTCGCTGGTGGCAGGCTCGCGGCCGAGAGGTTCGTGCGTTCCGATCCCCGGTGCAACCCGAAGCTCCGGAGCGAGCTCGACAGGTTCCTGGCCGAGGCCGACGCAGAAAAGCGAAAGGCGCTCGTCGGCGAGATTCGGCGCACGTTCGGCACGAGTTGGAACGAGACCTACTTCGCCCGCGCATGGCGATCGGCGCAGATCGGGCGCGGGCTTCAGGAAGATCGGCCGCTGACGTTTCACGGCGACGAGGTCAAAGGCGTCTACACGCTCTACGTGCCGCACAGCTACGATCCGTTTACGCCGACGCCGCTGCTGATCGGACTGCATGGCGGTGGTCCCGGCGGCAAGGACCGCGACCGCGTCGTCGGAAGCGGGAAGTCGGCGATGCCGTTCTACCGACAGCATGCCGAAGAGCTCGGCTGGATCGTCGCGTGCCCCACCGCGATTCGCGCGCCTTGGCGTGACTCGGCCAACGATCCGTGGATCAGGTCGCTCGTCGACGAGCTCGAGATGTTGTTCAACGTCGACGTCAACCGCGTGTACCTGACCGGCCACTCGATGGGCGGCTTCGGCACGTGGTACTTCGGGCCGAAGTACTGCGAGCGCTGGGCCGCGATCGGTCCGTGCTCGGGTGGCGGCAGCAACGGGATTGCGCGACTGCGCAAGACCGGAACATTCGTCTACCTCTACCACGGCGGCAACGACAACGTCGTCAGCCCTGCCGACTCGCGGCGCGCTGCGCGGGCGTTGCTGCGCGGTGGAAACGACTTCGTGTACTCCGAGATGCCAAAGTCGGGGCACGGGTTTCCGCGGGCGATCCGCGACGAGCTGTTCGCGTTCTTCGATCGCAAGCGCCTCCACACCAAAAAGGGAATCGGAACCACGCCGCTGTCGTCGTTCCTCGAGAAGGAGTCGAGGGACGAGGCCCACTACTTCGGGAGGCTCCTGAACAAGAAGACCGCCGTCACGAAAGCCGGACGGGTCAAGGCCCTCGTCTCGCAGCTATCGGAGGGCGGCGGCGCGGGCAAGCGAGCGGCCGCGGAGCTCGAGTCGTTCGTCGACGCCTCGATGGGCGCAAGGCTCGCCCGCGTCGTGCGCAACAAGAAGCTGCCAGCCGACGGCCGCGCACTCGCCGCCGGGCTGCTCGGCAAGATCGGTGACAAGAAGCACCTGTCGGTCCTCGGCAGGGCCGCGCGCGAGCACGACCTCGGTCTGTTCCACGCGAGCGTCGGAGCCCTCGCGCAGATCGAAGACAAGAAGACCGGTGAGTGGATCCTCGACGGAATCGCTGCGATGGTCGACTACTTCGAGTCGCGGATCACCGGGTCGAGAATCGGCTACACCGACTGGGACGCCGTCGTGCCCGAGATCGGCTACGCGGTTCGCTGCCTCGGAAACCACCCGGCCAAGAACAAGAACGAACGGCTAAAGGCACTGGTCGTCGCGCGAGTTCTCGAGCGCAAGCTGGACATTCCGACGAGCCCGCGGGTTCGTCAGGACGCGAGCCGGGCTCGCCGAATCCTCCAGGACGCCGTAGCCGGAGTGATGCACTAGCAAACTACGGCAACGTGCGCACCGACGGTCGCCGCCTCGTGCGGCTCGCGTGCAGTTGCGGTAGGCGGCAGCCCGAGTGTCGCTCAGCGCCGTCCCAGCACGGCGTTGCTGGCGGTGAGGCGCTGCGCTCGGGTTTCCGCCGACCAGGCTTGCACGTAGATCGTGGAGCCCGAAGCCAGCCCCGGCGGCACCGGTACGTCCAGTGACGAATGCCCATGGGTGTCGGCCATGAGGCCGGCGATGACGATGTCCGGGCGAGGCACGAGGACGCCGCCGAGCACAGGCAGGTTCCACGCCTGCGCGCCGACCACCACGGCCAGAGGATCACCCTGTCCGAGTCCATGCACGCGCATCGCGAGCGTGCCAGGCGCCGCGAGGCTGCCGAACACCTCCAGGAACGGTGCGCCCCTCGAACCGGGCAAGGACTGCCCGAGATCGATCCACCGTGGCCTCTCGTGCCATATCGCGATCCCTCTCGCCGTGGCCGGGCCGCTGCGAGTGAATCCCCCGCTGACCCACAGGGTGCCGGTCGGTCCGTCGGCGAGCAGGTGCGTCGGTGCGGAGTTCGGCCCGCCTGCAAGCGGGTCGAGCATTCCGGAATCCCAGCGGGCGAGAGTCGTCCGTGTGCCACGGATCACACCGAGGTCTCCCGAGAGAAACAAGGCGGTGCCGAGGGTGGCGAGAGCCCGTACGGATGTTCCAGAAAGCGCCTGCGGGAAGCTCAAAAAGCGCGTGCCATTCCAGCGGACGAGGCGCGGGGAATTGACGCCCCCTGCAACCGAGAAGGACCCGCCGACCCAGAGCTCCCCTCCGTGTTCATGAAGGGCTTTGACGCTACCGTCCGTGCCGGAGCCCACCGTGGCGAATGTCGATCCGTTCCACTTGAGGAGATTGACTGCCGACGACGTGCCGAGGTTGGAACCGCCGAGGTAGAGCTCGCCCTGGAACGATTGCATCGCTTCGACCTGTCCGAAGATGCCGGGCAGGCGTACCCACCCGCTCGAGCCGAGGCGCTGCACGGACCCGAGTCCTCCGACGTAGAGTTCTCCTCGGTGGATCGCCATCACGCCGCCGGTCGGCCCGCCGAGAGAGGTCCACTTCGATCCGTCGAAACGCACGACCCCTGACAGCGTCGGGCCTTTCACGAGCTTCACGGTCCCGAGCACGTGGAGGCTGCCCCGGAACACAACCGCGTCCTGGATGTCGCTCCGAGGATCGAGAGGACCGACGATGTTCCAGCGCGCGCCGTCGAATCGGGCGATCCTTGGCGACACGACGTTCCCGGCATAGAGCCCGCCGATGGTCCATGTCGACCCGTTCCACCGTACGCTCTTCTTGGCGCCCGGGCTCACGCCGAGACCTTGTCCCACGGCCTCGAACGCGGTTCCGTTCCAGGCGACGATGTCGTTGGAGACCACGTTGCTCGCATGGTCGAGAGACCGGCCGGCGTGATCGAAGTCGCCGGCGACGAAGAGCTTCGAGGCATGAGAACACGCCGCGATGCCGTAGGTTTGACCACCGAAGGCGTTGCGGAACAACCCACCCGCCGAACGCCACCGGCTTCCGTCCCAGCGGGCCATGCCCTGGGAGAACAGGCCCTGGCCGCGCGACGCGGCGTCGACCTCGCTGAAGCTGCCGCAAACCCAGAGCTCGCCGCCGAACACCTCCAGGGCATCGACCTGCACGGAGATCGAGGAGTCCGGAATGCCCAGGCCGACGGGTCCCCACGACCTCCCGTTCCACCGCGCGATCTTCAGAGTCGAGGTGGTTCCAGCGTTGCGGAAGTTGCCGCCTGCATACACGTGTCCCTGGAACGTGGCGAGGGCATGGACGCCGTCGCCGGCCGCCGCCCCCAGACCGCTGCCCAGCGACTGCCAGCGCGCACCGTCCCAGGTCGCCACGTTTCGGGCAGGCCGCCCGCCCGCGGCATCGAACTCGCCGCCCGCGTAGAGAGTTGCGCCGTCCACGTGGAGCGAAAGCACCTTGCGACTCGTCGGACCACCCAGACCGGCGCCGACAGCCTGCCAGCGCGTGCCGTCCCAGCGCGCGATCGTGTCAATGGATCTTCCGCCGGCGGAGTCGAACCAACCGCCCGCGTACAGCTCTCCTCGAAAGACCGCAAGCGCGAACACCTCAGCCACGAGCCCGCGCGTGAGCCCCTGTCCGAGGGCTTTCCAGCGCGTGCCGTTCCAGCTCGCGATCGAGTTGGCGGCGACGTTCCCGGCTCGCGAGAAGGCGCCGGCGACGACGAGCTCCCCCCCATAGCTCGTGATCGCGCGAACCGGACCGTCGACGCCCCCGCCGACCTCCTGCCAGTCGTAGCCATCGAAGCGCGCCAAGCGCTTCGCGGGTCCGCCTCCGGTCTGGAAGACGAACGGTCCGCCCGCGTAGAGCTGTCCGTTCCAGGTGCCGAGGCCAAAGACCCGCCCGTTGATGCCGGAGGAGTCGAAGCGATCGGAGTAGCCGGTGCTCTGGGCGGGAAGTGCGCCCACCAGCAGCGACGCTACGCCGAGGAGCAACAGATCGTTCCAAGTGTGTTGTGTGGTTTTCATTGTGTCGTCGTGTCTGTGAACATTCGGTCTATCGCGGCAGCACCACGCGTGTCGCGGCGTTCGAAGTCAGGATCGTCTGCCCGCGCACAACCGCGGCCTGGAACCGCAGTGGCAGTGTCGGTAGTCCTTGCGGCAGCGTGAACGCGACGCGCGCGACGCCGTCCTGACTGGCAACCACCGAGCCGAGCGGGAGCACGGGTGGCTGTAGGTCGAGACAGAACGTGAACCCACCGCCGCACAGACCGCCCTCCGAACGACTTGCCATAGCCGAGGAACTGCAGCGAGAGGTCCGTCCAGCTCCTTCCGCCGTCGGTCGGCCGATAGGTCCCGTCGCTCGCCGCGCTCCAGCCGTGGTTCGCGTCGACGAAGTGGACGTCGTTGAGCTGCGTCGACGGAACCTGCGAACTGCTCCACGCGCGGCCCGTGTCACCGGAGTGGATGATCACGCCGTGGTCCCCGACGGCCCAGATCGCGGTCGGAGAGACAACCTGGACGTCGCGGAGGGTCACGGGCGTGGGAAGCGTCGTTTGCTTGTCCCATGCCCCTGCAGTCTGGGCACGCGGCAACGCCACCAAGGCGAGCAGAGAGACAGAGGGGAGGACGAAGCTACGAATCGCAGGATTGGTCATGAACGCAGGCCAGCGCAAGCACCGTGCCGGTCGTGACACGCCTGGAATCGGCCGCTCCGCGCCCGGTTCGAGTCCGGATTCCGAACCCGGCGTCGCCGATCCGGACCCGCGATCCGTCCACGGCGCGCATCAGACCCCGGGGTCCGGCCCAGAGGGTTCCGTGTCCGCCGAACATCGGTTCGGCCCCCGCCGGGACGTCGGCCGCTCCGAAGATCAGGGTAGGCTCGACGACGTACATCCCGTCGTCCTTGAGCTGCTTGACGTTTCGCTGCACGGCCCGGTGGTTCCACATCGCATCGTTCATCGCCGGGATCAGCACGACCGGCGCGGTCGTGGCGGCCACGATGAGAGACAGCAGGTCGCTGCACGCGCCCGATGCGATCCTGCACAGCGCGTCTGCCGTGGCCGGCAGCACCACGATGCAGTCCGCGGATCGGGCGAGCTGCACATGGGGCACGTGCACCTGCTCCCGCCGTTCGAAGATGTCGGCCCACGTCCGGACGCCGTACGCCTCCAGGAGATCGCGGGTGAGGAATCGCTGCGCGGACTTGGTGAGAACGACATCCAGGGAGCGCTGGAACCCGGAGAGGCTCAAGCTCAGGATCGTGGGAGCGATCAATCCGGCGACGACGCTGCCGGTGCACGCCACAACGAGATGGTCGCAGACGGGGTCGGTCGCGTCGAGCTGGACACCGGGGCTGAGCCTCAGCGCTTGTTCGCGTTGTGTCAGCAGTTGGTCGCGATCCCGGTCAGCTGCGACGCACCCAGCTTCCACGAGCCGGCGAAACAGTGGTTCGTCCAGGTCCGGAATCGTCGCGGACAGCTCTCCGACCTCGG
>Ga0055451_10000164_pt1 | contig 24764 bp, 18 predicted proteins | sample China_Galinas_PW_3_FD_57745 | JGI IMG/M metagenome (GOLD analysis project Ga0055451, IMG submission 57745) | Wetland microbial communities from San Francisco Bay, California, USA, that impact long-term carbon sequestration - China_Galinas_PWB_D2 | ecosystem: Environmental > Aquatic > Marine >... | reverse complement strand
TTGGCGAACGCTCGTTCGCGCATCCGAGGGAAGAACGGATCGTCCGCCGGCAGGACCGCCACGCCGCGGTCCGGAATCGCGTCGAGGATCGCGACCTTCTCGTCGAACACGCCCTCGAGCGAGCCCAGGCCTGCGAGATGCGCGGGCCCGATCATCGTGACGACCGCGATGTCGGGTGCAGCCGCGCGCGCTAGCCGCGCGACTTCCCCGGGTTCGTTGGTACCGATCTCGAGCAAGCAGACCTCGGTCGTGTGTCGGGCCCGGAACAGCGTCAGAGGCACGCCGATCTCGTTGTTGAACGAGCGGGTGGCCGAGATCAACGACACGAACGGCGACAGCATGTGCGCGGCCATCTCCTTGGTCGTCGTCTTGCCGCACGAGCCGGTGATCGCCGCGACGCTGGCGCGCAACTGCTTGCGGTAATACGCGGCCAGGTCGATCAACGCCTGTCGCGTCGAGTCGACGAGGACGACGAACACCTGCGAGACGTCGACGCCGGGCGGAGTCGGACGCGCAACGACGACACCCGAGGCCCCGGCCTCGATCGCGTCACGAACGTAGTCATGGCCGTCGAAGCGGTCGCCCGAGAGCGCGACGAACACCTCCCCCGAGCGCAGCGTCCGGGTGTCGGTCGAAACCCCGATCGCGGTTCCGGACCCGCTCAGGCCACCTCCCGTGCACTCGGCAATCGTCTTGGCGCCGAACAGTTCGCCGCTCATCTCGAGCACAGCCACGCCTCCACTTCGGCTTTGTCGTCGAACGGCAGCACACGGTCACCGATCGACTGACCCTGCTCGTGGCCCTTGCCGGCGAGCACGACGATGTCGCCCTCGTGTCCGCTCTCGAGGATGTGCTGGATCGCCTGCCGGCGGTTCGAGCAGATCTCGACCTCGGCGGCCCGTGTCTCGACCTGCTTCACACCTTCGAGGATCTGCGAAAGGATGTGCTCGGGGTTCTCGCGCCGCGGATTGTCGTCGGTCAGGACGACGTGGTCGGCGAGCCTCGTCGCGATCTGCCCCATGACCGGACGCTTGAGCCGGTCGCGCTCGCCCCCGCATCCGAACAGCACACGGACCTTCCCGGGCGTCAGCGGCCGGAGGCTCGTCAGGACCTGCTGCATCGCATCCGGCGTGTGCGCGTAGTCGATGAAGATGCGGAACGGCACGCGGTCGCCGTCGACCCGCTCGAGCCGCCCACTGACCGGGCGCGCTCGCGACAGCGCGTCGGCCGCGCGCAGCGGCCCGACGCCCATGCCGATCGCGCACGCCATCGCCGCAAGCGCGTTGCGCACGTTGTGGCTGCCGACCAGCGGCAGCTCGATCTCGGTCTCGCCGTCGGGGGTCGCGATGCGCACGAGGCTTCCGCGCAGGTCCATGCGCAGGATCTGCCCGTAGACGTGGACCACACCCTCGCGGGCGCTCGGTGTCTGCCCGTAGGTCACGAGGCGCACGTCGGGAGGCAGCGCGTCGTAGATCGGCTGCGCCGACAGGTCGTCGTGCGGCAGGACCGCGAGCGAACCCGGTCGCAGATCCTGGAACAACCGCGCCTTGGCCCGCGCGTAGGCCGCCATGCTGCCGTGGTAGTCGAGGTGATCCTGAGACAGGTTCGTGAACACGGCCGCCGAGAACTCGACGGCTTCGGTCCTGCCCTGATCGAGCGCGTGACTCGACGCTTCGATGACCGCGGCGCGAACTCCGTTGTCGAGCATCGCACGGAGGTATGCCTGCACTTCGATCGGCCCCGGAGTCGTCGTCTGGCCGTGAACGATCGCCTCGGTCGGCCGCTGCTTGGGCGTGTGCCGGGGACCGAGCTCGCCGAGCCGGTAGCGGATCGTGCCGAGCGAGCCGACGGCACGGGCATCGTCCTCCAGGCACAGCGTCAACAAGTCCGTCACGGTGCTCTTGCCGTTGGTCCCGGTGACACCGACGACCGGAAGTCGCGCCGACGGGCCGTTATAGAAGTGATCGGCGAGGATGCTCGCCGTGCGGCGGACGTCACGCACGACCACGACCGGGACGCCGACATCGAGCGGACGGGCGGCGACGATCGCGACGGCGCCGGCTTCGACCGCGTCTTCGGCGAACCTCGCACCGTCGGTCTCGAGTCCAGGCACGGCGAAGAACAGGTCTCCGGGCTTGACGCGACCCGAGTGATCGGCGAGCCCCGTGATCCTGACGTTGTCGAAACGACGGATCTCCGGATCGTCGAGGATCCGGCGCACGGCTTCGAGGTCTTCGAGCGACTTCTTGGCGGGCACACGCAACTCCATCAGATCCGACATCAACCCCCCTGCTGGATCGTCGTCACCGACGTCATCGTCGGCTCCGTCTCGTTCGAGCGCGCCGCCGAGCATCTCGAGCTTCTCGACGAGCGAATCCTCATCGGCTCGACTCGACCGCGCTGCACCGCCGCGCTGGGTCTCGACATCCGTCGCATCGCTCGCCGGAATCTCCCCCCGGCTCTTCGCCAGGCGCTGTTCGCGCGCACGTCGAGCCGCCGCACCCAAACCGGCCAAAGCCCCCAACTTGGAAGCCCCGAATGTGGCAATCTTGTCAAGCCCAAGCACTAGCGATCCCCTCCCTTTGATCCGAGACCCGCCGGGGATGAATCACTTGCGAGTCCCAGCGAAGCACGCGAGGCACCGCCATGCCGCGCCCGTGCTCCCGAGCGATCACGCGCGTCGATCCGGTCTTCACCGGCCCGATTCGCACGATCCTTGGCCAATGTATATAGCAACAAATCGCTCACTGCGGGAGCGACAAACTCCCCGCCGTAGAAGCGCCGAATCTTCTTGTTCTCGAGCACGCCCATCGCGAGGTAGCGCGGCCGGTCGACTGGCGCGAACCCGACGAAGCTGGCCCAGTAGGTCCGTTCGCCCGTTTTCGGGTTGTCCTGGAACGCCGTACCGGTCTTGCCGCCGACGACGTCTCGAGTCTCGTCGGACAGGATCCGACGCGCCGTGCCCTTGGGATCGGTCACGACCTGGGCCAGCGTGCGGCGCATCCACGCCACGACCTGCGGGTCGAACATGCGCAGCCCGGGCCCGGCCCGCGGGGTCTCGATCCGCGGACCGCCCGGTTCGGCGTACGCGCGAATCAGCCGCAGCTCGTAGCGCGCTCCGGTCACGACGCTGCAGAACGCCCGCGCGAACACGAGCGGATAGACGAGCAACTCGTAACCGAAGCTCAGCGACGGGCCGGTGTAGCTGACGTAGTTACGACGGTTACGGAGGCGGTCCGGCCCGGGCACCCTGCCGCGGACGCGGACCCACTGGCCTCGCGAGTTCTCCACGCGTGGCAGCGGCAGCCCGAGCAGCGGCGCGTCGGCGAGCCGGAAGTCGGTGAGCATCGCCTCGTGCAGCGACTCGCCGCCGCGCATCCCGACCCGGACCGCGCCGATGTTGCTCGACTCGATTACCAGCCGAGACAGCGAGACGATGCCGACGTGGTGGTCGTCGACGATCGGCCTGCGGCGGCGGGCGACCTTGAACCGCGTCGATCCGTCGTCGCCCTCGCAGCGGATCGTCTCGTCGAAGCCGACCGCGTGCCGCTCGAGCGCCTCGGCGATCAACAGAGGCTTGATCACCGAGCCGGGGACGAACAGCGCGTGGTGCGTCACCGGAAAGAAGCTGTCCGACTCCTTGCGCCGCGCGGGATCGAATCCCGGCGCGCCGGCCAGCGCGAGGATCTCGCCGTCGCGCAGGTCGATCAGGAACAGCGTGCCCCACTCCGAATCCGTCTGCTTCCACGCCGCTTGCAGCAGCTCGAACGCGCGCTCCTGACAGTCGAGGTCGAGCGTCGTCTCGATGACCGAGGTGTCGAGCTCACCGGCGAGCGCCGGTGTGCGAAGCCCTTCGAGCACCGTCATGCCGCCCTCGCGGCGCAAGCGGTACGACTCGCTGGACGTTTCGGACAGGATCGGCAACCGCTCGAGCCCGCTCGCGACGATCTTGCCCGTGCCGTCGTCGCCGATCATGCCGACGACGTGGCACGCCGGCGCCCCGGCCGGATAGACACGCTTCCAGCTCGGCAGCAGGCGAAGGCGAAACCGGCAGCCGTCGAAGTGTCGGCGATCGAGCCGTGCGAGCTCGGTCAGGACGTCGCGCGAGCACAACCCGCGGGCGAGGCGTCTGGACCATTGGTAGCGGAGGACGGAGCCATCGGCGCCGAACTCGTTGCTCGGAACGGTTCCGCGCGCGATCCGATCGACCGCGCGCTTCTTGTCGAGGCGAAACCGGTCGCGGATCGCCCGCTCCTGGTCTCTATCCAGCTCGACCTCGCGCGAGATCACGTCGATCACGTCGTCGGCGAGCGCGGCGGGCATGTCCTCGTTGGCCCAGCAGTCGATCTCGAGGTCGAAGGTCGGCAGGCTCTGTGCGAGCACGGACCCATCGCGCGCGAGGATGGTCCCGCGCGGGCCGTCGAGGCGCTCCATGCGGGCCGCGTGGCCGCTGCGACGAGTCTGGGCGTGCACCCAGAACAATCGAATCAGGATCAAGCCGAACAACAGCAGCAGCAACAACGTGACCGCGCGCGCTGCATGCCGCTCGCCGTGATCGACCGTGCCTCTGCGGTGCATGTCGCCCTCTCAGTCTCGCCCGGCCATCACGAGACGCCGCCAGCGTCGCGCGAGCGCAGCAGGGCGCAAGCTTTGCCGAATCTGGTTCTCGATCGCGAACACCTCGCTCTCCACGCGCTGCATTTCGCGATGCTCTTCGAGAATCTGTTCCCGGAGCCGCCGGGTATGAACCCGAGTGGCAACGACCAGGAGGCACACAATGAGACAGAGGAACAGCGCCACGACTGCTCCCCCCCATCTCATTGTGCGACCTCCCGGAAGTTGGCCTTCGGATCGGAAGCAACCGCCTTGACGGCGGCGACGCGGAGCTTGGCGCTCCGCGAGCGCGGATTGCGCGCCCTCTCCTCGTCCCCCGCGCCCACGGGTTTCTTGGTCAAGGGCTGCATGCGACTCCGCATGAAAGTCTTCACCCGGCGATCTTCGAGGCTGTGAAACGAGATGACGGCCAGGCGCCCTCCCTCCCGAAGCCGCCAAAGCGCCTCTTCGAGGCCGGCTTCGAGCGCACCGAGCTCGTCGTTCACAGCGATTCGCAGTGCTTGAAAGACTCGAGTCGCCGGGTGCAGACGTTTGCGTTGACGACGGGCCGGCTGGGGCACCGCTCGGACCACCAGCTCGGCCAGCTCCCCTGTCGTCCGGGGAAGTGCGTTTTGCTCGCGAGCCCACACCAAGGCTCGGGCGATCCGCTTGGCATAACGTTCTTCACCATACTCGCGAAACCAAACCGCCAGCTCGTGCTCGGAGGCACTTCGAACGAGGTCGAAAGCGGTCGGGCCTGACGAGGTGTCGAATCGCATGTCGAGCGGATCGTCGAAACGGAAGGACATCCCCCTCCCAGGGCTGTCCAGTTGAAGTGAACTGACACCAAGGTCGAAGAGAACGCGATCGACCTCGGCGATGCCGAGACGATCGAGCTCGCGACCGAGATGTCGAAAGCTCGCATGAACCAGCTCGACTCTCGGGCCGTCGGGCGTGCCGCCGGATCGCACCGCATCGAGGCGCCGCCTGGCAATTTCCAAGGCATGGGCATCGCGATCGAAGCCGATCAGGACGCCGTCGGGACGGATCCGCTCGCGGATCAGAACCGCGTGCCCGGCGGTGCCGAGGGTGCCGTCGACGACGACATGCCCCGGCGCGAGAGCGAGGAGTTCAATAGTCTCGTGAGAAAGAACAGGTGTATGCGGCCACGCTCCAGCGTCGTCAGCTGAGCCCCGCGCGTCGTCAGCTCCAGCGTCCACGCGACGCTTCAGCCGATGGAAGGGACAGACCGGGGGAGCTACGAGCTCCCCCGGTCCCGAGAAGGACGAAGGCCTTCACAGTTCTTCGTCCTCCCCGCTGAGGACTGCTTCCAGGAGTTTTGGCCACTGAGACGCCACCGTCGCACGAATCTGCTCGTACTCCTGTGGCGCCCAGATCTCGATGCGCCGCCCCATGCCGATGACCTGCACGGACGACTTGATGCTTGCGAGCCCGCGATGCGACTCGGGGATCAGGATGCGGCCCTGGGAATCGGGCTTCACCCGCTCGGTGTTCTCGAGGAAGAACCGCTGGACCGCGCGCAGCTGCTGCGAGCCGACGTCCATGAGCTTGAGCCGGCGCGGCACGCGCCGCCACTCGGGCTGATCGAGCAGCCACAGGCAGCCTTCGAGGCCGGGGGTCAGCCACAACGACGTCAGAACCCGCCGGGTCCCGTCGTCCTCGTCCGACTCGAGGTAGCGCTTCGGCAGGAAGATCCTGCCCTTGGCGTCCACCTTCAGAGTCGCGGATCCGGAGACTTCCACTTCGGCCCTTCCTTCCGACCTCGATGAGGTGACCCGGACGTCTCCGAGCTGGAGGCTTTGCCTCCCCACCTAACCGCTGTCTTCCTCCACTGTGCCCCACGCCGGTAGAGTAGCTAGTGGATCGGGCTCGTCAAGCGTTAAACGACGAGCAAGATGTTGTTGCCACAACCTACGCTTTCATAGCGATTTATGAGGTCCATGACAAGGTCCGACGGATCGGCGAACAGAACCGCCAAACGAGGATGGCCATCCTAATAAGCTGCACCGTCTACAGTTAGCAATCGCACGCGGACTGTGACCCCCGGCTTCGGGCAATCCGCCCGGGCGCGGTCAGGCCGGGGAGCTCAGTCGAGGATCTCGCCGAGCTGGTCCTTGAGCCGCTCCAGCGCCTCGGGCGAGAAGTCGGGCGTCTGCAGATACAGCGTCTTCTCGCCACTCTCGTCGCGGGGATCGCGAAACAGCAGATCGCCGCGCGCGAGCCCGGCCTTTCGCACCTGCTTGAGCAGCTTCTTGCGCGTGAGCAGCAGCGCTACGACGTAGCGCAGCCCCTCGACCTCGGGACGCTCGTCATCGATCAGGTTGACGAACAGCGCCTGCAGGGAAGCCAGGTCGACGACTTGGCCCTTCGAGTCGGCCGGGGCCCGGCGTGTCTTCCAGAAGATCGTCGAACCGCCGCCCTCGGTCTCCGCAGCACGCCGCACGGTGTTCCAACAACTCGGACAGTAGTCGGCGCGGACGAACGCGAGCTCGGTACCGGCCGGAATCGTCAGCTGCGAGAAGAACTCGTGCTCGGGCAGGAACGGTGTCGAACACCGCTCGCAGCGCTTTGCACCGTCGGAGATGCGCCAGTCGCCCGACTTCTGTTGTCCCTGCCCCACCGCTTCGCTCATCGACCCCTGATCCTGTTGGCAACGCTGTCTCGAACGTTCACCTTAGCGCACGATCACTTGGTGCCCAACCACGCACGCCACTTCTGCACCGACGTCCCGTAGGCGTGCCGGGTCAAGAGCCGCAGCGCCTCACCGATTGCCTCCGCCTCTTCGTGGCGATCGGTCCGCGACAGACGTTCGAGCTCCTCGATCAGCGGCCGCGCCTGTTCGAGCGAACCCAACACACCGATCGCGACGAGCGCCTGCTTACGCACGAAGACGTCGTCGTCCTCGCGATACACCTTCCACAGCCGCTCTGCGCCCTTCTCGTAGTCCGCGAACTTGTAGCAGCGCGCGAGCGGCTTGACGGCCTCGCCGCGGATCTGCCACTCCTTCGACAGCAACGCGGCTTCGAGAATCGTGCGCGCTTCGGGAGTCGGCTGGTTGCCGAGCGCGCGCAACACGGTCCGCGCCGACGCTGGAGTGCCGTGCTTCAGCTCGTCGCGATAGACGTCGATTCGCGCTTCTGCCGGCCAGAACGAAAGCAGCATCACGGCGAGCTGGCGGTTGGGCGCGCGGCGATCGCGAAGCAGGTCTTCGCGCACACGTTGGAGGCCGGCATCGCCGAGCGCGACGAGCTCGTTCGCGGCGCGGACGAACATGCGGTCCGTGTCGTTCTTGTGCAGCGGGATCCACTCCTCCGGGATCTTGCCCTCGCGACGCATCGCCTCGCGGTCGTCCCACGCCTGCTTGATGACCGCGCGCGCGAGCCACGGGGCGGCGTTCGGATCCTTGGCGATCGCACGCGTGCGTTCGGCCGCGTAGGTCGGATCGTTGGTCCGGAACAGTTTCTCGAGCTCGGCCAGAGTCTTGAGGCCCACGGTGCTCGCCGGGTCGAGCTCGGCACTCGTGCTCTTACCGGCTCCAGAGGCGCAGGCGGCCAAGGCCAGGGCCGTCGACACGAGGAAGGTCGGGATCGGTTTCATGGCCACTATGTTGGCAGGATCGCCGAACGAGGGCAAACGCAGCGACCGGCCGGTTCAGCCCTCGATCACGACACGGACGATCGCCGCCTCCGACGGGCCGTGGGTCGGGTCGATGCGGACGGCCAAGAGCTCGTCGTCGTCGGGGTAACCGGGCGGCAACGACAAATACAGGCGGGTCAGCCCGCCGTCGGCGACATAGCCGAGCTTGGCCGAACCGGCTTCGCACCACAGCGGCCTGGTCAGGGTCCAGAAGAACACCTGAGCCTCTTCGAACGTCTGTTCAGCGGTTACGGACATCTCGAGAGTGATACCGCGGACCTCCGAGATCGGCCGGTCGAGCCGCGGCGAGAACAGGAACGGATCGGGGCGCTCGCTCGCGAGCACGACGCCGCCGCCGGGCTTGTCCCTGACCATGACGCCGGGGCCCGGACGCCACCGTCCGATCCCGGTTTCGAGAAACACGGACTCGGTCGCGGGTTGGGGAATCGCGTAGGCGAGCCTGGCTTCGATGTCGGCCAGCTCGGCCGCGGCGTCCTCGCCGAACTGCGCGGTGAGCACCTCGATCAGGCCGTTCGGCAGGTCTTCGCCGAGCGGGGTCAGCATCGCGGGCACGCCGCACGAGACCGCGTACGAACGCCCACCCGGGGCGTGCAGGCGATCACCGCGACGTTCGAGCGGCGCGCGCGTGACCGGACACACGAGACGCGAAGCGAGCTCGCCCTCGACCTCGGCGTTCTGGGCACGCACGTGTCGCTTCTGCGTGCTCGGACGCACGCGCGCGAGGAACGCAACGATGTCCTCGGCGATGTCCTCGTCCGGCGCGTTCGGCTGGGCCTCGCGATCGGCGAGCACGAACACAGCATGCGCCGGGGCCGCGAGCTCGTGACTCGTCAGGGCTTGGAAGAAGCACCGGCGAAGCGCCGCTTCGTCTTGCGGCACCGGATCGGGGATGAACGCACACTGGTTCGTGACGAGCACGTTCCACGCGCCGAACGCGAGCTCGTAGTCACGCCGCGTCAGAAAGCTCCGATCCATGTGCGGCTGCACGAACGGAGCTGCGTCGCGTTCGGCGAGCTCGCGCGCGCGCTGCTCGTCGTCACCGACGAACGCCTCGCTCGTTACGATGACCGCGCGGCGCGTGACGCGCGAGATCTCGGCGAGAGACCGGATCGGGTGGGCAAGGTGCTCGATGACCTCACCCATGTAGACGACGTCGAACGCGCCGTCGGCGAACGGCAACAGGTGCGACTCGCCGGAGACCGTCGGGATGTCGAAGAACTCGCGCCCGCGCAGACCCGCCTGCGTCGACAGGTCGAGCGAGACGGCTGGAATGCCGAGAACGCGATGCACGAGATCCGCGACGAAGCCTTCGGCCCCGCCGACATCGAGAAAGCTCCGCGCACCGATCCGGCGCAGGTGATAGAGCATCCGCCCCCAGCGGCTGGCCATCAGGAAGGTCTTCGGCGTCCACCTGCCGGCGGCGATGCCGTCGATCGGCTGGTAGGGAACGTAGGCCTGGCCGCACTCGGCGCGCCGCCGCGGGTCGAAGTGCAGGTCCAGCCACAGCAGCGTCTCGTAGGTGTAGCGATCCATTCCGGTTTTTCCGTGCGCAGATGTTGGCACGAACCGGCGGTGGGGGCAAAACACGGCTCATGAAGTATCGACTGGAGCGCGTCCTCGATCGTCGCGCCCGAAAACACTTCGTCCAGGTCCCGCAACACGTGTTCGGCAGCAGGCCGACGTTCGTGCCGGCGATCGTCTCGGAGGAAGTCAAACGGATCGAGCCCGAGAAGAACCCGTTCTTCGCGCACGCCGAGTCGGCGCTCTGGATCCTGCACGGACCGAACGGCCCGGCGGGGCGGATCTCGGCGACCGTCGACCGCCTGCTGATCGAGTGGACCGGTGAGCAGCTCGGTGTGTTCGGCCATGTGCTCGCACCCGATGCCGACGGGGCGCAGATGTTGCTCGCGGCGGCACGCGAGTTCCTCGCCGAACGCGGTGTCGAGCGCATGCGCGGACCGATCGAGCTCTCGACGAACTATACGTGCGGCTTGCAGGTCAGCGGGTTCGATCTGATCCCGCTGATCGAGATGAACCAGCACCCCGAGAGCCTCGGCCCGATCCTCGAGCGCGCGGGGCTCGAGCCGGTCAAGGACCTGCTCGCGTTTCACATCAACCCGCTGACGGCCACGAGCGAGCAGTTCGAGCGCATCATCGAGCGCTCTTCCGCCCACTATCCGGTCTCGATCCGGAGCATCGACCTCAAGCAGTGGGATCGAGAGCTCGACATCCTGCACGGGATCTACACGAGCGCATGGGAGAAGAACTTCGGCTTCGTGCCGATGACGCGTGACGAGTTCTTCGCATCGGCCGAGGGTTTTCGCCAGATCGTCGTGCCCGACCTGGTCTACATCGCCGAACACGACGGCAAGGGCGTCGGCTTCGGACTCGTCGTCCCCGATGCGAACGACGGCGCTCGTGCCTGCAGAGGACGACTGTTCCCGTTCGGCTTCCTCAAGTTCCTGTACGCGATGCGCAAGACCCGCCGCGGCCGCCTCATGGCGTTCGGCATCGCCGCCGAGGCCCGGCAGAAGGGCGTCGACGCCCGATTGATCTGGGAGGCGACCGTCCGCACGCGGGCGCGCAACTACAACCTCGTCGAGCTCTCGTGGGTGCTCGAGGACAACGTGCCGATCACGAGGCCGATCCTCAAGATCGGCGGCTACGAGGCCGTCCGGTATCGGTTGTTCGAGCAGGACGTGTCGGCGGATCGGGTCAACGGATCGTGAACCGCGCGAGGCCGCGGCGTTCAGTGGCGCTTGCTCGACCGGCGCGAAGCTCCGAGCGCAGCTTCGACGACCGTCCAGTCGATGACCTTGCCTGGATGCTTGCGGAGCAGGTCGGTCATCGCCTTGTCGAAGTTCTCCCGGCCGATCTCTCGCTCGGCTTTCTCGAGCGAGGCGATCGCCTCGTCCGCAGCAGACGTAGACTTCACGTCGCGAGCCAACTGCTGGCGCGTCTCACGCGCGGCCTCCGCGCCGTGCTTCGCCTCGACGTAACGCAGGCTCCAGTAGGCCGCGAGGACATCGCACGTGAAGTCCGTCGACGACACGTAGCTGCCCCACCAGAGCCGGCTGGTCTCATCGGCGATCTCACGTGCGGCCCAGCATGACTCTCCGAGCGCGTCGCTGCTCGAGAACGCGAGGTCGGTTCCCAGTTGCACGCGCCGGACACCGAAGTCCGACGGCATGATGAGGAAGCTGAGCGACTGGCCATCGATCCCACCGAGAGCGCGGTTGAAGTAGACGAACGCAGACTTCGCCTCCTCGAGGAGACCGCGCACATGCGCCTGACGGGCGACAGCGCAGGCATCGACCGTGCTGGTTCGGCCGAGTCCTAACCAATGAACGACCTCGGGCTCGACGAGGAAGAACCCGATCGGGGGCGTCGGCACCCTGAACTCGCGCAACACCTCCATCGGCTCTCCTTCGCCCAAGAGCACGAACTCGCGCGTATCGACGCCGGGCGCCTCACCGACCCACGAGGGTGGTACGAGGAGAGTCGTGCGATACGTCGCAAGGTCGTTCGGGATGCGCGGATACCAGGCATACGCGCTCGTCGCGTAGCACAGCTTCTCTGTCGTCGAGGCCTGGACACGCCCGTCGATGGCCCCGTGGGGCTTGCCTTCGATGTCGAACCGAAGCCGTGCCGAGCCACCCGGGCCTAGCTCGAGCTTCGAGACGTCGAGCTCGACCTTCGAACCCGAGCGCACGGGCTTCAACGTGAATCCGAACGAAACCACGTCGTTGATCTTCATCTCGGGGGCGAGCTCGAACGCGAGCTTCGTTGTCGGCTTGCTGGTCTCGATGTCGACGAGCACAGTCGCCGAGATCGCGCCCCTTCGCAGCTTCGCCTTGATGTCGTAGCGCACGGCATCGACGGCCGGCTTCGGGCCGGCGCGCCCGACGAAGACGGGTCCCTTGCTCTCGGTCAGCTTCGGAAGCGGGGTCACCCCGACCTCGGCCTCTGCTGCCGGATTCGGGTCGTAGACCAGCTCGACTTTGGTCGCCGACTTGTCCCCGAGCTCGAGGGTCTTGGACTTCTGCTCTGCCTTGGTGAAGGGATTGGCGAGTGACATCCGCATCGCAACGGTCTCGGCATCGCCTACGGCGAGGACTCGAAACCGACCCTTCGCGTCGCTCGTGGCCTGCACGCGATCGCGGAGCAGCTTGGCCAGGTACCGGGTCGCGGCTTTCGGGTCGGCTTTCGAGAGCAACCCGAGGTTCGGCTCCGCCGCGACGACGACGCCAGGGAATGGCTTCCCATCCCGGTCGACGACGGTGCCCGAGATCTCGCGCGCAGGGTCGAGTCGCACTTCGAAACGCTTCGCATCGACGGGAACGGGCTTGGCCGAAACCGACTCCGGTCCGACGACGAGCGCGGTCAGCGGCCGTGAGACGCCGAGCATGACGGCAACGCGCCCGTCGGCATCGGCCGTTGTGTCGACGAGCTTGTCGACTCTCCTGTACGCGAGCTCGGGCGAGAACAGAACGACCCGCGCATACGGCACCGGGCTGCCGTCGGGTCTCCTGGCCACGACTCTGAGCTTTCGCACCGAGCTCACTTCGAGCAGTCCCCAGTCCCACCCGTGCGGAGCGATGCTGCGCTCCGCGACGATCACGCGGCGATCGAGGCGGCCCGGCCACGGCCCGCGGAGATGGGCGAGCTGCACGTCGTCGAGGACCGCGACGATTCGAATGCTGCGCAGGTAGTCGACGCTCAGCCCCGGGATCTCGAACTTGCCATTCGCGTCGGTCGTGTGAATCTGCGTCCCCGTAGTCACGATGCCGACGATCGGGTCTTTGTTCGGCCCCCGGTCGAGGTCGTATCGCGAGCTGACGTGCACGAGCAGGCTCGTGTTCGCCAGCGGACGCCCCCCGAGCAGGATCTGTCCGGTCAACGTGTGTCCCGGACGCAGCTGGCGCCTGTTGAGCGAGCTCTCGGCAGCCGCGGTGACGAGCGGCGGGAAGTCGGCGTGACCCGGGGCCCGGAACACGAGCTCGGCGCCGTGGATTCCGAGCATCGCCCGCGACCAGCGATAGTCGTAGAACGGCTCGGGCAGCTTTGCGCGCCCGATCGGACCCAGCTTCGTGATCGGCAGGTAGCGGCCACGGAGGCGCAAGCCGAGCTCGCCGCTCTTCAGCCGACCACCGTCGGCGCCGAGCAGCTTGTAGCGACAGCGCGTCACCCTCTCGATGCGCAGGACGTTCTCGGTCATCGACACGATCTTCTCGTCGGGTGGGCTCTGCGGGTTGTCGACACTCCAGGCTGGCGGCGCGGCCGGCCGCGGACTCGCGAGCGCCGCGCGCCGCCAGGGGACCGACATCGTGACGTTGTGGTCGAACACGCGTTCGAGCCCGTCGAACAGCTCGACCCGACAAACCGGCCACGGAAGCCACGGCATCTCGCCCGTGCGCCCGGACAGCGGATGCTCGAACACGTAGAAGTCGTCGGTCGGCTGCGCGGCGAGGAGCAGCGACCGGCAACCCGTCGCCGCCCCGTTCGTGACCTTCATCGTCAGCGGCTTGTCACCGCGTCCTTGGATGCGGAATCGAACGCGGGCGAGCTGGTCTTGCTCGACGAGCTCGATCGTCTGTCCGGCGAGGACGCGCGACCGAGGACGTGTTGTCCGGTAGCGGTCCTCACCGGCCGCGGCAACGGCCCAGACGAGATACTCGCGATCACGCAGGACTTGCGCCGTGAACCGACCATCACCGTCGGTCGTAACCTCGAGTCGATCGGCGGTTCCGATCCACTCGACGCCGGGAACCGGGCGCGAGTGGAGATGAACGGTCGCGCCAACCCACAGCTGCCCGCTGGTATCGACGACCGTGCCGGTCACCGGAGCACGCCGGCTCCCCTGCCCGACTGCGAACCCCGCGAGAACGAGCGAAGCCAAAAGGCTCGACGAAAGGTGCGTGTTGGACATCCCGAAGAGGTTACCGTACGGGCTCAGAACAGGTCCGAGTCCCCGAGCTCGTAGGACCAGTGCTCGGCGAGCCACGCCTGGCTCAAGCCCGAGGTGAAGTCACGCGAGCCGAGCTTGCGCTCGAGCCAGTCGGCCGAGCTCTTCGCGGCGAAACCGAGGCCGGTGAACGCCTTGCCGACCGCGAGCTCCGGGTTCTGCACGGTCATGAGCTGCTTCTTGCCGTGCGCTCGCGCGAGCCGCTCGGCCTCGCCGACGAGCGCAGCCAAAGCCTCGGTGTCGCTCGGGTCGACGAGCAGATCGCCGATGCACGCCGAATCGGGCACGAGGCCGCCCTCGGTGCGCACGACGAGGAACCCGGCAGGCGTCGCCCCGCGCTCGGCCCACAGCACGTGGTAGTCGATGTCGGGGCAGCTGCGGTAGCGCCAGTCGAGATACGTGGCGTCCTTGATCGTCGTGCACGCGAACGAATCGCGCACGTGCGCGAACCATGCGTCGACGGCCGGCGGAAACGGTTCGTCGTCCGCGAGCCTGCGGACCGAGACTCCCGGCGTCCCGCTCGGCGCGTCGCCGACCGGACGCAGCAGGAAGTCGATGACGCGGATCAACCGGTAGCCGAGGAAGCGCTCGCCTATCCGCCACGCCGGGCGGATGGGATAGCCGAACCCCAGGTGGTCGACCTTGCCGCCGAACGTGTCGAAGAACTGGTCGGCGACCTCGAGGAACGCGCCGCGGCGCCTGAGCCCGGTGCGGAACTCGGGATGCACCATCGAGTCGACGGCGTGGAAGAAGCTGAGCTCGCGCCCGCCGTCTTTCCCGCACCAGATGCGCAGCGGCATCGCCGCATACTGGCACGCGACCCGCCCGTCGTCGGCGAACCCGAGCCAGATGCGGTGCCCGGCCGGGTTGTCGAGGAAGCCCCACTTCCAGCGCTCGAGCGTGCGGTCGACGAAGTCCTCGCCGACGACCTCGCGGAACACGAGGTTGAACGTGTCGAGGATCGCGTGCTCGTCGCCGGGTCGGTAGCCGCGGTAGTGAATCTCAGCCATCAGACGAGGTCCGAATCCCCGAGCGTGTAGAACCAGCGTTCGCGCAGGTAGCGCACGTGGGGCCCAAACGTGTTCATGACCAGGAAGTGGCTCGGCGGTCCGACGAGAAAGCCCTTGCGCTGCCACCACAGGAACGCGGGGTGGTTCTGCGGCAGCACGCCGAGCAGCACGCCTGCGCCGTCGGAGAGCGCGGTCTGCTCGAGCGCGTGCAGCAGAGCGTCGGTCGCCGGCTCGTCGTCCGCCGGCACGATCCAGTCGCAGACGATCCCGCAGTCGTCGTGGACGTAGCGGCCGCGCTTGTAGACCGCGACGCCCCGGACCGCTCCCGACGACTCGTCGAACGCGGCGTGGATCCGGTAGCCGCCGCGCGGATGGCGCACGTAGCGCCAGTCGAGCCACGCGCTGTCGCGCACGAGCCCGAACCGGACCTCGGGCGCGACGAGCTTCCACGCAGCGTCGCCGACGTCGGCCGAATCGACGATCCGGACTCCGACGCCTTCCCCCGGGCGGCACGGCACGAACCCGGAAGCCGCGATCTCGCGGAACAGGATGTCCATGTCCCCGACCATCTCCGAGTCGAGGTAGCGCTGCGCGATCCGCCAGATCGGAAACGGATAGCCGTAGGTCAACGTGTGCCCCCGCGTCCTCGCGGTCGCGCGCGGCCCGCAGTAGGTCGCGTGCAACCTGCGCGCGAGTTCGATCACGAGCCCGGGCCCGCCGCCCGCGCGGCGGTAACCGGGAAGCACGAACGCGTCGACGACGAGCCCGACCGTGACCGCGTTGCCTTCGTCGACCGCGTGCAGCGGAACGCACGCGTATTGCCCGACGACGCGGTCCCCGTCGACCGCAACGATGGACTCGGTCGCGCGCAGCGGGTTGTCGCGGAACTCCCAGTTCCAGTACGCGACGTCGCGCTCGGGGATGTCGTCCTGCGCGGGGAAGATCTGGTTCCACGCGTCGACGATCGAGGCCTCGTCGCCCGGCGCATACGGTCGAATCGAGAGCCCCCGAGCCATCCGGGAACGTTAACCCCGAAAAAATGTGTCTGACACATTTTTTCGGGGTTAGCGCCGTCGCTTCTAGAGCTGCAGCACCAAGGGCACGCTGACCCTCAGCTGATACGGGGGGTTCGGGAGGAAGAACGAAAGGAACGTCAGCTCGATCGAGCCCTTGGTGATTCCCGGGGGAACCGGCATCAGCATCGGGGCGATCGGGTTGCCGTCGAACGGAGACCGCTGGGGCACGACTGTCGCACCGATCGGCACGAACAGCCCCCTCCCGAAGCCGCCCGGCGGCGACGCGAGCAGCACCGCGAACTGACCGGGGGCCCCACCGACCATGTTGATCGCGTAGAACTCGGTCCGTCCCGGGGTCCTCCGGCGATAGGCCTGGACCTCGAGCTTCGGGAACGGCAGGCGCGGCGTCGTGCCGTTGGAATAGCCGAACATGCGTTCGATCTGCAGGCGGTTGCCCTGGAGGTTGCAGGTCGGGTCGAGGCCGCACAGGGCGTCGATGTCGTCGACGTCACCGAGTCCGAGCCCGTTGGTCACCGGCTCGTCGTTGTCGTAGGTCACTGTCACGGCTGCCGCGGCGTCCACCGAGAGGTCGGTGAACAGCAGCTGGTTGCGCTTCACCGGGCAGGTCTCAGTCGCGCGCCGCGTCGAGAACATGACGTACGGCCCGTCGATCGCCAACGCATCGATGTCTTCGCAGGGCTTGAGCCCGAGTCTCTTTGGGGGCCAGATCTCCTTCGGGCACCTCCAGGCTCGCTTCTTCGAATCCCACTGCGTGCTGAAGATCGCCGCGCCGGACTTCTGTTTCGGGTTGATCCACCAGCCGTCCGGGACGCGCGCGAGGCTGTCCTTGCTCCCGGACACCGAGAAGTAGAACGTGGGGTTCGGCGACATTCCGAGCTCGGCGGCCATGCCGAGCTCGTAGAGCGATGCGTAGGCATCGAGCGCATCGAGCTCGGTCTGTGCGACGTTGGGAAGCCCGGCCTCCGCTGCGTCCCAGGCTCGGAAGGTAGTGCCGATCATGTCCGCTGGCAGACAGCTGCTGCCCTTGTAGACATAGTTGAACATGTCCGCGCCGTTGTAGTTCCCGTTCTTCGGGTCGTTCTCGGCCCCGATCCGACTGCCCTTCTGGCCGGTGGCACCGGAGGCCACCGAGTAGATGATGCCGACCCAGCGATTCGCCCCGACCTTGATCTTGCCATCGGGCGTCGTCGGCAGGATGTCGAGACCGAGGCTGAACGCATCGATTTCGGGGTACTGTCGCAGCTGACTGCACCTGCCGAACAGTGCGGTCGCCGAGAAGTCGGGCCCGCCGACGACGATCATCGGCTTCGGCGTCGCCGACGAGAATCCGGCCGGCTTGGAGTAGCCCTCGGCGCCGCGATTGAGATCGGTCAACTTGGTTGACTGGGTGACCGAGTACATCGTCGGCAGCCCGACGAGGCTGCCATCGCTCCACGGGGTCTGGGCGAGCAGTGTCGGCGAGAGTGCGGTAGCAACGAGAGGAAGGAAACGAGCTGGCAGGGGGATCGCCATGGTTACTCCTGAGATCAACGGGAAGGACGGGGCGCAGAGCGGAGGCAGGCAGGAAGTGTTAGGAGGGAAACCGGGATTCTAGCGGTTTTTCGCCAGCTCGGGCAGAAGCTCGTCGCGGACCAGTCGCCTGCGCCATTCCTCGTGTTTCGCCGCAGGCAGCGCCCCGAGCAACTCTTCGATCAGGAGCCGGTCTTCCTCGCCGGGCGGCTGTCCCGCGCGGTAGTCGTGAAACACCTCGAGCCCCTGCTCCGGCGCGTCCTTCCGGTAGCTCCAAGCCAGGCTATACACCGCCCGTCCCCGCGATGGATCGAGCGTAGACGCCAGGCGCAACATTCGGCGTCCTTCCTCTCGCTTGTCCCGCGACCGTGCCTTGATGTACAGCTCACCGAGATTGGAAAGAGTGAGCACATTGAGGGGATTCTCCCGGTACTCACGAAGGAGCAGCTGCTCGAGCTGCGACTTGTTGTTGGCGATCCACGCATCGACGGTCCGGAGCATGAATCGGACCTTGCGCGCGAGCACTCCCAGCTCCGCGTCGGACTTCTCTGCGAGCCGGCTCAGGATTCGCTTCGACTCCCCGAACAGCCTCATCGACTTGTCGAGCACTTCGGGCCGTCCTGTGCCGTACAGGTTTCTCCCCTCGACAGCCCGGAGCAGCGCAAGCTCGAAATCGCGCTCGTCGGTCTTCGATTCCGGGTACTTGCGAAGCGCCAGCTCCGCCTCCGCGAACCGGCCCTGATCGCGGAGGATTTCAGCCTGTCGGCTCAGGAACGAGGTGTGATTCGGCAACAGTCTCAGTGCGGCAACGATTGCCTTCTCGGCTGCGTCGAGCTTGCGGGCCCGATGGTAGTACGAAGCTGTCAACTGCAGTGTCTGCGCGTGCTCCGGACACAGTGCATGTACCGCGTCGAGCAGGCCGATGATATCGGTGCTGTTGCGTTTGAGCCCGAGGAGGGCAAGCGCCTGCTCGAATCTGGTGAACGCCGTGGCTCCAGTCCTGTTGACTGTGGCAACCGCCAGCTTCGAAGCCTTGGCGAACCTCGCGCTCTCGTTTGCCGCCGTGATGCGCAGGCGGCTGATCAGAGCCGCGAGACTGCCCGTGGCCTCTGGCAGCGGCTCGAGCACCTTCCAAGCCGCATCCGCCGCAGCGACCTTGCCCCGGGCGTAGCTCCTGCGATCGCGCAAGAGCTCGAAAGCCCTCTGCAGGGCCGACAGCACGGCCTCCGGGATCGCGGCCTTCAGTGCAGCAAGATCGGCCTTCGCAACCGCACCATCGGCGAGCTTCGGATCCTCCTGATGCGCGTAGTAGCGAAGGAACCTGGCTTCGACGTCAGTCGGTTCGAGCTCGAGCAGACGATCCAGGATCTCGAGCTGGCGTGTCCGGTTCTTGGCCTGCAGCCGCTCCTCGCGCGTCCCGCCTAGCGCAAGCGTAGGCGAGATACGGGGGCGCAATTGCTCGTACTCCGCGCGGCGAGCAACCTCCTCCGAGCCCCAGACCCGGCCGAGCCATCCGGAAGCCAGACCGATCACGACGAGCACGACCGTCAGCCCGCCGGCGAGCATCGCCTTTGGCGGCCGATACCGCCGCCACGTCGCGACGAACGAGCGCAGCGGCGCCGGCAGGATCCGCGGGCGCGCGAGCACCGGCTCGTAGGCGAGGAACCGCTGGACCTCGTCGCCGAGGTCGCGGACGCTCCCGTAGCGGCGCGCCGGATCCTTGTGCATAGCGGTCAGACAGATCGCCTGCAGGTCCGCCGGCACCCGCGCGCGGATCTGCCGCGGAGGGGTTGGCTCCTCGTAGAGGATGTGGTTCTGCAGGTCACGGCCGCGGCCCTCGAACGGCTGCTGCAGCGTCAGGCACTGATACAGCGTCGCGCCGAGCGAGTAGATGTCCGAGCGGGCCGTCGCGTCCTTGCCTTCGACCTGCTCGGGCGACATGTAGATCGGCGTGCCGACGCTGGCCTCGGTGCGCGTCAGCCCTTCGTCGACCTCGCGCCGGGCGAGCCCGAAGTCGAGCAGGCGCAGGCGGCCTTCGGTATCGAGCATGAAGTTGCTCGGCTTGATGTCGCGGTGCACGATCCCGGCCGCGTGGGCCTGCGCGAGCGCGTTGCACATCTGCTCGGCCAGTCGCGCGACGAGCTCGGCCCAGCTGGCATCGAACAACGGACCGAGCTCGTTCGCGTCGACGCCGCCGAGCGCGGCGGCCGCAGCCTGGATCTCGAACCGTTCGGGCATCCTCCCCGGCGCGGCGATCCGGCGCAGCTCGGCGAGGAAGTGGCCGAGGTCGAAGCCACGGATCCGGTCCATGACGAGATACGGCGGGCTCGCCTGCAGGTCGAAGTCGTGAACCGCGACGATGTGCGGGTTCTCGAGCGCGGCCAGCGCCTTGGCCTCGCGCCGGAACCGCTCGATTCGCTCGGGGATGCCCTGGAAGATGTCCTCGAGCACCTTGACCGCGACCTCGCGGTCGAGCGTCTCGTCGCGCGCGAGGTAGACGAGGCCCATGCCTCCGGCGCCGAGCCGGTCGAGCATGCGATAACGATCACCGAGGACGTTGCCGAGCAGCGGATCCTCGACGCGCGCGGGCCGGCTCTCGGCTGCGTTCGTCGGCTCGTCACCGAGCATCGCCGCGACGGCCGGCAGCAGGTCGGGGCAATCGCTGCACAGCTCGTGCAGCGGCGGCGGGGTCCCCTGTTCCGCGGCCTCGAAGTAGCGCTGCAGCAGCTGCTCGAGGAGTCGGTCCTCCTCCGCGGCCGAACGCGTCACGCCTCTCCCTCGTTGTCGCTTTTCTGTTCGCCCGAGCCGATCCCGAGCCGGCGCATGCGGACCATGAGCTTGGCCCGCAGCGTCTGATACGCGACCCGTGCCGAGCCTTCGCTCGCGTAGCCGAGCTGCTCGGCGACCTCGGCGAACGGCAGCTCCTCGTCGAACCGCAGGCGCCACAGCTCACGGTCGCGCTCGCGCAGCTCGGCCAGTGCCTTCCCGAACAGGTTGGCCCGCTCCTCGAGCGAGACGATCATCGACGGCGTGCGGCGATGCTCGGGCTGGAACTCGGTCGAGAAGTCTTCCGGCGTGCGGTCGCGCTTGACGTCGCGACGCTTGGCCTGATGGAAGCGCAGGCGGTCGATGATGCGGTTCTTGACCTGCGTCGCGATCCACGCGCGCAGCTCGTCCTCGGACTGCTCGGCGAACTTGTCGAGCCCCTGCACGACGCCGATGAACACGTCCTGGACGATGTCACTCGTCGAGAAGAACGGCAGGATCCAGCGGTTGTTCGGCCGGAACTCGCGACTCAACAGCTCGTGTACGCGGCGTTCGACGTCGGGATACAACGTCGCGAGGAGAGAGTCACGAGCCTCGGCGTCACCGCTGGCAGCTCGTCGGATCAGCTCGTGGATCGAGGAAGGCATGCTGCAATGGCTCGAAGGCGTGAAGGACGGGCTTCACACCTCTAGCTGACCGCTTTCCCCGGCAATTGACAAGGGTGTCATCTCTCCGACTCGCGGCGCGGCTGCCGGCTGCGCCGCCGCGCCGGCCGGTGCCCGCGCTTGGCCGATCCGGGGCTGAGACGAGCGAGATCCGGAATCGCCGATAGCAGCAGCGTCTTCATGCGTTCGGCGGCCCGACGGCCCTCTTCGACGACCTCGTCGTGGTTGGGAGCGCGCTTCGTCAGGCCCGCCGCGCGATTCGTGATCAACGACAGTCCCGCGACCCGGCAGCCCATCGCCGACAGCGCCATGGCCTCGGGCACGGTCGACATGCCGACCGCGTCACCGCCGAGCGTGCGCATCATCCGGATCTCGGCCGGAGTCTCGTACGACGGGCCGAGCACCTGGGCATAGACGCCTTCCTTGAGGCCGTCGCCGGGATCGGCCGCGCGCAGAACCTTGCGCGCCTTCTTGCAATACACCTCGCTCATGCTCGGGAACCGTGGGCCGAGCGTCTGATGGTGCGGCCCCTGCAGGGCGTTGGTTCCGGTCAGGTTGATGTGATCGACGATCAGCATCAACGAGCCGGTCGACAGGTCTTCGCGAATGCCGCCGGCGGCGTTGGTCAACACGAAGGTCTTCGTGCCGAGCAGCGCGAGCGTGCGCACGGCGCGGACGACCTTCCACTCGTCGTAGCCCTCGTACTGGTGGACGCGTCCGGTGAGACAGTGGACACGCGTCCCGCCGACCGTGCCCTGGATGATCTTCCCGCCCTGTCCGGGAACCCGGACCTTCGGGAACGCGTGCACGCCTTCGAACGGGATCTCGATGCGATCGTCGAACGCGTCGGCGACGTGCTTGTGACCGCTGCCGAGAACGATGCCGACGTTTGCGGCCTCGAAACCCGACGAGGTCAGGTAGTCGCCGGCCGCCCGCAGCAACTCGACTTCCTCTTCGACGTTCCAGTCCGACCGACCCGACATCATGAGCTCCCCACGATTCCGGCGACACAAGCCGTCATCCAACTCGCAAACGCACCCGCGAGCATCGCCTTGGGCGCGAGCCGTGCAAGGTCCGCCCGGCGCTCGGGCGCCAGCGCCGAGATCCCGCCGATCTGGATCCCGATCGAGCCGAGGTTGGCGAATCCGCACAGGGCATAGGTCGAGATCATGACCGAGCGCGGGCTCAGAGCGTTGGGGCCGACCATCATGCCGTGCAGCTCCTTGTAGGCGATGAGCTCGGTGACCGCGATCTTGGTCCCGAGCAGCTGCCCGACACGCGGGACCTCGCCCCATTCGACGCCGAGGAACAGCGCGAACGGCGAGAACAGCCAACCGAGGATCTTCTGCAACGACAGCGTGCTCGGGTCCTTGGGGTCATAGCCGAGCACCCAGTTGCACACGGCGACGAGCCCGAGGAACGCGATCAGCATCGCCGCGACGTTGAGCGCGAGCTTGAGACCGTCGATCGCGCCGGCCGACGCGGCCTCGACGACGTTCGACGCGTTCTTCTCCAGCTTGAACGAGACATCGCCGTAGGTCTCGCTCTTCTCGGTCTCGGGCACGAGCATCTTGGACACGACCATCGCGGCCGGCGCCGACATCACGCTCGCGACGACGAGGTGGCCCGCGCTGATGCCGAACGCCACGTAGAGCGCGAACACCCCGCCGGCGATCGTCGCGAATCCGCCGGTCATCACGGCCATGAGCTCGGAGTTCGTCATCTTGCCGAGGAACGGGCGCACGAGCAGCGGGGCCTCGGTCTGCCCGACGAAGATGTTGCCCGCGACCGACAGCGACTCCGAGCCCGAGGTGCCCATGAACCGGACCATGAACTTCGCGATCACGCGGACGACGGCGCCCATGACCCCGAGGTGGTAGAGGACGCCCATGAACGCCGAGAAGAAGATGATCGTCGGCAACACCTGGAACGCGAACAGAAACCCGTTGTCCGGCCCCCAGAACGCCCGCATCTGGTCGCCGTCGGCGAGGCTCCCGAAGATGAACTTGCCGCCGTCCAACGCCAGGCCGAGGAAGTCGCCGACCTGGTGCCCGACCCACTGCAACGCCTTGTTGCCCTGATCCCAGTAGAGCACGAGCAGGCCGAGCCCGATCTGAAGGGTCATCCCGACCCGGACGGTCCGCCAGTTGATCTTGCTCCGGTCGGTCGACCACGCGTAGCAGATCCCGAGGAAGACGAACAGTCCGAGGATCGAAAAGAGTCGAGGCAACTCGTGGCTCCAAGAAGGTCTCTGGTCGCGCGGATAGCAGGCGCGAAACCAAGCCCGAACGCAAGCCGATTCTCCGGGTCAGCCCGCGGAGCCGGAGCCGGAGCGCGGAGCCGGAGCGGACGCGGGCGCGGAGCCGGAGCCGGGTTGCGCGTCACGGGTGCTGATCCGACGAGCTTCGTGAGCATGACCAAGACACGGTCGAGCAGCGCGCGACTCGCTTCGAGCTGATCACAGGTGAACCTCTCTCGTAACGGAACAAGTCGACGGCAGCGAAGCACTCCACCGCGGAACGCCGCGCGATGCGGTAGAAGCGAGCCCTGTCTTTGGAACTGAACTCGCCAGCACCCTCAGCGATGCCCCGTACGAGTCCGCTGCGCGCCGGAGTTGTTCCACGAGATCACGCTGACCACGTGGCGTAGGGACGAGCAACGAGTTCACGAGAGCAACGGACTCCAAGGCTCGTTCGTACACCTCGAGCTTGCGAATGGTCTCGGCTTCCATGCAAGTCAGGGCCTGTGCCGGGGCGATTCTTGTCGACAAGAGCGAACGATTGTGGCCCTCGATCCCGGCTCCGGCTCCGGCTCCGCTCCCGCTCCCGCTCCCGCCCCGCGAGTTCAAGGGGGGATCTAGCCCATGCCGGCCAACAGCAGCGGCCGGGGCTCGGGCGGCGCGTCCGCGATCGTGATCACCGTCGCGAGCTCCGCGACCGCGGTCTCCGCGTCGCCCGCGCTCTTCGCATGGACCTCGAACAGCGTCTCACCGGTCGCGACCGCCTCGCCGCGCTTCTTGCAGCACACGATCCCCACCTGCGGCTGGATCGCCTCGCCCGGCACGCGACGGCCGGCGCCGAGCTTGACCGCAGTGACCGCGATCGCGAACGGGTCGAGGTCCGCGACGAAGCCGCCAGCTTCGGCCGCGACCGGGACGATGCACGCAGCCGCGCCGAGTCGCGAGGGATCGTCGACAACCGCCGGATCGCCGCCCTGGCCCTCGACCATCGCGCGAAACTTGGCGAGCGCGGTGCCATCATCGAGGGCCTCCTCGCACGCACGCACGGCCTGTTCCCGTTCGCGGCGCCGCCCCGCGAGCTCGACCATGTCGGCGGCCAGCACCACGACCACCTCGCGCAGGTCGGCCGGCCCGTGACCACGCAGGCACTCGATCGCTTCGACGACCTCGAGCGAGTTCCCGACCGCGCGGCCCAGCGGTTGGTCCATGTCGGTGATCCGCGCACGACACGGACAGCCGAGCTCTCGCGCCGTTGACGCGATCGACTCCGCGAGCTCGCGGGCCCGGTCGAGATCACGCATG
>Ga0055451_10000163_pt1 | contig 24890 bp, 22 predicted proteins | sample China_Galinas_PW_3_FD_57745 | JGI IMG/M metagenome (GOLD analysis project Ga0055451, IMG submission 57745) | Wetland microbial communities from San Francisco Bay, California, USA, that impact long-term carbon sequestration - China_Galinas_PWB_D2 | ecosystem: Environmental > Aquatic > Marine >... | reverse complement strand
TCCACCGGTTCCACCGGTTCCACCGGGGCCGGGTCCACCGGTCATGCCAGTGTGCGCTCCGGCGGGGCCCGCCACGCTCCCCGTGCGGTCGGCGGTACGGCAAGGCGCCCATCCCTGAGCATCGGGAGTGCCCTGCGACGGACGAGGGCTCTGCAACAGGCCCAGCAGACTCGGCAGACAACACCTCGGACAACTCCGCGGGCGGCCTCAAGTACGGGCCGGCCCGGTTCCACCGGCTCGATGAAGCCGAGGACCGCGGGTAGCGGTGCGAGTGGCACACCCGTGAACAAAGATCCGAGCGCCATCGCCACCACCGTCGTCAACTCCGCGGCCTCTGTCACCAATGCCGTCGGCCGGGCCATCACGTCGGTGGCGCAGGCGACGATCGATGTCGTGCAGCCTCCCGCCGTCGACGAGCCGATCGCCAATGTCGGCGACCTGGTTCCGGTACTCACCGAACCGATCACCCGGGCGATAGCGTTGTCAACTGCCCTGATTACGTCGGGTCTCGACGTCATCACGGCCGTGGAGCAGGCGGTCACCTCGATAGCCGGCGAGGTCATCCCGCTGATCCAGCAACCGTCGTCCGACCTCCCGTCCCTGCTCGGGGTCATTACGACCAAGCCCGCGCCAACCAGGCTGCCGGGCGCCGGTGGATATCAGCACGCGGTAGCGTCGGTGCCCAGCGATCCGGCACAGCCCCGGCAGCTGCCCAACACCGTTGTCAGCATCGCCGAGGCGTCGGCAGCCAACGACACAGCCGAGGTGCCTACCCCTGGTCGGGTCGCGATCACCGAGATGGGTCTGGCCTCGTCGCTACCGGGGTCGGCGATAGTGGAGGCCGAGGGCCGGCGGCTGTCGGATCTGCCGGCTGAGATTGCGCACGCTGTCCGCAACGCCCTGCGATCGGTTTCGCTGGCCGAGCTGGCCGCTGCCGCCCTGCCGGGCATCGCGGGCCTGTTGTTCTTCTTCGCCGCCGGTGTACGCGTCGGACACCGTCAGGCCAAGTTCGGGTTCGTCATGCAGACGACCGGCGTCATGCGATTCGCGCGCCCCGGCCCGCTGGGTGTCGTCCGCTCGGGTTCGCTGGTGTCCGTTCACCGCAGGACGCCGCGTGCCCAGCGTCGCCTCGACAAAGCCGCCTAGCGCTCGGTCACATCGTCCACGCGACGTTGCCGCTAGAGACCGCCCAGGTCGTCCGGTACGTCGACGGCGTGCTCCCGCAGCGTTTCCAGCGGAACCACGTCCAGCGCGCGCTCGTGGGTGGCGGCCAGCACCACCGGCGCCGCGCAGCCATCGCGGTGGGCCCGCAGCCAGTTCACCGCGGTCACGCACCATCGGTCACCCGGGGTGAGGCCGGGGAAGCGGTACTGGGGCGCCGGCGTCGACAGGTCGTTGCCGATGGAGCGTTGGTGCGCAAGGAACTCGCCGGTCACCACGGCGCAGATAGTGTGCTGACCGAGATCTTCCGGCCCGGTCGAGCAGCAGCCGTCGCGGTAGAAGCCGGTCAGCGGATCGGTGCCGCATGCTTCCAGCGAGCCGCCCAGCACGTTGCGATCAGCCATGGGACCAGTATCCGCCCACAGTGCGGCCGGCCGCACCGGCCGATTGGTCAGCCGGCGGGTTCGGTGGCGTCATCGGTGTCGCTCCGACTGCCGTCCGCGTTGCCGCGCGTGCGCCAGCTTCGGAACCCGCGGTGGGCTGCGAACGCCCCGATGATGGCGGTGGCGCACCACACCGCGATCGCCGAATAAACCAGCGGCGACGACAGATCCGAAATCGAGGCACCCAGAGCGGTGTAGACGAACGCCCGCGGCGCCGAGCCGATGAGCGCCCCGACCGCCATCTGCCACAACGGCATTCCGAACGCACCGAACGCGTAGGAAGCCAGCGCATCGGAGATACCGGGAATGAAGCGCTGACCGACGACCGCCCACAGTCCATGCCTCCGGACCTGGGTGTCGACGCGCTCGGCCCATTCGGCCCCGAGCAGTGCACGCGCGCTGTCCCGCCCCGCCCGCCTGCCGATCAGGCCAGTGATCGTCGCCGTGCCGACCGTCGCGCCCAGCGTCACGAACGTGCCGATCACCGGGCCGAACAGCACACCGCTGCCCGCGGCCAGAATCGGGCCCGGAACGAACACCGCGCCGAGGGCGGCCGAGACCACCACGTAGGTCAGCGGCGCGACGGGACCCGTGGCCGCCACCGCGTCCCGGACTTGCTGGACGTCGATCACGCGTGCAACGGCAACCAGGTAGAACAAGCCCAGCAGGAACGCGGCGAACAGGGCCAGCCGGATGACGTGGGGCCACCGGCTGCCGGTGGAAGGACTCGCGTTGTCGACCATGCTGCGCCCCATTGTCCCAGGGAGCGTCGGCGACTCGGCCGCCCCGCCGGCTGGGCAACCGACCCCGAACAGCCCGGCCGAGCCGTCCGGTCAGTGCCGTATGAGCTTCTCGCGCACCGTGTCGGCGATGAAGCGGCCGATCGGAACCGGCTGGAACGCGCGGGCGGCAGCGGTGAGCGCATCCCGGGAATCGGCGCTCAGCTCGATGTCGGCGGCGGCGACGTTGAATTCGAGCTGCTCCACACTTGACGCACCGGGTATGGCGACGACACCGGGCAGACTGATCAACCAGGCCAGCGCCACCTGTGCCGGCTTGGCATCGACCGAGTCCGCGACATCGCGCAGTGTCTGCAACAGCGGCTCGACGCGGCGTAGATTCTCGGTGCCGAAGAGGGGGTTGACCGCCCGTACACCACCGGGCCGGTTGTGCAGGCCGTACTTGCCTCCCAACAGTCCCTGGGCGAGCGGGCTGTAGGCGATTACGATGCGGTTCTCGCGCTCGGCGAACGGAACGAGGTCGTCGAGCGCGCGCGGGTGGGCAAGCGAGAAGTGGACCTGGTTGCTGATCACCGGGCGCCCGAGGGCGGCGTCGGCCTTCTGCCATCGTTGCAGCGAGTAGTTCGAGACACCGGCCGCACCGATACGGCCACTGTCGAGCAGGCTGCGCATGCCCGGCATGATCACCGAATCGGGGACCACCGGGTTGGCCTGGTGGATCTGGTAAAGCGGGATGCGCTCCAGTTGCAGCCGCTGTGCACTGGCGCGTTCGCGCTGTTTGACCACCGGCGGGAACGGCGCGACCGGGAAGACCTTGGTTGCGACGGCGACCTCCGATCGCTCGTCGCCCAGCGCGTCGCCGAGGATGCGCTCGCTCTTGCCCATCCCGTACACCTCGGCGGTGTCGAACAGTGTTACGCCCAGCGCGCGGGCACGTTTCACGATGTCCCGTGCCGCGCCCGCGGCGTACTGGTCGCCGTAGCCCCACTCACGCGAGCCGAACTGCCAGGTGCCCAGGCCGATCCGGCTGACGCGGCCGACCCCGTCCACATCGAGGTACCTCATGGCGTCCAACGTACTGGCACCGCCGGGCCGGTACTTCCCCGACGACGAGCCGACCGAAACCGGGTGCGAAACCTTGCAGGTCAGGCTCGCTTGGTCAGCGTCCTTCGGGCGGCAGCAGCATCGACTCCCAGGTTCGGTCCGCCGGCGCGCTCCGGGAGAGGTCGGTCTGGGCATAGACACGCCCATCCGGGCCGACGTAGGTTCCGGTGGAAGGGTCGTAGGCGGTGACCGCCATCGGCGGCCGAGCGGTCGGTGGCCCGGCAGCCGGCGGTGTGCCCGGCGGTAGCTGCGGGATGTCTTGGCCCGAGTTGGTGGCGTTGGGGTCGCCTTTCCAGTTGTAGCCGTCGTTGAGCGGAACGTACTGCTCGTCGCTCTCGCACAGCTGCACCGTCGGCGCGCGCTTGCCCGGCACGGTCTCGCACGGGATGTTGCGGGCGCCGCGCACGTTGAACGGCGAGTCCTGGGGTACCCGGCAGTAGAGGTCACCCGGGCTCCGCTCGGGGTAGTCCACGAAGTTGGCAGTCCGCTGCTGCTGGGCGGGCAGGAAGCCGGTGGTGCAGGCCGGCGGAAGGTTGAGATTGAGGTTGAAGCTGAGGTACTGGCCCTTGTAGGGCTGCTTGGTGTTCAGGTTGGCGATGATGCCGGCCTGCCCCTCGGCGACCGCCTGCGGCAGCAGCACCAGCAGTTGTTCGATGTCGTTCCGATAGGTCACGGCGACCTGTCCGACACTGACGAGATTGGCGAGAATGATCGGGACGGTGGGCTGCACGCGTTCCACCAGCCGGCGCGCCTCGGCCGCGGCCGGAGCGCCGCTCTGGATCACGCCCGCCACTGCGTCGTCGTTGTTCTGCAGTTCACCGGTGACGGTGGCGATATGCGAGGCCCAGGCCTGAATCGCCTGCGCGGATTCGGTCTGCGAATCCAGCACCGGCTGCGAGCTGTCGATCAGGGTGGTCAGTGGATCGAGGTTCCTGCGGGCATCGATCGCCAAATTCGTCGAGCCCCGGACGATGTCGGCCAGCTGCGGTCCGAGCCCGCCGACTGCGGTGTAGGCCTCGTCGATGGCGGTCTTGAGGTTGTCGCGCGGTATGGCCCGCAACCCCGCGTTGGCGGCGTCGAGCAGCACGTTGATGTCGGGCGGGACGGAGGTGTCGGCGAGCGGGATCGCGTCTCCGTCTTTCAGCGGCGGCGAGTTGCCGTTGCGGGGCAGCAGATCGACGTACTGTTCGCCGATCGCGGACTGGCTGTGCACTTCGGCCTTCAGATCAGACGGGATGTCGATGCCCGACTTCAGCGAAAGGATCGCCTTCACCCCGGTGTCGGTCAGCTGCACCGACTGCACCCGCCCCACTTCGACACCGCGGTAGGTGACGTTGCCGGTGCCGTACAGTCCGCCGGCCCGTGGCAGTTCCATTGTCACCGTGTAGCGCCCGACGCCGAAGACCTTCGCCGGCAGCTTCATGAAGTGCAGGCCCATCAGCGAGATCGCGGCCAGCGCGAGCATGGCGAAGATGGCCAGCTGGATGACCACCCTTCGATTCAGGTGCATGCTAGGGCCCCTGGTCGAATCGGTAGGGGACCACCAGCGGGTTGGATTTGGTGTAGGGGCTGGGGAACTGGCCGATGGTGCGGCCCCACTGCATCTCCAGCTCGGTGAGGTCGCCCTCCCAGCGGGTGCCGGTGAAGAACCCGGCGTCGATGCGGCTCAGCGTCAGGTCGACGATCGCGGTCAGGTTCGCGTAGTCGCCGCGCTGCCAGTTCTCCAACGTCTCGTTCGGGAACGGGAAGGTCAGGATCAGACTTAGCGCGCGGGTCATGCTGGGCCCGGCGTCGGCCAGCGATGCCAGCACCGGCCCAATGTCTTTGAGCTCCTTGACCAGGTTGTCCTTGGTCTGGTTGACCGAGTCGACGACCAGCGCGCTGAACTTGCTCAGCTGGTCGGCCGCGGTGACCAGGTTGTCGCGTTCGCCGTTGAGTACCGCCAGTGCCTCCGGCACGGTCGCGAGAGCCTGGTCGAGCACGGGCTGTTTGGCCGCGAAGGTGCCGGCGAGGGTGTTGAGGCTGTCGGTGGCGGCGATGATGTCGCCGGTCTGGGCGTTGACGTTGGCCGCGAACCGGTCAAGCTCACCGAGCATGCTGCGCAGGTCCTGCTCGCGTCCCCGAAACGCCGTGCTGAACGCCTCGGTGATGTCCTGGACCTGGCCGAGCCCGCCGCCGTTGAGCAGCATCGAGATCGTCGCCAGCGTCTGCTCGGTGGTGGGGTACGCCGACGAATGCGACAGCGGGATCAGTGAGCCCTCGTGCAGCCGGCCCTGGGGCCGGCTGTCGGTGGGTAGGGCCAGCTCCAGATGAAGCGACCCCAGAATGCTGGTCTGGCCGATCTTGGCGGTGATATTGGCGGGCAGGTCGGTGCCGCCGTCGAGGCGCATGGTCACCAAAGCGTGCCAGCCCTGCCGCTCGATCTTCACGATGTGACCGATCGTGACGTCGTCGAACCGGACACGCGAATTCGGTTGGATATTGCTGACATCCGGCATCTGGGCCCGGACCGCATACGAGCCGGGACCATCGCCCCGGGTTCCCGGCAGCGGCAGCGAATTCAGTCCGCGCCAGCCGCAGCCGGTCAGACTTGCCAGGAGCGCGAGCAGAACGAGCCACGCCGCGCAGTGATTCCGGCACACCGGTCTCATGAGCCACCGCCCGCGATGGTCATCATCCCGGTCAGTCCGGCCGCCGGGTCGGTGTCCACCGTGGGTGCGGGCGCATCCGGGGGCGCCTCGGCGGGCAGCGGAGAGCTCGGTGCCGCCTGTGCCGCCGGCGCGGGCGGGGCGGGCGGCACGAAGTCCGGGCGCATCCAATCCTCGCTGTAGGTCACCTCATTGGGACGCGCCTGTGCGCCGACGAGGAAGTTCTCTCCGAGTGGCGGGAAGTTGTACTGGCGGTTCTTGATGATGGGTGCCAGGTATTGCACACAGAGTTTCGCCGCCTGCTCGGCGCCGAGCCGGGAAGCGGCCTGAATCGCCCCGCACAGGAACGTGATGGGATTGGCGAAGTTGTTGACCGCCAGTGCGCCGGTCAGGGAGCCGCTGGCCGGTTCGTAGATCGCGTCATAGTTCGCGACGGCGGTTGGGGCGATGTGCAGGGTCTGCTCGATGTCGTCGAGGCTGGCGACCACCACCTTGCTGATCGAGGCCAGCTTGTCCGCGGTGGTGCCGATCGCCTCGCGGTTCTCGGCGGCGAAGCTCTGCACGTCACCGAGGACCGAGTTGAGGTCGGAGACCGCCTGGCCGACCTTCCACGGATCGTCGGCCATCAGGCCGGTGACCGCCGCCAGGTTGCGATTCAGTTGGCCGAGCACGTCGCTGCTGTCGTGCAGTGCCGAAACCAGAATCGACAGATTCCTCAACGTCGAGAAGAGATCGCCGCTGTGGTCGCCGAGCACCGACATCGCCTGGGAGAGTTTCATGATGGCGTCCCGAATGGTGGCGCCCTGCCCGCGCAGATTGTCGGCGGTGGTATCGATCAGCGCCCCCAGCGTGCTCACCCCACCGGGTTCCGTCGGTTGCAGCATCTCGGTGAGTCGCTGCAGCTGGACCCGGACCTGGTCCCACTCCACCGGAACCATCGTGCGGTCCCTGGGAATCACCGCCCCGCCGGCCATCGCGGGGCCGCCGGTGTAGGCCGGGGTCAGCTGGATCGCCCTGCCGGTCACCAATTGCGGCGACAGGATCGCCGCTTTGGCGTCGGCGGGCACCCGGTACTTGCGGTCGAACCAGAACCTGACCCGCACCCCGTCGGGCTGGGGTTGGACCGTGTCGACCCGGCCGACCGGCACGCCGAGGACGCGCACGTCGTCCCCGGGAAAAAGGCCGGTACTGTTCTGGAAATAGGCAACCACCCAATTGCGGTCCGCCCGGTCGACGGCCCGCGTGGCGGTGATCGCACCCGCTCCCAGCACCAGCACCAGTACGACGGCGAGCGCGGTGCGGGAATTGCGCAACCTGGTCATTGCTGTCCGCCCGCCTGTGCCGCCGGCTCGCCCGGCGCCGGTACGTAGATCGGTTGGGGTGTCGGTTCCGGCGTCGAGGCGATGCCGGGCGGTGCCACTGCCGGCGGTCCAGGGGGCGGCCCGCCCGGTGGCGGGGCGGGCAGTGGTTCCCGATAGGGGTAGCGCCGGTCGCCAGGGTTGCCGGTAATCGCGTCGGGCAGGGTCACATTCGGCTCTCCACCCTGGCCGGTGCGCGGGTAGGGCACGGGCAGGGCCGGGGTGTCGGGCTGGCCGGTCTGCGGGTCGAGTCGCTGGGAGGGCAGCAGCACGTTGGGATCCAGGCCGAGATCGGAGAAGGCGGCATCGACGAATGGCTGGACGAACTGTCCGGGAAACAGGTTGGCGACATAGGCCTTGAAGAACGGCCCCGACGAAAGGGATTCGCCGAGTGACATGGCGTAGTTGTTGAGCAGCTTGATCCCCTCTTGGAGGCGCTCTTTGCGGTTGTCGAGGATGGTCAGGACCCCGTTGAGCTTGTCCAGGGCGGGGGTGAGCCGGTGACGGTTCTCGGTGATGAAGCCTTTGAGCTGCCGGGAAACCGCCGACATGTTGGCCCAGATGGAGTCGATGGCGTCGCTTTGCCGGCGCAGGGCCACCAGCAGGGCGTTGGTGTTGCCGACCAACCGGACAATCTGGTCGGTGCGTTTGCCCAGCACGTCGGTGGCCCTGGCGGCGTTGGCCAGCAGATTGCGCAGCTGGGTGTCCTGTTTGTTGAGGGTGTCGGCGAAGCGGGCCGCGCCGGTCACGGCATCCTTGACCTCCGGTGGCGTATCGGCGAACGTCTGTGCCAGGGTGGCCAGGGAGTCCGACAGCTGGCCGGTGTTCAGGCCGCTGATCGTGATCGCAAGATCGCCGATGGCATCCGGCAATTGATAGGGAGATGTGGTCCGCTCCAACGGAATCGGACCGCTCAACCCTCCGTCCCCCGTGGGGTGGACGTCGAGCATCTTGGTGCCCAGCAGGCCCTTGGTCTTGATCGCCGCTCCGGTCCGCTCCCCGAGGCGGACGTCGCCCTTGACGTGAAATTTCACCAGCACCCGTGGGCCGTCGAGCTCGATGCTGGACACCTTCCCGACCGGAAGGCCCGACACTTCGACGCTGGCGCCGTCGTAGAGCCCGGCGGCGTCGGGGAAGTACGCCGAGTAGTCCCTGCCTTGATTGAGGAAAGGCAACTTCTGCCACTGCAGAGCAGCGATCACGACGCCGGCGATGACAACGGCGCCGACGGCGCCCAGGACGAACGGGTTGCGTTCGGAGAACGACTTCATTTCGGTGTGCACCGTCCCGTGTCCTGGCCGGCGACCTTGACGTAAACCGGTTGTCCGCCCTTACCGTTCAGCTTGAGAACGATGTCGCAGATGTAGAAACTGAAGAAATCGCCATACATGCCCTGGCGTTGCAGCACCCGGTACTTGTCCGGCAAGGTATTGATCAGGTTGTCCAGGTAGTCGTGGTCGGCCACCGCGATCGCCGAGGTCCGGTCGGTTTCTCCGACGACCTTGCTGAACGGCTGGCGCGCCTGGGAGAGCAGATCTGCTACCGTGCCTGCCGCGGCGTTGGTGTAGGCGACCGCGTTGGCGATATCGCCCTTGCGCGCGGCGAGACCGTGGACGAGCTCGGACAGGTTGGCGACCGCCTTGTCGAGCTGATCGCTTTGCCCGCCGAGCGACCCCAGTACCGTGTTGAGGTTGGTGATGACCTGCCCGATCAGTTGGTCGCGGTCGGCGAGGGTGTTGGTGAAGGCCGCGGCCTGATCGAGAAACGACCCGATCGTGGCGCCCTGCCCCTCGAACGCTTCGGTGAGCTGGCCGCTGAGCGCGTTGACCTGGTCGGTGCTCAGCGCGCGAAACAATGGTTTGAACCCGCCGATCACCGAATCGAGATCCAGCGCTGGTCGGGTGCGAGACAGCGGAATCGTCTGGCCAGGTACAAGTTTCGTCATCCCGCCGGCGCCTTCTTCCAAAGCCAGGAAACGACCGCCTATGACGTTGTCGTAGCGGATGGCAGCCTCGGTCCCCTCGGTAAGGACCACGGAGTCATCGGTAGAGAACCGCACCCGCACGGTCGCGTCGGGGTTGATCGTGATGCCTTCGACCTTGCCGACCTCCACCCCGGCAATGCGCACGAAGTTGCCCACCTTCAGGCCGGTGACATTGGTGAAGACGGCGTTGTAGGTCATGCCGGCGCCGAACCGGAACTGGGCGAAGACGGTGATGAGCATGAAGGCACCGAGCAGGCAGACCGTCAAGAAGATGGCCAACCGCCAGACGGCGCCCTTGAGATTGTCCCTCATAGGTGAGTTTCCTCTCGGTCGGCGATCATGGTGGTGGCAGAGCCGATTGCGGTGCGGTCGCGGGGTCGGGTGCCGGGGGTACGCCCGGCCACAGCGGTAGCCCGCCGGGGCCGTACCAGGCCGCTCCGTAGGGCGGCATACCCGGGCCCATGTCGGGTCCGGGTGCCGGACCGGGTAGGCACCGACGGATGCTGGGCGGCTGCGGTGCAGCGCGGGTGACCGGGAAGAAGTCGGCCCAGCAGGGATGGCCGATACCCGGGTTGGGTCGTACGTCCAATCCGGTGCCCCAGCCGGTGTCGGCGATCAGCTGGCGCACCGGGAAGTTCTTGGTGGCATCGGGCAGCGATCCGCAACCGGGTTTGCCACCCGGCCCGCCCCTGGCGGCCACGATGGGCAGGTTGTCCGGGTATTGGTAGGGGTCGTTTCCGAGCAGCAGGCCGATGTCGAGTTGGGTGGACTTGCCGTCGGCGCCGCCCCACACGTCGTAGCCGCCGTTGTTGAGAAACCAGGTGGTGCCGCGTAGCCAGCAGGTGTAGACCGGGCTGTACTTGAGCAGCAGACTCGTTGTCGGCTCCAGAACATTGACGGCGCGCACCAGGTTGTCCCCGGCCGCCCCGAGCAGCTTCTGGCCATCGCGGGACAATCCGATGGTGTTGAGCAGCAACGCATCCAGCGCCTTGGCATGGTCGACGACAGTGGTACTGACTGTGGCGGAGCTGTTGAGGATCGCCACGATGTCCGGTGCCGCCGCGGCGTAGGTGTCGTTGAAGTCTTTGAACGAGCGCCAGTCGGCGCGGATGGTGTCGCTGCGGGCATTGAGTGCCTGCAGCACCTCGTTGAGGTCGGTGGTGGCCTGCCCGATGCGTCGGCCTTGTCCGCGCACCGCATCGGCCACGGCGGTCAGTACCGCGTTGAGTTTGGCGGGGTCGATCATGTCGAGCAGGTTGACCACGTTTTCGAAGACGGTGTTGACCTCGGTGGTGACATTGCTGGAGGTCAGCACGGCCCCGGCGGCCAACCGCTGGGGGCTGGGGTCGGCCGGGTAGACCAGGTCGACGAACTTGGCCCCGAATGCCGTGGTGGCCTTGATCTGTGCGCCCACATTGGCCGGGATGTAGCGGATCTGGTCGGGGTCGATCTCCAACCGCAGGCTGGCTGGGCTCTGGCCGCCGATGATCGTGGCGACCCTGCCGACCTGCACCCCGCGCATCTTGACCTTGGCGCCGGTCTCCATCACCAATCCGGAACGATCCGCGGTCAGCGTGACGGGGACATACCGCCGGAAGGTGCCCGCGAAGATCGACGACGTCACGAAGAAGAACGCCCCGATCGCAACGAGCAGGATCAGTGCCCACCACGCGTCGCTGAGGCGGTTTTCACCGGGCCGCGGTTCCATGTCTACCCCGCCAGGTGGAAGTTGCCGGATTGGCCGTACACGGCAAGCGAGATCATGACGATTTCGACGGCCGCGACGACCATGGAGGTGCGCACCGCGCGGCCGACCGCCTCACCCACGCCCGCCGGACCGCCCGAGGCGGTGAATCCGTAGTAGGTGTGCACCAGCATGATCACGACGGTCATCGCGACCGATTGGCAGAAGGACCAGATCAGGTCGGTGGGGTTGAGGAAGGTGTTGAAGTAGTGGTCGTAGACACCCGAGCCCTGCCCGTAGATCGCGGTGGTGCCGGTGCGTGCGGCCAGGAAGGCCATCATGACCGCGATGCAGTACAGCGGGATGACCACGATCACCCCGGCCAGCACGCGGGTGGACGCCAGGTAGGTGACCGTACGGATGCCGATGACCTCGAGTGCGTCGATCTCCTCGTTGATGCGCATCGCCCCGAGCTGGGCGGTCGCCCCGGCCCCGATGGTGGCCGACAGGGCGACCGAGGTGGTTCCCGGCACGATGAGCCGGACGTTGAAGAAGGCCGACGCGAACCCGGTCAGCGCCTCGAACCCGACCGACGAGAGCTGGTTGTAGCCCTGGACCGCGACCAGGGCACCGGTGGTCATGGTCAGAAAGCCGACGATGGCGACCGTCCCGCCGACCACCGCCAACGCTCCGGCGCCCAGGCCCATCTGCGCGATCAGGCGCAGCAATTCGCCCTGATAGTGGACAACGGCATCCGGGACGGCTGCCAGCGTCTTGACGTAGAACCGAGTCTGGGCCCCGATCCGGTTCCACCCGGTGGCCACCCCGCGCCAGCTCTGCAGCCGTGGATGAAGCTTGCTGGGAACGCTGAGACTCACCCGGGCGACCTCATCCGACGGTGAACTGGATGCCGACGGCGGTCACGATGACGTTGATGGCGAACAACACCATGAAGGTGAACACCACCGTTTCGTTCACGGCATTTCCGACGCCGGCCGGTCCGCCGCCGACCGAGATGCCCTTGTAGCAGGCGATCAAGCCGGCCGCCAGCCCGAAAAGCGTTGCCTTGGCCAGTGACACGATCACGTCACCCAAGCCGGTCAACAAGGTCAGACCGGCGGCGAAGGCGCCAGGCGAAACGTGCTGGATGTAGATGCAGAAGATGTAGGCCCCGGTCAGGCCGGCCAGGATCACCGTCGCCGAGAGCGCGAGTCCCACCGTCGTGGCAGCCAGAACACGCGGCACCACCAGGGCCTGGATGGGGTTGATGCCCATGACCCGCAGCGCGTCGAGCTCCTCCCGGATGGTGCGCGCCCCCAGGTCGGCACACATCGCGGTTGCCCCGGCGCCGGAGACCACCAGGACCGTCACGATCGGACCGATCTGGTTGACGGTGCCGATTGCCGCGCCGGTGCCGCTGAAGTCGGTGGCTCCGAACTCGCCGAGCAGGATGTTGAACGTGAACACCAACAACACCGAGTAGGGCAGCGTCAGCATCAGCGCCGGCAACACCGACACCCGGGCCACGAACCAGGTCTGGAGCAGGTACTCGCGCCACGCGAATGGTGGCCGGAACATCAACATCAAGGTGTCCAGCGACATCGCGACAAAACCGCCCAGTGCCCGAACGGGTTTCGCTACGGGGAGCGATGTCGTCAAAGTCGGCTCCGGGGCCTGGTGAAGGCCGGGCCGAGCGATTTCGGCACATGCGCCAACGTGCCACTGAGCAACGGCGGAATCGCCCGCGTCCGGGACTCAGCGACGTCGAAGGGCGGCATGGCGGAACGCTATCGCGGACGTCGGTGCGGTAGCTGCCCCTCGATGGGGGCCAATTTGTACCTCGAAAGAGTTAGCGCCCAGGCAGATCGGCCTTGGTGCCAAACGATCTGGTGGCTGGTGGCCAGGGCGAACCCGTTTCCCCGTGTCGAGATCTCGTCACCGCCGGCCGGCAGGGCCTGTCCCCGGTGCCGGAAGACTCGCAGGGTAGAACACATCGCTGATGGCACTCAGGGAGGCGAAGTCGAGATCCCGGTCGCCGTGGTGGCGCACCCACAATGTTGTTGTCGATGAACCGTTTTCGCTTCCGATCGTCGGCGGATCTCCCTCGAGGTAGCGCATGTCGTAGTTGCGCATCCAGGCGTTGCCCTCCGGAAGGATTGCGCTGGGGAGACTTCACCGCCCCGGTGTCCGACCGGATGTCTCGGCGGGCCGCGATTACGGCCGTCGTGTTGGTGGGGATCGCTGCTGCCGTCTACCCCCCGAAGGGCCCGGCCATGTTCGCGTAACTCGGCGTGGTGCCGCCGATGAGGTGGCCGAAACCGTCCTGCCTCAGACTGATCGCGCTGTCGAACGGATGCGTGGTGCTCCTGGTGGTTTCGCTTCCGGTAGTCGTGGCGTTCCCGCTGGCCGGGTGCCCGGTACGGCGCCCGCCGGTCAGCGGGTGATTCGGCCCTACCCCTCAGACGGTGGTGGTCTGCAGCGAGGACAGGTCGGTTTGCATCAGCACGACGTTGTAGTCGCCCCACAGCGACATGTTCCAGTACAGGTTGCTCACGTCGGCGTCGCCGCTGCCGTCGGTCAGCTGGCCGGTTCCCGACCACGGGTGGATCATCGGTGCGTATAGGCCCGGGTAGTCCGCCGAGGTCGCGATGGTGACCGGGTCAGACCAGGGGCCCTCGGGCTGGTCGGCGAGTCGCATCTGGATGTCGTTGTTGCCGTCGGCGTAGAGCACGACGTAGGAGTCCAGGTAGTCGTTGTACTGGACCGACATCTCGCTGACGTTGCCGCCGGTCTTGGCGCCGAACAGGCCGCCCAGATAGCCGCCGAGGACGTTGGGGTTGTTGGCCCAGTCCACGACGGGTCCGAACAGCCCGCTCGAGTGGGTGGAATCGCCGATGACAGGTGCGGCCACCGCGGCCTTGCCGGTCACCCACTTCGCGCCGTCCCAGTACTCATACTTGGACAGATCGGTGGTGTACTCCTCGGGAACCCGGGACAGGTAGGCCGAACCCTGGCGGCCCGACGGTGTGCCGAACGCGTACAGGTAGCGGGGGTCGCCCTCTGCGACCTGGTCCTCGGGCTCGAGCACGTACGCCATCTGCTGGAAGTTCTGGCTGCCGGCAACGTAGCGCGTCGACGACCGGAGCCATCCGGCCGACCGGATCGTCGACGGCACCAGCACCCACTTGTCGCTGTTCTGGTCATACGTCGAGATCGCCGAGTAGTTGGTGGTCCACCTTCCCGGCGAATCCCACGACTTGACCGACATGTACGCCACGTATTGCTCGTCGAGGACCGAGGTCGCCGAGGTGGGGATGACGGTCACCTCGGAGCCGAAGATGGGGAACAAGGCGCTGCGGGCGCTCGGGATGAACTGGTGGGCATAGCCGGTCTGCAGCAGCGACAGGCCGTCGGTCAGGTTGGTGTCGGTGCTGAGCAACAGCACGTTGGAACGCCAGGTCCCGGTCTGGCCGGGACCGCTGAACGTGTCGCCGAACGCCAGCTGGATCTTGCCGGTCAGCCCGTTCTCCCACATGATGCCGAGGTCGGTGCCGTAGATCCCGAAGCCCGCGGTGTTGTTGGTCTGCGGCCAGCTGTATCCGGGGTTGTACTGACCGGTCACCCAACCGACCGGTGTCGAGGGCAGGCTGCTCGGCGTAGTGGCCACGGCCGCGGTGTCGACGACGTCGGATTCGGTCGTGACGGTCGCGGCCGTCGCGACCGTCGTGGCCGCGCCGGACGTGGTCGTTTCCGTCCTTCCGGACCGCAGGGTCCGCGCGAATCCGGTTTCGAACTCCCGTCGCACCCACGCCAGCAGCGCCCACGCCGCCGGGGGCTGCGCGGGTGCCTTCGGACCGTGGGCGGCCAGGGCGGCAAGCCCGGCCAGCAGTCGGGAAACCAGGGGAGGCACGCTCGGCCGGGTCACCGCGATCGACCGCGCGACGGCCCGCGGCGTCACCGGTTCGGCGGCCGCCGCGGCCGCCTCGACCACCGGCACGCTTACCGTCGCCGCGGTGGCCGTCGGCACCGCCGTAGCGGGGGCCGTAGCCGTCGAGGTGACGATGGTCGACGGCGAGATCGAGCCCCGCGCGGTTCGCCGCGCGGCACCGCTCACCGTTCGCGAGGCAGCAACCTTCGCCGCCTTCGCCGCCGGCTGCGTGGTGCTCTCCGGCGTCGACGCCGTGTTGCGGGAATCGCTCCCACCCCTGGTCGCGCTGGTGAGGGCGCCGCCGGAGCTGGTCACCACACCGCGCCGCGACGAGCCCTTGCCGGCGGTGGGTGTCGAGGTCTCGTCGCTGTCTGAGCCTCGCGCGGACGAATCGGACTGCGCGGAGCCCGTGGACTGCGCGGAGCCCGTGGACTGCGCGGACCCACTCGTCGGCTTGGGTCCGCCGGTGGTCCGCGCTGACGAGGCCGATGAGGAGGAGGTTGTGTCGTTGCTCGACGCGGCTGAACCGGAGTCGGAGGTGTCTGCCCGTGCCAGACCAGTGCCGGTTGCTACGGCGGCCCCCACACCCAAGGCCACCGCCAGGGCTCCGACCCGCCCGACCCTGGTGGCGGCGTTGTTTGCACGACTCATTGCACCCAACCTTTGCCGTCGCTTGACGTCCATCGCCCTGTGTATCGCGCTCCTCAGTGTCACCGTTTCAGCGACCGGATATGGCCACTTTGCTCGTGGTGGTCCCAAGTGTCGCAACATTACCGTGCGAACTCCGGCATATGGGGTTTGCCACGCGCCGCCGTGGCCAGGGTCTGCCCGGAATGTCACCGTTGGCGCCGCGAGTGTCCGGCGTCGCCGCGCCACGCCCTTGACGCGATTTACAAACCAAGGCAAGGGTGTCACGGTGGTTGGTGTCCATCGCGGATCGTGCGGCCCGGGAGAGGTGGGGTGAATGGATTTCTCGCTACTGGATCTGTCCGACGATGACCGGGCGTTCCGCGATGAGCTGCGGTCGTTTCTCGGCACGGTTGTCACCGACGAGGTCATCCGTCGTGACCGCCAGACCGGTGAGAACTTCGACGAGGGCGTGCACCTGGCACTGGGTGAGGCGGGATACCTGGCCGGTGACTGGAAGTCCGAATCCGAGGGCGGTTTCAGCACGGTGCGGCGCAGGATCTGGGATCTGGAGATCGGCCGGGCGCACACGCCGTGGTTCCACTGGGGTACCACGGCGATGGTGGCACGTTCGGTGGTCAGGTTCGCCACTCCAGGACTGGCCGAGGAGGTCGTTCCCGGTGTGCTGGCCGGCCGGCTTCGGCTCTGCCTGGGCTACACCGAACCCGAGGGGGGTTCCGACATCGCGACCTGCAAGACCAGGGCCGTGCAGGACGGGGACGGCTGGATCATTAACGGCGCCAAGATGTTCACGTCGAATGCCCACAACAGCCAGTACGTCTTCCTGATCACGAACACCGACCCCGAGGCGCGCAAACATCAGAGCCTCACCATGTTCCTGGTCCCGCTGAACACACCCGGGGTCGAGATCCAGGGCATCCGCACCGTCGACGGTGACCGGACCAACATCACCTACTACAGCGACGTGCGTATCGCCGACAAGTACCGTGTCGGTGAGGTGAACGGCGGGTGGGCGGTGTTGCGCGAGGCGCTCGACGCCGAGCACGGCACCGGCGAACGCGGTGGCGAAGGCCTGGAGAAGATCGCCGTGATGACCGAGCACATCACCCTCATGGCCGAAGCCGTGGACAAGGCCGCGGCGGCTGTGGCGCAGCGGGATTCGACCGGCCGCAGGCCCGTGGACGACGGCTCGGTCGCCTATCGGCTGGGCCGCGCCATCGCTCGGATGGAGGCGGCCATGAGCACTCCGGAGATGTTCGGCCGGGTCGCCATCGCCCAGACCATGCGCGACATGTCGCCGGACCTGATGGACCTGCTCGGCGCCGCTTCGGCCTTGCCGGTCGACACCCGGGGTGCGGCCGGTGATGGCGGTGCGGAGTACATCTTCCGGCTGGCCTCACCCACCGGCATCTACGGAGGGACACTCGAGGTTTTCCGCAACATGATCGCCACCCACGCCCTCGGCCTCGGGCGGCCCAGCTACGCACCCCCGAAACAGCCGCCCGGCAAGTCCGGGCCCTAGCCCAGTTCGCGGGCGATCGCCGCGTGGTAGCGGTCGATATTGGCCGGGTTCACGATCCGGAAGAACCCATCGGGCATCGGGGCGTCCTTGGGTGCCTCGATGGTCATTGTCCTGGTGAACAGCGTGACATCCTCGCCGGGCCGGGTGAAGTGGTACTCGACGGTGATCCGGCCGTCCATCCCGCCGTTGCCCTCACGGTCATGCCCGAGCCGGCCGACGGAGTTGAAGACCCACAGTCTGGGACGCATCGCGATCGCCAGATGCCAGGAGAAGATGCGGTCGCCGTCGGGACCACCCTCCTCCCAGGTGTCGCCCACCTTCAACGGAAGTTCGGTCAGCCTGCCCACGTAGTTGCTGCCCGGATAGGTCTTGGTCCAATTGCTCGGATTGGTGACGAAGTCGTAGAGCATCTCGGGCGAGTGCCGGAATGCTGTCTGCGAACTCGTGGTCACGATGCCCAATGGCATTGCCTTTCTTTGCTCAACCTCCGGGTAGTTTACACATTTGCGCAGACTTGTAACTATGGGTCGTCCCGCCGCGGTAGGGTCCAATCCGTGGCAGCGGTCTTTCGGTTCGGTACCCACGTTGGCCGGGGCGTGCGCCGCCTGGCACTCGACACGGCCTTGGGCCGGCGCCGGAAGTTTCCCCGCCGCATCGAGGATCTCGGTGCGGACGCACTCTCGGCGATCCTCGGCCGTCGCGTCACCGCCGTGTCGCGCATCGACACCACGGCGGGTACTTCGAGCCGGGCCCGGTTGGCACTGACCGGCGAGGGTGTCCCTGATTCGGTGTTCGTCAAGATGTCCGCGGCGAGCGCCGGTGTCCGGATGCTCGGTGAGCTCGCGGGGCTCGGTGAAACCGAGGCGCGGTTCTACAGCGAGTTGGCGCCGGAGCTGCACACCGGGGTGCCGAAATCGTACGGATCTGCCTTCGATCCGCTGACGGGCCGATTCGTCGTCGTACTCGAAGACATGGCCGCCTCGCCGTGCGAGTTCCCGGACACACTGCACCCGCTCGACACCGACCGGATGGCCCAGTTGGTGGAGGTGCTCGCCCATCTGCACGGCACGTTCTGGGACCGCCTCCCGGAGAAACCCAGCGGTGGAGGGAGGTTCGGGTGGTTGCTGTCGCCCGCGACCGATCCGGCCAACCTTCTCACCCCATCGGTCATGCGGATGTCGGCTCGACGGCTCGGCCGCGCCACCGCCATCCCCGTGGAGGCCGGCCGATTCATCTGGGAGAACTTCCAGGCTGTCACCGCGGTGGTCGACCGGGGGACCCACACGGTGTTACACGGTGATGCCCATCCCGGCAACACCTATTTCCGCGACGGGCATGCGGGGCTGTTGGACTGGCAGGTGGTCCGGCGCGGCCATCCGGCCCGCGACCTGGCCTATGCGATCGTCCTGGGCACCCCCACCGCCGACCGACCGCGGGTGGAACGCGACCTCCTCGACACCTACCGAAAGGCGCTGATCGTCGCCGGTGGTCCCGAACTCGACCACGAAGACCTGTGGACGCGATACCGGCAAGCCGTTGTACACCCATACCTTTCGGGTCTGACGACGGCCGGCTTGGGGGGTCTGCAGAGCGAAGGCATCGCGCTGGAGGGATTGCGGCGTGCGGTCGTCGCACTCGAAGAGCTGGAGACGGTCGCGGCCCTGCGCCGGGCGGTGTGAGCCTACGTCGGGCAGTTGATGGCGTCGGTGAGCGGTGCTCCCGCGAGCGATGCCACGGCCCCGAACCCCATCACCAGCGGTGCGGCATTCCGCAGCGCGAGCGGCACAGGGGCTTTAGCTCCAGTGCCAGACCGACATGTCGTCGGGCGGATACTGCTCGCACACGTCGGTGGTCCTGGCAGCCACGCCCTTGTTGTTGAAGAACAGCTTGGCGTGGTTGGGCCACCGGAACACCAGCGGATCGGAGTAGATATTCGTCGCCATCTCCTCCGACCACGCCCGGCGGGCTTCGGGGGTCTGCGAATAGAACCAGTGGACGTAGTCGCGGGCCGCCTGCTGGACATCGGCCGGCTTGTTGTTGTAGTCGATCATGTAGCGCGTGTAGTAGATCGGCTTCACATCACGCGCGGCGGCCATGATCTGCTCTGCGGTGCAGGTGGTGATGATCATCCGGTGCGGAATCGGGTAGTCATCGGTGGCGTCGGCCGAAGCGGTCGCCGGAAGAACCGCTGTGGCCATCCCGACCGCGGCAACCGCTGCGGCACCGCGAAGAACCCTGGAGCAGGATTTGCGCATACCCGTCATTATGAACCTCCCTGAGAACCTGCGTCGACGGATGGACGATCGGCCGAATTCGATTCGGATCGCGGAGCCGGCCACGGCTCCGGGAGCGGGCGTTGCCGTACCCGCTGCGGCCACCAGAACCAGCGGCCGAGAAGTGCCGCGATCGACGGTGTCATGAACGAGCGGATCACCAGCGTGTCGAACAGCAGGCCAAGCGCGATCGTCGTCCCGACCTGGCCGCCCACCTTGAGGGGGCTGATCGCCATCGATCCCATGGTGAAGGCGAACACCAGCCCGGCCGAGGTGACCACCGAACCGCTGCCGGCCATCGACCGGATGATCCCGGTGTTGAGCCCGGCGTGGATCTCCTCCTTGAACCGCGCGACCAGCAGCAGGTTGTAGTCCGATCCCACCGCCAACAGGATGATGACTGCCATCGCGAGGACCAGCCAGTGCAACGGCTGGCCGAGGATGTGCTGCCACAGCAGGACCGAAAGGCCGAACGAGGCGCCCAGCGACAGCACCACGGTACCCACGATCACCGCCGCCGCCACCACGCTTCGGGTGATGACGAGCATGATGATGAAGATCAGGGCCAGCGCCGCGATCCCGGCGATCAGCAGGTCGAAGTTGGCGCCGTGCTGCATGTCCTTGTACACCGATGCGGTGCCACCCAGGTAGACCTTCGATCCCTCCAGGGGGGTGCCCTTGATCGCCGCGAATGCGGCGTTCTTGATCTTGTCGATGTGCGAGATGCCCTCGGGGGTAGCGGGGTCTGCCTCATGGGAGATGATGAACCGCACCGCCTTTCCATCCGGCGAGACGAACATCTTCAGGCCACGCTTGAACTCCGGATTGTCGAACACCTCCGGTGGCAGGTAGAACGAGTCGTCGTTGTGCGCGGCGTCGAACGCCTGCCCCATCGCGGTCGCGTTCTCCTGCATGGCCTCGATCTGATCCTGCATGCCGCCCATGGAGGACTGCATGGTCAGCATCATCGTTCGCATCGTCTTCATGGTCGCGATCATCGGCGGCATCAGCGTCAGCATCTTCGGCATGAGCACGTCGAGTTTGTCCATGTCGACGACCATCTGCTGGAGATCGTCACTGAGCGTGTCGATCCCGTCGAGGGTGTCGAAGATCGACCGCAACGACCAACAGATCGGGATGTCGAAGCAGTGCGGTTCCCAATAGAAGTAGTTGCGGATCGGGCGGAAGAAGTCGTCGAAATCCGCGATGTGGTCCCGCAGCTCGTTGGTGTCCGCGACCATCTGCTTGGTTTTGGAGACCATGCTGTGGGTGACGCCGTTGAGCTGCTTCATCAGGACGTACATGTTCTGCATGTTGTCGACGGTCTTCTGCATCTCGTCACCCATCTTCAGCATGTCCTTCATGCGGTCCTGCAGGTAGGACATGTTCATCGTCTGGGTGGTGCCCTGCATGCTGATGATGAACGGGATCGAGGTGTGCTCGATCGGTGTGCCGAGCGGGCGGGTGATGCTTTGTACCCGGCCGATGCCGGGGATATGGAAGACGGTCTTGGCTATCCGGTCGATCACGAGCATGTCGGCCGGGTTGCGAACGTCGTGGTCGGTCTCGATGAGCAGCAACTCGGGATTCATCCGGGCCTGCGGGAAGTGCCGGTCGGCGGCGGCGTAACCCTCGTTCGCGGGGATGTCCTTGGGCAGGTAGTTGCGGTCGTTGTAGTTGGTCTTGTACGAGGGGAGGGCGAGCAGCCCGATCAGCGCCAACGCGATCGACGCGACCAGGATCGGCGCCGGCCAGCGCACCACGGCGGTCCCGACCCGGCGCCACATGTGGGTGTTCATCTTGCGCTTGGGCTCGAACAGGCCGAACCGGCCGCCGATCGCAATCACCGCGGCGCCCAGGGTCAATGCCGCGAACACCACCACGAGCATGCCGATGGCCAATGGGAAGCCCAGCGACTGGAAATACGGCATCCGGGTGAAATGCAGGCAGAACGTCGCGCCGGCGATCGTCAGGCCCGAGCCCAGGATGACGTGGGCGGTGCCGTGGTACATCGTGTAGAAGGCCGTCTCGCGGTCTTCGCCGTTCTGGCGCGCCTCGTGATAACGGCCGATGAGGAAGATCGCGTAATCGGTGGACGCGGCGATGGCCAAGGTGGCCAGCAGGTTGACCGAGAACGTCGACAAACCGATGAAGTGAATGTGGCCGAGGAAGGCGATGACGCCGCGGGCCGCGGTGAGCTCGAGGAACACCATCGCGAGCACGAGGATCACGGTCGTGATGGAGCGGTAGACCAGCAGCAGCATCACGAAGATGACGATGATGGTCAGGGCTTCGACCATCTTGACGGCCGAGTTGCCGACATTGTGCTGGTCGTGGCTGAGCGCCGACGGGCCCGTGACGTAGACCTTGAGGCCGGCCGGTGGCGGATTTGCCTCGACGATCTTGCGCACCGCGTCGACCGACTCGTTGGCCAGGCTTTCGCCCTGGTTGCCGGCCAGGTATAGCTGGACGTAGGCGGCCTTACCGTCGGCGCTTTGGGAACCGGCCGCGGTCAGCGGGTCGCCCCAGAAGTCCTGGACGTGCTCGACGTGCTTGTGGTCGGCCCGCAGCTTCTGGATCAGGCCGTCGTAGTAGTGGTGGGCCTCGGCGCCCAGCGGTTTGTCGCTTTCGAGCAGGATCATCGCCGAGCTGTTGGAGTCGAACTCCTGGAAGTCCTTGCCGACGCGTTCCATCGCCTGCATCGACGGCGCGTCCTCGGGCGCAAGCGAAACGTTGTTTTCCTCACTGACCTTCTCCAGCGAGGGCACCGCGACGCTGAGGACGACGACCAGGCCCACCCAGAACAGAACGATCGGCACCGAGAACATGCGGATGAACCGCGGAATGGCCGGGTGTGCCCCGACGTGTCGGTCGCTCATGCGGACTTCACCAGGCAGAAGGTCTCGGCGTTCACACTGGACGAGATGTTCTCGTCCTTGAGCTCCTCGTCGACGAAGATCCGGCAACCGATGGTGTCACGGTTGCCCTGGGCCACGATGTTGGCGCTGGCCGCCGGTGCGGTCGTGGTCAGCGTCAGCGACCACGGCAGGGTCGCGTCACGCACGATCTGGGGCTGCGCGTCGAGATCGAGGTAGTTGATGGTCGCCACGGCTCCTGCTGGGCCGAACACTTCGTAGGTCACCTGCTTGGGGTTGAACGGTTTGGTGTCTTCGGCGAGGCCGCTGCCCGGCCGGGTGAGCTCGGTCTTGCCGAACACTCCGTGCAGGCGAAAGACGCTGAACACCGCGATGGCCACCACAATCAGGATGACCAGCGGCAACCATGCCCGTCTGAGCGCTTTTACCATCTTTCCCTGCGGCCTGTTCCAGCTGGTGACGACGCTACGACGACGGGCTGGACTGTGCGACGAATCGCGCGGTGCCGATTACGGAGGTGGGTGTCTCGTTGCCCGTCCGTGTCATCTCAACCCAATCTGTGTTTGCGATCATGACAGGTTAGCCGATTTAACTAGAGAGGTTAGCCTACTTAACTGATCGGACGATACCCTGCGACCGATCCCGGCCGGGATCTCGGGTGGGCAATGGTGCCCCGCGTCACAGGCAGGGTCCCGGTGTGGGCCTGCGCTCCGGATCGCGGGATCCCCTACACCTCAGTAACCAGTCCTAGTGGGCTCTAGTGGGCTTGTGGCAGAACGGGATTCGAGCCCCTTCGCGGGTTGTGGCGGGACTCTGCTGTGCGCCGGTGGGGTACCGGCCTACAATCGGCGGTCATGAACGTAACGAGGCTGGCAATGGTCGCCGCCATGGCTGTAGCGGCGCCGATTGCACTGGCTGCGCCGGCGCAGGCCGACCCGGACATCGATTTCGCCAACCAGCTGCACTCCTTCGGTATCTACGGCCCACGCGACTACAACGCCTGGATCGGGAAGATCACCTGCCAACGGCTCTATCGAGGCGTGGACTCCAACGCCTACGAGTCGACCAAATTCGTCACGACCAATCTGGCGCGCGGAACCACGGAGGCTCAGGCGGTGCAGTTCCTCGGCGCAGCCATCAACACCTACTGCCCGGATCAGATCGGCGTCCTGCAGGCGGTGGCGTCGTAGCAGCGAGTCCGGGCGCGGCGCGTTGTCCGTCCTGACGTCCGAGGTCGACGTGGAACTGGCCGAGGACGTGCCCGGGCCGCCCACCGAGGTGCGGGCCCACTACGTCGACCTGAACAGCATCTCCGAGGTGCACCCACTGGTGGTATCGGTGCGCACCCTCGCGCGCAGTGACACCGCACAGGGGTACATCCAGACGTATCGGGTGCGCGACCGCATCCCGCTGGGGCCTTTGCGCCTTCCGGTCAGCTACACGGCCCGGCTGGAGGTACCCACCACCGGCGCCGTCCGAACCGAAGCTCGGCAGTTTCCCGCGGTTCGGCTCGACTCCGTCGTGTCCTTCGAGGCCATCCCTGCCGGCACCCGGCTTACCGAGCGCATCCGGATCAGCGCGCCACGTCCGCTTCTGGGGCTGACCCGGCGGCAGGCCGTCGCGGCGCACACCGAAATGCTGGCCGGCATCCGGAACCGTTTCGACAACCCCTAGCCGACCGCTTATCCCGCCGTCTTGCCGTTGTCCACGGTGTACACCGCGCCGTGGACGGCGGCCGCATCATCGCTGGCCAGGAACGCGACTACCTTTGCGACATCGGCGGGATCCATCATTCCGCGGGGTGCGGCGATCCGCATGATCAGGGTGTAGTCGGCGTCGGTTGGTGCGGCGAAGTCGGTCACCTGCGGAGTCAGCATCCCGCCGGGGCACACCGCGTTGACCCGCAACCGGTCCTTGGTGAACTCGACGGCAAGGGCCCGGGTCAACCCGACGAGTCCGTGCTTGGCGGCGCAGTAGCCGGCCGAATACACCTCGCCCTCGATGCCGGCGATGGAGGCGACATTGACGATATTGCCGCCCACTTCGAGCAGGTGCGGCAGGGCGGCGCGGCACAGATAGAACGGACCGTTGAGATTGACCGCCAGGTCATAGTCCCAGTCCTCGTCGGCCACCGACGGGGTGTGCCGCATCTGGTGGAACCCGGCCGCGTTGACCAGCACGTCGAGGCGGCCGAACCGCTCCACACAGCGGCCGACAGCGTCGCGGCAGGCGGCAGGGGAGGTGATGTCGACCGGCGCGTACACCCCGCCCGGCACAGATGCGAAGACCCCGGCCATCCGCTCGGTATCGCGGGCGATACCGAAGACCGACGCACCCTGTCCGGCGAACTCCCGGGCCACCGCCGCGCCCAGCCCCGACGAGGCCCCGGTCACCAGGGCGACCTTTCCGTTCAGCTGTGGCATGGCTTGACCCTTCCGCCGGGCCCGCATTGTCGCCGCGGCTTGAGTTCGTTGGTCGGGCTCCTCCTCGGGCCGTCCGGCCCGCATTGTCGCCACGACTT
>Ga0055451_10000155_pt1 | contig 25170 bp, 16 predicted proteins | sample China_Galinas_PW_3_FD_57745 | JGI IMG/M metagenome (GOLD analysis project Ga0055451, IMG submission 57745) | Wetland microbial communities from San Francisco Bay, California, USA, that impact long-term carbon sequestration - China_Galinas_PWB_D2 | ecosystem: Environmental > Aquatic > Marine >... | reverse complement strand
GGGACGCACCCAGTACGCCGCCCCGATCGCACAGCCCGCGAGCATGGTCTTGCGTCGAACCGACGCAAGCACCGCAACCGCGGCGAGCGGCAGGTAGACCGTCTCACTCGCAACGTCGCCGACCAGACGCACGCCGTGGAAGCTGACCGCGAGCAGCGCTCCGACGGCAAGCGACGGGATCGGCGCCGCGACCTGACGGGCGATCACGTACGCGAGCCCGACGAACACCGCACCGGTGACCGCACCCTCGACGACCGCGGCCGAAAATGGGTCGAGGAATCGTACGAGCAGCGCGAATGACATCGCCTTGCCGGGGTGGAACACACACGACAACGCCGTGACCCAGTCGCCGCTCACGAACTCCTTCGCCTGGGCGAGGTAGTGCGCGCCATCGTTGCCCGGCGCGACCGCCGAGAACCCGTGCACGAGCCGTAGCACCAACGCGAACAAGCTCAGACCGACGAGTCGAAGCCTGTCCCCGTGGTCGTCCATTCCTCGACTATAGCTCGCACGTGGACACTTTCCCCACATCGGAACGTGCACAGGTCCTGATACTGGGCGATATGAGATTGCTCCCCTCCGCTGTTGCTCTCGCACTGATGGCTCCGACGCTGCTCGCCCAGCGCCCGGCCACCAACCTCGACTTCGAAGACGGAAAGCCCGGCCAGGCACCAAAGGGGTGGTTCGCTCCACCAGCCGCGCGCTGTCGCGTCGAGATCATGGAGAACGCCAAGTCGGGCAAGCAATCGGTGCGTCTGACCAAGCCCGACGGCGGGCCGCGGCGACCCGGCAACCTGATGCAGACGATCGACGCGACGCCCTACCGCGGCAAGACCGTGCGCCTTCGCGGCGCGGTCCGGATCGAACGGAACCAGGACTTCGCGCGACTGTGGATGCGCGTCGACCGCGCCGGCGGCAAGCGTGGCTTCCTCGGCAACTCGGCGCTCATCCGCTCGCGCGAGTGGACCTACTTCGAGATCGTCGGCAACGTCGCCGCCGACGCCAATAGGATCGCGTTCGGGCTGATTCTGTTCGGCCAGGTCGCGTGGCTCGATGACGTCAGCCTCGTCGTCGGCGCGCCGATCGCCAAGCCACAGCCGGCCAAGGAACTGACTCGGCGCGGGCGTAACAACCTCGTCGCGTTCGCGCGGTTGTTCGGCTACGTGCGCCACTTCCATCCCTCGGACGAAGCCGCGGCCACGGACTGGGACGCGTTCGCGGTCAAGGGCGTGCGCGCAGTCGAAGGCGCGAAGAACGCGACAGAGCTGGCAAAGGCGTTGTCGGAGCTGTTCGCACCGATCGCGCCGACCGTGCGCGTGTTTCCGAGCGGCCGGCGTCCGGCCAGGGCCAAGTCGTGGAACGGCGACAGCACGAAAGTCCTCGCGTGGCTGCATCACGGCTTCGGCGCCGGCAACCCGCAGTCGCCGTATCGTTCCGAGCGCGTGTCGACCGGCGAGCTACCCGACCCCGACACGCCGTTCCGGGCGCGTCTGGCTGGCGGCGTGTCGTGCGAGGTCCCGCTCTCGGTCTACGCCAACGACAAGGGCACGTTGCCCAAAGCGCACTACCAACCGAAGGCCGTGCCGGCCGGGTTCACGGGCGACGACCGCGGGACGCGGCTCGCGGACGTCGTGGTGCTGTGGAACATCCTCCAGCACTTCTACCCCTACTTCGACGTTGTCGGCACGAAGTGGGAACAGCAGCTTCCACGCGCTCTCGACGCCGCGGCGAGCGACAAGGATGCCGCGGCGTTCCAGGTCACATTGAGCAAGCTCGTGGCCAAGCTCCACGACGGTCACGGCAACGTCCTGCACGAATCGGTCAACCGCAGCGTCGGGCTGCCGCTCGCGTTCGGTTGGATCGAGAACGACCTCGTCATCACGCAGATCGCCAACACGGCGCAGGAGTTCGACATCAAGCCGGGCGACGTCGTCATTGCGCTCGACGGGACGCCGAGCAAGCGCAAGATCGCCGAGATCGAAGAGAAGACCTCCGGTGCGACGCCGGGCTTTGTGCGCTTCGCCGCGACACGCGCCCTGCCGTTCGAAGTCGGCACGGACAAGGTCTCGTTGCTGATCAAGCGCGGCGACGGCGAGGCGCGCAAGGTCGAAGTCATGCCCGAGCGGCGCCCGTATCGCATGGCCGAGAAGCGGCCCGACAAGATCGCCGAGCTGAAGCCGGGGATCTACTACGTCGATCTCGGCCGCATCGACGATGGCGAGTTCAAGGCCGCGCTCGACGAGCTCGCAAAGGCGAAGGGCGTCGTCTTCGACATGCGCGGCTACCCGGCAAGGCTGTCGACGATCGTGCTCGCGCACCTGATCGACAAGCCGATCGAAAGTGCCCGCTGGATGATTCCGATCGTGAAGAAGCCCGATCGGGACGGCATGCAGTTCAGTCGAAGCGGCTGGCCGGTGCAGCCGCTCACGCCCAAGCTCACGGGCAAGATCGCGTTCGTGACCGACGCGCGGGCGATCAGCTATGCCGAGACGTACATGGGAATGGTCGAGCACTACGAGCTGGGCGCGATCGTCGGCCAGACGACGGCGGGAACCAACGGCAACATCAATCCCGTCATGCTGCCCGGCGGCTACCGGGTCATTTGGACAGGGATGAAGGTGCTCAAGCACGACGGCAGCCGCCACCACGGCGTCGGGATCAAGCCGACGGTCCCGGTCGAGCGCACGATCGCGGGCGTGCGCGCTGGTCGCGACGAGTTCCTCGAGGCTGCGCTGCGCGTCGTTTCGAAGTGATCGACTGACCGTTCCCCCCGGGACGGCGCTTGTGCGATCGCCGCCGAGCGCCGAAGATGCGACGCGTCCATGGAGGCGAGGTCATGACCGACAGTTCCAAGCAGTTCAACGTTGCGATCGTCGGGCTCGGGTTCGGGTCCGAGTTCATTCCGATCTTCCAGCGGCATCCGAATGCCAACATGTACGCGATCTGCCAGCGTACGAAGCAGAAGCTCGACCAGATCGGCGACGCGTTCGGAGTCGACAAGCGCTACACCGACTATGGCGAGCTGTTGAAGGACCCGGACGTCGACCTCGTCCACATCAACACGCCGATCCCCGATCACGCGCCGCAGGCGATCGCCGCGCTGGAGGCTGGAAAGCACGTCGCGTGCACGGTGCCGATGGCGACCAACGTCGAGCACTGCAAGCGCATCGTCGAGCTCGTCAAGGAGACAGGGCTCAAGTACATGATGATGGAGACGGTCGTCTACAGCCGCGAGTATCTGTTCGTCAAGGAGATGTACGACAAGGGCGAGCTCGGCGAGGTGCAGTTCCTGCAGGCTTCGCACCAGCAGGACATGGACGGGTGGCCCGACTACTGGCCGGGGCTGCCGCCGATGCACTACGCGACGCACTGCGTCGGTCCGTGTCTCGCGCTGACGCGGGGTGAGGCCGAGTACGTGTCGTGCTTCGGCTCGGGTCGGATTCGCGAAGAGCTGATCTCGCACTACGACTCGCCGTTCGCGGTCGAGACGACCCACATCAAGCTCGCCAACTCGAACCTGACGGCGCGGATCTACCGGTCGCTGTTCGACACGGCGCGGCAGTATCGCGAGAGCTTCGACGTGTATGGCACGAAGCTCGCGTTCGAGTGGCCGCTGATCGAGGGCGAGGGGCCTGTGATCCACACGGCCGAGAAGCCCGAGCCCGAGATCCCGGCGCGCGTCAAGGTGCCGGACTATGCGCATCGGCTGCCCGAGGAGATCCAGCAGTTCACGACCAAGGGCGTCTACGACCTCGACGAGAACCAGCACCTGTCGTTCACGCAGGGTGCCGGACACGGCGGGTCGCACCCGCACCTGGCGCACGAGATCATGACGGCGCTGGTCGAGGACCGCGATCCGTATCCGAACGCCGCGCAGTCGGCCAACTGGACCTGCGTCGGGATCCTCGCGCACGAGTCGGCGATGGCCGGCGGCGAGATTCGCAAGCTTCCGGACTTCACGCGCGAGTCCTGAACGATGCGGTGCCTGTGCGTTCTCGTGCTCCTGTGCTCCCCGCTCGTCGCGCAGCAGGTCGATGGCCTCCGCAAACAGGCGTTCGCTTCCGTCGACGAGCAGCGGAACGACCTGATCGGGATCAGCGACGACATCTGGAAGACGGCCGAGCTCGCGTTGAAGGAACGCCACTCCTCGCAGGCGCTCGCGCGCTACCTGACGCGAGCAGGGTTCTCGCTCGAGACGGGCGTGGCCGGGATGCCGACGGCGTTCGTCGCGAGCTTCGGCACCGGGAAGCCGGTGATCGGGATCCTCGGCGAGTTCGATGCGTTGCCCGGAATCAGCAACAAGGCCGAGCCGCGCAAGGTCGCGCGGGTGCCCGGCGGCAGCGGGCATGGGTGCGGGCACAACTTGTTCGGCACGGCGGCGGCGGGTGCGGCTGTCGCCGCGAGCCGGGTGCTCGCGCAGCAGGGCTTGTCGGGGACGATCAAGTTCTTCGGCACGCCGGCGGAAGAGACCGTGATCGGCAAGGTGTTCATGGCCCGTGACGGGGTGTTCGACGGGCTCGACGTGTGCCTCGACTGGCATCCCGGCGACGAGACCGGCGTCGACTTCTCGCGCACGCGGGCGATGAACAACTTCGAGGTCGAGTTCTTCGGCCAGACGGCGCACGGTGCCGGTGATCCGTGGAACGGCCGCAGCGCGCTTGACGCGGTCGAGCTCATGAACCACGGGGTCAACATGCTGCGGGAGCACGTCAAGCCGACGACGCGGATTCACTACGTGATCTCGAACGGCGGTGGCGCCCCGAACGTCGTGCCCGACTACGCGAAGGTCTGGTACTTCGTGCGCGACTTCTATCGTCCGGGCGTCGAAGAGACCTACGCGCGTGTCCTCAAGTGCGCGAAGGGCGCGGCGATCGCGACGGAGACGAAGTACAAGGTCAACCTGTTGACCGGCGTTCACGCATACCTGCTGAACCGCCCCATGACCGAGCTGCTCGCGCGCAACTTGGATGCAGCCGGCGCCCCGCAGTGGACCGAAGCGGAGCAACGGTTCGCCAAGACGATCCAAAAGGCCACCGGCAAGCCCGAGGAGGGCCTGTTCGTCGGCATCAAGCCGATGCCCGAGAAGGAACAGGACGCCAAGGGCGGATCGACCGACGTCGCCGAGATCAGCCGCATCGTGCCGACCGCGAAGTTCCGCATCGCCTCCGCGCCGGTCAAGGCCCCCTGGCACGCCTGGCCCGTCGTCGCCTGCGGCGGCATGTCGATCGGCCACAAGGCGTTGATCCAAGCCTCGAAGACCCTCGCCGGCGCAACCGTCGAGCTCCTGGCCTCACCCGAAGTCATCAGCTCCGCGAAGCAAGAGTTCGACCGCAAGATGGCCGGCAAGGTCTACAAGAGCCCGCTGCCGCCCGGTGCCAAGCCACTGCGCAAGTGAACAATTCGTCTCGGGGACAAATGGTGCCACGAACCCCGCAAGTGGAACCAAACGTCTCGGGGACAAATGGTGCCACGATCACCGGAAGCATCGCCGCGCAACCGACGTCGCAAGCTCAGCGTAGCCTGGGCTTGCTGCAAACGCCCGTCGATGAATGTGGAGGCGTCGACGAACAGTGTTGAGCCCTGTCGCTTCGATCGTAGCGATTTCCTCGAGGGTCATTCCGACGGCACTGCGCAACAGGGCAGCGCGCAACACGGTCCACGGGTCGTACCTGCCGAATACAGCTTCGTCAGCGAACGTCGAGCCAGCCTGCACCGCGGCAACTCCGCTCATGACTGCCACTTGGCTCGCAACGGCCAGTCCCGGAATGGTGCCATCGGCGTTTGCCGCGCACGACCGCATCCACTCCAACACTACTTCCGGACTCCCGCGTACCAGATCGTCCCAACGATCCTCTCCCCCACGCTGAGAGAGCCGTCGCTCGATGATCTCGCAGCGGCCGGGATCGAGCGCTTCCCCAAACGCAAGCCGATACGCCTCCGCCCAGTTGTGCCCACCTCCGAGATAGGGGCTCAACTCTTGCTGGATGTAGCCCCGCTCGAGCCAGTCGGGCCACGACTGGTTGTAGTGGGCCCATGCGCTACAAAACGGGTACTGTGAAGGATCCTCTACCAAGCCCGCCCCGACCGCGTTGTAGTCGATGTAGCGGACTAGCGTGCGCTGATACTCTTCCGACTCGACGACCTTCGACTTGAAGCGCCCCCGCACGAGCGGACCGTCGCGTTCACGCGTACGGTTGAAGTAGCGCACGTATTTCGACTGGACATCGCGCATCACATCCGAGATGCGCCCTTCCAGGCTCACCGCCAAGCCATGGAAGTGGTTCGGCAACAGGCTATACGCGTGAACCTCGATCCGATCGAGACCCACTTGGTCCTCGACCAAACCCAGGAAGAAGAGCATGTCCTGCCTGGTCTCGAACATCGTCCGCCTCCCGACGGCGCGATTCATCAGGTGATGCCACGCCCCGGGGTAATCCAGCCTTGGTTTTCCGTTCATCGTTGTCCCCCCTTTCCTCTGTCAGGAAAGGAGCGAAACGAAAAAGTGGAAGAATCGTCTCGGGGACGAATGGTGCCACCAACGGGCCAAATGGAACCAAACGTCCCCGAGACGCTTGTTCCACAAGGACGGCGTCATCTACGATGCCAATGCCGCAAGCGAACCACGACCGGCAAGGACAAGGACCGATGAACAAGCTCACGGCAGTCACGGCGCTGCTCGTCGCCCTCGGGGCATGCTCGAGCGCCAACGAGCACATGACCGAACGAGGCACGAAGAAGATGGAAGACAAGCAGAGCACCGAACCCAGAACAGAGCTCGCGACCTTCGGCGCAGGTTGCTTCTGGTGCGTCGAAGCCGTGCTCGAACGGCTCGACGGCGTGCTCGACGTGACGTCGGGGTTCATGGGCGGGACCAAGGAGAACCCGACCTACGAGGACGTCTGCACCGGCACGACCGGCCACGCGGAAGTCGTCCAGGTCAAGTTCGACCCGAGCAAGATCTCCTACACCACGCTGCTCGAGTGGTTTTGGAAGCTCCACGACCCGACGACGCTCAACCGCCAGGGCCACGACGTCGGCACGCAGTATCGTTCGGTGATCTTCTATCACAACGACGAGCAGAAGCGCCTGGCCGAGAAGTCACGCCAGCTGCTCGAGGAGGCCGGGACGTTCACGGCGCCGATCGTCACGGAGGTCATGAAGGCGAGCAGCTTCTACAAGGCCGAGAACTACCACCAGGACTTCTACCGCAACAACAAGACTTACGGCTACTGCGTCTACAACATCGTGCCCAAGCTCGAAAAGCTCGGGCTCGGGAAGTAGCTCACAGGATGTATCGAGTCGAGGGCGACAGCGACGGCAAGCCGAGCAGGCGCTGAGCCGCCGCTACTGCAAGCGCCGCTTCTTCGGCTTGACCCGCTTCTTCCCGAGCAGCCTCCCGTTCTTGACGTCGTGGCGAATCAGCTCGTCGCCGACGGCCCGGAAAATGCGTGAGGTCTCACGGCGCAACGAGTCGTCACGGAGTATCGTGCCGATAAGACCGCGCCCGTTCTCGCTGTCCGTCGTGACGCGCTTCACGTTCTCGAGCATGCGATCGATCTCGTCGTTGCTCAGCGGCTTCGTCCGCCCCGCGTCCAGCTCCGATCGATGCCCCCAGCGAACGCGGGTCTCGAGCCGAAGCTGGCCGTCCTCGAACACCGGGTTCACCTCGATCCAGAATCCGGCATCCGAGTCCTTGGGCGCCCGCCGCGGCTTGCGCTTACGCGCGTCTTCCGCCCGGCGCCTCTCCTTCTGCTTCTCGAGCAGCGCGTCCCATCCGCCGTGCTTCAAGGTCTTCTCCAGGTTGGCCAACCGCTTCGACAGGTCTGACTGGTCCATCTGCTGCCGCCGAAAGGAATCGATCGCACGATGGTAGGCCGACCGTGCTCGCTGGGCGTCATCCACCGTCGACTGGCTGGGCGTCGTGCGGATGTTCACATCGATCTTGCCGCTGACGTCGACCTTGACGCGCTCGTCGCGTTTCACTCCCTCGCTGAGCCGCCGCAACCGCTCCAGAAGCGCCGCCCGCGTCTTCTCGAGTTCCGCGAGCCGAGCCTGCAACCGCTGGAGCTCGTGCTTCGCGCTCGGCTTCTTGTCCTGCGGAGCGGCCTCGAGGACGGTGTCGGGGATCACGAGCAAGGCCACCACCCCCACGAAACACGCACTCAATACGCGGCCCAAGCGGCCGGTGCGTCGACGATTCTCCAACATGCGCATCAGTCTCCTCCGAATCACGGTCTTGGAATCGAACATCGCGAGCGCCGCGGCCGGGGTCTGAGCCTGCGAATACTCGACAACGGACAGGAAGGTCTCACCGAGCTCGTGGCCACGCCCGCGCCCGGCGACCAGCGCCGCCTCGTCGCACGCGAACTCGCGCTGCTCGTCGATCACGCGGTTGGCGAACCACACGGCCGGGTGAAAGAAGAACGCGATCTGCACGAGCCGTTGCAGCAACGTGACGAACACGTCGCCGCGGCGAATGTGCGCCAGCTCGTGCAGCAGCACCCACGACATCTGCCTCGGGTCGAGGCGCGCGACGAGCCCGCGCGGCACGACGACGAATGGCCGCAAGAACCCTGCCGTCGCCGGCCCGAGGTCGGCGTCGGCGACCAACAGCCGCACCCTTCGCCGCACGCCCATCAGGTCACGCAGGCGCTCGAACGCGACGAGCAGCCGCCCGTCGCACTCGCGGGAGGTCGCTCGCAACCTGCGGCGCGCCGCGAGCTCCCGACCCACGAACCGCACGAGCAACCACCCGGCGATGAGGACCCAAACCACCAACAGCACCGACGCGATCGACACGCCACCCTCGGGCACGACCTCGGTGACGTAGACCCCGACCGGCACGACGGCCGGCGCGGCGTTGAGCCGCGCCCACGCGCCCTCGGCCAACACGCTCGGCGAGAACCTCGCCAGCACGTCCGGCGTCGGCACCGCGAGCGGCAGGGCCAGCTTGACCAACACGAGCAGGAACAACCCGTACCCGAGCTGTGCCGGCGCGCGCCGCCGCAGCAGCAGCCACAACACCATGACGACGAGCAGCACGAGCGTGCCATCGAACAAGCACCCGACCATGTGGTCGGCCCAGCGCGACGCGATCGCATCCAAGCTCATCACTCGTCCTCCCGATCGGGCTCGCGCGATTCGAGCAACGCTCGCAGCTCGTCGAGCTCCGACTTCGAGATCCGACTCTTCTCGAGCATGTAGGCGAGCAACGGCGCCGTCGTGCCCTCGACCATCTTCTCGAGCAGCCCGTCGGCCGCGGTCTTGAGCGTGCGCAGCCGTCGCGTCGCCGCGCGGTAGAGAAAGCTGTTGCCGACCCGCTTCGTCGACAGGTAGCCCTTGTCGGTCAACCGCCGCAGGTGCGTCTTGACCGTGCTGACCGACATCCCGTGCTCGTCGCGGGCTTCCTGGCAGATGTCGCGCGCCGCGAACTCCTCGAGTCGCCACGCGATCGTCATGACCTTCCACTCGGCTGGTGTCAGGGGATCCTTGTCCTTGCCCATCCTTGCCTCGATCGACTCGTTGGACCGTTTCACTAAACGTCTATATCTTTAAACGTTTGGTCAATAGGGTCGACAATGGAAATCTGCCCGCACCCACGCGGTCGCCTCCGTGATCGCGTATCGTGGGATCCTCGCGCCCCTTCCGGCCCCCGCCACCACTTGCAGGAGACTCATCGATGAGACGACTCTCGTTGCTACTGCTGGGTGCCGCCTTGTGTCTCGGTTCGCTCGCCGCCCAGGACTCGCTGCTTCTCGTCGAGAAGCGCGGCGACCTCCTGAGCCGCGCCCGGCTCATGCGTAAAGTCGACAAGATCAGCGTCCACCTGGTCCTCGACAAAGGCACGCCCAAAGACCTCGCCGAGCTGCTCAACGCGCAGGCCGGCAAGTTCGTCAACTTCCTCGTGCGCCCGCACGAGGGCGAGACCGACTACGCGTCGCTCACGTTCAACCTGAAGAGCATCTCGCTGCGCAACGCGATGTCGCTGTGCCGGCGGATGAGCGACATCCGATTCGTCGCCGGCCCCGGCGTCGTGTTCATCTGTCACAAGGACGACGTCAAGCAGCTCACGACGCTGCGGATCTACGATGTCAAGGCCGCGACGTTCAAGCTCAAGGACTTCCCGGGGACGAGGATCGGGATTCGGCCCGGTGACGTCGAAGAGGTAGAGCCGCGGGAGATCCAAACCGAGAACACCCCGTCAGGATTCACGCTCGAGCAGCTCGAGGAGATGATCCGGACCAAGATCGAGCCGGACTCCTGGGGCGAGCAGGCCTCGCTCAGCACCGGCAACGGCATTCTGATCGTCCGCCAGACCGAAGAGGGGCACGCCAAGATCCGCAGGTTGCTGTGGCAACTCGGCGTCGGGACCGGCCCTGCGCCCGCACGGGCCAGGCGACGGGCGAAGGCCAAGACGGCCAAATCGAAGCCCGTGACGACCAAGTCCCGCAAGAAGTCGTCCAAGTAGCGGGCGCCCCGCGCCGGGCGCCCGCCGAGGCGCTACGGCCGGGCGGGGGCGGATCTGGGGCGTGTGGCCCATCGCGTGACCGGATATGCTTTTTCGCGGACGCCCTTCGCCCGAAGCGTGCGCCACCGAAGTCTGTCGACCCCCTGATGACACGGACCCGTCGGGCCCAGAACGCTCCATGTACGGAAAACCTCTGTCCTTCGTCTCTCTCGCAGCCCTGTGCCTCGGCCTCACGACCGGCCTCGCTGCCCAACGCTACCAGATCATCAGCTTCAAGACGAAGCAGCTCGAGAAACGCTTCTACTGCGAGGGCGCGAGCTACGGCGATCTCAACCACGACGGCCACAACGACCTGATCTCGGGGCCGTTCTGGTACGAGGGACCCGGCTTCGAGAAGCGCCATCGCTTCTACCAGCACAAGCCGTTCAACCCGCAGGGCTACTCGAACAACTTCTTCGTGTTCGTCGAAGACTTCGACAAGGACGGGTGGAACGACATCCTCGTGATCGGCTTTCCCGGCCAGGACGCGTCGTGGTTCGAAAACCCCAAGAAGCCCACCGACGCGATGTGGAAGCGGCACAAGGTGTTCGACGTCGTCGACAACGAGTCGCCGACGTTCACCGACATCACGGGTGACGGCAAGCCCGAGCTCGTGTGCCAGACGGGCGGGAGCATGGGCTACGCGACCGTCGACTGGTCCAAGCCGCAAGCGCCGTGGAAGTTCCATCCGATCAGCAAGCCGGACGTCGGCGCGCGGTTCACCCACGGGCTCGGCGTCGGCGACGTCGACGGCGACGGCAAGAAGGACATCCTCTACAAACACGGCTGGTGGAAGCAGCCCGCGTCGCTCGACGGCGACCCGCTGTGGCAGAAGTTCCGGTTCCAGTTCGCCGACCGCGGCGGCGCGCAGATGTACGTGTACGACGTCGACGGCGACGGTGAAAACGACGTCATCACCTCGGCCAACGCGCACGGCTACGGACTCGATTGGTTCGAGCAGGTCAGGGACGGCGGCAAGATCACGTTCAAGCGTCACCGCATCATGGGGTCGGCCAAGGAGGACAGCCGCTACGGGCTCGTCATCGGCAACCTGCACGCGGTCGACCTGATCGACATCAACGGCGACGGCCTGCGCGACATCGTGACCGGCAACCGGTACTGGGCCCACGGCGGCAACGCCAAGGCCGACCGCGAGCCGGCCGCGCTCTACTGGTTCGAGCTCAAGCGGACGCGCCCGGGCGAGACCGCGTACTTCATCCCGCACGAGATCAGCCCCGACGGCGGCGTCGGCACGCAAGTCGTCGCCGGCGACATCAACGGTGACGGTTGGCCGGACGTCGTCGTCGGCAACAAGAAGGGCACGTTCGTCCACATCCAGTCGCGCAAGAAAGTCAACCGGCAGGCTCACTTCAACTATCAGCGGCACGAGATCCTCAAGATGCGCAACGCCGGTCGCATCAACCGAGAAGGTCCGGTACCGGTCGGGCTCGACGGCAAGAAGCTCAACCTCGACTTCGAGACCGGCACGCTCGCCGACTGGACCGCGACCGGCGATGCGTTCAACGGCCTGCCGGTCAAGGGCGATACGGTGTTCAAGCGCCGTACCGACTACAAGAGCTCGCACGCCGGCGACTGGTGGATCGGCACGTTCGAGGTCGAGCGCTCCGATCGCCCGACGGGAACGCTGACGTCGAAGCCGTTCGAAGTCACGTACCCGTGGGCGAGCTTCCTGATCGCAGGCGGCCGGCGCAACAACACCCGCGTCGAGCTCGTGCGCGCGGACACGAACAAGGTCGTGTTCAAGGCCTCGGGGCGCGAGCAGGAGAACCTGCTGCCCGTCGTCGTCGATCTGAAGGATCAGCTCGGCAAGCAGATCTACATCCGCATCGTCGACGAGGCAACCGGGGGTTGGGGTCACATCAACTTCGACGACTTCCGGTTCCACAAGGTCAACCCGACGAGCGACGGGGCAGTCGGCGTGCTCAGCGACGAGCAGGAAGAGGGGCTGCTGCCGAGCGAAGCAGCCAAGCACATGCGCGTGCCCGAAGGCTTCCACGTCGACCTCGTCGCCGGTGAACCCGACATCCACCAGCCGATCGGGTTCGCGATCGACGAGCAGGGACGGATCTGGGTCGCCGAGGCCTACTCGTACCCGGTCCGCCGGCCCGACAAGGAGGCCAAGGACCGGATCGTCGTGTTCGAGGACTCGAACGGCGACGGCAAGTTCGACAAGCGGACGGTGTTCGAGGACGACCTCAACCTGATCAGCGGAATCGAGGTCGGCTTCGGCGGCGTGTGGGTCGGCGCGGCCCCCTACTTCATGTTCATTCCCGATCGCAACAACGACCTCGTGCCCGACGGCAAGCCCGAGATCCTGCTCGACGGCTGGGCCTACCAGGACACGCACGAGACGCTCAACGCGTTCATGTGGGGCCCCGATGGCTGGCTCTACGGCTGCCACGGGGTATTCACGTACTCGAATGTCGGAAAGCCCGGCACGCCGAGATCCGAGCGGGTCCCGATCAACGCCGGAGTGTGGCGCTACCATCCGACGCGGCACGAGTTCGAGGTGTTCGCCTGGGGCACGAGCAATCCGTGGGGCGTCGACTTCGACGATCACGGGCAGGCGTTCATCACCGCGTGCGTGATCCCGCACCTGTATCACATCATCCAGGGCGGGCGCTTCCGCAGGCAGGCAGGCAGGCACTTCAACCCGTACGTCTACGCCGACATCCCGACGATCGCCGACCACCTCCACTACCTCGGCACCAACTCGCACGCCGGCAACGGCGTGTCCGAGTCGGTCGGCGGCGGGCACGCGCACTGCGGCGCGATGGTGTATCTCGGCAATACGTTCCCGCAGAAGTACCGCGGGGCGATCTTCATGAACAACATCCACGGCAACCGGGTCAACATGGACTTGCTCGAACCGAGCGGGTCGGGATTCATCGGCCGCCACGGGGACGACTTCCTGCTCGCGAACGACAAGTGGTTCCGCGGGATCAACCTCAAGTACGGCCCCGACGGCCAGGTCTACCTGATCGATTGGTACGACAAGCAGGCCTGCCACCGCCGCGAGCCCGAGATCTGGGACCGGACCAACGGACGGCTCTACAAGATCTCGTACGGCGACAAGTCGCTCGCGCGCGTCGACCTGCGCAGCAAGAGCGATCAGGAGCTCGTCGCCCTGATGACCAACGACAACGACTACTACGTGCGCAAGGCGAGGCGGCTGCTCCAGGAGCGCGGCCCGAACCCCGCGGTTCACGCGGCCTTGCGCAAGCAGTTCGCCGAGCAGACGAGCTCCGCCAAGCAGCTGCGCTCGCTGTGGGCGCTGCACGTGACCGGCGGACTCGACCGCGAGTTCGCGATGTCGGCGCTCTCCCACAAGGAGCCGTACGTGCGCGCGTGGACGATCCAGCTCGCGCTGGAGACGCGCAAGCCGTGGGCGCAGCTGCTCGACCGGCTCGCGACGATGGCGGTCAAGGACGAGTCTCCGATCGTCCGGCTGTACCTCGCCTCGGCCCTGCAGCGGCTGCCCCTCGCCGACCGCTGGCCGATCGCGACCGGCCTCGTCGAGCACGGCGAAGACGTCGAGGACCACAACATCCCCCTGATGCTCTGGTACGGCATCGAACCGCTGGTCCCGTCCGATCCCGGGCGGGCGCTCGGGCTGGCCAAGATCTGCAGGATTCCCCGGGTGACCGAGTTCATCTTCCGCCGTCTCGCCGCGAGCGGGGACGCAGGGCTCGATGCGTTGTGCGGTCACTTGATCGGGACCGGCGACGACGCGACACGCGAGCAAGTGCTCGCTGAGATCCAGACCGCCTTGCGGGGTCAGCGCAACGTCAAGATGCCGGGGACGTGGGAGCGGCTGTACACGAGCCTCGAGGCGAGCCGCAGCCAGCGCGTGCGCGAGGCGGCCATGAGCCTGGCGGTCACGTTCGGCGACGAGCGCGTGCTGCCGGACCTGCGCGGGCTCCTGGCCGACAAGAGCAAGCCGACCAAGCGGCGGGAATGGGCGCTATCGAACCTCTTGACCAAGAAGGACGCCGCACTGCCACCGATCCTGCTCGGGCTCCTCGATGACCCCGAGCTGCGCGGCAAGGCGATCTCAGCGCTCGCGTCGTTCAACGACGAGCGCACGCCCGGCGCGCTGATCGCGCGGTTCGCGAAGTTCAACCCGCCCGAGCAGACCGCCGCGGTCCAGACCCTGATCAGCCGCGCGCCGTTCGCCGTCAAGATGCTCGAAGCCGTCGCCGACAAGCGGCTGCCGAAGACGATCCTCGATCTCGCGACGACGCGCCGGCAGCTGCGCCAGCTCAAGAGCGACAAGATCGGTGGCCTCGTCGAGGCGACGTGGGGCCGCTTTGCGCCGATGGCCGCCGACGTCGCGGCCGAGCTCGCGAGGTACAAGAAGAAGCTGAGCAAAGACGTGCTCGCCAAGGCCGACCTGCCGCACGGCCGCGCGGTCTTCGCGCGCACGTGCATGGCGTGCCATACGCTGTACGGCCAGGGCGCCGACATCGGTCCCGACATCACGGGTTCGGGCCGCAGCGACATCGACTACCTGCTGACCAACATCCTGGATCCGAGCGGCGAAGTCGCGAAGGAATACACGATGACGATGGTCGAGCTCGAGGACGGCGGCTTCTTCGCCGGCATCGTCACCGACAAGAACGACAAGACGATGACGATGCGCAACCAGACCGAGACGAAGATCATCCCGCTCTCGGACATCGCGAAGAAAGAGAACGGCAAGCCCGCGATCGACACGTTCCCCGACTCGTTGATGCCGGTCGGTCAGCTGACCGCGCTCAAGGACGACGAGATTCGCGACCTCATCGGCTACCTCCAGACCAAGAAGCAGGTCCCGATGTTGGCAGCCAAGGACAACGTGCACCTCCTGTTCAACGGCAGGAACCTCGACTTCTGGGACTACGACCCGAAGATCTGGCACGTCGAGGACGGCGAGATCGTCGGCAGTACGAAGACCGGCTTGAAGCACAACGACTTCGCGAAGAGCCACCTGCTGCTCGGCGACTTCCGCCTCACGCTCGAGGTCAAGCTCGTCGGCAACGAAGGCAACAGCGGCATCCAGTTCCGCAGCAAGCCCGCCGCCGGCGGCGAAATGAAGGGCTATCAGGCCGACGTCGGCAAGGGCTGGTGGGGCAAGCTCTACGAAGAGCAGGGCCGCGCGCTCTTGTGGGCCAAGTCCGGCGAAAGGTACGTCAAGCCCGGCGAGTGGAACACCTACGAGATCCTCGCGGTCGGGAGCAGGATCCGGACGGCGATCAACGGCAAGCTGTGCGTCGATCTCGACGACCCGAAGGGCGAGAGGCACGGCATCATCGGCCTTCAGGTCCACTCCGGCGGGCCGACCGAGGTCCGGTTCCGCAAGCTGAAGCTCGAGATCGACCCCGAGCCCAAGCTCACGACCGTCGAGTAGGAGTGGACTTCGAGTCGTTCCGCGAGTCGCTTGCCGGCGCGCCGCCGGCAGGCCTCAGCATGCCGCTGCGCGTGCTGTGGCACGAGCGCGCGGGCGACTGGGACACGGCGCACGCCATCGCGCAGGAGATGCACTCGGCAGTCGGCGCGTGGCTGCACGCGTACCTGCATCGCCGGGAGGGCGACCTCCCGAACGCAGCCTACTGGTACCACAGCGCCGGCAAGCCGGTCGCCGAGGGCCCGCTCGACGACGAGTGGGAGGCGCTGTGCCGGCAGTTCCTGGACTGAACCGGCACTACCTCGCTACTTGTCGCCGAGCTTCTTGGCGCTCTGCGCGGCCTTCTGCCCGGCGTAGGTGCCCTCGTGCCTGCGCGCGAACTCGAGCAGCGCCTTCTTGAGCCTCTTGCGCTGCACCGTGCTCGTCGGGTCGTAGCGCTTCTGAACCCGCGCCAGCCGCTTGAGCGCGGAGATCTCGGACTTGATCTTCCTGTCTTTCGAGAACTGCTTGAGCATGGCGTCGGCCTCCTTGGCGGCCGGCATGCCCTTCCAGTCCTTGCGGATCTCCAGCAGACGCGCCTGCGCCGCGTAGTAGTCCGGCCCCTTGCCGAGCGAGGACACCTCTTCGACCATCGACTTCGCGCGTTCCTTGAACCGCGCGTGCTGCTCGGCGACCAGCGCCTTGAGCTTCTCGTCGAAGTCCTGGCTCTTCGCCGCGTCCTCGAACCACTCGGCGACCTTCGCGAAGTGCTTCTTCTTGTACGCGGAGCGCAGCGAGTTGAAGCGGGAGTCGTCGGGCAGGTCGGCCAGCGTCACGACCGACTCCAGCGCCTTCTTGATCAGGCTGTCGGGCGGGACCCGCTCATCGGGCGTGCTCAGGATCTTCCCGTCGGGAGAGATCGTGAACACGCTCGGGAAGTACTTGCCGCCGTACTTGCCGATCGCGCCCGGGGCGCGGACGATCGGGTACTTGGGTGCGTGAGCGTCCACGTAGTTGGCGAGCTTGTCCTCGGTCTCGTCGGACACGCCGACGACGATCAATCCCTTGTCCTTGTAGGTCTCGTGGATCTCATTGAGACGCGGGATCAATGCCTTGCAGGGGCCTCACCAGGTCGCGAAGAACTCGAGCAGGATGACCTGGCCCTTGACCTCGCCGAAGCTCTTCGGGCCACCGTTCCAGGCCTTCTTGATCTCGAACGACGGCGCCATCGTGCCCTTGGCCAGCTGGGCCTGGGCGGTGCCGGCCAGCAGCAGACCTGCGAGGCCGAACGCGGCGCGCCTAAAACACGGGGATGGATTCATCAGAGGTAAGCCTCGTATCTTTCAGAGCCGAGCGGGTGGAAACATGCGTCCTCATCGCGCGGACGCACCACGATACGCCAGGGCATCGCGCCCGGTGGGTTGTTTTTATGCCTGTTGTTCGGCCGGAGCGTCAATCCGGGGACCGGATTCGCAGCTGTTTGAGCTTCTGCTGCAGGCTCTGGCGGTGGATCCCGAGCTGGCGGGCGGCCGCGCTGATGTTCCCGCCGCTGCGGGCCAGCGCCGCCTCGATCGATGCCCGCTCGAACTCCGCGACGAGCTCGGCCTTGGCCGCTGTCAACGGCAGTTCGAGGAACCGCGCGTAGCCGGCCGCGGCCTCGCCCGGCCCGCCGAGGTCGAGATCGCCGGCCTCGATCCGCCCACCGTCACACAATACCGATGCCGCCGAGAGCACCTGCTCGAGCTCGCGGACGTTGCCCGGCCATTGGTGCCCGAGCAGTCGATCGCGGGCCGCGGGCGCGACCTCCAGCCCCGAGCCCGCCCGGGACAGAAACACGTCTGCCAGCAATCCGATGTCCTCGCGCCGCTCGCGCAGCGGCGGCAGCACGAGCTCGACCCCCTTGAGCCGGAAGTAGAGGTCCTCGCGAAACCGACCGTCCTCGCGCGCCGCGTCGAGGTCCTGATGCGTCGCCGACACGACCCGGACATCGACGGCGCGCGACTTGCTCGAACCAACCGGTGTGACCTGCCGCTCCTCCAGCACGCGCAGGATCTTGGCCTGCGTCGCGCCCGGCATGTCGCCGACCTCGTCGAGGAAGATCGTTCCGCCGTCGGCCTGCTCGAAGCAGCCGCGGTGATCGCTGTTCGCGCCGGTGAACGCACCCTTCACGTGTCCGAAGAGCTCGCTCTCGACCAGCGGCTCGGGAATCGCCGCCGTGTTGACCGCGACGAACGGCCCGGCTGCGCGAGCGCTGCGCCGGTGCAGCTCGCGGGCGACGAGCTCCTTGCCGGTTCCGGTCTCGCCGCGAAGCAAGACATCGACGGGAGCAGTGGCCACGCGCTCGATCCGGGAGAACAGCTCGCGCATCGCCCGGCTGACACCGACCAGCGCACCGAACGCCTCGCGGGCCTCGACGCGCTGCTCGAGATCGGCCACGCGCCGCTCGAGCTCGCGCTGCCGGGCGACCCGCGCGACGATCGCTCGCAGCCGTTCGACCTCGTACGGCTTGGTCACGTAGTCGCTCGCCCCCAGCCGCATGCACTCGACAGCGACTTCCAGCCGATCATCGGCGGTCACGACGACGACCTCGGGACGGACCGGCTCCGAATCGAGCGCCTTGAGCACCTCGCGCCCGTCCATGCCCGGCATGTCGAGGTCGAGGAACACGAGATCGACGTCGGGGCTCTTGATCCGCACGAGCGCGGAGCTGCCGTCGCACGACTCCTCGATGACATGGCCCGTCCGCTCGAGCGCGCGACGAAGCCCGAACCTCGCGGCCTTCTCGTCGTCAGCAATCAGGATTCGAATCGTCATGGGCCCGCCTCGACAGGAAGCTCGACCCGGATCTTACTCCCTCCACCGGGCGGGCTCGTGCACGTGATCTGACCACCGAGCTCTTCGACACGGCGCCACACGACCCACAGCCCGAGCCCCGTGCCCTGCGGCTTGGTCGTGACGAACGGCTCGAACAACCGGTCGCGAATGTCCTCGGGAATCCCGGGCCCGGTGTCGCTGACCGCGATCACGGCCATCGTCCCGAGCCGAGCGGTCTCGACGGCGACCCTGCCTCCCTCCCCGGCTGCTTCGATTGCGTTCGAGATCAGGTTGAACAGGATCTCGTGCAGCGCCTCCGGGCGAGCCGCGACTTCGGGGAGATCCTCGGAACACACGAGCCCGAGATCGACGCGGCGCTGCCGCGCGTGATGGCGCATGAACCGGTAGACCGCGCGCACGACGTCGCCGAGCCGCGCCGGGCCCGAACCCCCGTTCTCGGGTCGCGCGAAGCTCAGCAGCTGGCCCGTGATCTGCGACAGGCGGTCGACTTCCGATTGGATCATGCGCAGGTCCTCGGCGCGGGCGTGGTCGTCATCGAGGTCTTCGAGCAGGACCGTCGTCAACGTCTTGATCGAAGACAACGGGTTCTTGATCTCGTGCGCGATCGAGCTCGTGATCAACCCGATCATCGACAGCTTCTCGCTCTGGAGCACCCGGCGCTCGGCCGCGATCCGCCCGGCCTCGAAGCTCCGGCCGTCGAGCGCTCCGGCAAGCTGCTCGACCAGCAGCAGGAGAGCAGCGACGATCTCGTCGGGCAGCTCGCGATTGCGCGAACGCCGGCCGAACAGCACGAGCCCGCGGGCGGACCGGGCATCGAGCCGGATCGCGATCGACGCGCCGGCCCGACGCAGGTCGTGCGCGAGCTCGGTCTCGGCCTTGCGCGCGGTCGCGAGCACGGCGCCGTCACGCTCGAGCCGCGCGAACAGCCTCGCCACCCCGGCGCGATCGATCGCGAAGTCGTCACCGATCGCCGGAAGGTCGTCGCGATCGAGGAGCCACGCCGCCGCCTTCGGCACGTCGACCGCACGCCGGCTCGCGTCGACGAACCACCGCACGAGGTCCTCGCCGCTCGCGCGTGCATGTCCGAGTTCGTGCGACACCTCACGGCAGCGGGCGCGAACCCGGTCGATGCGTTCGCCGAACAGGTAGCGCAACGACTCGGCGACGCGCTGCCGCAGCGGCGCGTAGCCGGCGATCAGGGCGACGACGACGATGCCCTCGATCAGCACCCAGCGCCCGGTCATTCCGCTCGCGGCGAACACCGCATGGTTGAGCAGGAGCACGAACAGCACGAGCGCCGCATACACGAGGCTTCGCTCGAGCACGAGCTGCAGGAAGAAGTGGCGCACGACGAAGTAGACGAACAACAACGCCGGAACCACTGGCGTGATCGCCGCGACGAGCATGAGCTCTTGCTCGGCCGCGGGGAACGCGGGCAGCAACACGGCGAACACAACGCCGAGCAACACGCCGAGTCCGATCATCAGCCTCCCGGCGCGCCCCAGGAAGCTGGCGAGCGTCTCGCTGTCGGTGCCGGCCCGTGCCCGCCACGACACCACGCCCGACGCGACTTCGATCGCGGCCAGCACCAGCCCGTAGCCCTGGATCCACGCCCCGACCTGTTCGACGAACAGCCTCGACGGATCCTCGGCAAACCAGACCGCGATCGGCACGACGAACAGACACGGGACATAGAGCAGCCCGGTCGCGGCCCTGGGCAGCCGGGCTCCGACGAGCGCCAGCGTCCCGTGCAACAACGCGCACGGAATCGCGAGCAGCCCGAGGGCCATCACGCTCGACACGAGCCACCCCGCGGCCGCCGACCACGCGTCTTCGAGCGGGAGCAGCGCGAGGTGCACGAACGCGGCCACATGCCACAGCCACGCCGCCAGCACGAGCAGGCGCGCCGGGAGTCGCACGGCACCGCGGTTCTTGCGCTCGAACACGAGCAGCAACAGCACCGTGTCGACGATCGCGGCCGTGCCGATCAGCAGGGTCTCGATCGTGTCGAACAAGTCCCGGTTCCTCTCTCACGCGTCGCCAGCCTCACTATCGAGCCTGCGGCGCAGTTCTTTAAGCTCCTTTTGCAGGCGATGTGCCCGTTCCTTGTCCTCGAACTCGCGTTCGAGATCCCCGGCCGCGAGCTGGTTCTCGTCGAGGTCGTCCCAAGCCTCGCACAGAGCCTCGGCCCGCTCGACGCGTTGCTCGAGCTTGCCGAAGTCGGAGAACGCCGACGTCGACCGCGTGCGCTGGAGCGCCGCGTTGATGCGCTTCGTCGAGTCCGCGCGCACGAGTCGGGCGAGCAGCAGGGTCTTCTTGTGCCGAGCCTGGCGGATCTTGTCCTCGAGCTCGCGAACGGCGGCCTTGAGCTTGTCGGTCTCGGCGGCCTGCTTCGCGTGTTCGACCGACAGCGCCGCCACGCGTTCGGTGGCCAGGATCTTCTGCTCAAGCGCACGCTTGGCGAAGTCCTCCTGCTTCTCGCGCAACGCGGCCTCGGCGCGCCCCTCCCACCGTTCGACGTCTTCCTCGGCGGTCTCGACCTTCTTTCGCAGCTGCTTCTCGTCGGCGATCGCTTCGGCGACGTTGCGCCGGACCGCGTCGAGCTCGTCCTCCATCTCGAGCAGGAGGTGGTGCAGGACCCGCTCGGGGTCCTCGAACCTCTCGCGCAGCGTCGTGACGTTCGACTCGATGATCATCTTGAAGCTCTTGAGCCATCCCATGGCATCTCTCCTTTGTCGTTAGAACACAATCTCATTCCCAGCGCCGGAGCGACGCGCTGACGATGCGCACGCGTTGGAGCAGGCGCTCGCGTCGATGCTCGGCGATCGCCGCAATCACGAGGACGCCGGTGCCGGCGACGAGGCCGACGATCCAGAGCAGGTTCGGGCGATCGATCGAACCGCGGACGACCATCGCGACGAGGTCCGCTGCCAGGAACGCGGCGCCCGTGTAGAGCAGCGCGCGAACCCGCAGCCCGATCCCGAGCAGCCCGACGAAGATCGCCGCGACCATCAGCGAGAACATGTGCGCCCAGCTTCCGGCAGCGATCTCGAAGACCGGCGAGACGAGGATCACGAGCGCGCCGAGGTAGCGCAGCGGGTTCCTCGACTTCTCGGGCAGGCGTTCCTTGCACAGCGTGACGAGCGCGATGATCGTGAGTCCGATCGGAATCAGGAACAGCTGCGGGTCGGTCCACGCGAGCTCGTGCCACAACAGCGCGACCGCGAGGTCAACAGTTGCGCCGGCAGCCACGTGCCAGCGCACGAGGCGCGTCTTGATGCCGGTGTGGAACCACATCGCGGCGGCACCGAGCAGCGCGAGCGATTCGAAGCCGTGCAATCTCCCGCGAACGAGCATCGCCAACAGGACCGTGACGGCGGGCAGCCAGCGACTCGTCGTCGCGAGCGGTGCGCGCACGATCGCGTAGCGCTCTGGAACCAGCCGGGCACCGAGACCGAACCCGACGGCAACGCCGAGTGCGACGAACATCCAGGTCCCGGCCCCGACGGTCACGACTCCGTGGAGCAGCAGATAGCCGAACCCCGCCGCGACGCTGGCCAGCCCGAGCCATGCGTAGGCTTCGTCGTCTTGGCGGAACGCCGCGCCTAGCGCCCGGATCGCGTGCATCGCGAACACCGGCACACCCGCGAGAACGGCGAGGACCGGCAGCGGGCGAGCCCCGAGGCTCAGGATCAGGCACGTGTCGGCGACGAGAATCGCGGTGAGCTTCAAGACGGTGCCGAGCTCGGCGAGCTCGGGGTCGGACTCCGAAGCCGACACACGGGCCCAGACCACGCTCGCCGCCGCAGCCAGGAGCGCGAACTGCGGGAACAACGGAGGCACGAGCACCTCGTCGAGCTCGAGCAACGTCGCAGCGCCGCTCCAGCACAGCGGCAGCGCGACGAGCTTGACGGTAGCCACCGCGAACACGAGGTATCGGGGCATGCGGTCGAGTCGCCCGCCGAACCACAGAAGCCCGGCGACTGCCAACAGGCCGGCGATCAGCATCGGGACGTCGAACACGCCGAGCGAGACGACGCTGATGCCCGCGAGCGCTATGAAGCTCACGTTGCGCACCGGCAGCCGGAAGGCTCGACCGCACCGCCCATGGACGAACAGACCCGTCAGCCCGGCCACGGCTGCCGCGATCGCCACGTGTGTCCCGCTGACGAACATCGTGAACACACCGAGCAGTGCGAGCACGACGACGTGGGCCACGGGGCCGGTGGCTCTGCGCTCGTTGGCCAACGCGACGGTCGAGATCGTGCTCGCAACGACGATGATCGTACGCGTCACGAGCTCGAGCCAGCCGACCGGAGACGGGGCGACCAAGCAGCGCGGAAGATGCCAGGCACACAACAGCGCGAACAGCGCCGGATCGGCCAGCCACCGCGTTGCACGCGCCGCCGACTGACTGATCACGAGCTCGGGCCGCTTCGACAGCAGCCAGGATGCGCTGCGCAGCACGACGACCTCGAGCGTCACGAGGCTCACCAACGTCGGCACGGCCATGCCGGCGTGCAGCGCCTCGAGCACCCAGCCCGCCGACAGCACGACGACCCCGATTGCAGTCGAGGTGTTGCTGCGATAGCGCAAGCCCTGCACGAGCAGCAGCCCGGCCACGAGCCCGGTCGCGAGGCAGTCCTGGGTCGGTCGCGCGGCGACCTCGACGCTCCACAGACCGACGAGCAGCACCGCGGCGGCGACTCCGACCGCGTGCAGTGGCCGGTCGAGGACCCGCGGACCCCGAACGGGCAGCCGAGACAGGCCGGCCTCGACAGGCTTCGAGACGAGCACGAACGCGAACGCGAGCACGGCCAGACACGTCGTGACGGCCGGCGCGGACCAACCGAGGACGCCCCCGACGAACCCCGGGAACCCGAACGCCGCCGAAGCCAGCGCGGGTGCGATCAGGAACAGCCGCCGGCGGTCGCGATCGAGGAGCATCTCGAACGTCGCGAGCCCGGCGATCGCGATCGAGACCGGGAACACGGCCTTCGCGTGCGTCCACGACAGACCGAGCAGCAGGACCGAAACGAGGAACCCGAACGCCCGCATCGGACCGACGAACACGGAGATCCCGCGCCGCTCGAAGATTCGCGCGCACCATGCGAGGACGGTCAGCAGCGGAAGGTAGGTCAGACCATAGAACGCCAACGGCATGCGCTTCTCGTGGACGAGCGCCGCTCCGCTCTTGAGCCACGCGACGACGGTCTCGCGGAAGAACACCGGCGAGAACTGGTAGGCCACGGTCAACGCGACGAGCCCGATCCACACGAGCGTGCGACTCCCGAACCGGCGCGCGAGCAGCCCGAGCTGAACCGCCGTGATCGCCGCCGCGGGCACGAGCGCGTGACCGCCACCGGCCAGCAGGCCGCTTCCAGCGAGCACGCAGCCCGACACCAGCAGCACGATCCCGACAGCGAGAGGAGTCAGTAGCGCGACGCCGATTCCAGCGCGAGGGCCGCGTTGCGCGCGCAGCATCGCATACGCGGTGTCGAGCACGGGCACCGCGAGCAGCGTCAGGCCGAGCCCGACGAGCTCGGGCGGCATCGCCGGAACCAGGCGGCAATAGTGAACGAGGAAGACGATCCCGAGCAGCGCGATCGGCAGGAACCCGAACACCTTCGGCTTCTGCTTGCGCTCGACGAGACAGAACACCTGGTCTGCGACGCGGCGGACGCCGAAGCACAACACGAGCCACAAGCCGAGCGCCGCCGCCGGTGCCGGGATCGGCAACGGCTGCCACCACAACAGCGCGCCGGCGGCCGACAGCCCGACATAGCTCGCGAGATAGCCGCGATCGAGGTCACGCAGGAATGTCGTGAAGATTCGTCTCGCTGCGACGAGGCACAGTCCGAGCACCGCACCGAGCGTCGGGACCATCAGCCACGTGAACGGCTGATTGCCCATCGTCCTCGCCCACAACACGAAGCACAGCGGCAACAGGAACACCGTAACGGCGTAGAGCCCGGTCCCGGTCTTGGGCAGCGCGAGCCTGTCGCGACACCAACGCCCGATCTCGAACACGGCGCCGGTGTAGCCCAAGCACACGAACAGCTGCCACACGCCCGACATCCGACTCCAGTTGGCGGTCACGAGCATCAGCGACGACCCGAGCAGCGTCGCCAGCCCGATCCCGAGCAGCCATTGGATGTTGCGCTCCTGAAGGAACGCATCGAAGAACCGTTCGAGCAAGCTCTTGGAGGTGGTCATGTCGGGGCCGAACACAAGTTGTGTGCCAGTCCCGAACACGGCGGCTCCTGGGGGTGCCGACGGCCAAAGCCGCAGCCTTCCGACTGCACTGTTGCAGTCCGAACGCTGCAGGTCAGGCGTTCCGCTCGATGCCGACTTGATTGTGCCCGGCGGCAATCGTCGGCGGCAACGCAGAGGATTCTTGCTGGCGTGGCCGAGCGTCGAGAAGCGTTGCGGGCGAAGGGCG
>Ga0055451_10000152_pt1 | contig 25341 bp, 27 predicted proteins | sample China_Galinas_PW_3_FD_57745 | JGI IMG/M metagenome (GOLD analysis project Ga0055451, IMG submission 57745) | Wetland microbial communities from San Francisco Bay, California, USA, that impact long-term carbon sequestration - China_Galinas_PWB_D2 | ecosystem: Environmental > Aquatic > Marine >... | reverse complement strand
GACCTGTGGTACAATAGAGGTTGAGGGGGCTAAGACCCCACGTCACATCGTCCATGGACGAAAGGAGATCAGTACCATGAAGCCCTACAAGAACGTTGGAAAGCGCTTTCCGCGCCCCGCACGCCGACGCGGCCCCGGCCGTCGCGGCAGCAAGTACGATGAGTTCGTCAACGGCCTGTTGGCCGCTGTCGAGAATGCCGGTGAGGGTTCCGGCGTGGTCGAGGAGTTCGAGGGTTCCGCTGAGAGCCCGGCTGTCGACGCCGCTGCGAAGTACCTCGCGGGTATCCGTACCCGTGTCCGCACTCTGACTCAGCGTGGTGACGAGCGGCTGGTGGCGCTCGCTGAGGCCGGCCTTCGGCTGAGCCTGTACATCGCTGAGGGTGCCGATGAGACCTCCGCTGCTGTCGCGGCTGTCGCTGTCGAGTCTAGCAGTGATGACGACGACGACGAGGTCGAGGAGGACGACGAGGGAGAGGAGGAGAGCACCGAGGAGTGACGAACGGGAGAAGTAGAGCTAGGGTCGAGAAGGCCTAACTAGGTCACAAGTATGGATGTACCGTAAGGATCATAGGCGTGGCCTAGAAATCAGAAGCCCCCGGATCGTTAACTCGGTTCGGGGGCTTCACCTTTCCTAAGAGGAAATCATGCACTACAAGAACTTCACGCTGTACGTATTCGTTCTGGTCCTTCTGGTGAGTGTCGCTGTGAGCTTCCCCGCTCATGCCGCTTCTGAGGGACTCGGTCAGTATGCCGGAATCCATCACGAGGGTGTCCTGGTGACGCTCGGTACCGGTTACTCCTTCACCTTCGATTCCAACGGAATCCCCACCAACACCTCCGCACGAGGTTGTTTCCTCGACTACTCCGATCTCGCAAGCCAGAAGAACATGTACGGCTACAGTCCTGACAATGCCTACCCTTCCATCGTGACGATTTCGTACAAGACTCCCGAGGACGTGTGGGCAGTCGCAGACTGCATGGGAAAGATCCGCGCTGGTATCAGTAACTACTTCGGCGCAGGTCATCCGTTCAAGGTTCTCATCAACCTGGACGCCATCTTCAACCAGGACCAGGGATGCGTCGGTCAATCATTCGACTGCTACAACAAGCAACATCCTGCCTATCAGCAGCGTGCTGCCGCGTGGTACTCTCGTATGCTGACCTACGGTGACACCGCTCAGTACCCCACGTTCCCTGCAAGCGAGATCCTCGGTCTGATTCCTCACGAGGAGAACCTCGTCAGTGGTGTTCGGAATCATGTCGAGGTGACCACGGATGGTACGAAGTGGTCCAATGGAGAGATGAATTCATCGATTCAGTACGGTACCGATCTCTGGACTGCGGGTCCGAATTGGGCACAGGTCGATACGGTCGGTGGATACCCGGTGATTCATCAGCAGTTCCCTCGACAGAACAGTCGGTTTCCCTGGCGGCTCGACGTTGTGGTGATGTACGAATACAACACGTACAACCCCAACAGTCAGACTTCATCTGACAACGTCGATACCCGCAATGAGTGGTTCGACTACATCGATCAGTGGCAGAGCTACCTGAACAAGAACAATCACCAGCGTGTTGCCCTCAACATCCGAGGTGCCATCATCAATGGTGACTGGACGGTCGGCAACATCCGATATACTCTGCTCGCATGGTGTAACTGGTCGCTGTGGCAGGATCGCTTCCACTCCAGCGCTACGGCATCGGACGATCACCCGATGCAGTGGACGGTCATCTGGACGTGGCGAACCTACGGAACCGGTATCGTCGGTCTGTATGACAACACTGTCAACTTCACTGGTGACTCGAATTCCAACGGAGTGAGTGACACCAGTGATCAGGTCCAGCGAATGTTCGCAGTGGCTGAAGGTAACGCCGCCAACTGCTACATTCAGTGATCAGCTAGCCTGAAGAAGTAGCTACAAAAAGAGCCCCCGGTTGGTGGAGTCCGTACCAGCCGGGGGCTTTCGTGTAGGTAGCGACACCTACACCGCAATCTGTTGAAGGAGCCAACCTGCTGCCATGAGTGCTAGCAAGTAATACACAGCAGCAAGAAAGCCCCAAAACCACCTGTGCTTATTCACCTGAAGATGTTGAGGAAGTCAAATGCTCCCTCACCGAAAGTAGGCCACGACGTACCGAAGGTCAGACAGGACCCAGGCAACAGCGCACAGTATCTCTGTTGCCTCAATGCCAGATCTCCGCTCATGAAGTCATCGTAGTTCCAGAAGACTGTAAAGAGAGCTCCCCACTGTTCCGCCTCAACTCGTGTCTGCTCGATCACAGCAGGATCATCCGAGCCGAATTCGCCAAGGAACAAATTCGACACTCCAGTCTTATCCTCGATTTCATCCAACACCTGAGACAGCAAACCTGGAGTTTTCTTGTTGGTTACCTCCCACGCTGAGTACGAAATCAAATCAGGCTGATAGGGTGAACCCTTCAGCAAGCTAAGAACGTTGTGTGTCATGGTCACGATCTGCTCATCCTCAGCCGCGCCAGGGACCGTCACGCCACGCAAGCGCGGGAGGAGTAGGTTGACCTCCGGGGCATAGAGAAGATCTGCTGACGCGCCAGGGGCGGACGCCCTGACCTGCTGAACGATGCGCTCTCTACCCCCGACACGAGACCAGAAGAGGAGAGTCCGCAAAGGGTCAGGATTTTCTCCGGTTCGGTTCCCGAGACCGCGTAACTGCCAGTCCATTTCCCATTCAGTCAGAATGAAAGTTTTGTGAAGATCCTTCACCTCATCGAAGAACTTCGCTGCATCAGTGTCCCAATGAAACGGACAGTCTGCCATGGTACAGACTGGAGGCTTCAGAATGAACACCTTCAGAAAAGGATAGCGATAGATCTCTTTCATCTCTGGACTGAGTAGATCGCGCGGCCACAGCTTGATGACATCGAATCCATGAGCCTGAGCAAGTTTCGCGGCTGGTCTAGGATCTGACGGTGTAGGAATCACACTCAGGCCAACACCAGATGCATGCACTATACCAGGAACTAATAGTGCAAGTAATAGTGCTGTACTAATGACCTTCATGATCACCACCTCCGTGTCAGAATACGAATAGGAATGTCAAAGATTTGCACAGGGTCCTGCTCGATTGGAGGAGTCAGCTCAATGGTAGTAGTGTGCAAACCATGTGGCCCGATAGTGTAAGCCTGAATGACATTACCATCAGGAACAGGAATCGATTTCGTATACGTATGCCAAACGACATGATGGTCACCGCGATCCGGGTAACCTTCAGAAATCGTCATCGTTGCAGTCAGCATACCATCATGCAACTTAGCAGGCTGTAGATGCTGACCATATACGTAATGACCTTCATCGATCCAATCCATCACATGAAGTTTCCCATTCACTACAGAGACTGCTGTAGTTGGATGATTCCATGCTCTCTGCTCAGAGCTAAAAAAGCTAGCCCACCCATGAGTTGTACGGAACCAAGTGATAGTGTACCGTAGATGAATATGTCCGAGAGTCTTCAGCGCTCCTCGATACGTCTTCGGGGGAGAAGGAAGAATCACTTCTGGTGCCGCCCAATGTAGCCTACGGTAGATCAACTGTGAAGCTCCGTAGGTCACGGCGTAACACTGCCATGGTTGCTCACGCCAGTTGTCGCCTTTGGGGCTCGGCTTTCCAGAAAGGTAGGCGTACAGCACATCCCTTGTAGGCGGATTTCCTGTCTCAGTGCGGAGCCCTGGTGCATAAATCCGGCCATGAAAAGAATGCAACCGCCACAGCGCTAGCTCCTCGCGCATCCATCGACGAATTTCTCCATTCAGATGAGTCTGACCACGCATAGCTGAAGCATAGTATGCAACTAGATAGCCACTCCAGTACACGTCCATGTAATCAGCAAGGATCTCTCCATTGTTGTGATCAGCGCGTTCTAAAGCTAGCCGCTTCTCTAGTGGTCCAGCATCACCGTTGACTGCATACCACAGCGCAGCACCGGCAGTTCGTTGATTTGGAGTTCCGCTGTTTAGATAGGCATGAGCCCAACTCATCGCAATGGGAGAAATTGGACTACCTTCTGAAAACTGAATCAGGCCAGCTTGTACTGCTTGAATGCCAGCCTTTGGCTCAGGCTGTACACAGTTGTAAGTTTTGGCCTGGGCGGCTACAGTAAACACCAACACCAGCAGCAGGACTCCAAGAAGGATGAACAGCAGCTTATCATAACGATCCATCATCAGCCTCTCAGTCGATCATACAAAGCCTTGAACTTCGTACGGATGAAGAAGTAACGATACTTCAGATATCCCACAAAGCGTGCGAACATCACTTACCTCCTTTCCCCTTACTGAAGTCAAGCTGCTTGCCAGTGAGTGTAGCGGCGATCTTTTCTCCAGACCGGCCAGCCACATAACCGCCGAGACCGACAGTCAGAAGAGTCCACATGCCGGCTGGAATCTCCAGAATCGGCAAGCCGAACCAGATGTTGAAGATCGGGACCAGAATGTAGTTCCAGGCGATGATCGTCACAAACACCAGCATAGTGATTGGACGCCAGTTTCGCTGAATCCAACTCTGTCCCTGGGCCTCTGCGACAACTACGTCACGCTGAGCTTCTGCTAGAGACGTCTCATACTGAAGCACCCCAACAGACAGCTTTGCCTGAGCTTCGTACAGCTCTTTTCGAAGCTGTCCGCGCTCCTCGGCACTCGTTACATACTTGTCGAGATTTGCAAGAATGGGATCAAGCGCACCTTTGATGACTCCGCTAATCCCAGGAATCTTATCAAGAAGACTCATAGGTCACCCCATATAGAACGTCAGTGAACGTGCGGCCCCTTCCGCAGAAGCAGACACAAACTTGATGAACCTGAATGCGGAAATAGACTCACGGTCAGTACCAGTAATAGGAACAGCCTCACTCGTGACGGGAGTAATAGTAACTCCATTGATAGTCACGAATGTACTGTTATCGTAAGAGCCTTGAATGGAGACTGATACTCCAGTGAAAGCAGCAGGAAACGCCAATGCGAAGTATTCGTACTGATCGATCTCAATACTGTTCGTAGTGGTGCCGCCATTTGCGATTGTCAAAGCTCGTCCGCTCTTTACACGAAACGCCATGTCAATCCTCCAATGCCGACAGAAGCTGTTCACGCCTGAAGTACGTCGGCCGGTTTTCCAAGTAATGCTCAACGAAAGTAAGATCGCCAGTCATGATTGCGGTCATCAGCTCAACCTCATTCTGAAAAAGCGCCTTCTCAGCATGACGCCGCAAAACCAACCCATCCCATATGCGATGATTGGCGTATACCCACTTGACGAATTCGTTCGCCGCTGCGACTCTATTCGGCCCCAACTTCAACAACCGAAGTAGCGTAGAGTTTTGCAGCGCTGCAACACCAAGATTGTAAGCAAAGCTCACTAACGCTGCAAATTCATTATCATCCACCTGAGTGCCGTCTAGTAAATGAGTAACAACACCTTCGGCATTTGCTAGATCTTTCTTCAGAAGAGCTTCACCCTCTTCGCGAGTAATGACAGGACCCACCAAAGAATCCATTTCACTCTGACGAATCAGATGACCGTATCCGATAGTCCAATGACCCGCTACGTCCTGGTACGCTTGATTGCGCCATCCTTCGAAATGCTTGATCAGGTCAAGCCCTAGCTGGTTAATGTGTCTGTGATCCGTCATGAGACTCCCTTCCTGGATACTCACCGTTCAGGACTTTACGTGCCACAAGATCCATCAAGGTTTCCAGTCGCGTCAACCGTGATGCTGTACGATAAGTAAACCCAAACAATCGAGCTACACCTATGGACAGCAGACCGATCACCACAGACAGGAAAACCTCAAGACCGGTGGCGGGGAAGACAGCAAGTAGAAGAAACATCATTGACCTCCCTGCTCTGCGAATGGTCCGCGAATATTGTTTCTAGTTAAATCCTCGACCTCTCGTCGGAATTGATTGTTGAATGCTTGAATCTCTTCTAGTGCTGCACTGTAACTATCAGTGCGCTGCTCTTTCAGAGCCTGTCGTGCTTCACTCTGCAACTTATCACGCTGCTGCTGAAGCCTACGAATCTTGTAATAGCGCTGCTCAGCAAGATCCAGTTTGATCGTGCCGACACCAAACAAGAATCGTGCAACCTTCTCATTGGGATGAAGATCCTCTTTGTCTTTCGACAAGTTGAATGCTTCGGTCAAAGCTGGCAGAATAGATGTGTAGATGTGAGCCAAGTACGGATTGATAAACGTAGTCGGCTTACCAGTCTTAGGATCAATGCCTTCCTCCCACCCGAGCGCAAGCTTCAGCGCTTCCTTCGTAAGACCAGTAGCTCCAGCCAACCGTCCAACAACTTGACCAGCTACAGCACCTTCAGGCCCAGCGGTCTGACCAGCCACCATCGTCAACATGTTTGACAACAGCTTATCGCCATCCACATGTCCAATGTTTCTTTTCCCCGGATTGAACAGAGTCCCTTCCAGCGCTCGACCAGTAAAGAAGTCTTTCTGTACAGCCACCTCAAGAGGAATCTTGATGAATGGTGTAATCTGTGACAGCGCTCCCTTAACTAGAGTGCTCTGAGTATCGAACTCTCCGGTATCATCAGTCTGAATGAAACCGAATACATCCAACGGAGTAAAGTTATTGAACGTTCTGAAGATTGCCCGATGCTTCTCATCCAGTCCGGCGAATGAATGCGGCTGTTCAAGTAGCCATCCAGGAATAGCTGCTCGCTCAGAATCATTCAATGTTTCGCTATTCGTAATCTTGTTCCAAGCTCCGAAGAAAGTTTCAGCAGTCTTGAACAAGTTCGCTACACGGCCTGGAGCTGTTGCAGTAGCGTGAGCAACCAGCGGTAGTGCGAACCGGTTAAAGCTATAGAATGGAACAATCCGTCGAAGCATACGGCTTTCAAATCGCGACAGCCCATTCAAGTAATCGAACAACGCTTTGTCTACAAGCTTTGCAGCTTCAGCAGGCTGATGTCCAAGACGCAGCGCGTTGATGAAAGTTGACATCCGACTGAAATCCTCAACGAAAGCAGGTAGCTGTGTATACTTAGCGGTCGAAGCCAGCATAGCTTTCAACCCCTCAGCAGCATTTCTGTCCTTCGTTCCAACACCAATCAGCCCATGAATAGCGCGCTTTCGATCAAGCTCTCGGGTCACCTTCTGTGCCCACTTGACGGCACTTTCAGGAGTACGGCCTACGCCCTCAATGGTAACATTCCGAACGACGCCATACTTCTCAGCCAGCTCTTTGATTTCAGAACCAGAATACGTAAGGCCAAGGGCCGTCTTGATACCGAACTTTCCTTCTTGTCCATGAGCAATCATAAGTGCGTCATGCATGACTCGGGGATCAAGAGCACCAAGGTAATCCTTGCCGAATACCAGGAAAGACTGTAGCGCGTTCGCCGGAATCTGCCGAACTCCGAAGCTCGGACGAATCACAGTAGCTGACTTACGAAAAGCCGACATGACACCATCATATACTCTCAACAGCGCATTCGCTGCTGGAGGAGCTGACGGGCTATAGATCGACTCACCGATATACGTAAGATCCTCGGCGACTGGATGAAGAGTGACATTACTGCCAAGGAATCGATACTTCACAACTCCCTCTTCACCAAGCTTTTCGAGCTTCTTACCATACATCGTTTCGATCGCTTGGTTAAACTGTGCTTTCGCTAGCGCCTGCCTTCCTTCAATGACGCGCGCCGAATACAAAGTAGCCGCATCCTTGATAGGGTCAAACCCCTGAGCAATCGCTTCTGCTTGAGTGGCGAACTTTCTGCGCTCACCTCCAGTAAAGAACGTAGCCAACCTCTTACGAAGCTTCTGCCTCATACTGATGAACTCATGACCATCCTTGATCAGTTCATAGTAACGAGGAGAGTAATTCGCGAGCAATCGCTTCTGAAGACCAGCCTGCATCTCAGCTTCGCCTACTTCATGCATCACCTGACGGAACCTCGCATAAGCAGCTTGCTCATGAGGAGTCAGATGAGCGTTCTGCAAATGCTCAAACTGAATGCGACTAGTAATCTCTGGCGGAAGAGAATCTACTCCAAGACTCTTTTCTGTCAGCCGAGTCTCTTCATCGATTTTCCACAGCGTATCGCCCAACTTAGTACGCGACTCAGGAGTCAGCTTACCAAATACATCTTGAACCTCATGAGCAACACGTTGCGGAATACGATTCAGCGATGCCTCCAGCTCACGCCGTCTAGCCACATACTCCTCTGGCAACTTGAAGTTACGAGAGAATAGAGACTTGAATTGCTTCACTGTAGGAAGGTCACCGACAATCTCTTTCAGTCTCGTAACGCCTATAGCATCAGCAGCAGCTTTCAACTGATCGCCAGTAACAAGCGACTTACCAGCAAACTTAATGCCACCGGCTTCTTTGAAAGTCTTCGCTCCAGCAAGATCTTTCGTCAGTAGGCGTGAAAACCTACGCTCAGCCGACTCGCGCAAAGCAGCGCCTTCAAGACCACGCTTGGTCTCATTGGCAATGATACTCTGAAAAACCTTGACGCCTTTCTTTGAGAGAGGTACTAGCTCTTCAGCAGCTTTCGCGATTACCTTTCTCTCAGCTCCACGAGTAATCGCAACCTCAGCACCTCGCAACAGATAGTTCGTCGCTTTACCTACACCGAACGTAAGATACGTCGTTGGATCAAGAGCAACATCAGCAGCAAAGCCAAGAACCTCTGTCAATAGCGGTGACAGCTCAGGCGCCGCAACTCCAATCACATCCTTGTAGCTCAGCCTTTCACGGGGATGAATGAGTTCTCTAGCTGCTCCAGACAAAGCTGCGCCGAGCGCCAGTCCCGAATCCGAGTTCAGGAGCGTATCGGCGAGCTTTGCTGAAGCGTACTGACCGCGTAGCAGCAGATCGACCACGTTTCCGAGAAACCCCTGGGGCTCTGACCCGCCTCGATTCTGCAAAACGTCAGCAGGATGCCCGAGCGCCTGATCAAAGGGGTTGCTCGAAATGAGCAAGCCGGTCGTACCAGACGGGCCGGACACAGAAGTCAACGCATCATCAAATGCATTCCCGGAACTCGCCGGCTTCTGCTCCGTGCCGCTCTCGTGACCTAAAGCTTGATCAAATACGTTAGCCATTATCCAATACCTCGCAGCCTACCCGCCTGTTTGCCAGCCAAGTCTTTCAGCTCTTGACTATTGGGAGCGTTGTCTCGTGCTTTCTGATAAGTCAATGCCGAATCGAGCACATTCAGTGCACGCTGCTTTGACGCATCAGATGCCTTTGAACTCTGAAGCTGCTTTCGAATCTCTTCAGGATCAACGCCTGCATTAAGCTGCTGTCTCACTACATTGATCAGCGTTGCCGCCTCACCACTACCACCGGAACCATCAGTAGTACCAAGCTGAGGAAGCGCACTATCAGCGCCAGGACTCGCATTCTCAAAGTACCCCTTGAGAGAATCAGGAACATTGCCCTGGAAGAACAACTTGACTTTGTCCTGAAGTGGCATGTACACAGGCTCATTCTTTCCCGTAGCGGGATTGAATTGAGTACCAATGACGATGTTATCGCCAACAGCACGAAACACCGTCTCCAGCTTTTTCATGTCATCCGGCTCTTTGTTAAGCTGAGCGGCGACTTCTAGTACCTTGGTTTCAGCGGGAGTAAGATCCTTGAGTTCTCCTGATGCCAACTTCTGAGCGATCGAATGCGAAATAGAAGGATCAAATCCGTTGAATGCCAGATTCTGAGTAACCTTGCGAACGTTCTCTTGAATAGCCTGCTGATTAGCAATACCAGCTTGAGTAGCAGCAGTCTTTCGGCCTTCTTTACCACGCTCTTTGATCAACTCTCCCTCAGCCGCAGTCTTAGCGTCCAGCAGATCCAGTTGCTGAGTAAACGCTGTAGCCGCATCCTCACGCCGTGCAGCAAGTTCAGCCTTGAATTGCTTGTCGTTAAACTCCTGCTCTTTCTGTAGCTTTTTCAGCTCAGCCTGAGAACGCAAGCCGACCAGCTCTTTCTGAAGATCTTGAGTAGACTTCAGATTCTGCTGCTGCAAGTTGATGTCCTCTTGCCTCTGTTTGGCCTGTCGATCGATCTCTTCCTGCCGTCGAGCTTCATCCTGTCGCGACTGAATGAAGTTTGCCAATGCGGCACCAGGGTTGCCACCAGATAGACCAGTCGCATACACCGCCGCTGCTTGACCGATTGCCTCCAGAAAAGCCGACAGCTTAGGATGTGCACTCGGAGTACCGTTGATAGTAGAAGGAGCGGATGCCGTCGACCCTGTCACTTCGCCTGAAAGAGTATCAGTATTGATAGCCATTAGTCATCACGCTCCTTCTTCTTAGCCTTATCGATATACCTCGTCAATGCAGCAGTATCGATGATCTTGAGTCCATTTGCTTCGAACACACAGTAAGCGCACTGTTGTTCTACCTGCTGAGCAATAGCGCCTCGACCCTTACCGCCGTTAACCCAAGACCACTCATAGACCTTGATGTTACCCGGCAAAGTCTCTACCTCAACAGGATCATCCTTGATGCGCTCATCAGAAGCGATAGCGGCAATACCAATAGCCAAAGTCGCCAATGACGCAATCGTAGATGCCTGAGACTGTCGTCGTGAAGCAGCATTCTGAGCGTCCAACGAAGAACGACCAAGCGAAGTATCAGCGTCAATGCGCTTTACATCTGCCTGATACTGCCGCTCAGAAGCAAGGTTAGACACAAAGGCGTTAACCAAGTTATTCTGCGTCGACGTACGCGCCTGAAGCGAAGCAATACTGCGCTGAGTCCTACGATTGAAGATGTTATCTAGCAAGTTTGCACGACGATCACGCTCTGCCTGGATAGCCTGCGTTTGAATACCAAGCTCACCCAATGCTGCCTGCTGCTCATCGTTCAATAGTCCTCGACGCTCCTGAAGCTTCTGTAATTCATATTGACCCTGCTGAGCCCGCAGTTGCAAGCCAACCTGATCCAATGAATTCAGAATCTCATCTCGCCCCAAAGCCTCCTGTTTTGTAAACTCAGCTCCCGCCTCACCAGCAATCGTCGACTGCTGTACGCCTGAACCAAAGAGACGAGCAAGCAAATCACCCTGACGCTGTTTCGACGCAGCCTCAAACGAATTCAACCGGCGCTCACGCAACCGATCTAGCGTAGCCTGAGTCTGCTCATCAAGTTGAGGCAGAGACTCCAAACTCGCAATCAAGTTGTCAAGCTGCTGCGCCTGATCGGCGAATCGGGGGTCAAGTTGAGGGTTCTGAGGATTCTGAGCATCACTCTGCACTAGACCTGACAGAAGATTCTCCAAGCTCCTCTCGTTTCCCCCGCCTCCACCGGCTCCGCCACCTCCGATGTTCAGGTTCTGAAAGAAACTATTCAGAGCACTAGCCAAGTCTACGTCTTGATAGTTCACATTGACTGAAGTGCCGGCTCCGTTGTTCCGAGTAAAGCGCTCCAGCAGTCGACCATCAAGAGGAGAAGCTCCGCCAGTATTCACAGTGCCAGCATTTGCTCCATCCTGATTCAACAGACCTCTTTGGTTAAAGAAGTTGAAGAGAGCCTGTTGCTGTTCAGGAGTCAACCCATTGGCTGTTTCGTTGTTAGTAGGCATCACTTCACCATCCTATTATCCAAAGAAGGCTATCCACGGATTGGTCGAGGGAGAACCACCACCACCTCCACCACATGGGTTTGGGTCACAAACCGTGCCGTCTCCCTGATAGGTACCACTACAGTTAAACTGTGGCCTCAGCGTACAACTTGTGCCGCTACAGCAAGCACCCTTGGCGTAAGTTCCTTCAGCGTACACATCGTTGATAGTACCAGTTACTCCGCACGTACAAGTTGAACAGCAGTCACACGTTCCATCAGCATTGCCGCACAGTGCAATCGAGTATGCCCGAACCCGAAGTTGTGATTCTGTAATTGACACTGACAACGTAGCACTTGCTGTTCCAGACGATGAAGCACAGTCTTTAGGAAACCCCGAGAAGGTAGTCCAGTTCGATCCACCATCAGTGGAGTAGTCAATGTATATCTTACGAGTTACATCATCACAAGTACCAGAACAAGCTGACGTACTCCATGACACTTTAAGCGTCAACGCCGTGTAAGCAGCCTGATACGCCATCGTGTCCCAATTGTAGAATTCGACACTTGCACGCGAGAATACACAAACGTTACAGTTGGACGGATTGATACATTGACTGATGGCACTACAACTCGCTGATGTAGCCGTAGGGCTAGCACACGCACCGCCAGACAAGCCGACAGCAGGAACTACATAGCTATTCGGATGTGTAGTCTCAACAGCCATTATCCCACCTTCTGAGTTCCGATGATCGTCACAGAAACATCCTCATGCAAACCTGAGTTCGTCACATGAAACGTAATGACATCATCAGCAACCCATGCTTGTGAAGTGAAGTTGCTACTGGTAACAACAGTACCAGTGCTCTGTGCAACCAGTGCGCCATAACCAGCATCAACTCCATTCTTCTTAACGGTAATCGTAGTTGTACCGCTCGCAGTGCCGGCCTGATAAGTCAGTTTCATTTTCACAGCCGTAAAGTCAACCACACCTTCAGGAACAATGAAACTCGGAATCGGATCGCCAGTATCCGTCAGTCCGGGATAGAAAACCGTCAAGCCCCAACGAGTTACGCGACCATCCACGTAATCTTTCCGAGTGAGATCAGCAGCAGCAGACGGGGCAGAAGTAGACGATTTGACTTGTCCAGTGACTGTCAGATTCCCCGACGCAAGGTCAAGGCTGACTAGATCAGTTGGGCCGGCTGGATCGATGATCTTGAACAGATTAGTGTCAACCTGTAGCTTGGCGTCTTTGGCGCTCGCCGTCGTGTCTTCAAGGGTCAACGATGCGGTTGTACCGCTGATAGTAGCAGCGCCACTAGTCACCTGTACAAAGCCTGTCGACTCAATACCATTCAGGTACTGAACATTCAGGTTGTCGACACGAGTGGTAGAAGCCACAACGATAGGAGCCGCTCCAGTAGCCACAGTAGAGTCAATTTGACCAGTGCCATTGATAGACACCTTCGTCACACCGCTCACCTGCGCTTGAAGAATAGGACCGCCACCTATGTTGTTCAGCAGCAACACAGCGTTACCGGCGTCATTCAGCCGCATGTATGCACGAATAGTAGAGCTAGTGCCATTCAGCAACTCATACAGTTGAGCAAACATGTCGTCAAACTGCTGAGACTGAATTTCTGCTCCAGGAGTGAAGTCAACTGATGCAGCAGGAAGTGCCATGATTATGCCCTCTTAATAATAACTCCGGCAATGTAAATAGTACCAGAGTATGTGTCGTTGGCATCGCTGCCGAATCGAAGAACAGAGCCACGCACAAGCAAATCACCGCTTGCCCATGCCTGGCTACTAGACCATTCATGAAATCCTAAGTCTTCAGCAGTTGACGGACCAGAGATGTTCTCATCATCTACAAAGTCATCTCCGGCGTTACTCTCACCATCTGCCTTCAAACCTATGATCGCCCGACCTCTCCAGTTATTCGTGCTAGAAGTGTCCCCACTAAAAACAGCAATCACAGAAAGATTGCCACCCTTAGTGCGCCAACTAGTAGGAATAGCTGCCGTAAAGTTCAATCGGCCAGTCTCAGCGTCCAACAACGTTTGAACAGCTAAGCGCTGATTGATGGTCGTCAATGTGCCAGTGCCTGTATCTCTATACAAGGCAGTCGCAGGAACGAATACTTCATCCTCATCTCTAGTATCCACGTAATCTTTACGGGTTAGGTGTGAAGCTGAAGTAGGAGTAACACCGGCAATAGTGCCAGTAAACGCCCGCGTCCCGCTAGCCAAAATGTACTGCGTATGATCATCGTCTCCAAGCCCGGTCAAAGTACCATGATCATGAGTATGAGTCGTAAGGGTAGTATCGATGCCCTCCAGCTCATCATTCATGTAGCCAAGCGGTGTTTCGTCTGTCCATGTATAGATCTTAGCCATCGTTACACATCTGACACAAACTTACGAGTCAGCCTTCCGACCACCAACTTAATAGCCTTCAAAGTGAATGCCTCATCTACATTCACATTCGCAACTTTAAGCTGAATTGATTGACCACGACGGCCAGCCGATCCGAGTAACTTCCGATCAATGTCCGTATTCTGTGATACCTCAGTAGCGAACGTATCACTATTGTCGAACTTGTAACCAGAATCGAACAGCGCTCCAGTAGATAGACCAGAGAATGTACCAGAAATCGTACCCGACTTAGAGTCATCCTGATCTAACCGCCAGAAGATCGTAAAAGAAGCTGGATCAGTCAATGCCTCAAACTGTGCTCCCAACCGGAAGAACTCATGCCGAATCAAAGGCTCTGTGAAGTTGTATGCCTTTGTCTGAATGAAGGACGAGTAGAACGATCCATTATCAGACCACACACTATCATCACCATGCCTCAACAGGTCATTGTAGCCTCCGATATAGATACGCTGCTGGCCGCTTTCGATCACTCGCGCTAGTGATGCGCCGGCAGGCCCACCATCCCATGGCAACCATGCCACACGACCACCAGCCCCGCGACGACTAGAGTAATCAAGCACCCATACAGTATCATTCACCGAAGGTGATCCTGTAGTAGATACCGACAGCCAATACTGTGATTTGTCAGGTACCACCACTGACGCAAAAGTATCAACTGACTTGTTAACGTTCCGCAAATCAGTGATGTTCTTAGACAGATTGGCTTCCTCGTTACTTGATGCTGACAAGAGAGCTTGCAATGACATCACTCCCTCATCAGACAGGAAGATCAAATCACCGAGAATCTCTTGCACAGAATAGATAGACACACACCCCGTATTACGAGTAACAAGGTGCACTTCCCACTGCCGTTTGTCAGTGTTCGGGGAACCAAAGGATATGGCGTAAATACGATCTCGCATGAAAACAATCAATTGATCTCGATAAGCCCGGATACCCGTAATAGGCGATCCTTCCTTGGCCCCGATAATGATAGCTCCGGCATCAGCCGCTGAGCTTCCAGTAGTCCAGCCTTCTGGTAATCCTACTTCAGAAAACCTCACAGTATTTGGTTCAGTAACGGGGACAATGAATAGACGACTATTCATTACCTCGATATGCTTAGCGAAAGGCGCATTTGCTAGCAATGCAGCATTCGTCGTCGGAGTCGTTACTTTCACTGGATTCGTTCCAGAAGTCGCTCCGTTAGCTCCGATTGCATAATCGCCAAATGTCACCCATTGCCAGTAAGTGTCAGACGGTAGAGTCGCTGTCCCTGTCTGATCAACGAGAGTTCCGGCCCCTGAGTTGTACCGATACAGTTTCGTTCCAGACGTAACCAGTACACCATTCGTGTTATCGCTCTGAATGAAGTGATACACTGAGGTAATACGGCCAGTCAAGGCTGTACCAGTATTCAACTTCGTCGTTCCACGGCGTACACGTACATTCGAAACCTGATCCAACTCAACATTCAAGGCATCCACCAACTCGGTGTCTTGAATCTCATCGGCAGGATCACGCTGGTTTACGCCACCAGGAAAGCCGGAGAAGTAAATGTCTTGCGGTGCAGGCATTAGCTAATCACCCTGGGATACCTTAGAATAGGAAATCCCGATCGAGTTCCTGCTGGCGGCTTTTCACGCAAGTGAAAGTTGGCACCAGAAGGATAATTGAACCGTCGCTGAATCTTCTGAAGCTGTACAAGATACTTTGTATACCACTTGTTGTACATCGTATCATTCTCCAAGTGCGCGTAGAACGATGCACGCACTAGAAACTTCATCAGATGTACAAGTGATTGTGGCAACGGAATAGTATCCGAAGCTGCCAGAGTATCAGCTCCCAAGCTAGTATACACAGTCAGCGAGTATACTCCATCAGGAACAGGCCACAGTTTAACCTGTAGCTTGTTAGTGCTGGAAAGACCACGCTCAATGTAAGTAGCTGGCGGTGCGGACTGTTCAATGTCAAACCCCATCATGGAAAGTTCACGAGGGGTAGTCTTCGGAAGAGACTGGTTGATGTCCTCCCTTACGATGTCTTCGATGGTCTCAGCGTTCGTTTGCAGTTCGTAGTCTGCAACACCAGACGATGTAGTCAACGGCTCGCTACTCAACTGGAAAGGCCAATCCGAAGTCTCAGAGAGGACATCAGCAAAAGCATCAGTAACCCAATCTTCAAACAACGTTGCCACATCAGGGTCACTGTAGTCTTCTCCGACCTTACGTGCTTCAGCACGCGCTAGCTCCGAAACAGTCATGATTCACCTCACTGTCCAGTAGCAACAGTAGACTGATTGACGGCCGGTAGTTGCTTGATTCGCAACCGCGAAGCGTTTCGCTGCTTCGGCTGGAACCGTGCAGCCAGAAGTTGAAGCCTGCCCTCAAACCGCTCACGCAAGTCTTTGTACAGAACTTCGTCATTCTCGTTCATTCGTCCCAACGCCCGAACTCCCAATCGTAACACGTCAAGGAATTCTCCCGGCAATGGGATATTTTCATCCAGCGCCAGAGTCGGCGGCTGTTTGAGATAATGAACCTGCACAGTCCGCGAATCATTTGGTACCTTCCAGAAACGCACCTTAAATGCTACAGATGTCGTATCGATACCATCGTAGAACCACACTGTGGGAACGCCTGACGCAGTCAAATCTTCACCACGACTGATAAGACGCTCTACTTCGAAGTAAGCAATCTCAGCAGCAGCAGTCAAATCAGTGACAGTCTTGACCTCGCTAACTTCAGCATCCAACGTGTACGAAGCAGTGCCGGGAGTAAAAGTAACCGACTGGAATCCATTCTGTGAAGCCCACCGGCCACTAGAAACAATCTCCCCAAAGACTTCTTGCGTCCATCGCTGAAACAAAAGCGCAACGTCAGGATTGGAGTATTGCTCTCCAAACTCTGTCGCCATTTCATTCGCGAAGTTGTCAAGCGTAATCGCCATCAGTTACTCCTTAGTCGCGTGCCCTCAAGAATGAAGTCGGCGCATCAGTCGCCTTGATCACACGACCTGAACTATCAGTGTGGAATCGCTCTTTGTGCTTCTCCAAAGCAACACGCACAAGGCGCTGCTCCTCTGGACTCAGAGCATCGTACTCAGCCGAACTCAACTGTCCAGCACGATGATTGATTTCGCACATGTCACGACCACACTCATCACACACCGCAGGCGTCAGCTTCACCCGCTTCCGCACTACAGTGAACTTGTCGTTGAATGGATTGGATCGTTCGTACAGAACCAGTTGTGCCTCATCAGACATTGGAACTCCCTACCACACGCCTCACCACCACAGTCTTGTCATGGAGTGAATGAAACTCTTTGACATTCCCGTGACGATGTGGTTGAATTGCGGAAAGAACAGTATCAGGAGGAATCTCATCCTCATGCAACACGAAACCAGGCGGCAAGAATGCCTTTGACAACTCAGGCGATGGAGTCATAAGCGCCTCATCATCGTCCTCATCGTCAAACTCTGAAGTCGGGGAAGAAGAATCCTCATCGTCTTCATCGCCCTCTTGCTCGAACTCGGCAAGAATCTCTTCGATCTCCGAGTCATCTTCGGTAAGCTCCGGTCCAAGCTCAGGGGCTTGGTCGACGTGAGCTTGTGCATGAGCCAAGATTTCCCGCGCTGAGCGAGTGCTGACATACGGAATGGCAGAGAGCGCCTCAACGTCCGCTTTGGCAAGCTTGTCCCACGTTCGCCACTGCTTCCGAATCTTCTTTGCACGAGACTCTGTAATTCCTTTGATTCCAGCCAGCTCTTTCAGACTAACGATATTCTCAGCCATGATTACCTTTAGTCAAGGAGTCGGGTCAGCCGAAGCCAACCCGACCCCAAGGTTTGAAGAATGGATCACAGACCAGAAACGAAGTTACTGATCCGACCCTGAGCACGCCGCTCATCAGTCGTCACGTTGCCGTAAACCAGGATGTGGCTACGGTCAGCGTCCTGCTGAGGCGCACGAGTCATCGGAGTAGGCGTGAAGTTCATCCCGGAACCCATCGTGAACTTCAGATGGTTCGCGTTCAGGAAGAACATAGTGTTCGCCGGAACGTCAGCATCGAAGACCATGGGCACACCCTTGAACGTCTGATTCGTGAACCCGAGATCAGCGAGCTTCGTATTCGTGAATCGCTGCTTCTCATCGGCAGTGTTCTCATACGCCTCGTAAAGATCCTGAGTCGTAAGAATCAGAGTCGGCCCATCGTTACCGCGCATCAGGGTGTTGTACATGTTCGTCATCACCTTGATGCCTTCCTTCGAGCCACCAGCAGCGGTAATGAAGCTCGTGTTACCAGCACCGGTAAAGTCGAGCCATGCATTCCGCCACCAACTGTTCGCAGCGTCCGAAGAATCGATACCACCGTAGGTAGACCACGCGGTACCATCCTCCACCGCCACACCGAATCCGGTCAGCTCATTCGCACCGTAACCGGTCACTGCACCGGTACCGTCCCCCTGAATGAGCGACTTGTTGAGAATACGTCGCAGAGACGTATCAGCCTGCGTGATACGAGCCGTCAGAAGCTTCAGCACACGAGTCTGTCCCTGGTTCTTGAACGACTCGATACCAGACATGCTCACAGCCACAGCCGCCTGCTTCCAGGCGAACTCAGCAGCGGTGATGCCCTCCTGGGGCGTCACATCCAGAAGATCGTAGCCGGCATAGAACCGGGCGGTCGAGTTCAGACCATACAGAATAGGCTCGACGATAGACGTACCGCCGTCCTCTTCAGTGATGAATCCGCGCTGGTCAAGCTGCCACCACAGAACATGATGGTTCCGAAGATGATCAGCAAGACGCAGCCGATACTTCTGAAGGGTCGTTGACGCAAGCACTCCAAAACTAGCATTACCAGCCATCATTTACCCCCTTCGTCAGTAGAGAAGGACAGAAGCCAGACCACTCGACTCGTTAGACAAAGCCTTTGCACGAACAGCAGCAATGCCAACGACAGCCGAAGCGCTAGAAGGCGCCACGGTAGCCTGAAAGTCCCCATTTGCGTCAGCGATAGGAGCGAGAAAGTCATCGGTCGAGATCCCAGTCGCCACGTTCGCAGCAGTGTAAATGCCACGCACCTGAACGAAACCGTAACTCGCGGCAGAAATCGCCGTGAACCCAATGCCGTCAATCGCTCCTGCGTTGCCAGAGGCAGTAGATACGAAACCTGACGCAAACTTCTGCGTCACTCCCGCAGCCACGCCTCCCGTACCAGCCAGGACGTAGACGTACTCATTTCCGTCCTCGTCCCACACCCGAGTGCCAACCGGAACAGCAGCGTCAGTAGCCGTAGCCGTCAGGTCGACACCAAGGAGTCGATTCGCAAGAAAGCGAGCCATTGTGTTTCCTCCTTGTGATTACCTGTTGAGGAATCAACCGCCAAAGTCGAAGTCCAAACCATGCTTCTGCAACTCCTTCAGAGCCGCATGCATGGCATCCTCAACCGTTTCGATCTTTTCCTCCTCTTCAAGCTCAGCTCCACCGTCGCCTCTCTCAGTCTTCCCGCGCTGTGCACGCTTCCGAATCTCTTCGGCAGAAGGCTTCTTTTGAGACTCAGGTTCCTTGTTGGGCTGGTCATCTTCGGCAGGCGGCTTGGCATCAGACGACTCATCATCTCCATCTTCTGACGAGGGTTCCATGGCCTTAGCCATCTGATACATTCTCTCAGCATTGCTGACATCGAAGTCATCAGGCAACACTTTGATCAGCCGCTTGATGCGCGGAAGAAGCTGAACGAAATCAGGGTGTTGGCTTGCTACGCGAATATAGTTCTCGCGCATTTTCTGATCACGAAGATCAGGCTCAATGCCTTTCATCCTCGCAGCCACACCCCTGTCGATCGCCGAGCGCATGAGCTTGGCGAATAGTTTGGGATCTTGCTGAGCAATTTCAAAGTCATCCTCTGAGACTCCGAAAATGCCCTCAATACTGTCAGGGTCAGGCTCATCGTCCTGACTATCAGAGCCACGACCAGAAACCAAAGCTGCAACCTGAGTCTGCAACGTATCAAGTTGCTGCTTCATCGTTCCCATCGTAGACTCACGATCACTAATCGTCTTACGCAACCTGTCATTCTCTGCTGCAAGACGATCAGCGTGTGGTCTCAAGTCATTGTACCTCTTTTCGAAGTTGCCACTCTTTTCCCCGCGCTTGACTGCACGCGCCATGCGCTCACTCGGGGAAAGAGAATCATCGTCCTGCAACTCCTTGGGGATCTCTTCATCCCCTTCCTCTTCGTCTTCGAAGTAGACTGTCATCTCTCCTTGCTCGTTGAGACGAATGTCTTTGATCGGCGGTCCACTCTCTTCAGTTTCCTGAGAATCGTCAACCTGCGTTTCTTGATCCTGCGGCGTTTCTTCTTTGTTAGCCATCAGTCTGAGTTCCTTTTGTAGGGTCAGTCTTGAAGCAAGGGAACGAATTCGCGCTCAACGAACTCCTTGACTCCTCGTTCAGTTTTCTCCTCCTGATACTTGCGGGCTTGTTTGATGTCTTTGTCCATGCCCGGCTCCCAGGGAACAATACCTTTCTTCTCTAGCTCCCGTCGCGTAGGAGGAGGAACAAGTCGCTTTTGATAGTCTGTGCGATCGTCAACAGCAATGCTATCAACCACTGGATTCGTGTCAGTAAATATGAAAGCTACTGACGGAATCAATCGCATAGGAGTATGACAGATAGGACACTCTAACGAATCATGCCGATGCTCATATGGCCGTCGCTTTTCGAAGACGTGTCCGGACTCACACTTATATTCATACAATGGCATCAGATCACCCCGCGTTACCAAGGAACCCTAACAGTGCACCTATTGGATTACTATTAGCGTTCGCTCCTGTTCGGTAGGGCTCAGACTCAGACGATGTTGCCGATACCCTCAACGGAGGTGCTCCAGCATTGCCGCCTTGCGAAGCGATCTGTGCCCGTTCCATCTCTTCTTGTAACGACGCTATCTCAGGAGGTAGCGTACCTGCCGCAGGGAAGAACCGCTCAAGATCAGGAATCTCAAACTTCTCCATGATCCACCGAACGAACTCAACGATGTTAAACATCTGAAGTAGTCCAGGCCCGACGATCTGTAGAAGCTGTGCCACAACTCCGAGAAGTTGAATCGCAATCGTCTTCTCCATCATTGGATCGACATTTTTTGCGACCGTAGACTTGACCTCGATTCCTACATCTTCTCGAATCTGATTAATACTCAACTCCTCGAATCCAGCCCGAACACCATCAACGCCAATCTTCTGAATCACACGAGTGCGAGTGAAGTTCGCTTTGATGTGTTGCAGCATCTGAATTCCTGTCCCGAGTACGACTCGATCAAGAGATCTCGTAATGAGATCGATCTTTCGACCAAAGATCTGTACTCGGCGATTCACTTCTGTAGCACTAGTTCTGCTCGGCAACCTCCCTGACTGAATGAGCTGATCAGCACCTGACATATGCTCCATGTCTAGGTTGATTCTTTGCTCAGTTCTGTCAACGTCGATAGATTCTGGAGCATCCTCTACAGGATGAATTGGTTGATCCTCATTCGTGATGATGACCGTACCATCCTCTCCTCGCTCCAGCTTTTGAATCTCACTAGGCTCAACCGAGTTCTGCCGAAGCTGATACATACGGTTGAACTTTCTCCGGTGTGCGAAGTTCTTAGACCGAAGATCATTCAGCTCAAACTGCTGGTCCTCAACCAAGAACGGAATGCCGATCCCGAATGGATCATCGGGGACATAGATGAAACGCCCAACCAAGTAAGGGAATCCGTCCAAGTATTCATGCGGCCAGTCATCCTCGACTAGCGGCTTTTCAATTCCGTCTGCGAAGACGTAACGCTTTTTGAACTTCCAATCCCACACCTCATAGAGCACACCTCGTGACAGCTTTTCAAGCTCATTGGCTCCGTACTGGCCTGTCAGATCACCACGAGCATTCAGAAAGCTCTTCACGGTAGTGATACTTTCGACTCCCTGTGCAATTTGTCTGCGAACCGTCTTGCTGTACCGCTCATCATCTACGATATCCTGAATAGGACGGAAGATAATCTCAGCGGCCCAACGTGCAGTTCGTAAGCTCAGGTCAGGAGCTTCAGGGTCCCAAACGAACCAGAACGGATTCACCCGACGTGCCCATGGCTCCTCGTATCGAATGAACTTGTCATAGTCAGTCACACCCTTCTTCGGGTCTACTGCGCTCTCGTCTAGTTCGATCTCATAGCCAGTCTTTACGACACCATGACCAATGATGGCCATGTCGTAAGCTACCTTTTCAATCTCCTCTGTAACGGCATGCTCTCGCCACTCATAGTTCAACAAATTGCCTTGAGCCTTGGCTGAATCAACAGCCTGGGCTCGCTTCGGCTTCACTATGAAGTACGGCTCACCAGCTACAAGAAATGCTACGAAGTCTCGAACTAGAGCGTTGACTCGGTTGACGGTGATCTGGTCGCGTGGATTCGAGCTGGACACTGCTTGGAACATCCAAGCGAAGTCAGCCATGTCGTAGTCCCACCCGGAGTTCCAATGGTCACCTTTGTACAGGCGAAAACCACGACGCCAAGTCTCGTCACCGTTCCAATAGCCACGGCGCCACTCAAGTGCAGCTCTGACTTTTTGGCCCCATAGCCTATACGTCGGCTCGCCAGACCTCTTTTCTCGCTCAAAGGTTTCTTTCGCCATCTAATCCTCAGTGACCAAAGTTCCTACGTGGCCTGTTTGACTTGTACTTTCCAGTGCCTTGCGCCTTGTCCATCTGATCCTTGAAGTATGCAAAGGTTCCGTACTGAGGCTCCATACCATTGCCGCCTTCTTGGTAGGCATCATATGTGTGATGCAAGTTAGCCTGCATCATCATCTGTACTGCCAACCCAAGAGCCATCACACGGTCATCATGTTTGCCCTGTGCTGCGGCAAACTCCCCTTCGTCTTCAATGAAGTACATCATTTCCAACAGCGTAGGCGGATCTTGTAAGATGAACTCATCATCATGAACCAAATCTCTCAAGTCATGCACAAGCACAGGCTTGTTGCCACGACTAGTGGCAAAGCCTACTTTCTGAACATACTTGCGAGTCCTACTATCGAAGATCTCTCGCCTATAGAGTAGAGGATAGTGCATCTCATTTGCCAACTTGTAGCTAACAACAGCACCAGATTCCTCTTTTACCTCTACAGCCATCCACGCTGTATTGTACCAACGACCAATCCAGTTTGCCATTTCAGCCAACTCAGATGGAGCCAAGCGGCCAGACAGCACAGCGACTTGTTTTAGCTCCCGAGCTGACAGCACCTGAATTGCGCCAGGGTCAGAATCTGCAAGGCCCTGCGACGTGTCAACTCCAATCGTGTAGCGCTGATTTGCTTTGGGATAGTCATAGACAATCAGTTGTCCGGTTCCATCAGTTGGAATGAACTCCTTCAAGTCCCTATCCCACCGGAAACGCTGCCCCGGATTTTTCAGCCCACGCGATCGACCAGTATCATCATGTTCGTCTAGTGCGTACCGGATATTCGACAAGCGGTCGTTATCAAAGACTGAGTTTCCAGTAGTCAGAAATGCTTCCTCGGGGTAAGAAGGAAACTCTTGTCTGAAGAGTCTCAACTTCTCAGCTCGTGCGCCTTCCATGTCGACATCGATCTTCCATCGACGCCAAGCTAGCCGGCGCAGGATCTCAGCTCTTACTTGTTCTTTCGACAGCTCGGGATACCAGTAGCGCAGCTCTTTCGCGATCTTAGGGAGGTAGAATAACTCATCCCCGTAGTCTCCGTCAGGATTGTCACTCAAGTCATGAACGGAGGTAATTCTATGATCCTCTGGATTCGGGTCAATTCGTCGTATGTATTCGCTGTAAGTGTACCTCTCATCAGCAATCCATGAGACGAAGACTTTGACGTACCCTGACTTCGGGTCATCCCAAAGCTCTTTTGCGTACCCGAATCCTTCTGCGGTAGTTTCGATGAAGACAAATGTCATCGGCCGAGCTGGAATCGCCTGCTTCAGCTTTGACATCATCGCCGTCAAGTTCGAGTTGACTTTGTCGTACTTAGCCAACTCAGACAGATGAACGTAGTTGAGGGTATCAGAAACACCGACGTTCGGGTTATCAGCGGAGGCTACTCGAATCAGACTCTCATTTCCAACTGGCCCATCCTCATTCGGGTTAGCGAAGTAGAGAGAATAGCGTGAGTTGTACTTTGTCTTCGGCCTGTATGTCGCAGCCTTGTACATGATCGACATCTTCATGAAAAGCTTAGCAGCGGCTGACTTGTCGTGTGCCACTACCAGACCATTCTTATAGCGGTACAGTGTCGCCAACCAGTAGCCAATACCTTCAATCAGCGTCGAGAACCCGATCTGTCGAGCCTTCAGTACATAGATCCGCACCGGCTCGTTTGCATCGACTTTCTTCTTCACCTCAGTCCACAAGCGCCATTGAGCCCTCTTGAGTTCAAATGGGATAAGGTCGCCGTTGATATCGATGATTCTGAGTTGCTCGCGCGCATATGCAGGAAAGGACTCACGCCATCTTGCGATGTCTGCGAGTAGCTGCTGCACAGTCTGCTTAGTCTTCTGAATCTTCGCCATCGTATGCGGCCTCCAGTAGTGGTAGTTCCTCACGCTCTGGCACTTCCGTGAACTCGGCGTCTACGATTTCACCCCTTCCGTCCAGCGCCTCGACCGCCATATCGAAGATCATCGCCAAATTGACGGTACCGCCGGACTTGGAATTCTTCACCCCGACGATGTCACGCCATAGCTTCATGGCACTAATGGCATCTGCCGGAGCGGCAGTGTTCGTGAACGTAGCTAGAGTATCCGGCACAGTAGACCAGAACTCCAGCAGTGACAGCCCCTTCTTGGCCTCAACGATCCGCTCGACAAGCTCAGGGTTACGGGCGATCTCTACGAATCGCTCCGCGCCTATGTTGAACTTCTCTAGCAGAGTATCAAGTGAAGCTCCTGAAGCGAACGCCTCGATCAAGGCTTCAGTTTGAGGGTCCAACTCTTCGGCGGCTGTCTCAGTCTTTTTCGCGATTTTTTTAGCATCACTCAGTCGGCTAGCAAGGACTTCTGAGAACTTGGAGTGTACGCTTTTGCGGACTCCTGAACTCTTACGAGCCTTTTGTGCCTCTCCTGAGTCAAGGTACTTCTTGAAACTCGCGAATGGGCCGAGCTTGATGGTCGTCTTCTTAGGCATGTCGAGTAGCTCCTGGAGCGTCGGTTGCCGAGGCGACCCGTCCGGTCGGCCCCTCTTCACAAGCTAAGACCGATACTTACGCCAAATATTCCTCTGATGGTTAAGATTCATTTAGGTATACTTACGGTACTATCGTACCTTGTCGGGGAAGAAGAAGA
>Ga0055451_10000147_pt1 | contig 25448 bp, 36 predicted proteins | sample China_Galinas_PW_3_FD_57745 | JGI IMG/M metagenome (GOLD analysis project Ga0055451, IMG submission 57745) | Wetland microbial communities from San Francisco Bay, California, USA, that impact long-term carbon sequestration - China_Galinas_PWB_D2 | ecosystem: Environmental > Aquatic > Marine >... | reverse complement strand
GAACTGACCGAGCGAGTCATCGACATCGACGCCGGCGTCGCGCTTGATGCCGGTGGCCAGGGCCAGGAATCCATTCAGGGCGCCGCAGGCGACAGCGGTTCCCCATTCGGTTGCTTTCTTGATGGCGAACTTCAGTTCGCTTCCGGCGACAGAGCCCATGCTTTACTCTCCTTTCTTGGCCGCCTGGGCTGCTTTACGCTCCCAGGGGGCTTTCCAGTTTTTATCGGGTCGCTCGAACAGCTGCTCTCCGAAATCATTTTCGTCGATGGTGTAGGGTTTCCCCTTCTTGATCTCGCCATATTTTGGATGGTGACCGGCGTTGATCTTGGCTTTGACGGTGATAGTGGCCATACTCACTCTCCTATTGCTTGGTCTCTTTCCAGGTTTTGATCCCCTTCTCCGCAGAGCGTCCGATGATATATCCACCGATCCCCAACTTCAGAAGGCTCCACATATCGGGAGGGATTTCCAGCTTGACCGCCGGTCCACCAAACAACTGCACATAGGGGAAAAGGATGTAATTGTTGGCGATGATGACGACGAACACCAGCATGGTGACCGGCCTCCAATTTCGCTGCAGCCAGCTGTCCCCTTGCGCCTCAGCAATGATGATATTGCTGCGCACCGTGTCGACCTGCGCCGCAGCTTCATTGGCCTTGGCTTCGAGCTGGAGCAGCTGCTGGTTATACTGGGCCTTCTGCTCGGCGGTGAGCGGATCGTCGCCGGTGAAGGCAGTCCGCAAACTTTTTGCCAGACTGCCGATCCCCTCCATGGTGTCCTTAATGCCGAGTCCGGCAATGCTGTCCAATAAACTCATCACTTCACCTCCTGATAGTGGCGGCAGCGCTGCTCGATGCGGGTCACGTAGTCCTGCATCTGGCGGTAGTCTGGTTTACTGCCATTGACGATGCAGCGGCTGTCGGACAGGAAGTCCCGGGTGTAGACCCAGAATTGAAAAGACCCGGGCGGGCGACCATCATCGCGCCATCCTTTATGCGACCCGGTCAGCCCTTCGGCTTCGCGCCCCAGAACGAACGCCTGGTTGATATAGCCCCTGCCGCCGTTGTAGGACGCGAATGAGAAGAACAGCCGATCAAGGGAGGTAGCCGCTTCATCAAGATGCTGCCACTGATCGGCCAGGTAGCGGACCCCGCCAGAAAGGTTCTGCCGCACATCGAACGGTTCGGTGACGCCAAGCTCGCGGGCGGTGGCCGGCATCAGCTGCAGTAGCCCGCAGGCCCCGACCTTCGACCTGACCAAGGGCTTCATCCCCGACTCGGTCCAGACCTGGGCCTTGATCCAGAGGTGTGCGTCATCCCCCAACTCATTGAACAACTCAGGGAAATGCTTTTCGGTCATCTCGCGGATAACCAGGTCAAAGCGATCTTCGGGTTTGATGTCAGTCATGAGGTCGGTCCTCCGGGTCATAATCGCGCCGGCCTCCCGGTGCTTTGCCGTGCATGGCATCGCACCGCCCTTCGAGATGGGAGAGCCGGTGTTCATGATCGTCGCCACGATCAAACAACTTGCGTAGAGTTTCCTTGAGCTCCTTCACCTGGTCCTTGAAATCGCGCAGGATCTTCTGCACCGACCAGAGGAAATATCCGGCCAGGGCGGTGGCCAGGATCTGCACAAACCAAGGGTCGACTTTATCGAGCATCAGGACTCTCCCAGCAGAGTGACGTAGGTCAGGGTGAATTCGACATTGACGAAACTGAGGAATCCGCCCTCGCCGGCTTCCTCCACCGTGGATGAAGATGTCAGGCTTGGATCGACCATCTCCACTAGGCCCCCAAGACTGCGATCGGCGTTGAAGGCCTGCAGGATGTCCTGGCGCAGCGCCTGCCCTTGAGAACCGGTTTCGCTGTCATCGATAAAGCCTTCGATTTTCACCGCCAGGCTGTGGTTCTCTTCGCCGAGCGCCGGCTCCGGATCGCCGCCGAGGCTGTCGGTCACGTCGCCCGGGTAAAGAATGGTGCAGGGTTTGGCCGGCGGCTCGGTCTGATACTCGAGGTTCAACCAAAAATTAAGGCCTGCGTCAGTCCTGTATCCGTTGACCACCAGGATCTGCGCCTGTAAAACCTGCAGAGCGATAATGATGTCGTCGTAGCGGCTCATGCCTTCACCAACCCAACAATAGAAAATCCGGAATCGCTCAGGACCGGAGCGCGCCAGAATTTGAACTTGATCCCGTCGACCACAACCCGATGGTTCATGTCGAAGGCGGACAGATCTGCGGTCTTGCATTCCAGCGAGGGGTGAACAACCAGCTGCTCCGCATCCCCCGGAGAAACAAACTCGGTAGCACGACGATAGATCCCGCGCAACGTGCCGACTGCCACGTCATTCAAAGTGACCTGGTAGTCCTGGGCCTCGAAGGCGTCGAGGAAAATATCGAGATCGGTATCGTCAAACATGGTGGCTCCCTTCAGCCGTCCGTCGAAACGCTTCGACAGATCGCGGAAGGGGGCGGGGCACAGGCCCCGCCCGGGTTGTCGGTTATTTGCCCTGGGCGCCCTGCTTGGCCCGCTCTGCCTTGAGTTTCGGATCGCAGGGCTTGGCCTTTTTCATGGCGCACAGATAACGGGCGTCATCTCCCCCGATCTCGTTCGGGACCAGCAGCACCGTTCCTGCCGCCACATCCATTGACCCGCCGGTCTGCAAGCCGACAGTGGTGTTCCGCGTGATATCGATCGCGGCGAGTTTTTGCTCCTTAGCCATATCGTTGTTCTCCCTTGAAATTGAGGTTAGGTCCGCCAAGGGTTTCCTTGGCGGACGAAATTAACCTGCCGATCAGGTGGTGAGCGCATCCTTCATGGCGGCGAAGGATTCGGCCCGACGCACGGCGATGTCGGCCATCATGAAGCTGGTCAACTCGATCAGCCCCTGTTTCTTCAGGCTGTAAGGATCGGCGATGATCTCGATCACGCCCCACTCGCCGATCATCAGATCGTTCCAGTTGCCGAAGAGGATGGCCGAACAGACACCGGTGCTGGTCCCTTTGTCGAGGTCGCTCGGGACCTGGTTGGACGCCGCTGCGCGATAGCCGTTCATTTCGCCGAAACCGCCGGCGCCTTTTTCCCAGACGAACTGAGCAGTGTTGGCAGCCTTGACGGTCTGCTTGAGCATGCCGCGCGCCTTGGCGTTGGTAAGGTAGGCCAGGGAGCCGAGATCGGCATTGTCAACCGCCACTTCCGTTTCGAGATTGACGATATCGGCCCAGTCGGGAGCGGCTCCGTCGGTGCCACCGATAACCGAGCCGATCCCCGAGGTGTTGAGAATGCCGCGCGGCTGGTTGCTCGCACCGCTGCCATTGATGGCGGCCAGGTCGAGACCCAGGGCGTTGATGGCGGCCAGGTCGTCGCGGATCAGCATCTCGACATCCTCTGAGGCCTGGGCCAGCAGCTGACGGGAAACCTGAGTGGTTGCCTGGGCGCTTTTGGGCCCCATTGCGATGGTCCCCAGGAAGGCGCTCAGATCCGACTCGGAGACATCGGTCCCGCTGTTTTCAGCGACCCAGGAAAGAACGGCCGAGGCGATCTGCTTCGGGAAACTGAGGCTTCCGACCAGACTGGAGAGGACCCGGGCGCCCAGGGCGCGGGTCATCATCTTGTTGCGCAGGATCTGGATCAGCGGCATCAGGGTGGTATCGACCACGGCCCCACCGGCAGCGGAAGACAAGGAGTCCATGGCGGTGGCGGCCCGGTTGCCGCGACTGCGCAGAGACAGGGGGATGAAGACGCCATCGGAACTGCGGGCGAGTTTCTTTTCGATATCGCGGTGGATATCGAGCTCGATCCCTTCGGAGCGCTCGCCAAGGGCTAGCAGGATGGCGTTGCGGACAGAATATTCCTGGTCCTCACGCTCGTTAAGCTGGACATTCGGCGGTTCCGGGAGTTCGGCCGGCTTGGCGCGCATCTTGTCGAGAACTGCCGCCTGGAAGGCCTCGACTGAACCGCCGTTATCGACGAACTGACGGGCCAGCTCGTCGACCCCGGGAACGGTCTGGAATGCCCGGCCGACAGCCTGGATCTCGTTGATCCGCTTGCGTTCGTTGGCTCGTTCCTGCTCGGCATTGACAACCGGAGCCGCAGGCACAGCAGGAGGGGTGGGGGTTAGTCCGCGACCCTGACAGCGGGGACAGGTTTCCTGATCGTGTTCATGGCCGCAGGCGGCGCATCGCTTCATGGTGTTGCTCCTTTCCTTTGTGGGTTCGATTGCGTAAATTTCGATTTCTCGCGGTTCGCCAGTCCCCAGGGAGCGGCCGACCCCGACCGAAATATCGGCCGGTACCGAGACGATGGAGATCTCCAGCGGCTCCCAATCGACCGCCCGCAGCACGTCGGGCTGTCCGTTCTTCCCTTCTTCCTCGAGGATGTAGCGGTAAACGTCATAGGTGAACGAAACATTGACCCTGATCCCGTCCAGTACGTCCTGCCAGATCTCCTGAGCTCGGGCGCTTTTCCCAAAGCGAACCAAGGCGCGCCCCTTGCGCGTCTTCTCATCGATCCAGGCTTTTTCGACAACGCCGACCTGATCGCGGGTGTTATGATCCATCAGCAGCGGACCGGCCGAGTTGATCCGCTTCATACGGATCTCGCCGTTATCGTGTCCGAGGATCTCGATACCGAACCAGCGGACAACGTCTCTCGTTTCCGACGAGTAGCTGAGCTCGATGGTTCGGTTCTCTTCGTTGATGCTCTCCCGGTCAAAACTGAAGATTCGGACCTGCGGCCCCTGCATCTTGATCGTCCGGGCGAGTTTGCGCAGATTTCTCTGTGGCATGCTTTCCTCCTGTCAACTGGCCGGTAAAGCCGGTTTCTTGCCCGGCTGGTCGACCTGGTATTTTTCCTCGAGGCGCTGCTCTTCCTGACGCGCCTTGAGATATTCCTCGTAATCCATGCCGGTGGTTTCCATGACGATCCGGCCGCGCAGATCGAAGTTGTTGTTGACCTGTTTTTCCTTGGCTGTGACATCCTGCAGCGGGTTGACATAGCCCCAGCGACGCGGGCCCCAGGAAAACGCCAGAAACTTTTCGAGCTTGGCAAAGGGAAGATTCACTTTCCCCGAGAGCATGGCCGGCGGCAGCCAGCTGGTTGCTACGTCATCGCATAACCACTCGACCAGCCAGGTTTGCAGCGATTGGTAAAAATCTCGGTCTTCCTCGGTTCCAAACCGAACCGACGAGAAATTGACTTCGGAGAGATCATTGCCAAGGCTGACGTAATTCAACCCGACCCCGGACGAGAAGGTCCGGGTATTGCGCTTCATGAACGGGTCGTAGTTTCCGACTGGGTGCTGCGGATCGAACTCTTTGATTCGATAGCCATAAGGCACGATCCCGAAGGTTCCGGCCTCAACCTCTTCGATAAATTCGTCTTCAGTGTCCTCGTCGTCATCACCTTCGAACGCGGAGGGATCGGCATCCGGATCAGGCTCATAAAAGCCCATCTTGCTGGAACCGACCAGAGATGCGACCAGCTCGGATTCGTCATAAGTGCCCATCTTTTTCAGGCGGCTCATGCCGGCATGCAGCCAGGGAAGAGCACGGGTCTGACGGATGAATTCTGGCAGGTAAAGGTGGATGAATTCTTCAGCCGGAATGCGTTCGTGGCTGCTGCCGCGAGCCTGCATGAAGAGGAAATCGCCGGGATGACGGCGCAGCAAATGATAGGCGACCGGGCGGTCCCATTTATCCACCTCGACACCCATGCGGATGATGTTTCCGTTCGGCAGCATGGCGTTCAGGGTTTCATCGAGATGGTCCGCTTCGATCATCTGCAGGGCAAAACCATAGGCGTTCGGAAAGCCCAGTACCTTGCGAACCAGGACTTCACCATCGCGGGCGCAGGTTTCGAGCGCAAGTTTCTGGATATCAATCCAGCTAAGCTTTCCAGTGACATCGCAGGTCCCGCGTTTGCCCCATTTTTTGAAACCGGACATGATCTTGTTGTTGGCCGTGCTATCAAGCGTTCCGTCCGGATCTTTTGCTTTGGCCTTGAAGCGAATCCCGTTTGAACCGACAACATTGTTTTTGAGCAGTCGGCAAAAATGCTTGGCCAGCTCGTTGTTGTAGTAGAGCTCGCGCGAACGGTTGCGGGCCTTGCGTAACCCCATCCGGGTGATACTGTCGGAGTTCTGCCCGGTTGGATTCCAGGAGGCCTGCAGGCGATCGGACGCTGCGGCCTTGAGGGTGCGAAGAGAGGTTTGCCGATAGCGACGCGCCACCCTTCGCCCTTCGATGCGGGTGATTTGTTCCATCTGGGTTTCGACCGCTTCGCGGCCGGTCAGTTTGTCCCAAAGCCTTGCCATGAGATCCCTTTACAGCCTGAATTTGACGGTGCGACCAACGCCGCGCCCCTGCTTGCGCTTTTCCTTGTTGGTAATCGTTGCCAGCTCGAGACGGTATTGCTGACGAATACGGATCAGCTCTTCAAAAGGAGTCTTGGAAATCCTGCGCCCATCGATCTGCATCTCCAGCTGATCCTTGGCGGCCCGCCCCTCGATAACCGCCTCGATGGCGTCGATCACCCGCTGAGCATGGCAGCGGCCGTCGTAAGTTGCCTCGGTTTCCCCAGCCAGATTAGGGTTGACTTTGATCCGGCCGGTATAGACGGTGTGGCGTTCGCTGTCCTTGGTAACGTAGCCCTGGACGTAATAGGTGCCGGCGACAGTTATGGCGATCGATGTGATGGTGGTTTTATGAGAGCTGCCATCTGCCTCGGAGGTCAGATCGACCTTGGCAGGTCCGCGCAGCGCATAATTGAGGGTCCAGCCGTCATCGGCCGGATAATCTGACAAGGTGCGTGTCCACTCGACGGTATCGCCGGCGGTAATTTCGAGGGGCTCCCGTTCGTCCATGCCCGGGAGTATGGGGAGAATTTGATTTTCAAACCAGACGCCATTCCGACACATAACCACAGATAGCCACAAAATATTGTGTGCCAAGCAGCTGGTCGGATACTAAATCTGGTGTTTATTCGGTCCAGGACTCCGGGGCGATCTCACCTTGGGACAGGTAGTCATCAACCGAGGTGGCCAGGATTTTTGTTCCTCGGGTTCCGGGCCGACCGTTCGGGTTATGGGCACGGATTTTCCCGGCAGCCAGCAGATCATAGATATGATCCCGCGAACAGCCAAGGATCTCCCTCACTTCATCGAATCGCAGCAGTTTTCTCCTGGCAGTCATTGCATCACCTCTCAAACGGTTTCCGGATGGTTTTTCTTCCTCGACAGACATGGCAGGCCTGCTGCGGATCGCGTGGATCTCTTCCGGTCCCCTGGCAGTAGGGACAGGGCTTTTCTTGAGTTTTCATCACCACTCCTTATTGACGCGCCCGAGCAGCCCGCCACCTTTGCGGACCCGGCGCTTGCGACGGGTTTTTGATTTGGGTTTTTCCCCTTCAGGATGGTCTGGCCTGGTCGTTTCCTGCTTCTCCTGGGCCTGTGCTCGCAGTGACGCCGCCAGCTTGGTGTAGTTCGGGTTCAGGATCTGCCGCACGGCCATGTTGCCGACCCGAATATCGAGAGCCTCGTTACGCTGGAAACCTTCGCGCAGGGCCCAGACGATTTCGATCTTTCCGGTGCGCTTGTTTTTTTCGCGTTTCGGGTGCTCTGCGCAGAGCATGCGGAAATACTCGAAGTCGTAACCCTTATGCCAATGGCAGCAGCGGGGCCCGGGCTGGGTGGTCGCCAGCCAGCTGAACAGCAGATCCTTGCCGGTGTCGACGCCGAGCTCGTAAAACTGAATCCGGTATTTGCGGCTTTTGCTCGGTTTGCGCGGGACCAGTGGCAGCCCCCGGGTGCTGCTCCCCTTGTGGATGATGTATTTGCGGGAGCGGCGCTTGAATTTGCTGACCATATCGGGCCGATAGCCCATATCAATGCCACAGCGGGCGATCGGCAACTCGGCTCCAGTTTCGTGCCGGTAGGTGGATTCTTGCACCCAGTCGTGCAGCTGGTCCCAAACTTCCTCTTTGCTGGTATCGCCGAAGAACACGCGATACTCGACACCCCAACTCTGCTCACCGGGCCCCCAGGCGACCGCCTCGGCTTCGAGGCGGTTTTTCTGCACATCGACATCAGCGGTGATGACGCAGGCCTCCATGGGGACCTGCCAATCGGCACCCTCCGGACCATAATCGAGTCGGCGCTCGTAGAGCTCTTTTTCACTGGTGAGTTCACCTTCCGGATCTTCTGGAACCGGCAGACCTAAACAGTCATTGTAAAAATACTGCAGGTTGGCCAGGGTCGGCTCGATCAGCGTCATCAAATAGGCCTGAGCGATCTGCGAAAAAGGCACGAACCGCGAAAGCATCGGCGGGATGTGTGCCCAGACGCGCGACGGACGCAGATGCGCGACTTTGCCCGGGCGAGGCCTCCAGCCGTGCCAGACGTTCGGCGGAGCATGAACCTCGGCCCCGAGGCGGACGGCTTCGTTGCGGTCTTCTTCGTCCCATGGCTTGGTGCAGTGGGGGCAGATATACCAGGCGGACCCTTTATCGGCCAGGTCGGCGGGGTCGACAATTTCCGGGCCCCACTGGATGTTGGCGAAATCCATGACATGCGACTCGCCGCAATGCGGGCAGACAGGCCAGAAGTCGATCAGGACCTGAGCGAGCTTTTGCGCCGCCCAGATCCGGCCCTTTTCGACAGAGGCAGTGCAGGCCTCGATCAGCTTGTAACTATCCTGGAAGGCACGCAGCCTGGCGCGGGCTTTACGGATGGCACTCTCCGGCCAGAGGTCGACCTCGTCGAACTTTCCATAACGGATCGGCTTGGACGCGAGACGCCCCTCGGAGTTGGCCCAGGCCAGATAAGTGCGCATGCCATTGCGCAGCCGGATACGCTTCATCCCGATATCGTCGGGATTTTTGGTCTTGAGCTTACGCAAGCTCGGGGTGCCGTGGATCATCGGGATCAGACGGTCGGAGATCGTCTCGGTGCCGGTGTCGCGGTCCTGCATGGCGATCAGCGCCGGGCCCGGGGCATGGGTGGCGTCATAACCCCAGGTGGTGTGCATAAAATCGGTTTTTGCCGACTGGGAACCGCCGGCGAGGAACATTTCGCGCAGCCATTCCTGGCTATACAGCCAGAACAGCCCGACCAGGTGCGGGGTGATCTCATTATCCCAGGGGCCGGGGAAGGGCGAGATCTCGACATGCCTCTCCCCCTGGGCCCATTGATCGGCCGTCTCTTCGACCTGGGCGCGCATAACCAGGACCTCGCCGGCAAGCAATTTGAACGCACGCGGCGGGACAGGTGGGAGCCAGGAGTAGTCTAGGGCGGGCGAGGTCATGAGGCGATATCACCCTTTCTGCGTCCACGCGCCGGCCGAAGTCGAATACCGGCTTTCGTTTCCATTTTTGCCAAGGCAAATATCGATGGCTTGAGTTCGTCGGGAGCCTCTTTATAACCGTGAAGATTCAATGACAATAGCTCAGCCCGGGTGACCAATGCTAAATTTTCAATTGAGCAGTTGAGCTTATTTCCATCGATAAATATGACAGCATGTCCTTTCGGGACTGTCCCATTTTCGCTCTCCCAAAGCCAGACATGCTTGTTCTTAAATCTGGTCGGGGCCCCGGTATAGGGGTTGCGTTCGGGAATGCTGATTTCGATAAAACCATCTCTATTAATCCGTTCGGACCAGAGCCGAAGTTTTGTATGTGGGATATTCCCTTTTTTAAAACTGGTGGCGTTCGGGCCCATATATCCCTTCTTCCCATCATTCCATGGCTTGTGCCCTTTTTCGAAATATCCGGTTCTTCCGGAGGTGATCCCGCGATTATGGACAAATGTTTTGATCTGCTGCTGGGTCTTCTGGTCATTGAATCGATCGTTAAACAGTTCGGTCAGCTCGGCAACGCTACGGCCGGCGTAGTTGTCTTTTATAAATTCAACCTGTTCAGACGTGTAAAGCCGGCAAGGCATCAACCTTTCTCTTGGCCCACGACCGCAGACAATATTGTGGTTTTTAAGAACCGCACGTATCTGCCCGGCGGTTTTATTGAGCCCGAAAGCCGCGTTGAAAACCGGGACAATACTAGTGACCGTCATTTTTTGATAACTGTCCCGGATAAATTCAATTTGCTCGTCAGAGTAACGGAACTTAGGCATCTTCTTTGTGCTCGATTCCCAGCATCGGCGGCAGGTTGCGGACGGTTTCGCCGAGGGCTTTTTGAGCGTCCAATGCCAGTTTACCGTTGTCGATTATATGCCGGGCAACATTCCCGATCGCCCTGGATCTCTCTATTTCCTCTGCCAATTTATCCCCGACCGTATCTTCATCGGACAGCCGTTCGAGCTGTGCAAACAGATGGTTGTTTAGGTCGACCAGTTTGTTTTTTGTACCGTTTTTCATCGGTTTAATCCTCCTCATCACCGAGATCAAGATCCCGGCTATAGTTATCAAACGCTTTGCGATTAAGACCGAGTAAAAATGAAATCAACTCCGGAGCCAGCTGTGGATCTCCTTTGACTATTTTGATAATGCGGCCGGCCGACGATCTGGCAATGGCGTCGAAATAGTTCTTAAGATTCGTGGCCCGTTCGGAGAGTTCGGTCTCTACCCGACTACGGGGGATCAGCTCCCCCATTGCAGCGCGCAGCTTGAGCTCGCGCAGCTGAGCGTCGGCGTTTTTCTGGCGGATCTCGGCAGCCTGTTTCTCTTGAGCCAGGTTGCGGGTTAGCTTGGACCCGTCTTTCTTTTCCAGATACTCCCGGGCATAACGCTCGACCTCGGCCAGAGCGAAAGTGCCGTCCGGGTTGGCGTTGAGCTTGCTTTCCTTTTTCCAGTGATCGTAGGCGGCACTCTTGCCGATCTTCCAGTTCTCCTCGATCAGATAATCGACCACCTCGAGGATGCTTTTGAATTCCCGGCCACCGACCTGGTCGACAGAGTTCTCCTGCAGGTATTGCTCGAGCTCTTCCTGGGCCTGCTTTAAGGCCTTGCGGTTTTTCGCCGTCGGTTTGACCGTGGCCTGTTCAAGGGCCTGGTCGACCTGGTCACGGAGATCCTGTTCTCTGTCGATGGCGGCGGTGTCGGTCATCAGAACAGCTCGTCCTGCTCCGGGGCCGGCATGATCCGGCGGATTCCTTTTTTGGTTTCTTCCCAGAAGGTCAGATACCCGTTCCAGATGCAGTGTTCATATCGTTCGGGGAAGTTGTGGCGAGATCTCCAAAATTCGAGGCAGGCCTGCAGACTCTCGAACCGAAAAGCCTTTTCAATATTTTCATCCATCCCCCAGGCAGGGAGATCCGGGTTGACGTTATAGTGCCCCCGCCAAATGAAGAACTCGGCACGACCGATCAGGTATGCCTTTTTCAGCCGACGGTGATGGACGGTAACCCCGGTTTCCTTTTCCCCTTTACCATAATCGGACATAGCGAGATCTATTGCTTCGATGATTTTGTCCAGCTTTTTCGAGTCTGACGGCTTCCCTGATTTTACATACTCGATGCGCTCTTTGATGAAGCTTGCGGCTGCCAGAACCGCCTCGTCGAATGTTCCAAATTTTTCTGCCCTGATCGAGCAAGGGCTGCAGTTCCCGCTTGGAGCTCCATATCCAAATCCGAGTTTGCAATCATGCCCCCAGTAAAAATGATCATCCTCCCCTTTTGCGACTTCGATCGCGACACTGCTTTTTAAATTCTTCTGCAGGGGGATTTCTATCCACTCGGGGTTGACGAACACTCCGTGTTTATTCGTTCGTCCTGGTTTCATAATCACACCCTCAGAGCACAAATCATTTCGAAGCGTTCATCCCAACTACCGTGATCAGCCGGGAAAATCAGCAGTGGGTCACGATCTCCGTTGTATTTCAGAAATACCTCATCACCATCTAGAGCCTTGAGAGCCTGCAATAATTGCCTGGACGGCAAACCGATCTTGAGCTTGTAATCACCCGTACAAGGGATTTCTGCAGAGGCGGTCCCCAGGGACCCGAGAGCAGAGACGGTCAATTGATCTTTCGCTGCGATCTCAAGTCTTATGGTGCGCCCCTTGTCATCGCTGACCACTCCACAAGCTTCGAGGGCCTCGATAAAGCGCTTGCGATCGATAGTCGTCAGATAGGGGTGGTCCTTTGGAATCACTGCGCGGAAATTTAGATACTCGGCATCGATCAATGCGGAAGTGATATTCCCCTGGGCGCTGAGGAAATAGGCCTTACGATCATCGGTAAAAAATTCAATCGTGCTGACGTTCCCGGAAATCAGCTTGCAGGCCTTCAGCGGGAGAATCAGAGATTTGTTGAGATTCTCGACTTGCTGCAGTGCGAGACCTACCAGAGAAATTCGGTACTTGTCCGTGGCCACGGCGATCAGGCGGTCATCCTCGCGACGCAGGTTCACCCCCATAAGGTGAAAACTCGCAGAAGCCGGATCGGCTGCAGCATGCACACAGGCGTTGATCATTTTCGGGAGAACGCCTGGCACAAATTCGACTGAATCTTCCACCGGGTATTCCGGGACGGTCGGGAACTCTTTTGCGGAGAGGCATGCGAAGGTGTAGCGGATACCATCGCCCTCGAGGACCATTGTTAGATCCTCGAGGGAAAACTCAACCGTATCGACCGGGATAGCGTCCAACGCTTCCTTTATTTTTTTAGCGGGGACACAGGCCTCCCCACCTTCCTCGGGAACATCGGCTTTACATTCTGCCTCCGCGAAAATCTCGAGGTCTGTTGCCGTGATTCCAATAGCACCACGCATATAGACCGCGAACAATAGGTGTGAAAGCGCCGGAACCGTGGCTCTGTTCTCCACCGCCCCGATGACCTGGTTGATTGTCGATAACAACTCTTGCCGCTGAACTGAAAATTTCATCGTCATCTCCACTCTCGTTATTGAACCCTGCCCCCTTCGGCGCGCCCCTTTTTATCCTTCTCTCTCGGGAAGGCTTTCCAAAACGGAATCGCAAGACGGATGCCGAAGGCGGATGCGCTCGAGCATGTCGCGAACGCAGGCCGAGCTCTTGCCGATCGCCTTGGCAATCTGCCCCGGGGTACGTTTGGCGCCGGCCAGGCAAAGACACTGGACGTATTCTTCCGGCTGCCAGCTGGTCTCGTGGATCGGCGTGCCGGCCTTCGCGCTGAAGGTATGCCCGCAGCCGGCGCAGTAAACTTTCCGTAGATTGTTCCAGGCATCCAGGGCCCGGGCTCCAGTGATCGTCCTCGAGCAGCTCGGACAGACAGGGCCGGCTGGCAGATAACGCCGCTGCATCCAGGACCAGGCTGCCGGTCTTACAACTGCGTCGAGTAACTCCTCAATTCTGATCATATACATAACTCCCTGATTTGCCGACAAATTCCATTCTTCCGGAACTCAAAAAACTTGAATCTCACACGGAAAGTGCGCGCTTGCACGCCCGCAGGCGGTACCCCCGTCGGAAGGACCCGCGATCCATCACAGGTACCCGGCCTTGGTGAAGCGGTACTCGAGTTCATGGCTGAAGATCCGCTCCAGGTCGGCCATGAGCTGATCGGTGAAGCGATCGTACAGCTGCTGATCACTAAACATAGTGGCTGCAGAAATCACAGCCTTGATCGCCACTGGGTAACGGTCCTTCCCTTTGCGCTTCATGACCATGATGTGGCCGCTGCTGGCCGCCTGGATGAATGCGCCAGACAGCTGAGTACGCCGACCTTTGATCACCTCGACCTGAACTCCCTGAAACTTTGAAGTGCGCTTATTGACCCGACCGAGGGTCCGAGTGATGACCCGGTTCCCGGCATATTGTCTGGCGCCAAAGTATGCCAACGATATCGAGACACCGCCGATCGTCAGCTCAAAGGTTTCATAACCGGTTCCGCGCTCACCCGCTTTGATCTTCAGCCGCTTGTCCAGATCCTTTTTCTTGATGTTCCATTTCTTCCGGATCTCTTCACTCAGCATCGTGCGAGCTCGCTGGCGAACCTTTCCCATGGTGCTGTAGATCGCTTTCTTTACCAGGTCGACCTGGTCGTCACACACCGAATCGAGCGCTTCCCGAAAAACATCGGCATCAAAATAGATGAACTCGCTATTAGATCCCATCACGCTGCCTCCACCTGTCCGGGATGTCCGGGCAGTGTCCGGGGAAAATTTGCTTTCCAGGACAATAAAAACGAAACGATTTCAAAAGCTTTTTCTTTCTGTCCGGGATGTCCGGGATAATTTAAAGTCCCAAGTAGATTTTTACTCCCCCTTTGTTTCCGTCTCTTTACGCGCGTGCGCGTGTATATAGGGGAGTTGAACTTTCCCCGGACATCCCGGACAGATCGCCGCAAAGCCACACCAGTTCTATTTTTGTGCTGTCCGGGGTTGCCTGTTTCTGCCCGGACAAGCCCGGACAGCCCGGACACTTTCGACGGCACGGAGCTTGCGATATTCATCATGATACGGTCTCCGTCAGTGGGGAGGGCGAGGGAGGGGCGGGAGCCGGGCCGTCCGCCTCGAGCTTCTCGTCGACAAGCCTGAAACCCACATAGGCGTTCTTGCGCGCCCCTGGCGCGAAATCATCACAAATCTTTCCATCCCGAACGGGGATGGAAAGATCGCTCAGCAAACGGGAAAACTCCTTCCGAAAATAGGGTTCCCCGTAAGCCTGCAGCCCCCAGGATCGACAACGCTTGACGTACTCTTCCCAGACCTTGTCTTTGGCCGTTTTGGCGTCTGGTTCGGCCACCAGGTGCTGTTCAATGAAATAGAGCACGTTGTTGTTGGTCCGCTTGTAGTCGTGCAAGCTGGCCTCCATTGACTGCGAAGGGTTGAACCCTTCCTCATCCAGCATCGCGAGCCCCATCAGCGACCAGGCAAAGATTCCCGACAGCTCCCCCAGCAACTTCGATTCGAGATCGAGATCCGCGATCCCCTGCTTATAGAACTGCTGAGTCATTTCCACGACCATCACTTTGCGGAACCAGCCATCCGAATTATCCGTCACCTTCGGCAGCCGGTTGGTCGAATAGACCAGTTTACAGACCGGGACAAAATCGAACGGAGTCTGGTTTTTGAACGATGCCGCGACCGGATCGCCAGAGACGATCGCCTTGATCTCCATCGACTGCATCGCCTTCGATTCGACTTCGGTACTCATATTCAGCAGCTTGTCGACCAGGCGGCTTAGATAGAACTGATCCTCGAGCTTGCCCATCGGGATATGGCTGCAGTTCTCTTCTCCAACCAGGTGGCGAAGGACTGACATCAGCTTCGACTTGCCATCGCCACCAGGGCCATAAAGCAATAGCCACTTTTCATGCCGTGTATCCCGGATCATGCAGTAGCCGAAAAACTTCTGGATTTCGCGAATCGTCGCCGGATCTTTAACAGCTTCCTCGAGGAAACGTTTCCATCTGGTGCAGTCCTGGATATTGTGCGGGTCAAAGGTGACCCCCAGGCAATGAGTCGCGAAGTATTCCTTATCGTGTGGTAGCAGCTCCCCGGTGCGCAGGTTGAACATCCCGTTCTGCAGACAGATTAGTTCCGGGCTGTCGTTCATCTTGCGCCCAACAGGTAGCACGCTCAGATCTCGCACCATGGCCGCAACGTCCGCCGCCTTTGCGCTGTTACCTTCCTCGCCAAGCATATTCAAGGCCTTCGCTCGAATATGCTGCAGGTCGTACTGCTCCCAAAATTTCCCGCTCCAGCGATAGGTCAGGCCAGTGAGCGGATCAGAGAGGATGCTGATGTCCTCCATGATCGCCCGGGCCAGCCGCGCCGGCATGAATTTTCGACCCTTAAAAAAACGATCGACACCAGGATCGCGCTCCGGCTCCTTCTCCGGTTCCACGGTGATCGCCGTGGCCAGCAGATCGTTCAGGTCGCCGACCGTCATCGCATGCCGGCAAAAAAAATCGGTCAGGTCCTGGCCGTGGTCTTTCTGATAGTGAGTAGGTATTTGTGGCACTATCTCACTCGCAACCGAGACTTCCAGATTTCAGAAAACAGGATTTACAAACAAAAGACTGGAACAGTGGCAACTCTGAAAGCTTCTGAAGCTGTTCATAATTCGAAGGTGTTATTTTGATGCAGCTATCACTTTGACCCTCAGTTGCCAAAAAAGGTTCTGAACAAATCGCACAATGATCCATAACGAAGTGAGTTTGATCATCTGGAGCATATTTCTTACGAACAGACCCAACCTCTCCAAGAGGCCTCACAAGATGATATGCAGAGCGAAAATCATCCGCCTCAACCTCTTTGATTTCCATTTTTTGATAGGTGACAATAAACTTAGCCATTATTCATCCCTCCCATTCAGTCGCGTCTGCCATGGCCTTGATCAAGCCCAGCGTCATCTGCACATCACCCAGTGCCCGGTGAGCGACCATCCCCGAGGTGTCGACCTTCATCTGCTGGACGGCATCGGTCAGTTTATGCCACTTAAAACCGTTCTTGCGCGGGTTCCAAATCCCCCGGAATTCTGCATAAGCCAGCATGGCGCAGCCTATTCCAGCCGAAGTCATCAGAGGGAAAGGTCTGCGGACAGCTGTTGCTGATTGCATCAGGAGCCTGGTGTCGTAATTTGAGTTATAGATCACTACCCGACGTCCGCAGACAATCTCATGAAACTGTCGATCGATCTTGTCCCAGGTTGGCGCATCGGCGAGCATTTCATCAGTAATCCCATGAACCGCAGCAGCCTCCGGAGGGACTAGTGGATAAAATTTTCCGGAACCATCCTGGAGCGGTGATCCGAAGGGGCGAACCAACGTGTCAATCAATACCTGGCCACAACAATCGATCGCAGAAACCTCAACGATCTGCGCCAGGTCATCAAGGCCGGTCGTTTCGGTATCGAGAATTACAACATTTTGCTCTAGCCATTCCTGAGCTAATTGCGAAATCCTTTGAACTCTATCCATCATTTCCTCCCATCCATTCGGGCCAGGTGATCACCCGCACACTCTTGGCGTGTTCGGCGATCGACTTGGCGGCTTTCATTGAGCCGTTGAACCCGGCTTTATCGGCATCGTAGGCAATCACCACGTCGCGGCCGGCGAACTCAGGGCTGAACTCGTCCGGCCAGGTTCCGGCGCCAGCGGTTTGCGTGGTGGCATTCAGGCCCTGGCTCAAGGCGCACATCAGATCGCTTTCCCCCTCCAACAACCAGATCAAACCCTTGGCCCACTGTGGCGGCGCAGGATAAAGTCGGGTCCGCCCATAATCGAGCGGCAATGTGTTGCAGGTTGAACAGACCTTCGCCTTATCCTTTTTCGTCCAGGTCGCCCCGCATTTATGGCAGCGCTCGTCGTACCAGCTGATCATCTTCAGTTTCGGCGCACCTGGCTGATATAGGCGGATATTGCATAGCCGCCCCTGGGCGTCGCGGATCGGGAATGCGATCTTGTGGTGCTTTCCTCCAGCGACAAACTCGCGCAGATCCATTTTCCTGACTGCGGCTTCAGTCCAGCGTCTTTTCTCGATCATTTCCTGGATGCGTTCAGGGGGGAGCGGGGGGAGCGCTTCGAGGACCGTCTCCGGGATGTAGATCTCCGGCGCCGGCTCGGATTTCGGCTTACTGGTTGGCTTTCTATCGCGCTTTTTTTGCGAAAAGGAATCAGACCCTTCGCCGAATTCGGCCTTGAAAGCCTTGATGTCCTGGTGATCGTGCCCAGTCACCTCGGCCCACAGCTTCACCAGGTCGCCACCGAATTCGCAGCTCTGGCATTTGCACCAGTCGGAGCCGTAGTGATAGACGAACGAAGCGGACGATTTGTCACCATGCACGGGACAATAGCCGTGCAGCTTCACGCCGCCATAATCGCGTTTGACCTGGAACAGCCCCTCGGCGATCTGCTTGCACTCGGACGAACCGAGATTTTCCTTTGCCCAGCCCATCAGCTCACCTCAGCAAAGAGGGACAGCTGATGCCCCCCCCCATGGCCGATTTTCGTAGATCCGTAACACAGGCCTCGACATCGGCAGCCACCTCGATGAACTCAATGCCACGCAAATGATCCAGCTCGAGGTCCTCGCGCTGATCAGCGCTGACGATGCCCAGCAGTTGCCCGTCTGCGAACAGGTAAAAACTCAAAACAATTTCTCATGCGCCTTGACAGCAACATCAGGAACCGGCGTCTGATTGTAGAGGCGCAGCCCCAGCTGCATGGCTCGCACCATGTCGGAGCAGGCTGTTTTGACCCCGGGCATGTCCTGGTTCTGCGCGCAGATGTCAATCTGCTTCGAAGCATTCATCACCCGATTAAATTGTTCGGTGTTGTTGGCCCGGAGCCAGGCTAAGAGATCTTCGGGGAGGTTGTCTTTCATCCAGAAAAACACCTGGTCGCTATGCCGCTTTGCCTCATTGGGACAAAATTGAGGGGCCCGGACTTGGGTCCGATGCTTTTGCAATCCGGGAATGGTCGCCGCGAGAGATCCCATTACGCCACCCGGCCTTTCAGCTCCATTTGCTCGGCGTAGCAGTAAAATTCCTCGATTTCGAGCTGGTCATCTTCGACCGTTTCACAGACGTATAAGGCTGGGACCGAATTTCTGATAACGCCGATAACCAAGGAAGGCGTTCCAGGAGCAATTAAGGCTTTGGAAACGTTTTGGATCGGAACTGATGTCCTGAAAGGGGTCCCGCTGGTAATCATAAGGTTCCTCCGCTGGGTCGGGCCGGGCAACAGGCACATTCGAGGCCGCAAGGTTCACATTGTTTATGCCGCGTCACCGGGCAAACAAAACAGCCAGGGGCTGGCAAAGCTTTTATCGGATAATGAGGGCACTCTGTAACCTGGCCTTGTGGAGTTTCGATTATCAAGGCCCCGCAGTGCCCACAATCAAAGCTGCTCATTTCAAATATTCTTCAGAGAGCACCCATCGGCCGACCCGGGCCCTAATGCCCCCGGAAACCAGAAGCACAGTTCCATCACCAGCCAGAGTCGATTGCCAGGGCTGGCCATTGTCCCGGCAGATGCCACCGTTCCAGCGCCATTGATCAACCAGGTAGCTGAGCAAAGCCGTCACCAGCACAAGAGCCGAAAGCCCGAGTAGCACAATCATCAACACCCCGAACGCCCGCAGGGCAAAATCCCAATTGAACATCTCAACCTCCAATCGAAAGGAATGGCGCCATCAACGTCAAAATCGCGACCAGGACCACCAGAATAAAAAGCAACCGCTCAAACATTCTTAACCCGCAGCCATCAGACGGGTTTTGACCAGGTCGTCCAGGGCAAAAAGAATTTGGTCTGATAATGTTCGACGCTCGTATCGCGCCCAATCCTCCAGGGCGTCAAATAGCTCGGTATCTCGATCTCTGAACTCCAGCTTTACCGACCGATCCACTGAAACCATATCTTCTTGTTTTTCTGGGAAGCCGGTCGGCGAAGGCGTCTCTTCGCTGTCCGTGGGGTAAAAACCCTCGGGCTCGATGCTCTCGATTCTCTGCGGAGCTGGAGTAGAGCCCCCCCCGATTTTGCCGGGAATTTTTCGTCGAGGGTCCCTTTTCGCTTATGGCGGTGGTAGCAAGTCCCGCACAACCCCCGACCAATAATCGAACGCTCCTGATTGCAATCGGCGCAGACCTTTTTCTTTGCCATGGTTTCAGGCTCCTTCTTTTTCGTTCTCGGTTCCGGGGTGATTGCCCCTACCGGACGCGGTCGTCTCACTTTTGGCAGCGGCTGAGCGTTATGCCCTTCGCAGCCCTTGCATTTCTCTGGATTGTCCTGCTGGTACCTGGCGCACATCGGCGGGCTGATCCGCGCCGTAAAGCGCAGGCAGTCGATGCCATGTTGCTCGAGCCAGGCAGCAGCATCCATCAGATCAGCCCGGCAAAACCGATGATTCCGTGGATCGCCAGGTACATCAGTAGAACACAAACAGTTAGAAAGGTGATTTGGTTCAGCATCGTTTCCTCCGGCAAAAAATGGGGCGCGGGAGGCAAGGAGGTGGGGCTCCCGCGCCAATTACAGACGCCTGCTTGGCCAACTGTTTGTCTTAAGGGCCGGTCAGCCCTGCGGCGGCCGCTGCCTCTCCGCGCCCGGTGGTTAGCCGTGGCAACCTAAGCTCTTTCTTGCACCGAAGGATGGCGGACATCCTAAGCCTGCGACGGTTCAACTCACCCACAAGCCACCACAACCGTGAGCACCCGCTGTTTTCTTCCGGGTCGAGGGAAGCGGAGGGGGAGGCAACCCTCGACCCGGCGCGGCTTAATGCCGCAACTGTTTTACTTCCGTCTTGTCTCGTAGCCGGCGGCGCTCCTCGATCGCTCGATTTATGCGAAGAATAGCTGTAAATAGCCGATCACCAGCGCGGCGCTGTTCAGGCGACAGGTCTGTCCAGACGAGCTGATCAGCCATTGACTACCGCCAAATCGGCCTTGGCTTTCTCGGCCATGGCCGCCATCTGTGATTTAAGTTCAGTGTTGTTTCCCGTCATCCAGTCATAGGCCGCCGCAAAATCAGGAAAGGTCCCGACCTCAATATCAGGGACTCCCTTGATCTTGTCGTCAGAGTCATAAAGATGCATGGAAACCACGACCTGCCCTTCATTTTCCCTGGCATGGAACCAGAGGTGGACAGAGGGGATTCCAGATTTCCATCCGCCATGAAACGAATCTGCGATAACTGATCCGCTCTTGCCGAACTCGTGAGCTGTAGACTCCCTGTCCATGGCCCGGCGGGTTCTTTCCGCCTCCCCTGCAATACTCTGCGCGACCTGCGTGATGACCATACGTTCGATCGTGTCTACCTGGTTTTTGGCTCGGGACAGCCCATCATGCCTGTCAAACTCAATCGTTGACCGGAAGACACGGACACATTCCGCAAGCTCACCCCGCAGGGTGGCTATAGCGTCGGCGATCGACCCAGGGATGCTCCCATCAACCTGCTCCTTGCTGATCCAAATCTTGACCTCGTCACTCATCACACTGATCCTTCCGCTTTTGCCTTCAGTACCTCAAGCAGGCGCATGGCTGTACGCACCTGATCGTGCAACCCCCGCTCGATCCGTTTGATCTCAACCTGGTCGATTTTATTGTCACGAAGGGCATCACCTATGTCCCCAAGGGCCTTGCCGAATAACTGTACTGTCTCACTGATCAGCTTCTGTAGGTTGACCAGCTCGCCCGATAATTCCGGCAAAGAAAAGGCCACGCGGCCGACGCTCGCCTCAAGATAATCTATAAGGCGGTAGTCACCGGTGGCTCTGGTGATCGGGATGATATGTCGCGCCGCAAACTTAAACTCGGGAAGGTCAGGATTCGCGGCATTGCATAGCATGCTGTAGCTCATGCCCACTTCCTCGGCGAGTTGACGGGGAGTCAACCGTGACTCATGGACAACCCGGTGCAGAACGTCTTTAAGCGTCAATCCCTGCATAATCATCCCCTCTCTAGATTGGGAGCGCATAATCTAATTCCCTATGCTCTCAGATGATGGTCAACTGGATCAGAAAGCAGATCATCAACCGTTACGCCAAGAGCCTTAGCAAGTCGGGAAACCGTCGCAACCCTCGGGTTTTTTACGCGGCCCGATAGAATGTTGCTGATCCGGCTTTGAGGCACCTCTGCTGCCAGAGATAAGCGGAACTGGCTGATCTCCTGCTCGTCCATCAATTTTTTGATGTTGTTGCCCAATCCGTTTTCGGATAACATGATTAGTCCCTTTTAGTTTTCGGCCTTAGATTTGGCCGCCGTTTTCTATCCGTCTGTGAAGTCAATATTTGTTCACACTTTGAGAATAGTCAAGGAGAAAATCACATTGAGTGATCAAAAAGATTCACACGAGGGGATTATTTTCAGAATATCAGAAGCTTACGGAATTGAAAAAAAGTGGGGATGGCAGGCTGAATTAGCAAAAAAGCTCGGCGTTTCTTCTAATACGCTCAGTATGTGGAAACAAAGGGGCATCCCATCTGATATCCTCATAAAAACTTCGCGCGATACAGGCTACCCGCTGCAATTGCTTGAAACAGACAATGATGCGGTTCCTGAAACTGAAGAATTAAAGAAAAAAGTTGCGGCTTCAAACATTGGAAAGACTAGGGAATTAGATAGCCAAATTTCAGATATTAAAACGCAGACGATCAACCAAGAGGCCACTTATGGGTGGCCATTGCTCAAAGAAACTATCGAGGCAATAGAAGTCTGGTTAATAAAAAATGAATTTGTGCTTGATCCGCCCGAAAAGAGCGAGCTCGTGGCGATCTGCTACGATGAACAGCTAAAGACTGGCAAGCAAAATGTCGATGAAGGCAGCATCGCCAATATGATGAAACTTGCCACTTTAAACCGCGCCAGATAGCGCCAACCTGACGGAGGGGTCCTCAGTGTCCAACATTACCGACCTAAACACCACTGCCACCAGAATCAGTCGTTTGCTCGACAAGGCCCGGCCTGCAAAAAGTCCGGAAGAGCCACACGCCAAAACCAGTACCCAACTTAATTCTCTCTTGGTCATGGCGCTGATCGGCACCATGATGCCTGCACAGATCGCCGTGGCTTTTTTTTCTTTTACGTTCTTAGTCACGGCAATCCTCTACATTATCCTGGCCTGGATCGGCCACGTACGTATCAGCAAGCGGATCATTATCAGTACAATTGTCCTTACCTTGATTTCATCACTCTCCGGCTGCACTCCCGCCCTGGTCAGCCGCATGCCTCAGGACATGGCCCAGCTGATCAAGGACCGTGACTACAAATATTATTCAATCCAAAAATTCGGGATTTTCGGTCTCGGGACCGATGACATCACCGTTGAAAATGCCCAATTCGAGGGGAACATCGAAACCGTTTATGTTTGTAAGATTGAGCGCGGGTATGGGATAGTCAGCCTGTCTCGAGTGACGGTCGCCGGGAAATAACTGCCAAAAATGGAGGGGAAAATGATCAGAAAATTAGGGTTTCTTGCAGTCTTGTTTTTATCTGCCTGCGGCTATCCTCAGCCGAATGCCCAAGTGAAAAACCCTGATGTCGTCACTGTCGGAAAATCCGTCGCATTGGACGCCTCAGGATCATATCTTGACCGTGACTCAACCTATACATGGACTCTTGATAAGGCCCCCTACGGGAGCACGGCCGCCATTGACAATCAACATGCCAAGGTCACCAGCATAACTCCGGATCTGCCTGGCCAATACCAGGCCACCATCACGATAGCCAATAAGGTATGGTCCGACTCCCAAACCATCACCATAACGGCCATTCCCGAACTGGCCGATGGAGTCACGGAAGTCGGCGTCCTGGTCATTCATAACCAAGACACCATTCTTGGCTGGCAGATCGGGCACACCATCGATGAAGCCGGCACCATCATTGCCCTTCAATATCCGAGCCTGGTTACCGGCTGGGGCGATGGCAGCGTAAAAGCCGACATCGTCAACGTCCCTATTGCTGACACCAGTCACCCCGAGTTGTACCAGGTCGTAGACTGGAACGTTGAACTTATCCCCGATCAATCCACCTAGTCAGGAGAATGACCATGAAATCGCTTTGTTTGTCCCTGACCCTGATCCTCGTTTTGTCCGCCGCTGCCGGCGCCAGCATCCGGAGCCAATGCGAGAACAAATGGGGAACTAACTATCAGATGGTCAAATTCTGCATCGACCAGCAAAGGGAAGCCAAGGCGGCGATCGAGAATAACCAGACATCTCCTGAAATCCAGAATTTCTGCGAGGATAAGTGGGGGACGAATTATCAGATGACCAAATTTTGCATCGATCAGCAGGAAGATGCAAAACGAACGATCGATCAGGGGACCGCCGCCCCCGAGATCCAGGAATACTGCGAGAATAAATGGGACACCAACTACCAGATGGTTGAGTTCTGTATTGGTCAGCAAACCAAGGCCAAAAGGGACCTGCAGTCGTATTAGATGACCGCCGCCATTTACATCCGCAAATCCCGCGACGATGCCGGGAAGGATCAGCACCGGCTAACAGCGCAGCGTGAACAGTTACCGGCCTACGCAAAGGCCCAGGGTTGGAAATTCGAAATCTACGACGACGGCCATGCCAGCGCCACCCGGGGAAAGGTCGAGTTGCTCCCTGAACGCTCCCGCCTGGAACGAGACATCCGCGCCGGCAAGATTGACACCATCCTCTGTATCGAGCTCTCACGACTCAGCCGCGACGATTCCGGCCGCGACTTCCTGGAATGGGTTCAGCTCTGCGCCGATCATAACGTCAAGCTCGCCACCCTGAGCCAGGTTCTCGACCCGAACGAAATCTCCCACAACATCTTGCTGCGACTCACAGACACCATGTCGGCCTCGGAAATGCTCTGGTTAAAAAAGCGCATGCGAGAGGGGCGGGAAGAAGCGATCCGGGCCGGCAAGTATATCAACGGCAATCCGCCACCCCCCTATTACCACGATCCGGTCGAAGGTGGGCTCAAGATTGACCAGGAGAAGCGAAAGGAGGTCGAGACAGTTCTTTCCCTTGCCGAGACCACCAGCGCCCGAAAGATCGCAAAATCAACCGGCCTGGCTGAAATCACCATCCGCCGGATGATCAGTGACGATCGCCTGTTGATGTACCAAGGGAAAAGACTTGACCCGCAGACTGGAGAAACCATCGACGGCCAATGGCCGGCGATCATCGATGCAGAGCAGGCCGAACGAATCCGCGCCGGCCGGCGCACGCGAAAGTCGAACGGCAGCGCGAGGCATCATGCCGGTCTGCTGAGCAACCTGGACGGGCTGCTGCAGTGCGGGTATTGCGGACGAACGGCAAAGACCTGGCGCAACAGCCGGATAAAAAACGACGGGACCCGCAACAACTATTACGGCTGCAGCGCTAATTGCCAAAAGAGCCGCCTGGTCCAGCAGCAGATCATCGATGATAAGGTGGTCGGCAACCTGCTCCGGACCCTCGACAATCTCGAAGAGCATGCAGCGGCCTGGCTGGACTACACCACCAAAAACGATCCGACCGCCCAGCTCCTGCAAGATCTCGATCGAGAAGAAAAAGATCTCAAAGCAAAAAAGAACCGCCTGATCGAGGCTATCACAGAAGGCGTGATCGAATTCGCCGACGCGAAAGAAACCCGTCTGCAAATCGAAAATGCCCTCTCGGCAATCGAGATCAAGCGCAAGCGGGTCCGCTCCGAGCAGCCAGCAGAAATCAACCTGGAAGGTCTACAGATTGGCCGCGAAAAATGGCCGGAAATGAATGAGAACGAACGCCGCGAGATCATCCAGGAAGCGATCAGCTCCATCAAGATTTACAACAGCTACGCCCTGATAAATTATCCCCTGATCCCAAACCAGCCGGCCAGAATTCACCTCCCCGAGCCCTACAAAACACCACGAAGAGGCCCAAAAGATACAAGCCGTAAGTAGCTGATTTTTATCAACTCATCACCACAGTTCCCAATCAACCAAAATTCTCTGTGTATCGAATTAAAAATAAAAAATCCCGCAACCTCAAATAGTTACGGGATTAATGATTGTTTTTGCGCTCACCTGCTCTACCAACTGAGCTATCGGGGAATAGCGTGTTGCGGTGACGAAATATAGGGG
>Ga0055451_10000144_pt1 | contig 25548 bp, 24 predicted proteins | sample China_Galinas_PW_3_FD_57745 | JGI IMG/M metagenome (GOLD analysis project Ga0055451, IMG submission 57745) | Wetland microbial communities from San Francisco Bay, California, USA, that impact long-term carbon sequestration - China_Galinas_PWB_D2 | ecosystem: Environmental > Aquatic > Marine >... | reverse complement strand
TTGCCCGGCGTGCCGCTGCAACGGCGGACGGCGGCGTTCTGCTTGTGCAGTACCACTCGTTGGCGACCATCGTCGCCAAGAAGCAGTGGAACGCGCTTCGGCACGGTCACTACGCCTACTACTCGATGGCGGCTCTGCTCGGTCTGCTGGACAACGCGGGGATGAGCATCGTCGACGCCTGGCACTTCGACTTGTACGGCGGGACAGTCTTGGCCGCCGCGGTACACGGGCGTCAGTCGCCATCTGAGTCGGTGCGCCGCGTACTCGAGGACGAGGCGGGTATGACCGACTCGGTTGTGGTGGCCGGACTGCAGCGCGCAGCCGACAGCCACTGTCAGGCACTGCGCAGCTGGCTCGAGCATCAACGAAGCGTGGGGCGGCGGGTCTATGCGTACGGTGCCGCATCCCGGGCGGTCGCGCTCTTCGCGCTTTCGGGGGTCACCAGGGGGCTCGTCACCGCGGTCGCAGACGCTTCCACCGCGAAGCAGGGCCGCAGGATGCCGGGGACCGATGTTCCGATCATTTCGCCCGGCGAACTCGTTGCAGCTGACCCCGACTGCGTCCTGTTGACCCTTCCCGATCTGCTCACGGAGGTCTCCGGCGCTTTTCCCGAGCTAGCCGGGCGCTGGGTCAGCGACGAACACTTCGCGATCGACCGATCGCCGGACGAAACATACGCCAGATTTTGATGCAGCAAACTTTGAGCCCTGACCGTCGTCGGTTCCGCGCCGGTACGGCGCGACCCCCGGCCCAGGCATCCCGCTGTGCCGAGCGGCCCCGGTGGCGCGCTTCCACGGTGCGTTTCCGGTGTTCGGAACAGGTCCTGATAACGATGTTCAGCTTGGGTTGCGCCGAATCCCCGGATGCCCGCCGTTGCGCGCTCGCGGTCGCGGCGCCACCACGGGCCGGGGCAGCTCAGCGAGGATTGTTGACTATTTCACATTGCCCAAGCATGAATTCATGGCGAATCTCTGTTAATTTGCCACGAGGCCTCTGTATGCGACGGGCCGGCAAGGTGCGTCTCGGGGGAGCGCTGCAGCGTTTGACCGAGAGGAGATTTCAGCGATGACAAACGTCGTCGGCATCTGGGAAGCCATGTCACACGACGGGCGGCGGCCGACGATCTCGGTCGTCATCCCCGCGCTCAATGAAGAGCGCAATCTGACCTACATCGCTTCGCGACTGCCCCACGATGTCGACGAAGTCGTCTTCGTCGACGGCGGCTCGGTGGACAACACCGCGGCGGTGGCGCGGAAGTTGTGGCCCAACGGAGTCCACCTCGGGCAGACCCGCAAAGGCAAGGGCAACGCGTTGGCATGCGGATTCGCCGCGGCCTGCGGCGACATCGTGGTCATGATCGACGCTGACGGCAGTACCGACCCAGCAGAGATTCCCCGATTCGTCGGGGCGCTGATCTCGGGGAAGGACTTCGCGAAGGGTTCCCGCTTCATCCAGGGCGGCGGCAGTAGCGACATCACCCGCCTGCGACGTCTCGGCAACTGGGGACTCAACACCTTGGTCAATGTGCTCTTCGCGACCAAGTACACCGACCTCTGCTACGGATACAACGCGTTCTGGCGCGACTGCTTGGATGTCATGGACCTGCCGGATCCGGACATCGAGGGGGCGCAGTGGGGTGACGGATTCGAGATCGAGTCCCTGGTCAATGTGCGGGTAGCCGCCAGTGGGATGCAGATCGCCGAAGTCGGCAGCTACGAGCTCGACCGCATCCACGGTGCCAGCAACCTGAATGCCGTCAAGGACGGTCTGCGAATCCTGTGGACCATCCTTCAGGAGTTCCGGCAGGCGCGTCGACGGGGGTGGAAGCGCGGTGCCGGCCTCCCGGAGATGAACGTTCGTTCGGAGCGGATGGTCAGCTACATCGGCACGCAGGATGAGTACTTGCCCAGCGTGAAGCGCGCGTAGGCGACAGGGCCGACCAATGCGGAGGGTTGATCAATGATGAGCCAGGCCATTTCGCAGGACGGGGGCGCCGCTCTGGGGACAGTGGTCAAGCGGCCAAAAGTCTCCCTCTGCATCCCAGCTTTCCAAGCCGGCCGGTACCTGCAGGCCACGCTCGACAGTGTGTTGACACAGGATTTCCCGGACATGGAGGTCGTCGTAGTCGACAACAACAGCACCGACGAAACGCGGGTGATCCTCGAGGCGATCACCGACTACCGCGTTCGCGTGATACGGAATCCGACCACCGTGTCGGCCGCCGAGAACCACAACATCGCCGTGGCACTGAGCCGCGGTGAGTTCGTCAAGGTCATCAGCGCCGACGACACCCTGCGACGCAACTGCGTCGCCGCGCAGGCGGCTGTGCTCGAGGGCAACCCGGATGTCTCGGTGGTTGCCAGCCGGACCGACTTCATCGACGATGCCGGCGCTCTGCTCTTCGCGTCGAGAGGGCTCAGAGGCATCCTGGGGCATCAAACCGGTGAGCGGGTGATTCGGCAGATCGTGCGGAGCGCCAAGAATCCCGTCGGCGCTCCGGTGTCAGTGATGTTCCGCCGGGCTGATTTCGACAGATGTGGTGGGTTCCGCGGTCCCCAGCTCTTCACGCTCGACATGGATCTGTGGGCCCGGTTGTTGAGCCTGGGGCATTTCTACGGGATGGCCGAAACGCACGCCGCCTACCGGATCCAGGGGCGCTCACTGACCGCAGGGACCTCCGCGCGATCACAGCTGGCGCAGCAGGACAGGTTCACGCGCAGCCTCATCGATGAGCCCCATTGGGAGATACCGTATGTCGACCGCCTGGTGGGAAGGGTCAACCGCTACGACGTCATCGTCAAGCGAACCGTGTTGTTCAAACTGAGCAGTCTCCGTGCGGTGCGGCGGGATCTTGTCGAGAGGGCGATGCAACGCCTTCGAGTGCGGCGAATGGCCTGAGATGGCACAAGACCTCGATTCCACTCATGCCGAACATGCCGAACTGTCGGCGTCGGCCCACTTCCTGTCGGTGGTGATCTGTGCCTACACCACCGAGCGTTGGGAACGTCTGCGCCAAGCGGTGGACTCTGTGCTCGCGGACGACAGTACACCTCTGGAAGTGATTGTCGTCGTTGATCATTGCGATGCACTCCTGGCCGCTGTCAACGATCTGTTCGGCGCAGACGACCGGGTTCGGGTCATAGCGAACGCGGAGGCTCGTGGACTGTCCGGGGCTCGCAACACCGGCGTTCGCGCGGCACGCGGCGACGTGGTCGCTTTCCTCGACGACGACGCGGTGGCGCAACCGGGCTGGGCGGACAGACTGAGCCATCACTACCAGGACGAGACCGTCGCCGGAGTGGGCGGGTATGCCACGCCGGTGTGGCCTGATTCGCGGCCGGCGTGGATGCCCGCGGAGTTCGACTGGGTGGTCGGCTGCAGCTATATAGGCCAGCCGACGCGACTTGCGCAGGTGCGCAATCCGATTGGTTGCAACATGTCATTGCGCCTGTCGGTGGTCGACAGAGTCGGCGGATTCAGATCAGAAGTCGGCCGGGTCGGCGCCACTCCTGTCGGTTGCGAGGAAACGGAGTTGTTTATCCGTGTTCGGGCGGATCGGAGATCTAACCAGGTGTTGTTCGACCCGGAAATCCGAGTCAAACATCATGTCTCCGAGGATCGGACGACTCTTCGCTACTTCGTCCGCCGGTGCTACCACGAGGGCCTGTCGAAGGCTGTCGTCACCGAACTGGCCGGGACCGCAGACGGATTGAGCGCTGAACGTTCCTACGTCCGCCGTGTCCTGCCGGCGGCCGTGGCGCGGGAACTGACGTCGATGACACGCGATGGGCTGGTCCGGGCCGCGGTCATCTGTCTGGGGCTGGCTGCCACCACGTCGGGCTATCTGCGAGCCAAGACGATCCGCCGCCTGTCCGGGAGGCGAAAGTGACGGGTCATGGCTCGCCGTGTCTGACGTTGTCGCCGGTGTTGCAGAACCCGGTGCGGCCGAGCTGGAACGGCGCCATCTGGATCGGCGAGGTGTGGGCCGACGCGGTTGATTCCGCCGACCGGGCCAGTGCCAGTACCGGGGTACCAGCCGTCTGCCGGTTGCAGAACGCCGAGGGATTCTCGCGGGCGCGCCTGCTCGTCCGTGGCAGGGAACGGCCGGTCGGATTCGTTGACCTGGCCGTTACCGACGGCGAGGTGGCGTTCACCGAACTCCGGGATCGGGTCGTGGCTCAACGGCATTCGCCGAGAGAGCTGGTTCCTGCCGGAGGCGAGGCAGGAGCGGGCGAACCCACCCACGTCACAGTGGTCTTGTGTACCCGCGATCGCACCGAAATGCTCAAGTCGGCCCTGGCGTCGGTTCTTGCCGCTGACTATCCCAGTTTCGGGGTGCTCGTCGTCGACAATGCGCCGCGGACCGACGCCACGCGCCAGTACGTGGCGGACCTCGCCGACCCGCGGGTGCAGCTGATCACCGAACCGTTGCCGGGGCTCTCGCGAGCCAGGAACGCCGGGCTGCTGGCAGCCAGGGGGGACATCGTGGCCTTCGTCGACGACGACGTAATCGTTGATCGGCACTGGTTGAGTATCCTGGCCAGGAGTTTCGCCTACGGCGACTCGGTGGCGTGCGTGTCGGGAATGGTTCCCGCCGGTGAACTGCGAACGCCGGCGCAGGCCTATTTCGATAATCGGGTCGGATGGTCGGAATCGGCAGATGTGCGGGTGTTCGAGTGGTCGCAGGTACCCGACGACGTTCCGCTGTTTCCCTTCGAGGTCCGGCACTACGGGACGGGTGCCAATTTCGCGATCGATCGCCGTGTGGCGCTGGCCGTCGGCGGTTTTGACGAGCGTCTGGGCGCCGGCACGCCGGCCAGCGGTGGTGAGGACATCGATATGTTCTTCCGCATCCTGCGGTCCGGCTGGCAACTCGTGCACGATCCGGCCGCGATCGCCTGGCATCGACATCGTTCGAATGCCGATGATCTGCAGACGCAGACTCGAGGCTACGGGCTCGGCCTGGGCGCATGGCTGGCGAAGGTCGGCTCTGACCCGGCGATGGCGATGCTCGCGGCCAAGACTGTCGTGCGCCGCAGATCAGCGTTGGTCGCTCATTTGCGCTCCGCATCACGCAACTCCTCGCCACTGCCGGCCATGGAGGCCGAGCTGCCGCCGGATATCGGCAGTGAGACATGGCGATTCGTCGCCAAGGGCGCGTGGGCCTATCTTTCGAAGCGGCGCCCGCGGCATGCCTCGCCGTTGCTGACCGGTGCGCTCCAACGACGGACCGCGGTCAGCGGAAGCGGGTTGTCGTGACGGCGGACAATCTCGTGCACCTCGAGCAGGCGAAGCAGTCGGCAGCTCCGGCCGTAGGCCGCAATATGACGGTCAACTCGATCTCGCTGATCGCGTCGAGTCTGCTGACCGGGGTGCTGGGCCTGGTCTTCTGGGGGGCGGCCGGTCGGCTGTATCCCGCGGGGGAAGTTGGCGTGGCCGCCGCCCTGATCACCTCGGCTCTGATGTTGTCGATGTTGTCGATGCTGAGTATCGACACGATCTATGAACGGTTCCTGCCGTTGGCGGGTATGCGGACCGGCTCGCTGATCACGCGCGGCTACCTGACGGTCGCCGGTACTGCCCTGCTCGCCGGTAGTGCGCTGGTGGTGTTCGGGCCGCGCGACGAGCTGTTCGACTCGCCATGGGCGATGGCGTGCTATCCGCTGCTGGTGATGATCCTGGCGGTGTTCACCTTGCTGGACAAGACCGCGGTTGGCTTCGGGGTGGCCAAGTGGTCTGCGGTAAAGAACCTCGTGCATGCCGTGGCCAAGCTGATAATCCTGTTCTGTTTGGTCTGGACGGGTAGTGGCGCATCGATCGTGCTGGCGTGGGGTGCAACGGCAGCCGTCGGGACCCTGTTGGTTCTGGCCGCGATGCGGCGACGGTGGCGCAAGCACCCACAGTTCCGCCAGCCACCCGATCTGCCGGCCAACTCGCAGCTGTGGTCGTATGTCGGCTCGTCGTTCGGCATCACCAGTCTGTGGATCATCGGCCCGCTGGTGGTCCCACTGATCATCGTCAGCCGGTTCGGCGCCGAGGCGAATGCGCATTTCGCGGTCGCGTGGGCCATCGTCAATGCGCTCTACTTCGCGGTGCACCTGGTGATGAGCCCGTTCGTGGCCGAGGTGGCGGCCCATCCCGACAAGATGGCAGCCCTGTCCACCCGGATGGTGCAGATGATGGCGGCCGTGTCCGTCGCCGGCGGCCTCGGGCTGGTGCTGGCCGGGCCGTGGGTGCTGGGCGTCATCGGCCCCGAGTACCAGGCACAGGGACGCGGATTGCTCTACCTGGCAGCGATCTTCGTGCCGCTTTCCGGGGTGAGTGCGATCTACGAGGGGTTTGCGCGGGTGCGGCGCAAGCTCAAGCTGATGGTCGTTATGCGCTGCGTTTCCACCCTCACCGTCGTGGGCGGCACGCTGCTCATCGCGCCCCGTACCGGCGTCATCGGCGTCGGTTGGGCTTATCTTGCGGCCGAAGCGATTCCGGCGGCGATTCTGCTGCCGTTCGTGGTCGGCTGGCTGCAGCGCCTGCGGCGGACGTCTGCGGGCGTCGTGTCCGGGCCACTGGCGACGATCCCTGTGCGGGCGGCCAGCGCCGGTTAGAGCGAGTACTGGCGGGCCCAGTCGACCATCATGGTGCCGCCGCCGCCGAGGTCTCCGCCGAAGCTGTCCAGCTGGATGCAAAGGTGCATCGGCCCGGGCGGCAGATGGGCCGGGTCGGCGGTCTGCCACCACTGGACCCCGTCGACGAACATTGTGATTCGCTGCGGAGTCCACTCGACCGCCCAGCTGTGCCACTGCGTCGAATCGATCGGGAGGGTGCTCGATTCGCGTTCGTCGTTGGGCCCGTAGTGCAGCCAGCCCTCAACGGTCTGCCTGGTGGGATCGGCGATCTCCATGAAGTCGACTTCACCACCGACCGGCCAGTTCTCGGCGTCCGGCCACAGCAGCAGGAGCGAGTGGTAACCGGGACCGGACGGTGAGGACTTGACGCACGCTTCCCAGCGACCGTGCAGTTGCCCGGGCAACCAGGCCATCCCGCCCGAATTCCCTTCGGAGTCCCCGGTGATGGTCAGTATCCCGTCGGCTACCGAGACCGCCGCCGGCGTGCGCCGGCCATTGCCGTCGTGCCCGGGACCGTCGTAGACCGTCCACTGGTCAAGCGATGCGGGGTCGGTGAAATCGTCGATGCGGTTGGGCGGTCCCCAGCCATGCGCGGCTGCGGCGGTGTTGGGGCACTTCCCGTCACCGGGATCGGCGTCTGCCGTCGGACGCTGGTGGGTGGCCGATCCGACAATGAGGGCCAGTACCCCCACAACGACGCTGACGAACGATGTTGCAGCGCGAACAGTGCGGGAAAGGCTGATTGACATTTGCTCCCTTGGCCACTCGAACCGGGCGACATTCGGCCAGGGTCGCGGATCTACCAGCCACCACAGCGAACGTCGCCAGTGTACCCAAGGCCGGCAAAGTGCCAGCTAGCGCTGGGGCTCGCCGCGTCGGCCCGGCGAGGTGAACCGCCGCAGGAGGCGCCTGCCAAGGCGCTCCCCCCGGTAGCGATCGCATTGGCACAGTCCGCAGTCCGTCCCGCTCCGATAATGCTCGTGTGCCGAACGGTTGTGACCGCACCTGCATTTCCTCTCGCGCATATGTCCTGCACCATACTCGGCAGCCGGAATTCGGGCCCTCATCCTCTCCGTTCCACCGCTCGTGGATCGGGCAGTCGCGATCGAAGAAATCGAACCCATTGACCCCTGATTCCTCGGTTGTGGTATTGCGCCGGTTAAATTGGACATTTCGACGCGGTGGTCGTTGTGGCTGAAATAGAGCGATTACATTTTTGCCCCGATCGCAGGCTGCGATCGGGGCCGCATCGAACTTGTTACCGAAGCGATAGCCGTTCTCTATGTGATAGTCGATGGTGATGAGAATATCGTGACTTTGCCCTTCTGCCATTTGGAGCGCCACTCGAAACGATGGAGCCGCGATGTTCCGTTTCTGCTCGGTGATTGTCTCGGTCCTGGCGGTTGCCTGGAGTGTCGTGCTCGTTGTGCTGGCGCCACCGGCCGCGGCTGCGGACTCCACGTCGATCGAGGTGGAATCGATGGGTGTCACGACCCCCGGGGGAGCCACTATCGTCTCGGACACCAAGGCTTCCGGTGGGAAGGCACTTGCGCTGACGCACACGGCGACGGTCGCCATGAGCCTTGCCTTGCCGGATTCGGTCCGGGTCGTCGTTCGGGCCAAGGGGCGGCAGTGTTTTGGTGCGCCGATCGGCGTCGTCACGGTGGACGGCGTCAAGATCGGCGCCAGCCCTGTCAGGGCGTCCGCGTGGACCGACTACACCGCGACCGCGAGGATGGCGGCGGGTTGGCACACGATCGCAGTGTCGTTCACCAACCCCTACTGGTTCCTGTCCCCACGCTGGACCTTATGCTCGCGCGCTTTGTACCTCGACACGATCACTGTCGTGGCGGCGTCGGTGACCACCAGTCCTGACGGTTTGACCGCGGCCCCGGTGGCCGATCTTGCTGGGTGGCAGCACATCTTCGCCGACAATTTCACGCGTGACGCCGCGCTGGGAAGCTGGGCCAACCCCTCGGACCCGTCCAAGATCGTCTATCTGGGCAACGGCGGCCAGCAGTGGCTCACCTACCCGCAGACCTTCACCGACACCTACCAGCACCGGCCATACCGGGCCGATCAGGTGCTCAGCGTCGCAAACGGAACGCTGGACTTCTATCTCCACAACGTCGACGGCCAGCCGGCCGGGGCGAACCCTTGCCCGATCCTGGCCAACGGCAGCCCGTACCAGACATACGGGCGTTACTCCGCCCGGTTGAAGGTCGATACCGCGGCCCTGAGCGAATACCACATCGCATTTCTGTTGTGGCCGCAGTCCGAACAGTGGCCCCGCGACGGCGAAGAGGACTTTCCCGAAGGCGCACTGTCGTCGACGTCGGGCGCGTTTGCCCACTACGCCCGAGCAGCCGGCGGTCAAGATGCGGTCAACACCGGTGAGGCGTTCACCAACTGGCACGTCTACACCATCGAGTGGCTACCGGGCCACGTCCGGTTCTATCTGGATGACGATCTTGTGCTGGACAGCACCAGGTACGTCCCGCGGACGCCGATGCGCTGGCAACTCCAGGTCGAGACCGACGGCTACGGGGCGAACAGCGGTCACCTGCTGGTCGACTGGGTCTCCGTCTGGTCCTATTCGGGCGGTTGACGCGTGCTGTGGCAAATCCCGGCTCATCGGTAGGCTGTTGCGGTGTTGCAGACCGTCGACAGCCCGCCGGCTGGGCCGATGCCGCGCCGGGCAGACGAACGCGGCGGTAGGCACGATCTGCCGGTCTGGGCGCCACTGGTCGTCGCCTTCTCAGGCGCATTGCTCGTCGCCTCGATTGCAGTCACCGGACTGTCGGCGGCCGGAGCCGCAGACCTGCTACCCGCGGCCCTGCGTGCCGTCATCGGCGTTCTCGTCGTGTTCACCGTGCCCGGGCTTCCGATCGCGGCCTTGTTGCGACTGCCCACTAACGGGATCTTCACCAGCGTGGCGACATCGCTGTCGATGGCTGTCAATGTGCTTCTCGCCCAACTGAACTACGCCGGGCGTCTACAGCAGCCCTACGCGGTTCAATTCGCGGTACTGGCCATCGGCGCCGCCGCCACCGCGGTGCTGGCACGACAGTGGCATCGCCGGCGTGAGACCGTAGGCCTCTTGCCTGCGCTGCGCGGGGTGCGCCGTGCACTGGCCCCGAGCAATAACCGCAGCGTCAGCGTGGTCCTTCTCGTCGCCGCGGTGGTGCTGTTCTTCAGCACGGTCGATCGGCTCGACGTCGGTGCCGCCGGCAGTCTCGGACTCTTTGAAGCCCTCGGAGTGGACTACTACGTCGGGCTGGGCGTTCTCTGCGTTGTTCTGGCGATCGAATATCGCCGTGTCGTCCTCGACCGAGCGGTAATCGCGGTTTCGAATGTGGTCCTGATCGTGTACATCACCATGCCCGCCGCATGGTCGATGGGAACCGCGCCGTTCGTGACCGCCTACGTACACCGGATGATCACCAACTGGCTGGTGACGCTGGGCACGCTTCCGCCGCCGGTGGATGCTCGGATCAGCTGGGCCGGCTTCTTCTCGGCGGCGGCCAACCTTGTCACCACCGCCGGGCTGCAGGACAGCGCGATCCTTGTCGTCAGCGCCTCGCTGGTGTTCGGCGTCTGCCTGATGTTCCCCGTGTACGCGATCGGCTTGGCCATCACCGGCAGTCGCCGGGTCGCCTGGCTCGGCGTCACGATGCTCATCCTGTTCAACTGGTATCAACAGGATTACTTCGCACCGCAGGCCGTCGCGATGCAATTCCAGGCCACGATTCTGGCCGTGCTGTTCTGGCAGCTGCGGACCTCCAACGTTCCGCTGCTGGCCGGCGGCCCGATCAGGAGACTGGCGACGGCATGGAGGCGGATACCGGGGCGGGTGGCCGGACGGGGCGCGCTGTGGACCCAGGCGATCGAATTGATCCTGGTATCGATCCTGGCCGCCATGGTGGTTTCGCATCAGTTGACGCCGATCGCCGCGATCGTGACGCTGCTGGTTTTCTCGGTTTCCGGGCTGACTCGATACAACCTGTTGTGGCTGGCGGCGGCCGTGATGTTCATCGCGTGGTTCTCCTACGGCGCCTACGCCTATTGGCAAGGGCATCTCGGCCAGGTGATCGCCGATATCGGAGGCGTCGATCAGAATCTGAACTCCAGTGTTTCGGAGAAGATCACGGGCGATCCGGTCTACAGCCGGATGCAGCTTCTGCGGCTCGTCGCCGCGCTGGTGCTGATGTGCATGGCCTCGATCGGATGGTTGCGGCTATGCCGGGTGCGGGGCAGCAGGCCGCTGCTGGTGGCAGTGGTGGCACTGGCGCCGTTCGGCCTTGTGGTCCTGCAGAGCTACGGCGGTGAGGTGGCGATCAGAGCCTTTGTGTACGCTTCGCCGGTGCTGTCGCCGCTGGCCGCGCTGTGCGTGCTGCCACTGGTCCGGCCCCGCATCGGCCGGTCTGTACTGCGCCGCCTGACCGGTGCGCTCGCCGGCGGCGTCTTTCTGCTCACCGCGCTGATGGTGACCGCCAATCGTGGCCTCAACATCTCCTTCGAGGCGACCACACCGCACGAATTGGCCATCGCCGGCGAACTGGTGTCAAAGATTCACGATGCTGGGTTGGGGTATTGGGGGCAGGGTGCGCTGTACGGGGTGCCGAGGACCTTCGAACTGGACAACAAGTGCTTTGCGTCCGCAGAAGACCTGGCGACGTGCACGGCACAGCCCGAGGTCGAGTACTTCTCCAACACCGAGCAGGATGAGAACTTCATCCGCTACAGCCTGGGTGTCAGTCGCGAGACCGCCAACGAGGCTCTCGAGATTCTGCGAACCCAGAAGGGGTATGAGACGGTCTATGACTCCGGTGGCATTTTGGTGCTCAAACGACCCGGCATGCCAATGATTCAGTTCGGGGCCAACTGATGATCGCGATCGCACTGTTCGTCGTGTCGGGTGTGCTGTTCGTGCTGGCCAGCCACAGCCGCGAACGGGCCGTGCCCGAGGACGGGGCGCGGCGCCCCGATCACACCACCGCGTTCCTGATGCTGCAGGCCCGGTGCGCGGCCGCCGGCGCGATCGCCGTCTCGGTCCTCCACATGGTGACGTTCGTCTCGTGAGTCCCCGCGACCGTCTCGTGAGTCCCCGCGACCGTCTCGTGAGTCCCCGCGACGGCGGACTCCAGGATTAGCTGAACTCCTGGCTGCGGCCTGTCGCACGGCCACAGCCAGGAGTTCCGGTAGCGTTTAGTAGCGCAGTGTCGAGGTTTGCTCCAGGCGGGCGACAACGTGGAGTCGCGGAATTGGACGTTGCCGGTTTGTTTGCCGGGATCGCATTTCGGAGAGGGAAATCAGCACGTGGCTGCTCATGGCCGTCATCACAAGGCCTCGGTGAGCTGCGTCAATGGTCACGAGAATCCCGACGGGCAGTACTTCTGCGGGCAGTGCGGCGATCAGTTGGAGCCGACTGTGGTCATCTGTGCCGCGGGCCATGCAAACGCCGACGACCAGCGCTTCTGCGGCGAGTGCGGCGCTCCGCTGGCAGCCCCGCCCGGGGTCGAGCAGTTGTCCGCGACCGCACGCTGGTCGGTCGATCCGACGGGCCGTCACCAGTACCGCTATTGGGAAGGTGACAGGTGGACCAGACATGTGGCGGACAGGGGGCACTTCGGGGCCGATCGTCCGCCCAAGGCGTCGGGCCGGCTCGCGGAGTCGGTAGTCGCGCTGGTGGCAGGATTCGTCACGCTGGGGCTGCTTCTCGGCGCGGCTGCAGACATCTGGGTCCAGTTGTCGCGAGACGCGGCCAAGCGGTCCGGGACAGCGCAAAGTGCCACCCCTCAGGACTCCACCACGCCGTCGCCCAGCGAAGAGGCCTCCGCGCCGTCGCCTACTGAATCGGCTCCACAGGAGCCGCCGGGGCCCCAGGAGCCGCCGGAGCCACGGCCGTTGGCGGTCATCGCAACCCCGTGTCTGCCCGGCAGCAGCAACGGCACCACCGCCGACGGCTCGGTGTCGTACTGTGAGCGCCTCCAGGACACCGACACCTACTTCTGGTCGTTGTACCCGGGTGACATCCCGAACCCGCGAGTCGAGGACGGCTCCGATCCGACCATCGAGATATGCATGGTTCAGACCCTTCGGACCGAACCGGACTGCCTTGAGTACCTCAAGCGTCCCAGTGACCCCGGTGACGGCCGTCCGGTGACCTGATCAGAGACCAGTGGGTAGGGTTCCGGCGTGAGTTATCCCGAGAACGTGCTGGCCGCCGACGAGCAGGTGGTCCTGCACCGCCACCCGCACTGGAAGCGCCTGGTCGGCCCCGTACTGGTCCTGCTGGTCAGCACCGCGCTCGCCGCGTTCGTGGCCGCGCTGGTCAGCACCACCGATTGGGATGCGACGGCCAAGCAGGTGCTTCTCGGTGTCATCGCAGCGATCTGGCTGGTGCTGTTCGGATGGTTGACGTTGTGGCCGCTCTTCACTTGGCTGACGACGCATTTCGTCATCACAGATCGGCGGGTGATGTTCCGTCACGGCCTGCTCACCAGGTCGGGCATCGATATTCCGTTGGCCCGTATCAGCAGTGTGGAGTTCCAGCACGGTCTGGTTGACCGGGTGATGCGCACCGGCACACTGATCATCGAGTCCGCGTCGCAGGATCCCTTGGAGTTCTACGACATTCCGCGCGTCGAATACGTCCACTCACTGCTGTATCACGAGGTCTTCGACACCTTGGGTTCGGAGGGGTCGCCGAGCTGACGCGGTACCCGCCGGCGTGTTCGGCGCAGGGGGGTCACGTTGCTGGTGCCATCGGTGTGGCGCGCCTCGTACTCGTCTTCGAGCACCTCGGCCAGGCCGCCGTCGGTGAGCGTCGACTCCAGGGCCTTGTCCGGATTGCGGCCGAACTCGTCGGGGAAGACCCAGCGGCGGAACGCCCAGAACCGGAACGCCATCTGCAGCAGGTTGCCCAGGATGTAGGCCGAGATGAAGTCCGCGATGTTCTCGAGGGTCAGTGATACCTGCGGGACCCGCAGTTGCAGCACATAGCTGGAGAACCACAGCGGAGCCATGCTCAGCAGCACGCCGACACCGCTGAACACGAAGAACAGCAGGGCCTCGTGATGACGTTCGCGTCCGCCGCGGTCCCGGAAGCTCCACTCCCGGTTCATGACATAGGAGGCGATGACGGCGACGATGCCGGAGATGACCTTGGCGGTGACCGGCTTGGGCTCGAGAATCGTCAGTTTCAGTGTGTAGAAGATCACTGAGTCGATGACGAAGGTCGTAGCGCCGACGATCGCGAACTTGATGAGTTCGTGATGCCGCTCGGCGAAAGGCCGGATCGGTCGGGGCAGCCGAGCGATCGTGGCATCAGCGAAAGACACAAAGCGAAAGTCTACGGAAATCGGCGCAGGGGTGCGTAGTACCGCTGGTCACCACCGGTAAACACACCCGTCACGGTCATGACACGATGATGGTCGTGCCGAACACCCCTAGAGCCCCGATCGTCGCCATGGTCGGCGGAGGGCAGCTGGCGAGGATGACGCATCAGGCCGCCATCGCCCTCGGCCAGACCCTGCGGGTACTGGCGGTCAGCCGAGATGACCCTGCGGCCCAGGTCACCCCCGATGTGGTGATCGGCGCCCACACCGATCTGGATGCGCTGCGCAGGGCGGCTGACGGCGCGGCCGCCCTGACCTTCGACCACGAGCACGTGCCGACCGAGCTGCTCGACACACTCGTTGCCGAGGGAGTGACCGTTGCGCCGCCTCCCGGGGCCTTGGTACACGCCCAGGACAAGCTGGTGATGCGTCGGCGGCTGGAGAAGCTGGGTGCCCCGGTACCGCGGTTCGCTGTCGTCGACGGCCTCGACGACGTTGATGCGTTCGCCGCCCGCATCGGCGGTCCAGTGGTGATCAAGACCGTCCGCGGCGGCTACGACGGCCGTGGCGTGGTGCTTGCCCGCGATCTCGCCCATGCCCGCGAGATCGTGTCCGGGTATCTGGCCGAGGCGGTGCCGGTCCTGCTCGAGGAGCGGGTGTCGATGCGCCGTGAGCTGTCGGCACTGGTGGCCCGCTCGCCGTTTGGGCAGGGGGCGGCCTGGCCGGTGGTGGAAACCGTCCAGCGGGACGGGATCTGCGTGACGGTGTTGGCGCCCGCACCGGGACTTTCCGAGGATCTCGGTAGCCAGGCCGAGCAGCTCGGGTTGCGGCTGGCGCACGAGCTGGGCATCGTCGGTGTCCTCGCCGTCGAGCTGTTCGAGACCGTCGACGGTCGGTTGCTGGTCAACGAGCTGGCGATGCGCCCGCACAACTCCGGGCACTGGACCATGGACGGGTCGGTGACCAGCCAGTTCGAGCAGCATCTGCGGGCCGTGCTGGACTACCCGCTCGGGGACACCACCGCGATCGCGCCGGTGACGGTGATGGCCAACGTGCTCGGCGCCCCGGTAACGCCCGAGATGAGCCTCGACGAGCGGCTGCACCACCTGTTCGGGCGGATTCCGGACGCCCGGGTGCACCTCTACGGCAAGGCCGAGCGGCCCGGGCGCAAGGTCGGCCACGTCAACATCCTCGGCCCCCGCATGTCCGAGCTGGGAGTTGCCCGCGAACGTGCCGAACGCGCGGCACACTGGTTGTCACATGCAGTGTGGACCGATGGATGGGACGGGCATGCCGCCCCCGGCGACGATGCGGCCCTGCGTGACGAGGAGGAGCGGCGCACATGACCCATCAACCACGGGTCGGCGTCATCATGGGCAGCGACAGCGACTGGTCGGTGATGCGATCGGCTGCCGAGGCGCTGGCCGAGTTCGACATACCGTTCGAAGTTGGTGTGATCTCGGCACACCGCACGCCGGCGCGGATGCTGGACTACGCCCGCAAGGCCGCCGACCGTGGCATCGAGGTCGTCATCGCCGGCGCGGGTGGTGCGGCTCACTTGCCGGGAATGGTCGCGGCCGCCACGCCGCTGCCGGTGATCGGGGTGCCGGTGCCGTTGGCCAGACTGGACGGACTCGACTCGCTGCTGTCGATCGTGCAGATGCCCGCCGGAGTACCGGTGGCCACCGTGTCGATCGGGGGAGCGCGCAATGCGGGCCTGCTTGCGGTGCGCATCCTGGGAGCGGCGGATCCGGCCCTGCGGCGCCGCATCGTGGAGTTCCAGGCGGATCTGGAAGCGCTGGTGTTGGAGAAGGACGAAGCCTTGCGTGGCCGCTTACTCGGCGACTAGGAGTTGCCGGATGAGGTGCGTGTGGTGCTACGACACCTGTAGGACGGCGTCGTGGTCGGTCGGCGTGCCCAGGACGTACCCGGGGAAGTGGTTCGTCTGCGCGGCGTGAAGGCCCGCGTCGACCACGGCCGATGCGCGTAGCCAGCGCATTTTCCCCTGCCAGCCGCACTCGCACTGCGCACGGTGGCGGAAGGTGTGGTCTGTAACGAATGCCTCCATGTCTGCAAAGGTAGCTGGGCAAAGTAGGAGCAGACCACGGTGAGGCTGTGGCTTTCCTGAGACGTGACGACTCCGATGCTGTTCTGAGACTTCGCAGACGCGGCAGGGTGTCCGTCCTCGCTCTCGGTGGGCCGGGTGGGAGCCTCGGGCGAGGCTCGGAGACGGGTAAAGTTACCGGCGAGTAGGCAAGGAGGCTGTGATGGCTGGTTGGGTCGGTGATTCGTCGTTTGACGTGTTCAAGTTGCCCGAGGAGCACGACGAGTTGCGGGCGGCGATCCGGGCGTTGGCGGAGAAGGAGATCGCGCCGTACGCCGCCGATGTTGACGAGAATTCGCGTTTTCCGCAGGAGGCTTTGGATGCGTTGAACGCGTCGGGGTTCAACGCGGTGCACGTTCCCGAGCAGTACGGGGGTCAGGGGGCTGATTCGGTGGCGGCGTGCATCGTCATCGAGGAGGTGGCCCGGGTGGACGCGTCGGCCTCGTTGATTCCCGCGGTCAACAAGCTGGGCACGATGGGGCTGATCCTGCGGGGCTCGGAGGAGTTGAAGAGCAAGGTCCTGCCCGTGGTGGCCTCGGGTGAGGTGATGGCTTCCTATGCGCTTTCCGAGCGTGAGGCCGGCAGTGATGCGGCGTCGATGCGGACGCGGGCTCGTGCTGACGGAGACGATTGGATCCTCAATGGTGCCAAGTGCTGGATCACCAATGGGGGCAGGTCGAGCTGGTACACGGTGATGGCGGTCAGTGACCCGGACAAGGGCGCCAACGGCATCTCGGCGTTCATGGTGCATGCCGACGATGAGGGCTTCACGGTCGGCCCCAAGGAGCGCAAGCTGGGCATCAAGGGCAGTCCGACCACCGAGCTGTACTTCGAGAACTGCCGTATTCCGGGCGATCGGATCATCGGCGAGCCGGGCACGGGTTTCAAGACGGCGCTGGCCACCTTGGATCACACCCGTCCGACCATCGGTGCCCAGGCGGTGGGTATCGCCCAGGGTGCGTTGGATGCTGCGATCGCCTACACCAAGGATCGCAAGCAGTTCGGCTCGTCGATCAGCGATTTCCAGGGTGTGCAGTTCATGCTCGCCGATATGGCGATGAAGGTGGAGGCGGCGCGGCTGATGGTGTATTCCGCGGCGGCGCGTGCCGAGCGGGGTGAGGGCAATCTGGGATTCATCTCCGCGGCGTCGAAATGTTTCGCCTCCGATGTGGCTATGGAGGTCACCACCGATGCGGTGCAGTTGTTCGGCGGGGCGGGCTACACCGTGGACTTCCCGGTCGAGCGGATGATGCGCGACGCCAAGATCACCCAGATCTATGAAGGCACCAACCAGATCCAGCGGGTGGTGATGGCCCGCGCGCTGGTGCGTTAGTCGGACGATCAGGTTCCGTCCGGCGGCGATGCAGGCCGCAGGTGGGTGATATCGCCCGCCGAGATTGTGACGGCTTCGTCGCCGGTGTCGATACGAAGCCGGCCCTGATCATCAACTTCTGTTGCTACACCAGTGATTTGGCGATCTCCGGGCAGGATGGCGCGCACCCGGGCGCCCACCGTCAGGCTATGCCGTCGGTAGGCAGCCATGAGCGACGCGTCCGGCCCGCCGGCCGACTGCCATCGCTCGATGCGCTGGGTCAGCGCCGCGAGGACAGCGCGCAGCACGGCATCTCGGTCGACGACCGGTGAGCCGAGCATCAGCAGCGACGTCGCGCGCGGATCCGGTGCTTCGTCGGCGGTCAGAGTGACGTTGAGTCCGAGCCCGACCACGATCACCGGGTCGGGGGCGGCCACCTCGGCCAGGATGCCGGCCAGCTTGCCCGTCCCGGCCATCACGTCGTTCGGCCATTTCAGGCCGGCTTCGACGCCGGTGGCGGCTTGGACCGCGTCGACCAGTGCGACGCCGGTGAGCAGCGGCAGCCAACCCCAGACGGCCGGTGCGACGCCGGTGGCGTCGATCCCGGCCGACAGGGCGATCTGTGAACGTGGCGGCGCTGACCAGCTGCGTCCGTGGCGGCCTCGTCCGGCGGTCTGGTGTTCGGCGATCAGGACCGCGCCCCGGATGTCGTCACCCGCGGCGTGCCGGGCCAGTAGATCGGCGTTCGTGGAGCCGGTCGTGGCGACCACGTCCAGCCGCCGTAGCGGATGTCCGGGCCCGACGCACTCGCCGCGCAGCTTGGCGGGGTCAAGTGGCGCACGCTGTGGCTCCCGGTTCACGTCAGGCAGCCTACGGGGTCGCGGTTGTGTTCTGTCATCCCTCCGCGGCGGTCCCGATGCGTCCGCTCCTAGGGCTCGTACTGGATGAACGTCGCCATGCCCGCTTCCAGGTGATAGGTGTTGTGGCAGTGGATGATCCAGTTGCCCGGATTGTCGGTGTCGAAGTCCACTTCCACGGTGCGCAAGGGTGCGACCAGCACGGTGTCCTTGCGGGCGCGCGGCGAGCCGTCGGGGCCCTGCACCTCGAAGGTGTGCCCGTGTAGATGGATGGGGTGGAACATCATCGACTCGTTGATCAGCCGCAGTCTGACCCGCTGTCCGGCGGTGGCTCCCATCGGGTTGTTGGGTGGGTCGTAGAGCCGGCCGTTGATCGGCCAGGTGTAGCCGTTGACCGGGCCGGCCAGGTGCAGGTCGAGCACTTGCTGCGGAGCCTTGGGCGGCAGGGTCACCTCCGGAGCCGGCTTCATCGATGCGGTGTCGAGAACGACCTGTCCGCGCACCGCGGCGACGAATTTGTCGATGTCGACGGCCGGGGCTTTCCCGTTGACCCGCAGGTTCAGCAGCGCGTAGCCCTTCTTGTTCTCGGGTACGGCGACCACGGGTGCCGACTCCTGCCCGACGGTGATGATGGCGTCGAACCGCTCACCCATGCCCAGGATCACCGAATCGGCCTGCTGTGGGACCGCCGGGAAGCCGTCGGTCTGTGTGACCTTGAGCGTGGTGTCGGGGATCGCCACCCGGAACGCCGTGTCGCCGCCGGCATTGATCACCCGCAGCCGAATGCGCTGCCCGGGGCGGTAGTCGACGGTCTGGGCGTCGGCGGGAACCTTGCCGTTGATGATGAAATACGGGTAGGTGACGTCGCCGCCGTCGTCGCCGATCGGGCTGGTGGGAGTGACCCCGCCATCCGGTGTGGTCTCCATCGGCTTCATGCCGGTCTTCTGCAGATTCGCGAATACCTGATCGGGATTGGTTCCGGTGCCGTCGATCCAGTCGTCGAGGACGACGACGAGTTCGTCGTCGTAGTCGACACGCTCGTCGGGATCCTCGATGATCAGCGGCAGATACAGGCCGCGATCGGTTTGCAGGCCGAAGTGCGAATGTGCCCAATAGGTCCCGGCATCCGGGACGGTGAAGTGGTAGCGGAAGTCCTGGCCCGGCTTCACGGCGGCCTGGGTCAGCACCGGCACACCGTCCATGTCGTTGGGAATCGCGAGACCGTGCCAGTGCACGGTGGTGTCGGCCGGCAGTCGGTTGGCCAGCCGGGCGCTGAGCTCCTGCCCCTTGCGAAGGCGAATCTCCTTACCCGGAACCTGGTCTCCCCACACCCATGTGCGTACTGTCACGCCGCCGAGGTCGATATCGGCCTCCCGGGCGGTCAGGGAGATGTCGAGCGGGGCGGTACCGGATCGGGCGCTGCTGGGCTTTGAGCAGCCCGCCGCGACGCCCGCGGCCCCGAGAGCGGACAACATGAGGAATTCGCGCCGATCAAGCACAGTGGAAGCCTGCCACGTCAGGCGAGGTCGTGGGTGACCTTCTCGGTTTCTCGCCGGCGTGCCAGCAGCGCCGGGTCCCGATGGGCCACCTGCACCAGCGATGCGCCGGCGACCAACACCGCCAGCAGGTTCTCGACAACCTCGTCGGCGGTGGACCAGGGCGCCGACGACATCACCCGGTCGGCCGGGCCCCACCCGCGGGCCGCTGCCGAGCGCTGTGCCTGGGCCAACACCTCGGCGGGCGGGCGGCCGGCCAGTGCGAGACCGGGGCGCGCCTCGGCGACGGCCTGGTCGCCGTGCACCCGCACGGCGGTGGCGTAGTCGGTCACACCAACCGGCAGGTCCCCCGCGGACTTGCCGAACGGATCCAGCGACAGGACCGCCACTTCGCCGCCCGCTGCCGCCTCGTCGGCCTCGGTCAGCCGGTCGGCAGTGCACAGCGCGAGCTGGGCGGGGTGGACGCCGATCTCCGCCTCGGCCCCGATCCACCACACCCCCAGCAGCACCGCCGCGGTCTGCCAGTGCGCCGGCAGCAGCACTGCCGCTTTGGTGCCCGGTCCCGCACCGAGTTCGTCGCGCAGCAGGTTGGCGGTCTTGGCGGCCCAGTTGGCCAGTGTCACCGTCGAGAGCTCGATGCGCTCACCGGTCGCGTCGTCGTAGTAGGTGATGCGCGGGCCCATCGGGTCGGCCCGCAACAGCGGGTCGAGCACTGCGTCGGTGAGATTGGTCATCAGTTGACGCACTTGGGATCATCGGATCCCGCAGTGATGACCGGAGAGGGTGGCGGTGCGTCGGTGGCCTGCGCGGCGGCCTGGTTGACCGTCGCCGCCGTCGGGAGGCCGCCGTCGAGCCCGGACCCCGGCCCGGTGTAGTCCGCGGCCACTACCACCCGCACGCTTCCCGACGGGACCGAGGGGTCGGCCACCACCGGCAGGCCGCCGAGCTCGTCGGCCACGGCCCGCGCGCCCAGATCGTCGGCCTTGGCGGCCTGCACTTGGCTGCCGCTCACATCGTCGCCGTCGTAGTTGGCGACCGTTCCCGTGGCGAATCCCTTGATGCTCAGCACATCCGACACTGCGGCGGCCAGACCGTTGATGTCGGTGTCGTTGAAGACGTTGGCGGTGGTCTTGTCGGGTGAGTAGGCGACCTTCTCGGTATTGCCCACCTCCTGGTCGTGCAGGAGGCCACTCACCCATTGCTGGACCTGTGCCGGATCGACCCGCACCACCGACTGCATTCCGTCGTCGCTCCACCCGGATTCGTCCAGCACCGGGATGGTGGCGAAGGCGACGTTGCCGCCGGTGAGATTCTCGAGTTGCTCGAGGAAATCCACGATGTTCCAGCCGGACGAGATCACCACCGAACGCTGGATGGCGTCCTCCAGCCGGTTCAGCGTAGCCGGGCTGGTCAGGGTCCTACCCGAAATCACCTTGTGGGCAAGTGAAGCCATGACGACCTGCTGGCGTACCACCCGGTCGAGGTCGCCGCGGGGCAGGTCGTGGCGCTGTCTGACGAAACTCAGTGCCTGCGCGCCGTCGAGCGTCTGCCAGCCAGCCGGGAAGTCCGCACCGGAAAGTGGTTCGTAAACGGCATTTTTCAAGCACACGTTGACGCCCCCGAGAGCGTCGGTGATCAGCGCAAATCCGAGCAGGCCGATCTCGGCGTAGTGGTCGACCGTCACACCGGTGAGGCCCGCGACGGTCTTGATGAGCGCTTCGCGTCCGGCTTCGGTCGCCTGTGGCTCGGCGCGCGCGGGATCCATCCCCTCGTTCTCGACGAGCTCTTTCATCTGGTCCAGCTTGACCTGGCCGTAGACACCGTTGATCTTCGTCTTGCCCAGCCCCGGTGCGGTGACGTAGGAGTCGCGCGGGATCGAGATCGCAGTCGCCGACTTCCCGTTGTTGGGAATGCGGACCAGGATGATCGTGTCGGTGTTGGTCGAGACGTCGTCGCCGGCGTGCAGGGCAGCCAGCTCTTCGTCGGACAGCGGATTGCCGTGCGCATCGGTGCGACTGTCCATGCCGACCAACAGAATGTCGATGGCGCCGTCCTGGCCGCCTCCGCCCAGCGCCGCGGTGTTGAGGTGGAAGATGCCGCTTTCGAACGAGCGGATCTTGCCCCAGGCCACACCGGTGCCGACCATGATCATCACAGCGATCACTGCCAGCACGGTACGACCCACCCGCCGGGCGCCGGTCTCTTGGCTGTCAGCAGGCATCAGCTCAGGCTACTGGGCACACGGGCGCATCCCCGGTAGCCGAAACCGGCGTGCCAGACTCATTGTCGTGGCTATGAGGATCGTCATCACCGGGGCCGGTGGCCAGGTCGGGAGCTTTCTGGCTGGTGAGGCCGTCCGCCGGGGCCATAATGTGCGCGCGTTGACACACCGGCAGTGGGACATCACCGATCCGGCGGCGGCACAGGGCTTTGTGGCCGCGGGCGACCTGGTGGTCAACTGCGCGGCCTTCACCGATGTCGACGGCGCCGAGGCCGATCCCGATGCCGCCCACGCGATCAACGCGACCGGCGCCGAGAACGTCGCACGGGCCTGTGCCCGGGTGGGCGCCCGCCTCGTGCATATCTCGACCGACTACGTCTTCGGTGGTGAGCAACGTCACCCCTATGAAGTCGATGACGAAACCAGCCCGCTGAGCACCTACGGGCGCACCAAACTCGCCGGCGAGGTTGCGGTGCAGGCTGCGATGCCCGATGCCGTCATCGTGCGCACGTCGTGGGTGTACACCGGCGGCAGCGGCACGGACTTCGTGGCCGTCATGCGCCGGTTGGCTGCGAGCGAGAAGACCATCGAGGCCGTCGCCGACCAGATCGGATCACCGACCTATGTCAAAGACCTGGTAGGCGCATTACTCGAGGTCGGTGAGGCCGGGATCCGCGGACGGGTCCTGCACGCCGTCGACGACGGCGCCGCCAGCCGATTCGAGCAGGCCCGGGCGGTGTTCAGCGAACTGGGAGCCGACCCCGAGCGGATCCGCCCGGTGGACAGCGCGCACGCGGCGCGCCCGGCCCGGCGCCCGGCGTACTCCGCCTTGTCGATGCAGATGTCGGTGCGGGCGGGGCTCACACCGCTACGTCCGTGGCGGGCGGCATTGGCCGAGGCGTTGTCCCTGCCGCCTGACGGCGGACCGATAACCTCAACGCCGTGACATCGAGCCGTCCCCTGACCGTGGTCACGGTGACCTACTCGCCGGGCACACATCTGGACCGCTTCCTGTCCTCGTTGTCCCTGGCCACTGATCGGCCGTTGGCCGTGGTGATGGCCGACAACGGTTCCGCCGATGGCGCGCCGGAGGAGGCGCTGGAGCGCTTTCCCGGGACCCAGCTGTTACGCACCGGCGCCAATCTGGGTTATGGCGGTGCGGTCAACCGGGCCATCGCCGGGACAGCACCCGAAGACGAGTTCGTCATCGTCGCCAACCCCGACGTGGTGTGGGGACCCGGCAGTATCGACGCCCTGCTGGAAGCCGCCGCACGCTGGCCGCGTGCGGCCACACTGGGGCCATTGATCCGTGACCCCGACGGGTCGGTGTATCCCTCGGCACGACATCTGCCCAGCCTCGTTCGCGGCGGCATGCACGCGGTGGTCGGGTTCGCCTGGAAGCGCAATCCCTGGACGAAGTCCTACCGCCAGGAGAGCGCCGAGCCCAGCGAACGGCCCGTGGGCTGGCTGTCGGGATCGTGCCTGCTGGTCCGGCGCGCCGCGTTCGACGAGGTCGATGGTTTCGACGAGCGCTACTTCATGTACATGGAAGACGTGGACCTCGGTGACCGGCTGGGCAGGGCCGGCTGGCTCAACGTCTACGTTCCGTCGGCCGAGATCCTGCACGACAAGGGGCACTCGACCGGCCGTGACCCGGCCACCAACCTTCGTGCCCACCACGACAGCACCTACATTTATCTGTCCGATCGTCATAGTGGCTGGTGGCGTGCGCCCCTGCGATGGACTATGAAGGTCGCACTGCGGGTTAGGTCGCGTGCTGCGGTACGCAAGTCCCAGCGCGAGCTGGCGAAAGGGGTGGGGCTTCGGTGAGTGGTGTAGATCCAGGCGGGGTGGATGCCGGACCCAACCCGGCCGAAGTCGACGCGGTGGTGCTGGTCGGTGGTAAGGGGACCCGGCTGCGGCCGTTGACCCTGTCGGCGGCCAAGCCGATGTTGCCCACCGCGGGGTTGCCGTTTCTGACCCATCTGCTGTCGCGTATCGCCGATGCGGGCATCGAGCACGTCGTATTGGGGACCTCCTACAAAGCGGCGGCGTTCGAGGCGGCGTTCGGCGACGGATCCAAGCTCGGGTTGCAGATCGACTACGTCACCGAGGAGCACCCGCTGGGCACCGGCGGGGGCATCGCCAACGTCGCATCCAAGCTGCGCAACGACACCGTGATGGTGTTCAACGGTGACGTGCTGGGCGGCATGGATCTGCGGCAGATGCTGGCCGCCCACCGCGATCACGCCGCCGACCTGACCCTGCACCTGGTGCGGGTCAGCGATCCGCGGGCGTTCGGCTGCGTGCCCACCGACGACAAGGGCAACGTGCTGGCGTTCCTGGAAAAGACCGAGGACCCGCCCACCGACCAGATCAACGCCGGCTGCTATGTCTTCAAGCGCGAGATCATCGACCGCATCCCCCGCGGGCGTGCGGTGTCGGTGGAACGCGAGGTGTTCCCCGCACTGCTGGCCGACGGTGTGAAGGTGTGCGCCTTTGTCGATTCCAGCTATTGGCGCGACATGGGTACGCCGGAGGATTTCGTGCGCGGCTCGGCCGATCTGGTGCGTGGCATCGCTCCCTCACCGGCCCTGGGCGGTCGCCGCGGCGAGAGCCTGGTCCACGATGGCGCCTCGGTGGCTCCCGGCGCGGTGCTCATCGGCGGGACGGTGGTGGGCCGGGGTGCCGAGATCGGGCCGGGCGCCCGCCTGGACGGCGCGGTCGTCTTCGACGGCGCCCGCATCGAGGCCGGATCGGTGGTGGAACGCTCCATCATCGGTTTCGGGGCCCGCATCGGGCCACGCGCTCTGATCCGCGACGGCGTCATCGCCGACGGCGCCGACATCGGCGCCCGCTGCGAACTCCTGCGCGGCGCCCGCGTCTGGCCCGGCGTGTCCATCCCCGACTGCGGAATCCGCTACTCCAGCGACATCTAGGCCGTTCCGGTGGCCGCGACGGTTTAGGCGATGCGTCCGCGCGCGACTGCCACCAGGTGTGCCAGCGCCGCGTCGGTACCGCCGGGCAGGTCGTCGACAGGCCACCAGCGCAGGTCCAGCGATTCGTCGCTGATGGCGATCGCGGCCCCGGCCGGTGCGCGGGCGACGAACTGGAGGTCGAGATGGCGCGTGGGTACGCCCAGCGAGCAGGTGACCGGATGGGCGTGGATGGCGCCCAGTTCGGGGTCGATGTCCAGACCGTCGATACCGGACTCCTCGGTCGCCTCCCGCAATGCGGCCGCCAGGATGTCGGCATCGGTGTCCTCGCAGTGCCCGCCGAGCTGCACCCAGCGCCCGAGTCGGGGGTGCAGCGTGAGCAGCACCTGATCACCGGTGTCGGAGACCACCAGCGCCGAGGCGGTGACATGGCCCGGTACGCAGCTGCGCCGGCAGCCGTCCGGACGCGCGTGCAGGAACGCCAACACCGCATGCCGCAGCGCGTCCTGGGCCGCATCGGGCGGTGCCCAGTCGGTGAGCACGGTGATCGCCGACTCGTGGACGGTCATCGTCTGCGCGGCTCCTCACCCGGCCGTCGGAGCCGGGATCGTCGACCGCGCGTCATATCCGCACCAACAGGTCGCCGGCGGGTGCGGGAT
>Ga0055451_10000143_pt1 | contig 25871 bp, 18 predicted proteins | sample China_Galinas_PW_3_FD_57745 | JGI IMG/M metagenome (GOLD analysis project Ga0055451, IMG submission 57745) | Wetland microbial communities from San Francisco Bay, California, USA, that impact long-term carbon sequestration - China_Galinas_PWB_D2 | ecosystem: Environmental > Aquatic > Marine >... | reverse complement strand
CGGGTTGCGGGAGCAAGCGAACCACGCCTCGTCGGTCTGAGGCGCAGCCTCGTTAGTGGTACCGGGGCACACCCCATCCCGCCGAGACCTCCGGGATCGTGCGTTGGCCCGTTCCCGTGCGTGCCCGTTCCCGTGCGTGCCCGTGCCCGTGCGTGCCCGTGCCCGTGCGTGCCCGTTCCCGTGCGTGCCCGTGCCCGTGCGTGCCCGTGCCCGTCCGTGCCCGTGCCCGTGCCGGTGCCCGCCTCGTGCTCGTGCAATGGGCACAGCCTCAGTTTGCAAACGGGAACACGGAGCCGGGACCGGAGCCGGGGCGGGAGCCGGGGCGGGAGCCGGAGCCGCACGGGAACGGAAAGTGTCGCTGAGAAACCTGACCAGTCCGTGAACCTCATCGTTCTCTAGCGGAGCTACCGGCCGCGCCGATCGCAGGGTTCTCCGGTCCCAGGACCGGTCGTTTGTCTCTGGTTTGCGTTGTCCCCCTGGTCCGACCCAGGGAAAACCATGCGTGCCGTTGAGACGACAGAGGACCTTGCTTCATGCGTTCGCGACCTTTCGTGGTGATCCTCGCTCTCGGGTTGGCGTTCGGGCTGACTTGGTGGCTGCTCGCGAATCTCGGTGGTGCGGACCTCGACGCCGAGCTCGCGACCGAGACGTCGACGCCATCGCTCCTGACCGGGACCGAGAAGGGGGCTGTCGCAAGCCCCGACGAACGCGACGGCGCAGCCGCGAGTCGGCGCAATGCTGGAACCGTCGGAGCTCGGATTCGCGGTCGAGTTCTCGACAGTCGAACCGGTAGCCCCGTCGCCGGTGTGGAAGTCGCAGCGCTCGATCGCCACCCGGCGTTCGCCGGAGTCGAAGTGCGGATCATGGACTTGCTTCGCGAAGGGTTCTGGAAGCCGCGCGCGATCCCGACGGTGAACGTCCTAACCCGCACCGTGAGCGACGGCCAAGGCCGGTTCGAGCTCGATGGCCTGAAGGCCGGCGTCGTGTTCCTCGATGCGAGGTCCGACTCCTACTACACGCGGTTGCCCCGGTCCGTGCGCCTCGCGGGCCGAGAGGCCAGGAGCGGTGTCGAGATCCTCGTGGCGCCCGGCGGTCGGATCCGTGGCAAGGTCTTCGACCCGTCCGGGAAGCTGGTCGCGGGCGCGCGCGTGGTCCTGCGCCCGGGGGCCAACGCGACGCTCGCACAGCTCACGAGAGGGTCGTATCGCTGGTTCGAAGTCAAGACCGACGACGACGGGCGGTACGACATCGCCGGTGTGCCTCCGGGCAGCGGCTATGCGATCTCGGCGATGGCCCCCGGCATGGCGATCTCGCAGGTCCGAGAGCTCTCGGTCGTCGCCGGACGCAGCACCGAGGTCGACCTGCGCGGCACGGTCGGTGCGACGATTACGGGGACGGTGCGCAAGCGCGACGGGACACCGGCGAAGGGCGCGTGGGTCGGCTTCGCGTACATGGACTTGTCCCGCGTGTTGTTCTCGCTCGGCCCCGACAACCCGGCGACGGCGAATGAGAACGGCGAGTTCCGCATCGACAACGTCGGGCCAGGCAAGGTCGCGGTCTCGTCGCTGCTCGAGACCAAGGCGCTGGCCGAGCCGCAGATGCTCGTCGTCCACGAAGGAGCTGCCTACGAAGTCGAGCTGGAGCTCGGAATCGGAAACGGTGTCAAGGGTCGCGTCGTCGATGCGAACGGCAGCCCGGTTGCCGGCGCGATCGTCAGCGGTCGTGGCATGGATCGTCCTCAGGGGCTCGACCTGAGCCTCATCGCCCAGTTCTACAAGGTCGAGACCGAGAGCGCCGAGGACGGAAGCTTCGAGCTCGAGGGTTTGGTCGCGAAGCGGGTCATGGTCGAGGCCGACAAGGACGGCTACTTGCCTGCGATGAGCTTTCGCAACCTCGACGATCCCGAGCAGCAGGGCGAGCTCGTTCTGAAGCTCGAGCGAGGTGTCTACATCACCGGTCGCGTCACAGGCAGCAACAAGGACCCGATCCAACGGTTTCACGTCGAGGCGCGGCCGTCTCGCGGTCAGCGGTTCGGCCGCCGGATGCGCCCAGGGGACGCCGCCGGTGAGGCGCAGAGGTTCGGGCGCCAGCGCCGGCGCATGCAGAGCTTCTCCGCCCGCAACCCGTTCAACTCGGACAAGAGCCTGTGGCAGATGGGAGGCGACGAGATCTCCGATCCCGACGGCAGGTTTCGAGTCGGTCCGTTCGCGGCCGGTCGCGTGCGGGTGCGAGCCGAAGCCGAGGGCTACGTGCGCAGCGACTCCCAGGAGGTCGAGGTCCGTGCCGGCGAACAGCCCGAAGAGCTCGCGTTCGAGCTCCATCGCGGCGCGACGCTCCGCGGCCGCGTGCTGTCGCAGGCTAACCAGCCGGTCGGCGATGCCCAGATCACGTGGCGGCGTGCGGATCGCCGCCGGCGCGACAACGGAGGGCTGCGCGAGCTGTTGCCGTTCAAGATCGACATCCAGCCCGAGGACTTCGACTTCATGCGACTCTCGTCGACGTTCAGCCGCCGCTCGGTGCTCAGCGACGCTGCAGGCAACTTCGAGATCACGGGCGTGCCGGCGGGCAAGGTCCGGCTCACGGCCCGGCACCCGACGTTCGCGAAGGTCTCGCTCACGGAGGTCGAGGTCCCCGACCAGAAGCTCGTCGAAGGGCTGGTGCTCGTTCTCGGCGAGGGTGGCGCGATCGAGGGCACGGTCACGGGGCTCGACGGCAAGGTCGTCTCGGGTGCAATGGTCACCGCGCTGTCGGTCGCGAAGGGCGTCATGCGCTCGGCGACGACCAACCCCGCCGGCTACTACAAGATGGACGGTCTGGCTCCGGGTCCGTACATGGTGTTCAAGACGCGCATGGACGCGGTCGCGAGTCACGTCGTCGACGACCTGCTCGGCAACGTCAGGCTCAAGATGACGACCGTCAAGGTCGGGGAGACGAGCCGGGTCGATATCGCCGATCGCACCGAAGGCGGCGTCGATGTGTTCGGGGTCGTGACGTCGGGCGGAAAGCCGGCGAAGGGCGCCGTCGTCACGCTGCTCGGCCAGGACAAGAACGGGCCGTTCGGGATCGGATTCCGCTCGGGAACATCGGACGACCAGGGCAACTACCGCATCGCGTCGGTGCAGCCGGGTCGCTACACGTGCCAGCTCACGCGCCGAGAGTCCTCGCGGCCCGAGCGGGCGTCTTTGCCGTTCCGGGTACCGAGTGGCGCGACCCGGGTGCGTATCGATCTGCAGTTTCCCGACGGAGTGCTTGCCGGACGAGTCATCGATTCGTCTGGTGTGCCGGTTCGCGACATCCGGGTGTCGGCGATTACGCAAGACCGCGGCGATCGACCGGGTGGGCTGCTCGGCATGATCAGTCAAGCTGGTGGAAATTCGCGGTCGCGCAGCGGAGACGACGGCCGGTTCGAGATCAGGCGACTCCCGCCGGGAACCTGGAAGCTGCGTGCCGAGGCCCGCGGTGATGCCAAGGACCAGTTCGCGGCCGTCGAGAGCCAGACGTTCACGCTCGTTGCCAAGCAACGGATCGACAACATCACGCTCGTGCTTCCGCGCGCCGCGGTTATCGAGGGCATCGTGACCGATCGTGGCGGGCAGCCGATCTCGGGCGCCGTCGTGCGTGTCGCCGGCAAGGGCAACAAGGACGGCGGCGAAGCCGGCGATGCGTCGCAAGCGGCGATGGCCGCACTCGTCCGGCGCTTCCGCCAAACGGCACGGAGCGGGCGCGACGGCAAGTTCAAGATCAGCGGGTTGCTGCCCGGGGAGTACTCGGTCGAGGCCGAGAAGAAAGGTCTGATGACCGCGTCTTCGGGCAACGTGCTGCTCAACCCGGGCGTGCGCAGTCAGGTTTCGCTGCAGATGACCAAGGGTGGGCACCTCTACTTGCGCGTGCTGGACCTCGCGGGCAACCCGTTCAAGGCGGGCCAGGTCCGGGTCCTCGACTCGAAGGGGACCGAGGTCGGCAAGACGAGGAGCCTGTTCTCGGTGTTGTCCGGTCTGTTCGCGAGCAAGAAGAAGGACGGGGCCAGCGATTGGATGGACATGGGAGTCCTGGCACCCGACACTTACACGCTCGAAGTCACTCAAAAGCAGAAGGACGGAAAGACCGAGGTTCGGCGGCAGACACGGACCCTCCACGAGGGTGAGGAAGCCCGATGGGAGGTCAAATACTCCGAGCTCGTGTCGGACGGTGAGCCGGCGAGGCGTTGACCGGAGCTGCACACTAAGGAAGGCCGCAGCCTCAGCGGGAGTACGAGAACCACGCGATGGCGCGCGAGACGCTGGTCATCATCCCTTGTCTCAACGAGGAAGAAGCGCTTCCGCTCGTGCTGCGGGACCTGCCGTGGGACGAGGAGGATCTACGCGTCGTCGTCGTCGACAACGGTTCGACCGATCGCAGCGCCGAGGTCGCACGCGAGAACGGAGCCGAGGTCGTCAGCGAGCCGCGGGCAGGCTATGGCTCTGCATGCCTGCGCGGGATCGAAGAGCTCGGTGACGAGAGACTCGTCGCGTTCCTCGATGCCGACTACTCCGACTACCCGGAGGAACTACCCGCGCTGCTCGCGCCGCTGAAGACCGACCGCGCCGATTTCGTGCTCGGTTCGCGCATGCGGCTGCGCGAGTCGAGGCGCGCGCTGCTGCCGCAGGCGCGGTTCGGCAACCGGCTCGCGGCGGTTCTGCTGTGGCTTCTGTACGGGCATCGGTGCTCGGATCTCGGACCGTTTCGCGCGATCAAGAGCGAGGCGCTGCGGAAGCTGCGCATGGCCGACCGCGGTTTCGGCTGGACCGTCGAGATGCAGGCCAAGGCGGGCTTCTACAAGCTGCGGACGGTCGAGCTTCCCGTGCGCTACCGCAGTCGCGTCGGCAGCTCGAAGATCACGGGCACGTTGAAGGGCACGCTGGCGGCGTCGTGGAAGATCCTGTACACGCTGTTCACGTTGCGGTTCCGTCTCTGGTTGGGTCGAGGATGACCTCGATCCGTTCGGCTTGCTCGTCGCCGAGGAGCATGCGGAAGTCGGCCGGGATCGTGGCGGTCGCCGCGAGCGGCTTGCCAGTGCTCGGATGGACGAACCGGACCGCGATTGCATGCAGCATCGTCCGTCGCGCCCGGACCGCAGCGAACCGGCGGTCGCGGCGGCCGTACTTGCGGTCTCCGACCAACGGATGACCGATGTCCGCGAGCTGGACCCGAATCTGGTTGCGACGTCCGGTCTCGAGACGGCACGCCAGAGCCGTGAACTCGGGTAGCTGTGCGAGTGTCGAATACTCGGTCACTGCGCGCTCGCCGCGCGTTCGGCTGGTCTCCACGACACCGTCCTTGCGTTCGACGAGGCGCGATTCGAGCCGCCCGTGGTTCGGTCGCGGACGCCCGAAGACCAACGCGAGGTAGATCCGCTCGATCGCGTGCGAGCGGAACTGCCGGTCCAGCGTGCTTCGCGCGGCTTTGGTCCGGGCGAGAACCGTGACCCCGCTGGTTTCGAGGTCGAGCCTGTGCACGGCGTAGAGCTCGGCCGGCTCCCCACGCTCGCGGAGCACCGACGCGACGAGAGGGATCAGCACCGGAGCGCTGCTGCCCGGTGCTTCGATGCTGAGCACACCGTCTGGCTTGTCGACGACGCAGACGGCGTCGTCTGTGTACAGGATTCGATCAGCCGAGAACACGAGCCGGATATCGGAAACTTGCGATCGCCTCAACCTGAGACAACGGCGAGGACGAAGTTGTAGTCACGCAGTGTGTCCCTGATGACCCCGCACTGCCAGCGCCAGATCCTCAAGGGGGCTGAAGTTGAACACCGGCAAGACTGAGCAATCAACGGTTTCCGAAACTCCGAAGGCTTGCGAGGGACGGATCATCGTCGTCAACGAAGAGCGCGCCGCGCAGGGCGCGATCGAGCGCTTGTTGACCCCGATCGGCTTCCAGGTAGATCTCGGCCTGACCGTGGATGAAGGCCTGACCCTTCTCAAGACGGCTTCGATCGACCTCGTGATCGTCGACATCGGACTGCCGGAGGGCAACGGGTTCGATGCACTCAACACGTTCCGCGAAGTGAACCCGCAGATCCCGATCGTCGTGACGATGCCGGCTGCGAACAACGAGCTCGCGAGCGACTGCTTGTCGAAGGGTGCCTACGAGTGTCTCGTCCTCAACGACTCGGACGGGCTCGTCTCGACCGCGCGTGCGGCCGTCAAGCTGCGCCGTTTCAACCGAGAGAACCTGCGTATGCTGCGCGTCGTCGAAGAGGCGCGCACGTCCGGCGTTCCACTCGGTCATTCGAAGGCGTTTCGTGACCTCGAGGCGCAGGTCCATGTCGTCTCGCGGCACATGGATCCGGTGATCCTGGTCGGCGAGGTCGGAACCGGAAAGAAGCTGATCGCGCGGCACCTGCACGACCTCAGCGATCAGCACGCAGAGCTCTACCTGTCTCGCCACTCGTCCACCGTCACGGTCGAGGAGGTCGAGGGGTTCTTCAGCGGCGTCGGCGGGTACTCGGGCGGGACTCTGTTCCTCGAGGACATCGAGGAGCTTCCGTCGCGGCTGCAGATGTTGCTGACGGACCTGATTCAGAATCACCAAGAGCACAAGAAGCACCGCGTGGTCGCCTCGACGCACGAGTCGATTCCGCTGCGGGTCAACGAGGGCCGCTTCCACGACAACCTGTGGGAGCTGCTGCGTCGCAACACGATCGAGGTCCCACCGCTCAGAGCGCGCCGGGAAGACATCACGTTGCTCGCAACCTGGTTCCTCGAACAGGCCGCCGGCACCAAGCCGCACAAGGGACTGGCGCTCGACGCGTTGATGATCCTCGAAGTCCTACCTTGGCCGGGAAACCTGCGAGAGCTCAAGCAGGCCGTCGAGCAGGCATGGGTGATTTCGAACGGCGATACGATCCGCCGCGAGCACATCGTCGGCCCGGGTGGGAGCGTCCACGTCAACGATCTCTCCAACGAGATGGCCGGAGACGGCTACCTGGCTCGCAAGCTGGCCGGAGTCCCACCGACCGAGGCCGACGTGCTGCCGTTCGAAGAAGAAGAGCGACGCATCCTCGACCAGGCGCTGCAAGCGACCGACGGCAACGTGACGAAGGCCGCCCAGCTGCTGCGCATCGGCCGCGCGACGTTGTATCGCAAGATCCACCAGTACGGGCTGCGCGACTAGGTACTAGGCTCTGCCTGACAAATGCCGCAAGGCATTTGTCAGGCAGGCCCCCCTGCCCCTGCCCCTGCCCGATAAGGGCCTTCGCGATCGCTACCCGAAGAACTCCTCGTGCAGCGCACGAACCGCGGTCTCGACGTTGGCCTCGTCGACGACGAGCGAGACGTTCACCTTGAGCGCGCCGAGGCTGATCATCTTGACTTCGACGCCGTGCTCCATGAGCGGCTGGAAGATACGTGCCGGGAGCCCCATCCGGTGGCCGATGTCGTGGCCGACGACGCATAGCTGACCGAGATCTTCGTGGACGTCGATTTCGGCGTGCTTGCCGAGCTCGATGATTGCGGCGTCGAGGTTCTCGGTGTTGTCGAGTGTGACCGATACCGAGACTTCGGACGTCGACACCATGTCGACCGAGATGCCGTGAGCTGCAAACACACGAAAGATCGTGGCCAGAAACCCCGGTTGATCGAGCATCCGGGTCGTTTGGATGTTGACGAGCGTCACGTGACGCTTGTGCGCGATGCAGCGCACGACGGCGTTCGGGTCCCGGTGCTCGGGCACGATCAACGTGCCGGGCGCGTCGGGGCGATGCGTGTTGAGCACGCGCACGGGGATCTGCTTCTCGATCGCCGGCGCCAGCGACGAGGGATGGAGCACCTTGCCGCCGCTGTTCGCGAGCTCGGCGGCTTCGTCGTACGACATGCGTGCGATCGGTCTCGCCGTCTCGACGACTCGCGGATCGGCCGTCAGGACACCATCGACGTCGGTCCAGATCTGGATCTCTTCGGCGTCGATCGCGTTACCCAGGAACGCCGCCGACAAGTCGCTGCCGTTACGACCCAGCGTGCTCGTGTTGCCCTTCTCGTCCTTGGCGATGAAACCGGTGATCACGGGTATGCCTTCGAGCTTCGCCAGCGCCCTCTTGATCCGGCCGTCGTCGGCGAGCAGCTGGGCCCGCCCGAAGTGGCTGTCGGTCCGGACTCCGATGTCGAACGCGTCGACTGCCGTCGCAGGGATGCCGGCCTTGTTCAACGCCGCGGCCACGAGCCGAGCCGACAGGCGCTCGCCGAACGAGAGTATGTAGTCGCGTGATCGCGGGCTCAGCTCGCCGACGAGCGAGATCCCGCGGCACAGGTCCTCGAGCTCCTGGAACAGCTTCGGGTCGAGCGACTCGCGGACGTCGAGATCCTCGTGCAGGGTCTCGTGGCGCTCGCGGATCCAGCCCAGGTCGGCGGAGCGGTCGACAGCGGTCCGGCCGATCACTTCGAGCGCGTCGGTCACGCCCGAAACCGCGGAGACAACGACGACGGGGCGCGCGTCCAGGCGCGCCCTCACGATTTCGCAGACGGTCTTGATTGCGGGCGCATCGCGTAGCGATGTGCCGCCGAACTTCATGATGATCATCGGATTCCTGACGGTCCGATCCTACCGCGATCGATCCTAGAAGGCGTGTGGCGAATCATGGCTGGCTCGGGGCGGCGCATTTGGCGATTTCCGCTGCCGCGGCCTACAATCCACGGGCCTGGCCACGACGAAACGGACTCTACGCGCGGATGGTTCGATGACCTCGATACGTGAACTGATCTACGACTGGAACACCGAACAAGGTGTGTTTACCCCGGCGGCGCCGATTCAGGTCGACGACGAGACGCTCCGTGACGGCCTGCAGTCGCCGAGCGTGCGCGACCCGTCGCTCGACGAGAAGATCGAGCTCTTGCACATCATGAACGACCTCGGGATCGATACCGCCGATGTCGGGTTGCCCGGGGCCGGTGGTCGTCCTCGCGAGGACATCCTCCGGTTGGCCAAGGAGATCGCCGACAACAAGCTATCGATCGGCGCCAACGTGGCCTGCCGGACGGTCGTGTCCGACATCGAGCCCGTCGTCGAGATCTCGCAGCGTGCGGGGATGGCCGTCGAATGCTGCATGTTCATCGGCTCGAGCGCGATCCGGCAGTACGCCGAGGATTGGTCGATCGACACGCTCCTCGCCCACAGCCGCAAGGCGCTGGAGTTCGCTCGCAGCAACGACCTCGACGTCATGTACGTGACCGAAGACACTTCGCGCGCCCGGCCGGACACGATCAAGGCCCTCTACACGCTCGCGATCGAGCTCGGCGCGAAGCGCATCTGCGTGTGTGATACGGTCGGCCACTCGACGCCGGCCGGTGCCCGGGCGGTCGTGTCGTTCGTCAAGCAGATCGTCGACGACAGCGGTGCCGACGTCGGGATCGACTGGCACGGACATCGCGACCGTGGTCTAGGGCTTGCCAACAGCCTGGCGGCGGTCGAAGCCGGTGCGACCCGCATTCACGCCACGGCGCTCGGTGTCGGCGAGCGGACCGGGAACACCGCGATGGATTTGCTGCTCGTCAACTTCAAGCTCCTCGGGTGGAAGGATCCGGACCTGGCTCGCCTGCCCGACTACGTCGGCAAGGCGGGTGCGGCGTTGGGCATGCCGGTCCCGCGCAACTATCCGGTCGTCGGCGACGACGCGTTCGAGACCGGCACCGGTGTTCATGCGGCCGCGGTCATCAAGGCGATGAAGAAGGGCGATCGAGAGCTTGCCGACCTGATCTACTCGGGCGTGCCGGCGGCGATGGTCGGGCGCGGGCAGAAGATCGCGGTCGGACCGATGAGCGGTCGCTCGAACGTCACGCACTGTCTCGAGCGGCTGGGAATCGAGGCAACCGACGAGGTGATCGCACGCGTGCTCGAGCGCGCGAAACAGAGCAAGGCGCTGTTGACCGACGAAGAGATTCGAGCGGCGAGCACCGGCTGAGCCGCTGGCCGGTGCGGATCAGTAGAGGATCGGATTGAGTCCGGCGAGTCGTACGTCGGACAGGTGTGACGGGCTGTTGTCGAGTGGAGGCAACCCGTCCCCGTCGAACGCCTGGATGCTGCAGTGCTTGCAGTCGAAGCACTTGTAGTACCCGCCACGCTGTCGGTCGCCACAGTCGGAGGCGTGGATGGTCTGTTGCAGCAACGGTTCGTTGTCGTCCTTGGGGGTCGGGCAGCGCAAGTAGCCGTCGGAAGTCTTGCCCTTGTCCGGAACCACGACCGGGGGACGGCGCCGTGACTCGACCGCGGGTGCGACCGCTTCGGTCTCCGTCACGCCACTGTCCGTCACGCCACTGTCCGTCACGCCACTGTCCGTCACGCCACTGTCCGTCACCCCACTGTCCGTCACCCCAGCGTCCGGCGCCCCAATGTCCGGCGCAGCAGTGCTTGGCGCAGCGGTTTCGACCGCGACCGGCGTATCGTTCGCTTGTGTGAGCTCGGTCACAACGGGCTCGGCGACGCGCTCGTCGGTCCGGGCCGAGCTTCCAGCGCCGTCGTGTCCGGACCGAGTCTGAGGTTCATGCGTCGTCGTGTTCATGCGGCTGCGAGCTCCGTCGCCCGTTTGCGAGACCCGTGTCTCATCGGCGGCTCCAGAGGGTCGCCGTAGAAAAAGCGGCGGCCTTTTTCGGATGAAGCCGGCGGAATCACCAGAACCATAGGGTCTGTGAGGGCCTCGTCAAGAAAACGAAGGTTTTAGCGGGCGTCGAACAGTTGCTTGACCCGGGCCAGCATCTCGACGGCGGCATGGGAGCTTCGGCTCAGCTCGAAGCACACAGGACCCTGGTAGTCGGCGGCCGCGAGGCCGGCCCAGACGTCCGAGAAATCGACGTCGCCCTCGCCAGGAGGCAGGTGCTCGTGGACACCGCGCTTCATGTCCTCGAGGTGGACCTGGAGAATGTGGTTCGCGACCGGAGGGAGGATCTCGAGGGGGGTGCCTTCGCCGGTGACGTAGAGGTGACCGATGTCTACGGTCAAGCCGAAGTTGTCGGGGCGATCGAGGGCTTCGAGGACCGCCACGGCCTCCGCCACGGTCTCGACGAGCATTCCTGGCTCGGGCTCGAACGCGATCGGGACGCCGACCGTGGCCGAGTGATCGAGCAGGCGCGCGATTTCGTCGGTCAGGCGAGTCCGCGCTGCTTCGGGGCCGGAGTCGGCCGCTCCGCTCCAGAACGACAAGGCCCCGGCTCCGAGGTCGCGTGCGAGGTCGAGGCAGCGCTCCAGGTAGTTCCGGCGCACGGCACGTGCCTCGGGATCGGCGTCGACGAGGGTCGGATAGTGCTTGCGGGTCGGATCGAGGATGAACCGCGCCCCGCTCTCGACGACGCAGAAAAGCCCGAGGTCCGTAAGCAGCCTGGCGATCCTGTCGACCTCCGCCGGCGACGACCGAAACGGGTCGAGGTGCCCGACGTCGGGAGTCAACGCCACGGCCGAGAAGCCCATGTCGGCGAGCAGGCGCAGCGCTTCATCGAGGCGGTGGTGGACGAGCCCGTTGGTGTTGTAGCCGAGCAGCACGACCGCGGGTTCGGGCTCAGCGCCCGCGGGAGTTCTTGAACGCCTTCGTACGGACGTCGTTGATCTTCTGGAACAGCCTGGCGACCTTGTCCACGTACCTGGGAGTCTCCCAATCGTGCAGAATCGCTTCCTCCTGCCACATCAGGACCGGCTGGATCTCCTCGAGCGCACTGTCACACTTGGCCTTGCACGTATGCAGGAGCTGGAAGTAGGCCGCCTTGTCGTGATGTTCCTTGCGCCTCATGAGTTCGGCTTCGTTGAACAGGCCCTTGGCCTCGTCGAGCAGGACGTTGCAGTCACGGAACGTCGACGCCGGGAGAGTCGGGCATGCCCGTCCCGGTTTCTTGGAGCCGGACACGATCGCGCGTTCTGCGCTGGACCAGGTCGTGGGTTCGGGTTTTGCCGAGGCCTTCACGGCGACGTTCGGTTGCTGGACGCTCTCCTGTGCTCGCGCCGGCTTGTCGTCCTTGCCCGTGGTCGCGAGCACCACGATCACGATCACGGCCGCTAGCGCGACGACGCCGAGGACGAGAGGTTGTGGATTCGACTGCGGTGGTCTACGCCGGCCGGCGGATCGCCCTGCTGAGGAGCGTCCCACCGACGACCTGCCCGTGGATCGGCCAGAGCCGGTGCCGGCCGCTCGACCACCGGCGGCTCGGGTCCTCGAGGTTCGCCCTGCCGCGGAGCGGCTCGATGAAGTGCGTCGGGATGCCATGTAGGGAGGTTCCTGTGTTTCTGGGTACGAGCGAACCATCGTATCAAGAATCGTGACCGACCCAGCTATCGGGCGCTCACAGTATTCTTTCCCTCGTACCAGGGGCCGCCTATCGTGGCCGCTGGGGAGCGATTGCAAGAATCGAGAGACCTCGTGGAGACGGAGCTGCTGCTACTGCTGATGTTCGTCGCGTCCGTCGCCGGCGGGGGGGTCCCTCTGCTGCTGCGCGACACCGACCGCTTGCTGCACGTCTCGCTGTCGCTCGCGGCGGGTTTCTTCCTTGGCGTCGTGTTCTTGCACCTCTTGCCCGAGCTGAGCGCCCAGCGCGGCGGGATCGGCGGGACCGAGTTGTGGGCATGGGCGCTCGCCGGTTTGTTGGTCCTGCTCGTGCTGGATCTCGGCGTGTTCGGGCACGGAGGGCACGCGGCAATGGGCTGGGCGACGCTGATCGGGTTGACGATCCACGCCGCGGCCGCCGGGATCGGCTTCGGTGTCTACTGGCAGGGGCCCGTGTCGATGGTCCTGGTGTGGGCGCTCCTGTCGCACAAATTCGGTGAGACGTTCTCGCTGATGTCCGCGATGAGGTTCTCGCTGACGAGTCGCGTGAAGCTGCTCGCCGTGCTGGTCGTGTTCTCCACGATCACGCCGCTGTCGATGTTCCTGGGCCTTTCGCTGCGTGAGACGGTCGGGTCGAGGGTCGGCTCGATGCTGTCTGCGCTGGCGGTCGGGACGTTCCTCTATGTCGCCGTCGGCGAGCTGTTGCCCGAGGTGTTCCACGAGAACCGCGACCGCCTGCTGAAGGTGTCGATGCTGATCCTCGGGGTGATGTTCGCGGCGCTGTCGAGCGGCTCCGACGCTCACGGCGGAAGCGCTGCCGAGTCGACACAGGAGGCGACATGGCTCGCCCAATGGGTCGAGGAGTTCCTCGGGTTCTTCGTCGCGTCCGCTCCGTTTCTGCTGATCGGGTTCTTCGTCGCCGGGTTGATTCGCGTGGTGCTGCCGCAGCGGTTGTTGACCAGGCTGATGGGCAAGAATGACGTGCGTTCGGTCATGACAGCGTCGGCGATCGGCGTTCCGTTGCCGTTGTGCTCGTGCTCGGTGTTGCCGACCGCGCTGAGTCTGCGCAAGTCGGGCGCGTCGAAAGGCGCGACCGTGTCGTTTTTGGTTTCGACGCCGGAGACAGGAGTCGACTCGATTGCCGTGACCTATGCGCTGCTCGATCCGACGATGACCGTCGCGAGGCCGATTGCGGCGCTCGTCAGTGCGACGGCCGCCGGACTCGCGACAACGGTTTTGGATCGAGACGAGCCGGGGGCCGAGGTCGAGTCGTCGGATCTCGACGGGGCACCGGACTCGTGCTGTGACGACGACGATGCGCGGCCGAAGCGGCAAGGTCTCAAGGATGCGCTTCGCTACGCGTTCGTCGATCTCGTCGACGACATCCTCCCTGTTCTGCTAATCGGGTTCGCCGTCTCGGCGCTGTTGCAGGTGTTCCTGCCCGGTGACCTCCTCGGCGGCGCGACGGGTGGTCTCGGCTACCTCATGGCGCTCGTGATCGGCGTTCCGGTCTACATCTGTGCGACCGCCTCGACGCCGGTCGCGGCCGCGCTGATCGCGAAAGGGCTGAGCCCGGGGGCCGCGTTGGTGTTCTTGCTGGTCGGTCCAGCCACCAACCTCGGGTCGATCATCGTGCTCGTTCGAGCGCTCGGAAAGCGAGCGGTTACCGTCTATCTGACGGTAGTCGTGATCGTGTCCGTGCTGTTCGGAATCGCGCTCGATGCGTTCTACACGTCGACAGGTTCGGGATCGGCCGAGATCGTCAGTGATCATGGCCTGCAGTCTCACTCGGCGTTCGAGACGGTCGCCGGGCTGGTGCTCGCGTCGCTCGTCGTCTCGTCACTGCTTCGCCTCCCGCTGATTCAACGGAGGGCGGACGTCGTGCCCGGATCGGACCAACACGATCACACGACCGACCACTGTGCGTCTTGACTTGGCTGTGAACCGGGTCGAGAGTGTTCCGCTCGAATTCGCGACTCGGTGAGCGCATGACAGACGAGCTATCGAAGACCTACGAGCCCAGCCAGATCGAGGAGCAGGTCCATGACCTGTGGACCCTTGCCGAGGCGTTCGCCGCGATTCCCGACGAGCGGGAGAACCGCTACGTCATCATGATGCCGCTGCCGAACGTGACCGGCTCGCTGCACATGGGCCACGCGATGGACAACGTCATGCAGGATCTCCTGATCCGCTGGCACAGGCAAAAGGGCGACAACACGCTGTGGATGCCCGGGACCGACCACGCCGGCATCGCGACGCAGGCTGTCGTCGAGAAGTGCCTGTTCGAGCTCGAGGGCAAGACCCGTCACGACATCGGCCGCGAGAAGCTCGTCGAGCGGATCTGGGAATGGAAGGACCAGTACCAGAAGCGGATCGTCAATCAACAGCAGGCGATGGGCTGCTCGTGCGATTGGGGACGCCAGCGGTTCACGATGGATCGGACCTACACGCGCGCCGTGCGTGAGCTGTTCTTCCGCTTGTTCCGCGACGGATTGATCTTCCGCGGCAACCGGCTCGTCAACTGGGATTGCCACCTCCAAACCGCGGTTTCGGACGACGAGATCGTCCACGAGACAGTCAACGGCCATTTCTGGCACCTGCGCTACCCGGTCGTCGATCCAAACCCCGGAGAGCCCGAGCACGTGATCGTCGCGACGACGCGACCCGAAACGATGCTCGGCGACACCGCGGTCGCCGTGCATCCGGATCCGCGCGGCGTGCTCGAGGGCAAGATCGCTGATGTGGCCATGCGCGTCGACAGGGCGTCGGAGGCCGAGCGAGATCAGCTGCAGGCCGAGCTCGATGCGTTGCAAGGGCGCAAGCGGTCGCACCTGCCGGTGCTGGAGAAGCTCGTTACGATGGCCAAGGCCGGTCGCAAGCTCTTGCTTCCACTGCAGGATCGCGAGATCCCGATCATCCTCGACGAGTGGGCCAAGCCGGAGCTGGGTTCGGGCTGCGTGAAGATCACTCCGGCTCACGATCCGAACGACTACGACGTCTGGACACGGCACCGCGACGAGATCGGCATCGTCAACATCCTCGAGCCCGACGGAACGCTCAACGCGAATGCCGGCGGGTATGCGGGCAAAGACCGGTTCGAAGCCCGCAAGCTGGTCGTGGCGGATCTCGACGCGCTCGGCCTGCTCGAGGATGTCGAAGATCGAGACGTCGAGATCGGGCACTCGGATCGATCGAAGACGCCGGTCGAGCCCTACTTGTCGAAGCAGTGGTTCGTGCGCATGGGCGACGTCGACGGCGGCGTGGTCCTCGGCCGCGGCACGCCAGGAGAGTTCACGGCCACAGGTCTCGCCCAGGCCGCGATCGATGCCGTGCATGGCGATTGGAGGTCGATCACGGACAGGAAGCTGACGTTCCACCCCGATGCCGCTCGGTACGGCAGCACGTACGTCAACTGGCTCGCGGAGAAGCGCGACTGGTGCATCAGCCGGCAGCTGTGGTGGGGGCATCGAATCCCGATCTGGTACGGCAGCCTGTCGGGTACTGAGCTCGTGGCGTTCCTCGACGCCAATCCGGACATCGACAGCGAGCAGAGCTTCGCCCGCGTGGAGATCGGTGAAGACCGCGTCGTCGGCGTTGTCGAGGCCAAGGCGAAGGCGGCGGCCGCACCCGAGGACCGGTTCGAGATCCAGGTGTGCCTGCGTTCCGGGACGGCCGAGTCCGGGCTGGCCCGGAAGCTCGAGCAGTCGGGGCTCTTGCAGGACCCCGATGTGCTCGACACGTGGTTCAGCAGCGCGCTGTTTCCCCACGCTACGCTCGGCTGGCCGGATCCCGAGACCGCCGAACAGGAGGACGGGCAACGACCGCTCGGTGCGCAGGGCGGAAGACCGGATGCGCTGAGCTACTACTACCCCGGTTCGTGCCTCGTGACCGCGCGTGACATCATCACTCTGTGGGTCGCGCGGATGGTCATCGTCGGGCTCTACAACCTCGGTGACGTGCCATTCACCGACTGCTTCGTGCACGCCAACATCCAGGATGGCAAGGGCGAGCGCATGAGCAAGTCGAAGGGCAACGGCATCGACCCCGTCGACATCATCGGACAGTACGGCGCGGACGCAATGCGCTACGTGCTGTGCGAGATGCAGACCGGCCTGCAGGATATCCGGCTTCCGGTTCAGGCGATTTCGCCGTTCACCGGCAAGCCGATCGAATTGGCGACGGCCAAGCGCGGGCGGAGCATCTTCACCTATCTCGATCCCGAAACCGGTGAGGAGTTCGACGTGCTCGGCACGATCCCCGAACTGCCGTCGGCCAAGATCGTCAGCGACCGATTCGAGATCGGACGCAACTTCTGCAACAAGCTGTGGAACTCGGCGCGGTTCGCGTTGATGAACTTCGGCGAGCAGAAGCCGGGCGACTGGGCGCCGTTGTCCGACGACGATCTCGAGCCCGAAGACCGGTGGATCCTGTCGTGTCTCGGGCGCGCGATCCAAGCAGTCTCGCAGGGCTTCGAGGACTACAACCCGTCCGCAGCGATTGGCAGGGCTCGTGAGTTCTTCTGGGCTCAGTTGTGCGATTGGTACCTCGAGCTGATCAAACCGCGCACGAAACGTGAGGACCGTGTCGTGCGCCAGGTGCTCGCCTTCGCCGTCGACCAGGTGCTGCGGTTGCTGCACCCGATGCTGCCGTTCGTGACCGAGGCCATCTGGCAACGCCTGAATGCACAAGTGCCCGAGCGTGGGATCGCACGGGCGATTCCGGTGTCGGATCTGTTGATTCGTGCGGCATGGCCGCAGGTGGACGCGGTCGCGATCGATGAACCTCTCGAGCGGGAGTTCGCGACGCTGCAAGGAATCGTGCGCGGTGTCCGCGAGCTGCGGCAGCGCTACACGGTCGCACCGAGCAAGCGGCTGGACGCTCGCATCAAGGCGGCGGGCGCGATCGGCGACAGCCTGAATCGGTATCGGAGTCATCTCGAGAACCTCGGTGGGCTCGAGACCTGCGAGATCGGTCCCGACGTCGAGCGTCCGAAGCTGTCGGCGGTTCAGGTCGTAGGTGATGTCGAGATCTACCTATCCGGTGTCGTGGACCCCGAGAAAGAGCGTGAACGGCTCGAAAAGCAGAGGGACAAGCTCACGAAGGGCATTTCCGCGTCCCAGGGGAAGTTGAAGAACCGGTCCTTCGTCGAACGCGCCCCAGAATCGGTGGTCAACGCCGAGCGAGAGCGTCTCACCGATCTCGAACGAGAGCTTGCGGGCGTCGAACAGAACCTCGCTGAACTCGATTGACGGGCGTCTGGTAGAATCGAGAGCCAATGAGTTCCACACACCTCCCGATCACCCTGCTGGTTCTGCTCGGTGTCGCTTCGGCGCAGACCGCTGGGACCCAAGACACCAAGATCCCTCGGCAAAAGAAGGTCGAGCGGGTTATCGATCAGTCGGCGCAGACTGGGCAGAGCGCAGGGGTCACGACCGACGTTGCGGGTGAATCAGGCGGCCCGCTCGACGACAACGCCCTCGGTCGCATCGGAACCCCGATCCAGGTCAGCGTGAAGCAGGAACCCTACCGGTTCTCGCCGGGGCAGGCCGGGACGCTCGTGCTCGCCGTCCGCATCGGACCCGGGGCCAATGTACGGTCCGGGGTTGCCAAGTACTCCAGGACCCAGGGGCCGTTCGAGCTCGGCGACGCGGTCTGGGACCCGCCGGGCAAGTCGGGTGTCTACACCGACGTGTTCCTGATCCGGATCCCGGTGTCGGTGAAGCCTGGAACCAAGTTCGGGATGCACACCGTGACCGGTTCGCTGGACGTTCGCGGCAACTTCTCGCCGGTCGAGCTGCCGGGGCCGGCCGGAGATCCCGCTGGGCAGGCGCGGCCCGCGACGGATGGCCGCTACGCGCACGCGGTTCCGGGGTTCGCGGGTACGCTAAAGGTGGGGCGGCCTATACCCCCTATGCCCGACTTGAAAGCCCTGACGTCACGCCGAGAAACGGGCAATGCTGCCGAGAAACCGGCCGACCGCTCAGGATCACAACGGGCCGCCGACGAGTCGCCTTCGGCACCGGACTCGACGCAGGTGCCGAAGCGTGTGCTGGCAGCCGAGAGCGACACCGCCAGATCACCAGCCAAGGGTCGGCCCGAGACCAGTGACGACACGATGATCGGGATCTATCTGCTTGCTGCCGCGCTGCTGGGCGCGCTTGGGCTGTTGTTCCTCCGCCGTCGCTGACACGCGGCTTGGGGGCTCGCCATCGGGGTCCTGGACGGCCGGAGTTTGTCGCTAGGGTTTTTCGTCGATCGCGGAGTCTGTGGTTCGCTTGTTGCGTATCTCAAGCGATGTAAGCCCACACAAGTATTCGCTGCCATTTTGGCAGTGACGCCCTGAGCGGGGCTGTTTTCCCCCCTCGTGAACCAGACGTTTTGTCCGCCGGCTGGGGGCGCCGGTGGAGAGCTTTTTGACGACTCGCGCGAATAGGAACACCTCCAAGGAACTCTCGATCATCGTGCACGTTTCAGGACGTGCCTACGTCACAGGAGAATCATGGCTTCCGTCCACAAAGAGCACCCGAAACTGCCGGACTTCGTGAAGGCGCTCAAGGGTGTTGAATCCGTCACCTGGTGCCAGCTCGACCCGTACCTCGACGGCGAACCGCGCAGCTTCGAGCGCGATGTCAAGCGTCTGGTCCGGGGGCTCGAGCGGTACAACGTGCGCGTCGAATCCGTTTCGCCGACCAATGCTTGTGAGGCCGGCTGCTACGACGATCCCTACATCCAGCAGGGTTCTCTGCGCAGCGACGGCGTCCAGCCGTACGAGAAGGAGCTGATGCGGATGCCCCGGCTCAATCGGGTCGGCGAGTTCCGCATGGCGCGTCGATACGAGTTTCTGCGGGCGCGTGCCGCCGTCAACCTCGAGGCCGCCGGGTTCGAGCCCGACCGGATCCGCCAGCTCTTGCTGCACGCCGATCGTGAAGACGTCGAGTGGCCGGCGGAGAACGACGCCGATCCGAAGATTCGCGAGCGCGTCAAGCAGCGGCTCACCGAGTTCGACGACCTGCGCAACACGTTCGTCGAGGCGACGCTCTACATCGTGATGAGCGCGGTGCACAAGTATCGCAACCTCGGCATCGACACGCTGGACCTGATCCAGGAGGGCAACATCAGCTTGTTCCAGGCCGTCGAAGGCTTCGACTGGCGGCGTGCCGTCCGGTTCAAGACCTACGCCGAGTACTGGGTCAACCAGGCCTTCCTCAAGATGCTGTACAACAACGTCCGCACGGTGCGGGTTCCGGTCTGGGTCCAGAAGACGTTGAAGAAGATCAAGGACCTGCAGACCGAGGCGATGCACAAGCGCGGCGAGAAGCTCAGCAACGAGCAGATCGGCGAGCAACTCGACATGCCGGCGAGCAAGGTCGAGAGCCTGCTCAAGACGCAGCGCTACTCGGTATCGCTCGATCAGGAGCTCGGCAGCGAAGAGGACGCTGGCAAGATGAGCGACATGCTCGAGGATTCGCGCAGCGTGCCGGTGCCCGACCAGATCGAGGACGTCAACCTCAGCGAGCGGCTCAAGGAGGTCATGAAGGACCTGCCAGAGCGTGAGCGACTGATCCTCAAGCTGCGTTTCGGGCTCGACGGCAAGACGCCTCAGACGCTGTTCGAGATCGGCGAGATGCTGAAGGTCTCCGCCGAGCGCGTGCGCCAGCTCCAGGAAGCTGCGCTGCGGCGCCTCAAGCTGCCCAAGAGCAAGCAGCTGCTACGGCCGTTTGCGACCGTCTAGAGAATCTAGAGCGCCTTATCCCCCCGCGGGGCCGGCGCGGCGTTGACTCGCCGCACCGGAGTGCCTTGAATCCCTCGTTCGCATTGCCGGGACCGCAGGTTCCGGCCCAATCGACACCACGCAGACGAGGCACCCGATGGATTTCGAGTTCACGGACGAGCAGCAGATGCTGCGCGAGACCGTCCGAGATTGGACCAACGACAACCTGAAGCCGATCGCGGCGCAGATCGATCAGGACCACAAGGTCCCGGCAGAGATCATCGACGAGATCAAGGAGCTCGGTCTCCTGGGCGTCCACCTTCCCGAGCAATACGGCGGCGCGGGCATGGGCGAGATCGGGATCTGCATCTTCATGGAGGAGATCACGCGCGGCTGTTTCTCCACGGCGGTCGTCTGCGGCGGCCACATGTCGATCGCGGCGACGGCGATCAACCTGTATGGCTCGGATGAGCAGAAGCAGCGGTTCCTGACCAAGATGGCTACCGGCGAGCGCTTCGGAGCCTACGCTCTGACCGAAGCCAACTCCGGGTCCGATGCCGCCGCGATGGAGACCACGGCGACGCGCGACGGCGACGACTGGATCCTCGACGGGTCGAAGATCTGGATCACGAACGGCGACATCGCCGACGTGATCGTCACCTACGCGATGACCGACAAGTCGCTCGGGACGCGCGGCGGCGTCACCGCCTTCATCGTCGAAGCCGACATGCCGGGTTTCACGGTGGGCAAGCCGGAGGAGAAGATGGGCCAGTGCGGCTCGTCGACCGTCGAGATCCGCTTCGATCAGGTCCGGGTCCCGGCCGCCAACGTGCTCGGCCCGGTCGGCGATGGCTTCAAGGTCGCGATGGCGACGCTCGATCACGGGCGCCTCACGCTCGGCGCCAATTGCCTCGGTGCAGGCAAGGAAGCGCTCGCAATCTCGGCCCGCTACGCGCAGGAGCGGCTTGCTTTCGGCAAGCCGATCAGCGCCCAGCAGGCGATCCAGCACATGCTCGCCGACATGCAGACCGATGTGTTCGCCATGGAGAATATGGTCTACCGTGCGGCCTGGATGTGCGACGAGGGGAAGCCGTTCTCGATGGAGTCGGCGATGGTCAAGCTGTTCTGCTCGGAAGCCCTCGATCGGATCGTCGACAAGGCCGTGCAGATCCACGGCGGCTACGGCTACAGCCGGGAGTATGCCGTGGAGCGCATGTATCGCGACGCCAGGGTCAATCGGATCTACGAGGGGACGAGCGAGATCCAGCGCCTCGTGATCGCCCGGAACGTGCTGAAACGGCACGGCTGAACCCCGGCTGGGCCGTGCTTGCCTCGGCGGCCCGACCGTGGTACAAACTTCGCCCGTTTTTCGCGGATGGCGCCATCCGACGACGACTTTCTTCGTCCCCTCGCAGCCCCAGTGCATGCGTAGTTCCCGGTTGATCCAGGGGGTTGCGATGTGGCGGCGGCTGGACTCGTTATGCCGAAGCCTCCGTTGGCCGTGTTCATCCTTGCTGCCGGCAAGGGAACACGGACCCGAATCGATTTGCCGAAGGTGCTGCTCCCGCTGTGCGGGCGGCCGCTGCTCGGCTATGTACTCGACACTGCCGCCCGCCTCGGTCCGGCTCACACGGTCGTCGTGCTCTCGCACGGGATGGACCGGATTCAGAGCGAGCTCGCCGCGCAGCTCGAGCACTGCCTCGTCGTCGATCAGGGCAAGCCGCTCGGAACCGGCCACGCGGTCCGTACGGCGCTCGATGCGCTCGACGAGAGCCTCGGCAGTCCGTTCTCAGGCGACATCTTGGTGCTCTACGGGGATTGCCCCTTGATCGGCGAGCTCTCGCTCGAGGCCCTTCGCGATTCGCTCGAAGAAGACCTCGAGGGCGAGTTCGAGTTCGTGATCGAGCCCGACCCGGGCGGCAACGGAACCGGGACCAACGGGAGGCACGGCAGCGAGTCACGCGGCAGCGAGCCGGCGATGGCGAGCCTGTTGACGTGCCTCGACCCCGTGACCCCGGGCCTCGGCCGAATCCTGCGAGACGACGACGGCTACTTCGTGGGTGTGCGTGAGGAAAAGGATTGCACGCTCGCCGAGCTCGAGATCGATGAGGTCAACACGGGCTTCTGCTGCTTCCGTTCCGAAGCATTGCGCGCGACATTGCCGAAGCTGCGCGACGACAACAAGCAGGCCGAATACTACCTGACGGATGTCTTCGGCCTGCTCGTCGACGACGACCAGCTCGTTCGCCCGGTAATGACGCCGGACCCGGAAGAGACCGTCGGTGTGAACAGCCTCGCGGACCTCGCCGATGCCCGGAACGCGATGCAGGACCGGATCCTCCTGCGTCACCTCGAGAACGGTGTGATGATCGAGGACCCAGCGACGACGGTCATCGAGGGCGACGTCGAGATCGGACGCGGAACCAAGATCTTCCCGTACTGCGTGATTCGCAACGGCGTGAAGATCGGTGAGGACTGCGAGGTGGGACCGTTCGCGCACCTGCGCGTCGGTGCCGTGCTTGCGGACAAGGCTCAGGTCGGCAACTTCGTCGAGATGAAGAACGCCGCGCTGGGCCCGGGCAGCAAGGCCAAGCACCTGACCTACCTGGGTGATGCGGAGATCGGCGAGGGGACCAACATCGGTGCCGGGACCGTGACAGCCAACTACGACGGGAAGGCCAAGCACAAGACCGTGATCGGCAATCGGGCGTTCATAGGCTCCGGAACGATCATCGTGGCGCCCGCATCGGTCGGTGACGAGGCGATGACCGGGGCCGGGGCGCTCCTGACCCGCGAGACCGCCGTCGCCGACGGAGAGGTCTATGTCGGCGTTCCCGCGAAGCCGATTCGAAGGCGAGCCGCGGAGTCCAGTGGCTCGGACAAGCAGGACGAAGCGTAGCTCGAGGCGGCAGAGCAGATGACCTTCCACAGGCTCCGGATCTTCAGTGGCAACGGGCACCCCGAGCTCGCGGAGGGCATTTGTGCCGAGCTCGGCATCGAGTTGGCGGACGCGGTCGTTGGGCGCTTCTCGGACGGCGAGATCGACCTCAAGGTCAACACGGACGTGCGCGGTGCGGACTGCTTCGTCGTCCAGCCGACCTGCCCACCGGTCAACGAAAACCTGATGGAACTCCTCGTGATGATCGACTGTCTCGTTCGAGCATCGGCGGACCGGATCACCGCGGTGATGCCGTACTTCGGCTACGCCCGCAAGGACCGCAAGGACGAGGGCCGCGTGCCGATCTCGGCCAAGCTGGTCGCCAACATGATCACGATGGCCGGCGCCAGCCGTGTCCTGACCGTCGACCTGCACGCAGCGCAGATCCAGGGTTTCTTCGACATCCCGGTGGACCACCTCTATGCCCGGCCGGCATTCCTCCCCGTGCTGCGCGAGCGGTTCGGGGGATCCGATCTCGTGATCGTCTCGCCGGACGTCGGCGGCACGAAGCTGTGCAGGGCCTACTCCAAAGAGCTCGAAGCGAGTCTCGCAATCGTCGACAAGCGGAGGATCTCGGGCACTGAGACCGTCATCGAAAACCTTGTCGGTCAGGTCGATGGAAAGATCTGTCTGATCGTCGACGACTTGATCTCGACGGGCGGGTCGATCACCGACGCGGCTCGGGTCGTGCGGGAGAACGGCGCGAGCGAGGTCTACCTGCTCGCTACGCACGGCGTGTTGTGTGGGCCCGCGATCGAACGGCTCGACGCGGCTCCGGCCGAAGTCGTGTTCCTGTCGGACAGTATTCCGTTGGCCCAGGACAAGCGTCCGCGGAAAGCGCAGGTCGTATCGCTGGCACCGATGCTGGCGAAGGCCATTGACAGCATTCATCGAAGCGAGTCGATCAGTCGGCTCTTCGACAACCTTTCGACATGAGAGAGTGCGGCGCCCCGAAGCGCCGAAGAGAACCATGGAAGTAGCGAATCTCGATGTGGCCGTTCGCACGGTCAGCGGAAACCGCCTGAAGCAGTTGCGCGCTGCGGAGCGGATCCCTGCCGTCATCTACGGCATGAACCAGGACAACAAGAATCTGGACGTGCCCGAGAAGCAATTCACCCAGCTCGTGATGACGCATCACAAGCTGTTCGAGCTGCACTTCGAATCCGGCGAGAAGGAGGAGGCGTTCCTGCAGGACCTGCAGTGGGACAACCTCCACGACCGCATTCTGCACGTCGACTTCCGACGGATCGAGTTGACGAAGCCGATCAACACCGTCGTGCCGCTCAACTTCGTCGGGCACGCCAAGGGACTGTCGCGCAACGGCCTGTTCGACGCGCCGTTGGCCGAGCTGCACGTCGAGTGCCTGCCGAGCGCGCTGCCGGAGGAGATCAAGGTCGTGATCAACGATCTCGACCTCGGCGATACGATCCACGTCAGTGATCTCGAACTGCCGCCCGGTGTGAAGGTCGAGAACCCGTCGGACGAGCTCGTGTGCCAGGTCAAGGTTCGCGGTGCTGCCGAGACCGAGGAGGAGGCCGAGGGGATCGAAGGCGAGGAGCTTTCCGAGCCCGAGGTCATCGGGAAGAAGGGCGAAGGCGACGAAGAGGGGGAGGAGTGACCCTGAAGCCCGGGCTCGATCCGAGCCAGGGCTTTCAATTCGCCTGGCTTGCCGCTAGGCTCTTCCGCCCGATTCCGACGATCGTCGCCAGAGATCATCGAGATGCCTGAGCAACCACGCCTGGTCGTGGGGCTCGGCAACCCAGGCGAGCAGTACGACCGTACCCGCCACAACCTGGGTTTCGAAGTTCTCGACCGGCTCGCGGAACGGTTGGGAGTCCGCTTCGAGCGTCTCAAGCGCGCGGGGTTGTTCTCCGGTCGAATCAAGGCCAAGGTCGCGGCCGGCACGGTGGACGGCGCTTCGTTCGTCCTCGTCAAGCCGCAGACCTATGTCAATCTGAGTGGAGTCGCCGTGGCGGCTCTCCGGCGACACCACGCGGTGTCTCCGGAAGCGATCTTTGTGATTTACGATGACTTGAACCTACCCTTGGGACGAATGCGGATTCGTCCGGAGGGCGGCTCGGGCGGGCACAACGGGATCAAGTCGATCCTGACCTGCCTGGGTACCGAAGGCTTCCCCCGTCTGCGAATCGGGATCGGTTCGGTTGGGCTGGCGACGTCGGAGATGGTGGATCCGGACTTCGTTCTCTCGCGTTTCACCGCGGAGGAACGAGCCGAGATTCCACGCATCCTCGACGCAGCTTGCGATGCCGCACGGTCATGGATTGCAGGCTCGTCCATCGACGAGTTGATGAACCAGTACAACTCGTTCGGTGCGGCGTAGACGGTCTTGCTAGCGCACCCCGTGCGGCCGGCAGCCTCATGGCTCGAGTCGAGCAGACAGACGCGCGTAGCCACGTAGTGCTCATGCCGGACCGGCCGGCAGTCGTTGCTTGCGCGCGAGCCAAGGAGCAGACGGGTAGTGAACACATACGAAACGATGATCCTCCTCGACAACCGGGAGGTGAAGAAGGGCTGGGACGATCTCAAGCAGGCCATTGATGGCGTGCTGACTCGGCATGGCGGCGAGATCGTCGTCGCCAAGCGCTGGGACGAGCGGAAGCTCGCGTACGAGATCAAGGGACAGCGTCGCGCGACGTACTACCTGTCCTACATCAAGGCCGCTCCAGACTCGATCGAACCGCTGCGCCACGACCTGAAGCTGACCGCCCCGGTGCTTCGTCACTTGATCCTGCGTGTCGACGAGATCCCCGAGGTCGCCTACGAACCCGAGCGCGAGTTCACGATGGTGGATGATTCGCGGGATTCGAGCTCCGACGGCAAGAGCGACAAGAAGGACAGCGGCGACGACAAAGAGAGCAGCGACGACAAAGAGAGCAGCGACGAACCGGAAGCAAAGGAAGCGTCGGCCGATGCCGATGCCGATG
>Ga0055451_10000142_pt1 | contig 26017 bp, 25 predicted proteins | sample China_Galinas_PW_3_FD_57745 | JGI IMG/M metagenome (GOLD analysis project Ga0055451, IMG submission 57745) | Wetland microbial communities from San Francisco Bay, California, USA, that impact long-term carbon sequestration - China_Galinas_PWB_D2 | ecosystem: Environmental > Aquatic > Marine >... | reverse complement strand
CCGCCACGGATCTGCTCAGGCCGACGTGACGCCGTTGGTCAGGGCCAGCAGTCGGGATGTCGCGCGCAGGTACTTCTTGCGGTAGCCGCCGGCCAGCATCTCCTCGGAGAAGATCGTGTCCACCTTGGCCCCGGAGGTGACCACCGGGATGCCGGCGTCGTAGAGCCGGTCGGTCAGCGACACCAGCCGCAGCGCCACGTTCTGGTCGTCAAGCGGATGTACCCCGGTGATGTGCACAGCCGACACCTCCTCGATAAGGCTGAGGTAGCGCGACGGGTGCATCGTCGCCAAGTGTGCGCACAGCGCGCCGAAATCGTCGAGCGTGGCACCGGGGACCTCCGCGGCGCGTGCCGTCACCTCGGCGTCGGACAGCGGCTCGGGGGCCGGCGACAGTCCGCGGTGGCGGTAATCCGGCCCCTCGATTCGCACGGTGGTGAAAATGCTTGCCAGCGTGTGGATTTCACGCAGGAAGTCCTGGGCCGCGAAACGGCCCTCACCGAGTTGTTCGGGCAGCGTGTTGGACGTCGCGGCGATGGACACCCCGCGCTCGACTAGCTGGGAAAGCAATCTCGAGATCAGCGTGGTGTTCCCCGGATCGTCCAGCTCGAATTCGTCGATGCAGACCACCGTGTAGTCGGCCAGCAGGTCGATGCACTCGGCGAAGCCGAAGACACCGGCCAGCTGCGTCAGCTCACCGAAGGTCGCGAACGCCTTCGGATGGTCGGCGGAGTCGGGCAGCCGGCGGTAGGCCGAGGCGAGCAGGTGGGTCTTGCCGACACCGAACCCGCCGTCCAGATACAGCCCCACCCCGGGCAGCGCGGCCCGCTTGCCGAACAGCTTCTTCTTACCGGCGCGCCGCAGTGCCGCCTGCTCGCAGAACGCCGCACACGAGGCGACCGCCGCGGCCTGCGTCGGCTCGGCCGGGTCGGGCCGGTAGGTGTCGAAACCGACGTCGGCGAACGTCGGCGGCGGAACCAACTGAGCGATGAGCCGCTCCGGTGACACCGTCGGACGGCGGTCCACCAGATGCCCTACCGCCTGACGACGATGCGGGTCCGCCAGGACCCGAGGTGGGGGTACCTCCCGCTTGCGGGGGCAAGTCGGGCCATCACCTTCCGCCGTTGCGGTGTGGGCGATGGCGGGGTGGTCCATGCACGAACTGTAACGACGTGCTGCAATCGTCCGTATGCCCAGACCCCACCCGGACGACGCTGATGGGACGCAATTCACACTGCTGGGCCAGCACGGCGGCGTGGACGACGACCGGCTCTACCAGCTCTACGCCTACCCCACCGACCTGCAGCGCTGCTGGGTGCGCGGCAACGCCATCACCAGCCTCGACGGCGGCGCCACCGCCGACGGCACCTCGGGAGGCCTCGGCGGTCTGGGCGACCGGCGACTGTTCCGGGTGCTGCGGGAATTGGCCGACGTGATCGTCGTCGGCGCCGGCACCGCCCGCGTCGAGAACTACGCGGGCGCGCAGATGACCGTCGTGCAGCGCCGCAACCGGCACGGCCGCGGCCAGAGCGAGATCCCCCCCATCGCGCTGGTCACCCGGTCGGGGCGGCTGGATCACGACCTGCCCGTGCTGACCCGCACCGAGGTACCGCCACTGGTCCTCACCTGCGCCGACGCCGACGCCGACGCCCGCGCCCGGCTGGGTTCCGCAGCCGAGGTGGTCAACTGCTCCGGCGCCGACCCGAGCGAGGTCGACCCGGCGGCCATCCTGTCCGCGCTGGCCGAACGCGGGCTGCCCCGCGTGCTCACCGAAGGCGGGCCGACCCTGCTCGGCACGTTCGTCGAACGCGACCTGCTCGACGAACTGTGCCTGACATTCGCCCCGATGCTCGTCGGCGGCACCGCGACCCGCGTGGTGGCCGGGCCGGGTCACACGCTGTCCCGGATGGCTCTGGAACACCTGATCACCGACGCCGACGGCTACCTGTACGGACGCTTCACCCGCCCGAGGTGAGCGGCGCCCAACCCGGGTGTCGCTACTGTGGTGGGCATGCGCGATCGTCGGGTGTTTGCCGCGGTCTACGCCGGGATCGCGGCGTTGACGGCTTTGCTGACCGGGTGCGCCCCGTGGCTGGCCGCCAATCCGCAGTTCGCCAGCGACTCCGCCAACAACTCCGACGGGGGCCCCACCACCACCAAGCCGGCGGGCGGCCCGCCGGCGATCGCGGCGCCCAAGAACGACCTCCCGTGGAAGGACTGCACGTCGAGGGAATTCAGCGACGCCGGGGCGACCCCGCTGCCCGGGGTGATCCTGGAGTGCGCCACCTACGACGCCGATCTCGATCCCATCAGCGGCGCGAGCGGGACGCTGTCCATCGGTGTGGTGCGCGCCCGGTCGGTGCAGACACCGCCGGACGCCGGCCCGCTGGTGTTCACCACCGGCACGGATGTGCCATCGTCGCTGCAGCTGCCGGTGTGGCTGTCGCGGTCGGGCGCCGACGTGCTCAAGAGCCACCCGATCGTGTCGGTCGACCGCCGCGGGATGGGCCTGTCCAGCCCGATCGACTGCCGGGATTCCTTCGACCGCCAGGAGATGCGCGACCAGGCCCAGTTCGAATCCGGCGACGACCCGGTGGCCAACCTCGGCGCGATCACCATGACCGCGACCACAAGCTGCACCGACACCATCGCACCCGGCGACTCGGCCTATGACACCGCCCGCGCCGCCGAAGACATCGAGCGGCTGCGCAGCATCTGGGACGTGCCCGCGCTGGCGCTGATCGGTGTGGGCAACGGCGCACAGATCACACTCGCCTACGCCGGGTCGCACCCCGACAAGGTGGCCCGCATCGTGCTCGACTCCCCCATCCCCCCCGCCGTGGGCGCCGAAGCCGCCGCCGAAGAACAGGTCAAGGGCCAGCAGGCCGCACTCGACGCGTTCGCCGAACAGTGCGTGGCGGTCAACTGCGCGCTCGGCCCCGACCCGAAGGCCGCCGTCGACTCGCTGCTGGCGGACGCCCGCGCCGGCCACGGCCCCATGGGGGTGGCGGTGTCGGTGCTGACCAACGCGATCGTGACCGCCCTGGGCTACCCTAGCGGCGACCGGATCGGCAGCACCGTCGCCCTGGCCAACACACTGGCCGCCGCCCGCGACGGGGACACCAACCAGCTCAACAGCCTGATCAACGAGTCCGAGGCGATGCGCGACACCGACGGGCAGTTCGTCAACTCCTGCAGCGACGCGCTGAACCGCCCGACACCCGACCGGGTCCGCGAACTCGTCGTCGCGTGGGGCAAGCTCTATCCGCAGTTCGGCGCCGTCGGCGCGCTGAACCTCGTCAAGTGCCTCAACTGGCCAAGCGGGGCCGCACCCAAGGAACCCAAGGACCTCAAGGTCAACGTGCTGCTACTGGGCGTCCGCGACGACCCCATCGCCGGGGACCAGGGCGTGACCACGTCGGCGGCCACCGTCATCAACGCCGGCGCGGCCAGCAAGCGGGTCATGTGGCAGGGCGTCGGGCACGGGGCGAGCATCTACTCCGCGTGCACGCTGCCGCCGGTGATCGACTACGTCAACAGCGGCAACGTGCCGCCCACCGACACCTACTGCCCCGCCTGAGCATTTCGGACGCGCCGCCGGTGTACGGTGCGGACGTGGCGGAAGCTGACAAGAGCCTGCTGGCTGCGTTTCGACCCCGCATCAGTGCACTGTTTCGTCCCCGCACCAGCCCACCCGGCGCGGCGACGATCCTGCGTTCGGCACTGTGGCCGATCGCCATCGTGTCGATCATCCACCGCAGCTACGTGCTCTCCTCCAACGGCTACATCACCGACGATTTCGGCCCCGTCTACCGCGCGGTGTCCAACTTCCGGCGCGGCCTGGCCGTCTACAACGAGCACTTCGACTACGTCGACCCGCACTATCTCTACCCGCCGGGCGGAACTCTGCTGATGGCCCCCTTCGGCTATCTGCCGGTGTTCGCCTCGCACAACTGGTTCGTCTTCTTCAACACGCTGGCGATCGTCATCGCCGCCTGCCTGCTGGTGCGCTTGTTCGGCTTCTCCCTGACATCGGTGGCGCTGCCTGCGCTGCTGCTGGCCATGTTCTGCACCGAGTCGGTGACCAACACCCTGGTGTTCACCAACATCAACGGCTGCATCCTGCTGGCCGAAGTGCTGTTCTTCCGGTGGATCCTCGACGGCCGGGTCGGCTATCAGTGGTGGGCGGGCGCCGCGATCGGCCTGTCGCTGGTGGTCAAACCGTTGCTGGCGGTGCTCCTGCTGCTGCCTCTGCTGAACCGGCAGTGGCGGGTGCTGGTCGCCGCGTTCGCCGTGCCGCTGGTGTTCAACGTCGCGGCCTGGCCGTTGCTGGCCGACCCGATGGACTTCGTCAAGCGCACCCTGCCGTACATCTTGTCCACCCGCGACTACTTCAACAGCTCGATCCTGGGCAACGGCGTGTACTACGGATTGCCGATGTGGCTGATCCTGGTGTTGCGGGTGATCTTCCTGGCCCTGGCGGTGGCCAGCCTGTGGTTGCTGTACCGCTACTACCACAAGCGCGACCAGCTGTTCTGGATGCTGACGTCCTCGGGTGTGCTGCTGATCACATCCTGGCTGGTGCTCTCGCTGGCCCAGGGCTACTACTCGATGATGCTGTTCCCGTTCCTGATGACGGTGGTGCTGCCCAACTCGGTGCTGCGCAACTGGCCGGCCTGGCTGGCAACCTACGGGTTCTTGACGATGGACCGCTGGTTGTTGTGGCGGTGGCCGACAACCGGGCGGTTCCTGGAGTACATGAAGATCACCTACGGCTGGTCACTGATGCTGGTCGTGGTGTTCGCGGTGCTGTACTTCCGCTACCTGGACGCCAAGGCCGAAGGCCGGCTGGAGAACGGGATCGACCCGCCGTGGATGAGCGACGAGCCCAAGACCGGCGCGCCGCAGCCCGTCACCCCATCCTGAGCCGGGCCGGCTGGGCTTGTGCCCCACAACCGGTGCGCACCAGGCGATTGCGCTAGCGTGAACCCATGAGTTCGACGCCTGCCCCCAAGCTGGAGCTGACCGACGACCAATGGCGTGCCAAGCTGAACCCCGCCGAGTATGCGGTGCTGCGCCAGGCCGCCACCGAGCGTGCCTTCACCGGGGAGTACACCGACACCAAGACCGAAGGCATCTACCAGTGCAGGGCCTGCGGAGCCGAACTCTTCCGCAGCACCGAGAAATTCGAATCGCATTGCGGTTGGCCCTCGTTCTTCGACCCGTCGCACTCCGATGCGGTGATCCTGCGTCCCGACGACTCGGGGGGCATGCACCGCGTCGAGGTGCTGTGCGCCCACTGCCACAGCCATCTGGGGCATGTGTTCTCCGGCGAGGGCTACCCGACACCGACCGACCAGCGCTACTGCATCAATTCGATTGCGCTGAAGCTGGTGCCAGCCCAGGAGTAGCGGGCCTCAGCAGCGCGAGCAGTCCATCGGGTGTCAGCGGCGGGCTGAAGAAGTAACCCTGCCCCACGTCGCATCCGTACTCACGAAGCCGGTCGGCGGTGCCGGCGTCCTCGACCCCCTCGGCGACAATGGCCAGGCCCAATTCGTGGGCCAGGTCCACGATGGCGCGCACGACCGCCGCCGCGCGCGAATCGACCAGGACGGGCGACACGAAGTTGCGGTTCAATTTCACCTCGTCGATCGGCAGATCGCACAGGTAGGACAGCGCGGAGTAGCCGCTGCCGAAATCGTCGATGGCGATTCGGATCCCGCGCCCCCGCAGCTGGTGCAGCACGCTCAGCGTCTGCTCGGTGTTGTCGAGGAACAGGTCTTCGGTGATCTCGATGGTCATCGCGCTCGCCTGCAGGCCCCGCGCGGTCAGCGCCCGGGAAACGCCGACCGGCAGGCCGGGGTTGGCCAGTGACGGCGCGAAGAGGTTCACCGCAACCGGCACGCCGTCCGATGCGGTGCGCCATCGGGCGGCATCGTCGAGCGCCTTGTTGACCACGAAGTCCGTGACCGACCCCATCAGGCCGTGCCGGCGGACCAGCGGCAGGAATTCTTCCGGGCCCAGTAGGCCGCGGTCGGGATGGGGCCAGCGCAGCAGGGCCTCGGCACCCACGATCTCGGTGGTGCGCAGATCGAACATCGGCTGGTAGACCAGGGTCAGCTCGAACTGGTCGATGGCATGACGAAGCTCCGCAAGCAGTCGAAGCACCGATGTTCCCCCACCGCCCGCCACCGGCACATGACGCTGACCGGGCTTCGGGTCCCCGGCTCCCATCCCCATCTCGGCGGTGAAGGTGTGCACTCCGGCGGCGCGTGACCGCTTGGCCGCGTACATCGCGATATCGGCCCGCTTGAGAAGTTCGTCGGCCGTCAGATCCAGATCCTCCGACCCTGCGACGGCCAGTCCGACGCTGGGCTGCATCAGCAGCTCTTGACCGTCGATGACGAACGGCTGACCGAAGCTCTCCACCACCCGGTGGGCGATGCGCTGCGAATGGTCGACCCTGCCCTCGATCAGAACAGCGAACTCGTCGCCACCGAGGCGCGCCACCGTATCGCCGGCTCGCACGCACCCGAGGATCCGGTCGGCGACGAGGCTGAGCAATTCGTCGCCGACCGGATGGCCTAGGGTGTCGTTGACAACCTTGAAATCGTTGAGATCCACGGCCAGGACCCCCACCGAGAGCCCGTCGCGCTCGCGCATCTGCATGGCGTGGTTGAGGTGGTCGTGGAACACGATGCGGTTGGCCACACCGGTCAGCGGATCCTGCAGAGCCTGCCCGGCCACCGTCGCCAGCAGCCGGCGGTTCTCGCTCGACAGGAGGAGCTGGCGGGCCATGAAGGCGACGACAAGCAGCGCACCGACCACCACCACCGGTCCCGTCCGCAGCTCTTCGGCCGGCAAGGTGTATGCCGCCCACGTCGCCACCACGACCGGGATGAACGGCAACCAGACCGATGCCCACGAGGGTGGCTGTGCCACAACGGCTTCCCGGTAACAGAGGTCCCGGCCCGCTACTGCGGCAGCAGTCATCAACACCAACCCGGCCAGCCATCCGAGCACGATCGCACGCTCGCTCGTGTGATCGTGTGTCGCCGCCAGGTAGACGAAAAAACCATCGGAGAGGCTTACCCCGAACACGCCGAGGGTCAGCAGGGTCAGTGTCAGACGTTGGCCCGGCAGGGCACGTGCCAGAACCAGGATCGCAACGGTCAGCACCACCGCATCCAGCACCGGATAGGTCATCGACAGCGCGATCACGAACCGGTCCTGGGTGTCGTCGGAGTAAATGTCCTGCAGTACCGCGGCCCAGGCCACCATGACGAACGAGCAGGCGACGATCACTCCGTCGAGTATCAGACGGGTACGCGACGTACGGCTCAGCCCGGTGGGCAGTAACAGCAAAGCCAGACAGGCCCCGATCGGCAGAACCAGGTATGCGGGGTCGGCGACGGAAGGGTAGGGGGCGCTGAGCATGAAGAGCTCGTAGTAGGCCCAGATGATCGCTCCCAGGGCGAACGAGCCGAGCCCGACCGCCAGCGACACCCATGCGGCGCGCGCCCGGCCCCGGCTCGATCGCGCCGTGCCGACCGTGGCGAGGGTGGCCGTCGCCGCCACCACGATGACCAGGATGTCGGAGACGACTGCCGTGACCGACGCACTCGACCGACCCGCGAGCAGCCACCCGGCGAAGGCCAGCCACAGGACCGCGACCAGGGCTGCGACGAGGGTTGTCCTAGGCCTGCGTGCCATCCCCGAGTCCCCGATCGCCGATTCCGTGGCAATGCGCACGGCAAAAACGATCGTAGCGAACCACCCTATGTTGAACGCCGGGTTTCCCGGCACGGCGCAGCTTCGGCTACGGAAGCTTGCCGATCAGCTCCTCCACACCAACCCGCGGGCCGGTGAAGAACGGGGTCTCCTCGCGAACGTGCCGACGCGCCTCGGTGGCACGCAGGTCACGCATCAGATCGACGATGCGGTACAGCTCGGGCGCCTCGAACGCCAGGATCCACTCGTAGTCGCCCAGCGCGAACGCCGGCACGGTGTTGGCGCGGACGTCCTTGTAGCCGCGCGCGGCCATACCGTGGTCGGCCAGCATCTTGCGGCGATCCTCGTCGGGCAGCAGGTACCAGTCCAGCGACCGCACGAACGGGTAGACGCAGATGTAGTTGCCCGCCTCCTCGCCGGCCAGGAACGCCGGGATATGGCTCTTGTTGAACTCCGCCGGGCGGTGCAGGGCCACGCTGCTCCACACCGGTTTGACCGCCCGCCCCAGAGTGGTGGTCCGGCGGAAGTCGCTGTAGGTGGACTGCAGGGCCTCGACCCGGTCGGCGTGGGTCCAGATCATGAAGTCGGCGTCGGCCCGCATACCCGCCACGTCGTACAGACCGCGGACCACCACCCCGTTGTCCTCCTGCTGCTTGAGGAACGTCGCGGTTTCGTCGACGACGGCAGCGCGGGCGTCGTCGCCGTAACCCAGCGCACCCGGTTCCACCGCGAACACCGAGAACATCAGGTAGCGAATCGTGGCGTTGAGCTCGTCGTAGTCCATTCTGGCCATGGCACCATCGTGCCACGTGCGGGCACCGCTACCGGCGCGTGGCGGCCGCGGCGACGGCGGCGGCGGCTCGCCCCGCTGCCGCCACGCAGGCCGGCACCCCGATGCCGTCGAGATAGTTGCCGGCGAGCGCCAAGGTGGGCGGCAGCCCGGCACGCAGTTCGGCCGCTAGCCCACCGTGTCCCGGCCCGTACTGCGGCATCGCGTCGATCCAGCGGCGCACCAGGATATCGACCGGCTCGACGATGATGCCGAACACCGACGCCAGGTCGGCCAGCGCCCAGTCCTGCAGGTCGGAATCCGACGTGCTGCGAGCTGGGTTTTTTTCGGCATCGCCGAACCGGCCGAAGGACATGCGCAGCAACTCGGCGTTGCCGCGCGCCCCCCACTTGCGGGTCGACAGCGTGATCGCCTTGGCGTGCAAGCTCTCCCCGCTGGCCACCAGCACACCAGACTTTTGCGGCAAGGGCGTGCCACCGGGGACCGCCATGGCCAGCACCACTGCCGAGGCGACCGGTATCCGCGCCGCCGCGGCGGCCGCCCGGGGGGCGACGTCACCGACCAGCCCGGCCAGCCGCGGCGCCGGCACGGCCAGGATCACCGCGTCGGCGCGCCAGGGTGAACCCTCGTCGTCGTGCAACACCCATCCGGGGCCGTCCGGGGCGATGCGATCGACAGACCTCTGCACCCACTGCAGCCCGCTGCGGTCCACCAGCTCGGACAGCAGTACCTGGTAGCCGCCCTCGATGGCCCCGAACACCGGCCCCCGGGTGCTTCCCGGCAGCGCCCGGCGAGCTGCATCGGTCAGACTGGCCGCACCCGCGTCGAGCGCGGCCGCCACCGTCGGCACCGCCGAGCGGATCCCGATCGTGGCCGCCGAACCGGCGTACACCCCGGACAGCATCGGATCGACCGACCGGGCCACCACCTGCTCGCCGAACCGGTCGGCGACGACCGTGCCGACAGCCGGGTCCGAGCCGCGACGCCAGTGCATCCGGCGGTGCGGTTCGGCCGCGATCTGCGCGATCGTCGCATCGTCGACCAGACCGGTCACCGACGCCGCCGACGTCGGGATGCCGTTGACGGTATCGGGGGGCAGCGGATGCAGGCGGCCCTGGCTGTAGATCGTCGGCCGCACCCCGGTGGTGCAGATCTGGCGGTCGGCCAGGCCGAGTTCGGCCAGCAGCGCCGGCACCTCGGGCCGGCGTACCACGAATGCCTCGGCACCGACGTCCATCGCTTGCCCGCCCAGCCGCTCGGTGCGCAGTATGCCGCCCAGCCGGTCGGCCGGATCGAAAACGGTGATCGTGGCGTCCCCACCGACTGCCGCGCGCAGCCGGTAGGCGGCGACCAGGCCTGAAATGCCGCCGCCGACAATGCAGTACGTAGAGCTCACAGCGAGTGCACCAGCGCGACCAGGTCGGTCAACAGCCCGGGATCGGTCGCCGGCAGCACACCGTGGCCGAGATTGAAGACATGACCGGCCGCACCGGCGTCGATCGCCGAGCGGCCGTCCTCGACGACGGCCCTGGCCGCCTTCTCGACCACCGGCCACCCGGCCAGCAGCGTGACGGGATCGAGGTTGCCCTGTACCGCAGTGCCGGGCCCGATGCGCGCGGCGGCATCGGCCAGGCAGGTGCGCCAGTCGACACCGATGACCGCCGGGGCGCCGTGCCCCGACACCGCTTCGGCCATCGCGCCCAGCAGTTCGGCGGTACCCACCCCGAAATGCGTCATCGGCACGCCGTAGCCGGCCAGCGCAGCGAACACCCGCGTGCTGTGCGGAAGCACGTAGCTGCGGTAGTCGGCCAGCGACAGCGTGCCGGCCCAGGAATCGAACACCTGGATGGCATCCACCCCGGCGTCGAGCTGGACCTTCAGGAACGCGATCGTCAGATCGGTCAGTACGCCCATCAGGGCGTGCCAGGTCGCCGGCTCGGCCAGCATCATTGCCTTGGTGCGCTCGTGAAGTTTGCTGGGGCCACCCTCGACCAGGTAGGACGCCAGTGTGAACGGGGCACCGGCGAAGCCGATCAACGGCACCTCGCCCAATGCGGCCACCAGCAGGCGCACCGCCTCGGAAACTGCTTCGACACGTTGCAGTTCAAGGGCTTTCATTGCGGTGACGTCGGCCTCGACGCGCACCGGATGGGCGATCACCGGCCCCACGTCGGGCACGATATCCAGATCGATCCCCGCGCCGCGGAGTGGGACGACGATGTCGGAGAACAGGATCGCCGCGTCCACTCCATGCCGGCGCACCGGCTGCAGGGTGATCTCGCAGATCAACTCCGGATCGAAGCAGGCTTCCATCATCGTGTTCTTGGCGCGCAGCTCCCGGTACTCGGGCAGCGAACGACCGGCCTGCCGCATGAACCAGACGGGGACGCGGCTGGGTTTGCGACCGGTAGCGGCAGCCAGGTAGGGCGCCGCGGGTAGTTCGCGATGGGTACTCATCGGGTCAATGTTCCCATGGAGCGCATGGCGCCCACCGCGCCGGCGGCACCAAATTCGGCGCGCCTGCCCCCCCGATTCCGCCGATGGGGCTAGCGTCAATCGACGTGACCACTGCGGAACCGGTGCAATTCCGCGAGGCGGTGGCGGCGATGAGTGCCGCACAGGTGCGGCCAGAGATCGAACTCGGTCCGATCCGTCCACCCCAGCGCCTCGCGCCGTACAGCTATGCGTTGGGCGCGGAGGTCAAACATCCCGAGACCGAGATCGTGCCCGAGCGATCCGAGGGTGATGCGTTCGGCCGGCTGATCCTGCTGCACGACCCGGAGGGTTCGGAGGCGTGGGACGGCACCATGCGCCTGGTCGCCTACATCCAGGCCGACCTGGACTCCAGTGAGGCGGTGGACCCGCTGCTGCCCGAGGTGGCCTGGAGCTGGCTGGTCGACGCCCTTCAGGCCCGCACCGAGCATGTGACGGCGCTGGGCGGCACGGTCACCGCCACGACCTCGGTGCGCTACGGCGACATCTCCGGGCCCCCGCGGGCCCATCAGCTGGAGATGCGCGCATCGTGGACGGCCACGACCATGGCGCTCGACACCCATGTCCAGGCGTTCTGTGAAGTGCTCGAGCATGCTGCGGGCCTTCCGCCGGCGGGAGTAACCGATCTGAGCTCACGCTCGCGCGCGTGACATGTCCGAATCTGACACCGATGCCGGTCCCCAGGCGCCCGAGGCTTCGTCCCACCAGCCGGCCGAGGAGACCCCCGACGCGACTCCCCTGCTGAGACCCACCCAAGGGGTGCCACCGGTGTCGGCCAGCGCCGACGAGATCGCCGCGGCCGCAGACCAGTTGGCCTCCGGCTCCGGCCCCTTCGCCGTCGACGCCGAGCGGGCCTCGGGTTTCCGCTACTCCAACCGGGCCTACCTGATCCAGATCCGGCGCACCGGGGCGGGGACGGTGCTGATCGATCCCGTCAACCACGGCGGCAGCCCCCTCGACGTCCTCAAGCCGGTCGCCGACGTGCTGGGGACGGACGAGTGGATTCTGCACGCCGCCGACCAGGACCTGCCGTGCCTGGCCGAGGTGGGCATGCGGCCCCCCGCGCTCTACGACACCGAACTGGCCGGCCGGCTCGCCGGCTTCGACCGGGTCAACCTCGCGGCCATGGTGCAGCGCCTGCTCGGGCTCGGGCTGGCCAAGGGACACGGCGCGGCGGACTGGTCGAAGCGCCCACTGCCCGACGCCTGGCTCAACTACGCCGCGCTGGACGTCGAGGTGCTCATAGAGCTGCGCGAGGCGATCGCCGCCGTGTTGACGGAGCAACAGAAAACCGATTGGGCGGCACAGGAATTCGAATATCTCCGCAATGCCGATGCCGCGCCCACCCGGCGTGATCGCTGGCGTCGGACATCGGGGGTCCACAAGGTGCGCAGCCGCCAGGGGCTGGCCGCGGTGCGCGAAATGTGGACGGTGCGCGACAAGATCGCACGCAGCCGCGACATCGCGCCCGGGCGCATCCTGCCGGACTCGGCGATCGTCGCCGCGGCCACCGCCGATCCCAAGACCGTCGCGGAACTCACCGCACTGCCGGTATTCGGCGGGCAGAAACAACGCCGCAGCGCACAGGTGTGGCTGGCCGCGCTGGAGGCGGCCCGTACCAACCCCGAACCTCCCGACACCGCCGAGCCGCAGAATGGGCCCCCGCCCGCGGTGCGCTGGGGCAAACGCAAACCCGAGGCCGCAGTGCGACTCGACGCCGCCCGCTTGGCGCTGGCCGAGCTGTCCGCACGGGTGGGTGTGCCGACCGAGAACCTGGTCTCCCCGGATCTGGTGCGCCGACTGTGCTGGGACTGGCAGGACACCGAGGATCCCCAGGCCAGAGCGGGTGCCATCGACTCGTTCCTGCGTGATGGTGGCGCCCGGCCGTGGCAGCGAGAGCTGACGGCGCCGGTGCTGGCGCAGGCGCTGGCTCCCGCCGGCGAGCCGGGGTCACCTCCCCCCGGCGAGCCAGGGTCACCTCCCCCCGGCGAGCAGACGTGAACTCCCCCGACACGCCGACTTCCTAGAGACCTTTGCGTCTGCTCGGCGCAGATCGAGATCAGTCGACCTGCTGGGTGACGCTGGACTCATCGCCGGCGTGCGTCGCCAGCGCGGCCACCCAACCGGTGACCTGGCGGGCCACGTGCTGCTCGGTGAGGCCGATGCCGGCCAGTACCTGATCGCGCGAGGCCTGGTTGAGAAACGCTTGCGGCACACCGACATCGCGGCACGGCACGTCGATCTCGGCGGCACGCAGCGCCGCCGACACGGCCGACCCGACACCGCCGCGCACGCCGTTGTCCTCCAAGGTCACGACCAGCTTGTGCAAGCCGGCCAGCGGCCCCAGCGCCGCCGGCACCGGCAGCACCCAGCGCGGGTCGACGACGGTGACCCCGATACCCTGCTTACGCAGCCGCTGAGCCACCGACAGTGCCATCGCCGCGAACGGTCCCACCGCCACCAGCAGCACATCGTCGCTCAGCTCGTCGGCCGGACGCGCCAGCACGTCAACGCCGGACAACCGCTCCAGGGCCGGGATATCTTCGCCCACAGCACCTTTGGGGAACCGGATGGCGGTCGGGCCATCGCCGGTACTCAAGGCCTCGCCCAACTCCTCGCGCAGCCGCTTACCGTCCCGCGGAGCGGCGACCCGGATGCCGGGAACGATGTTCAGCATCGACAGGTCCCACATACCGTTGTGGCTGGCGCCGTCGTTTCCGGTGATCCCGGCGCGGTCGAGCACCATGGTCACCGGCAGCTTGTGCAGGGCGACGTCCATCATGATCTGGTCGAATGCCCGGTTGAGGAATGTCGAGTAGATCGCGACGACCGGGTGCAGACCGCCCATGGCCAGCCCGGCGGCCGAGGTCATCGCGTGCTGCTCGGCGATGCCGACGTCGAACAGGCGATCCGGGAACCGCTGGCCGAACGCCGACAGCCCGGTCGGACCCGGCATCGCCGCGGTGATCGCCACGATGTCGCGGCGCTTGGCGGCATAGCCGATCAGCGCTTCGGAGAACAGCGACGTCCACCCGAGTGCCGCGGACGTGGCCGCCCGTCCGGTGCTCGGGTCGATGACACCGCAGGAGTGCATCTGCTCGGCGTCGTCGTTCTCCGCCGGCGGGTACCCCATCCCCTTGCGGGTGACGACGTGCACGATCACCGGCGCGTTGAAGCCGCGGGCATGCCGCAGCGCGTTCTCCACGGCGTGCTCGTCATGGCCGTCGATCGGGCCGACATACTTCAACCCGAGGTCGGTGAACATGGCCTGCGGGGACAACGCGTCCTTGATGCCGACCTTGACGCTGTGCATGAACTGATAGCAGAACTCGCCGACGACCGGCATGCCCCGCACCGCCCCGCGGCCCCGGTCGAGCAGCCGCTCGTAGCCGGGCTGCAGTCGCAGCGCCGCCAGGTGGTCGGCCAGCCCGCCGATGGTCGGGGCGTAGCTGCGGCCGTTGTCGTTGACCACGATCACCACCGGGCGGCGGGCCGCTGCGATGTTATTCAACGCCTCCCAGCACATCCCGCCGGTCAGCGCGCCGTCACCCAGCACCGCCACCACGTGGCGGTTGCGGTGGCCGGTCAGCTCGAAGGCCTTGGCCAGCCCGTCGGCGTAGGACAGCGCCGAGGACGCATGGCTGGACTCGACCCAATCGTGCTCACTCTCGGCGTGCGACGGGTAGCCCGACAGGCCATCCTTCATGCGCAGCGTGTCGAAATCGGCAGTGCGTCCGGTCAGCATCTTGTGCACATAGGCCTGGTGGCCCGTGTCGAAAATGATCGGGTCGTGCGGCGAGTCGAAAACCCGGTGCAAAGCCAGGGTGAGTTCGACGACACCGAGATTGGGCCCCAGATGGCCGCCCGTCGCGGCAACCTTGTGGATCAGGAACTGTCGGATCTCGCCGGCCAGTTCGGTCAGCTCGTGCTGCGAAAGGTGCTGCAGATCTGCGGGGCCGCGGACCTGTTCAAGCATTGGATCAGTCTACGCACGGTGGCCGGGTTCAGTCCGGATGAGCCTCGTAGATGTCGGGCACGCCGTCGTGGTCGCGATCGCGGGTTTCCTCCAGCCAGATCGACCGGTAATACCTGTTGCGCACGCGCAACAGGATGGCCGCGAGTGCCGCGGCCAGCAAAGACCCCGCCAGCACGGCGACCTTGACGACGTCGTCGCGTGCCGAGGCCGGACCGTAGGCCAATTCGCCGATCAGCAACGAAACCGTGAATCCGATGCCGGCCAGCATCGAGATGCCGAGCACGTCCACCCAGCGCAATGCCGTGTCCAGGCTCGCGCGCGTCGCCACATGCAGCAGCCAGGTGGTACCGAACACCCCGATCGTCTTGCCAACCACCAGCCCGCCCACGATTCCCAGCGCGATCGGATCACGCAGGGCTGTGATCAATCCCTCATAGCCGCCGAAGGTCACGCCGGCGGCGAAGAACGCGAACACCGGGACGGCGAAACCCGCCGACACCGGTCTGAGCATGTGCTCGAAGTGTTCGGCCAGCCCCGGACCGGCCTCCTCACCACCGTCGGGGCCCCGGCGCAACACCGGCACCGTGAACCCCAGGACCACACCGGCCACGGTGGCGTGCACCCCCGACTCGTGCACCAACATCCACGTGAGCATCGCCAGCGGGACCAACAGCCACCACGCCTCGACCCGTCGCTGCACGAGGATCGCGAACACGGTCAGCGGGATCAGCGCCACCAGCAACGGCACGAGGTGGAACTTCGAGCTGTAGAACACCGCGATCACGGTGATCGCCAGCAGGTCGTCGACCACGGCCAGGGTCAGCAGGAACGTCCGCAACGCCGCGGGCAGATGCGTCGAGATGACGGCGAGCACCGCCACCGCGAAGGCGATGTCGGTGGCCGTCGGAATCGCCCAACCGCGCGTCGCGCCGTCCCCCAGCCCGGCCGTGAATGCGACGAAGATCACTGCGGGAAGCGCCATCCCACCGATCGCGGCGGCGATCGGCAGCGCGGCGCGCGCCGGGTCGCGCAGGTCGCCGGCGACGAACTCACGTTTGAGCTCGAGACCGACGACGAAGAAGAAGATCGCCAGCAGACCATCGGCGGCCCACCCGCCCAGTGACAGGTCCAGATGCAGTCCGAGCCGATCGGTGCCGATGTGGAATTCGGTCAGCGCGTGATAGGAGTCCGACCACGGCGAGTTGGCCCAGATCAGCGCGAATGCGGCAGCCACCAACAGCAGTGCGCCGCCGACGGTCTCCTTGCGCAGGATCGCGGTAACCCGCGACGTCTCCGCCCACGAGCCGCGGGCGAACAACGCGCGGGGCAGTCGGGTGGGCCTGCGGTCAGCCAAAATTCACCTCGCCGGTTGACGGGTCACGAATATAGCTGCCGACCAGACTTCCCGGCACACCGTCGGGCCCGAGCCTACCGGCGGGAGCGGAATCTCACCGTGTCAGCAAAGCGACACACTCGACATGGTGGGTCAACGGGAACGAATCGAACACCCGGATCTCCTCGACGGTGTAGCCCCTGCCCTGATACAGGCCGATATCGCGGGCGAAGGCCGCCGCCTCACACCCGATGTGGACCACCCGCGGTACCCCGGCCCCGGCGACCAGGTCGATCACCTCCCGGCCGGCACCCGACCGCGGCGGGTCGAGCACCGCGATGTCGGCACCACCACGCCGAGCGGGCAGAGCCCGGCGCACCGAGTCGGTCACCACCTCCACCTGAGGCAGATCTGCCAGCGCCGCGCGGGCCGAACGCGACGCCGACCGCGAGGGGTCCACGCTCAGCACATGCCCGCGCTCACCCACCACATCGGCCAGCACGGCCGCGAACAGGCCGGCACCGCCGTAGAGATCCCACGCCGTGATGGGGTTCGTGGCCCGGGCCCACTGGCCCACCAGCGCGCTATAGGTCTGCGCAGCCTGCCGATGGGCCTGCCAGAACGCGGTGACGGGCAGCCGCCAGACCCGTTCACCGACACACTGCACCGCATCGTGGGTTCCCTCGATGACCGCGCTGCGCCGCGGCTGGCGGGCGGTGGCCATGACATGCCGACAGCCCTCGTCGTCAAGGATCACATGGATCTGGTCGCCGGGCTGCCAGAGCCGCTCGCCGAGCCCGTCGAGCATGCCCTCGGGCAGTTGACCGCACCGCAGATCGGTGACCAGCTCACCGCTGTGAAAGCGATGGAAACCCGGCCGGCCGTCAGCGCCCACACCCAACCGCACGCGCGTGCGCCAACCCTGCGCGTCGCCCGCGCCGACGGGCTCGGCGACACCGGCCCACTCGAAATCCCCCAGCCGGGCCAGCTGATTGGCCACCACCTGCCCCTTGAGCACGCGGGCGGCCGCCGGATCGGCGAACGACAAGTCACAGCAGCCGGCGCCGTGCACCCCGGCCACCGGGCACAGCGGGTCCACCCGGTCCAGGGACGATTCGAGCACCTCGATCACCTCGGCATGCCAATACGACCCGCGCTCAAGGGTCACCCGGGCGCGCACCCGCTCCCCCGGTAGGGCGTAGCGCACGAACACCACACGTCCGTCGTGCCGGGCCACGCAGCTACCGCCGTTGGCTGCCGGGCCGGTGCTCAGCACCAGCTCGGCTGGGGCAGCCCCGGTCACCCCAGGAAGCCTCGGCGTACGTCGCCGGGGGCGATATGAGCCTGCAGCTCGTCCATCCCCTCCGACGAGTTCAGCTGCCACGGAACGGAAGTCACCATCACGTTCGGCATGAACAACAGTCGCGTCTTGAGCCGAAACGCACTCTGGTTGTGCAGCAGATGCTCCCACCAGTGGCCGACGACGTACTCGGGGATGAACACGGTCACGACCGTACGGGGGGCTTCCTTGCAGATCCGCTTGACGTAGTCCAGGACGGGGCGAGTCACTTCGCGGTACGGGGACGCGACGACTTTCAGGGGAACGGTGATCTCGCTTTCCTCCCACTTGTGCACCAGGGCGCGAGTCTCACCGTCGTCGACGCTGACGGTGATCGCCTCCAGCACGTCGGGCCGGGTCGCCCGGGCGTAGGCTAGGGCCCGCAATGTCGGCAGGTGCAGCTTGGATACCAGCACGATGGCGTGGTTGCGGCTGGGCAGCACCACCTCGCCCTGCTCGGCCTCCTGCTCGGCCAGCTCCCGGGCCACGGTGTCGTAGTGCCGGTGGATCGCCTTCATCAAGATGAACAGCGCGGTCATCGCCAAGATCGCGATCCATGCTCCGACCAGGAACTTGGTCACCACGACCAGCACCAGCACCGCGCCGGTACACAGGAAACCGACGGTGTTGATGACCCGCGACTGCATCATCTTGCGCCGGGCGGCCGGATCGGTCTCGGTGCGCAGCAGCCGTGTCCAGTGCCGCACCATGCCGATCTGGCTGAGCGTGAACGACACGAACACCCCGACGATGTAGAGCTGGATCAGCGCGGTGACCTCCGCGCGGAAGGCCACGATGAACGCGATCGCGGCGAAGGCCAGGAACAGGATGCCGTTGGAGAACGCCAGCCGGTCTCCGCGGGTGTGCAGCTGGCGCGGCAGGTAGCGGTCCTGGGCCAGGATCGAGCCCAGCACCGGGAATCCGTTGAATGCGGTGTTGGCCGCCAGCACCAGGATCAGCGCGGTGACGCCGGCAATCGCATACAGACCGATCGGGAAGTCGTGGAACACCGCATCGGCCAGCTGGGTGATCAGCGTTTTCTGCTGATAGTCGTCGGGCGCGCCGATCAGCTGGGTGTGCGGATCGTCGGCCACCTTCACCCCGGTCGCCTTGGCCAGCATGATGATCCCCATGAACAGCGAGATCGCGATGAGGCCCAGCATCGCCAGCGTCGTGGCCGCATTGCGCGACTTGGGTTTGCGGAAGGCGGGCACCCCGTTGCTGATCGCCTCCACGCCGGTCAGCGCCGCACTGCCCGAGGAGAACGAGCGGGCGACCAGGAACACCAGCGCGAAACCCAGGACCTTGCCGTGTTCGTTGTGCACCCCGAAAGCGGCGGATTCGGCCCGCAACGGCGTGCCGAGAACATAGATCTGGAACAGGCCCCAGCCGAGCATGATGTAGATACCGATCATGAACGCGTAGGTGGGGATCGCGAAGGCCGCCCCCGACTCGCGGATACCGCGAAGGTTGATCGACGCCAGCAGCAGGATCGCCGCGACCGCGAACCACACCTTGTGGTGGCCGACGAACGGAATCGCCGAGCCGATGTTGGACATCGCCGAGGCCATCGACACGGCCACGGTGAGCACGTAGTCGACCAGCAGGGCGCTGGCCACCGTCAATCCGGCGGTGGGGCCGAGGTTCGTGGTCACGACCTCGTAGTCGCCGCCACCGGACGGGTAGGCGTGCACGTTCTGCCGGTAGCTGGCGATCACCACCAGCATGACCGCCGCCACCGCGAGCCCGATCCACGGGGCCATCGCGTAGGCCGACAAGCCGGCCACCGACAGCACGAGGAAGATTTCCTCGGGGGCGTATGCCACCGAGGACATCGCATCGGAGGCGAACACCGGCAGGGCGATGCGCTTGGGGAGCAGCGTGTGACTCAGCCTGTCGCTGCGAAACGGGCGTCCGAGGACCAGCCGACGGGCGGCCGTCGAAAGCTTAGACACGAGTGCCAAGAGTAAGCCCAACGCGCAATAGCTGTAGCGTTCCCCGTACGGTCATTCCCGGCGAGACCACTCAGCCACTTTCGGCTACGGTTCCGGCAGGCCGACGCGCGACGTAGCCGAAAGGACTTCAGGTGCGGGTAGTGGTGATGGGGTGCGGCCGAGTTGGCGCCTCACTGGCCGACGCGCTCTCCCGAATCGGGCACGACGTGGCGATCATCGATCGTGACCCCGCCGCCTTCCACCGGCTCTCCCCCGACTTCTCCGGGGAGAGGGTGCTGGGCATGGGTTTCGACCGAGAAGTTCTGCTGCGCGCCGGAATCGAGACCGCGGAGGCCTTCGCGGCGGTGTCCTCCGGCGACAACTCGAACATCATCGCCGCGCGGGTGGCGCGCGAGACATTCGGGCTCAAGCACGTGGTGGCGCGCATCTACGACGCCAAGCGGGCCGCCGTTTACGAACGGCTCGGCATCCCGACCGTGGCGACGGTGCCGTGGACCACCGACCGGCTGCTCAACGCGCTGACCCGCGACACCGGCACCACCAAGTGGCGCGACCCCACCGGCACGGTGGCCGTCGCGGAGGCATCGCTGCACGAGGGCTGGGTGGGCCATCGCCTGACGGATCTGGAGACGGCCACCGGTGCGCGGGTGGCATTCCTGATCCGGTTCGGCAGCGGGCTGCTGCCCGAGCCCAAGACCGTCGTGCAGGCCGGTGACCAGGTCTACATCGCGGCGGTGTCCGGACGCGCGGCCGAGGCGCTGGCGATCGCCGCGCTACCGCCCGGCGAGGACGTCGGAGAGGAGCTCTGAGGTGGGCAAGAAACTGCTGACCGTCGCCATCGCCGGGGCGGGTGCGGTCGGCCGGTCGATCGCCCGCGAGCTGCTCGACAACGACCACGAGGTGACGCTGATCGAGCGCAACGCCGAACACCTCGACATCGACGCCATACCGGCCGCCCACTGGCGCCTCGGCGACGCCTGCGAACTGAGCCTGCTGGAGTCGGTGCACCTCGAGGAGTTCGACGTCGTGATCGCCGCCACCGGCGACGACAAGGCCAATGTGGTGCTCTCGCTGCTGGCCAAGACGGAGTTCGCGGTCTCCAGGGTGGTCGCCCGCGTCAACGATCCACGCAACGAGTGGCTGTTCGACAGCGCCTGGGGCGTCGACGTCGCGGTGTCCACGCCCCGGATGCTGGCCTCGTTGGTGGAAGAGGCCGTCGCGGTGGGAGACCTGGTCCGGCTGATGGAGTTCCGCACGGGGCACGCCAACCTCGTCGAGATCACGCTGCCCGACGACACGCCGTGGGGCGGCCGGCCGGTCCGCAAGCTGTCGTTGCCCCGCGATGCCTCGCTGGTGACGATCCTGCGCGGCCAGCGTGTCATCGTGCCCGAGCCCGACGAACCACTGGAGGGTGGCGACGAGCTGCTGTTCGTCGCCGCCCCGGAGGTCGAGGAGGAGCTGCGCGCACACCTGCTGCCGCAGGGATAGCGCGCTGGCCCGCCCGTCGCAGGCCTCGGCAGGTCAGTCGCCGGCCGGTGCGACGTCGGCACCCACATCCGCGGCCGGATCGGCATCTGCGGACGGGTGGGCGTGCGCGTGGGCGGCATGCACCGCGCGTTGCGCGGTGCGGATCGCAAAATAGGTGACCAGCGCGGCAACCGCGGTCAGCGGCCAGCCCATCGCGATGCGCGCGACGCCGAGCCAGCCGGTCTTGTCGGCGTCGTAGAGGTGGTGCTGGACGAGGAACCGGGCACCGAACACCAGGACCCAGGTGAGCGTGGCGATGTCGAACGCGTACACCGCCCGCCGGTTCTTGCGCCAGAGCCGGTCGTGGCCGTTCACCCAGCTCCAGATGTAGCCCACGACGGGGCGGCGGATCAGCACCGACAAGGCGAACACGCTGGCCCACACCAACGACATCCAGATGCCGAGCAGGAAGTAGCCCTTCGATGCCCCCACGAACCAGGCGATCAGCGCACTCACTCCGACGCCGATGAACCCCGAAACCGCGGGTTGCACCGACTCACGGCGCAGCAGCCGCCACGCCAAGACCAGTGCCGCGACACCGAGTGCCGCGGCGATGGCGGGCAACAGGCCGAAGGTGGTCGATACCGGGACCAGGACGATGATGGGAAGTGCGGAGTAGATCAGGCCGCTGACGCCGCCCATCTGGTTGAGCAGCGCCTGGGCTGGGTTGCGATCGGTGTGGGCCACAGGTCAACGGCGCCCGGGCATGACCGCGGCGAGGACGAATCGGCTCAACGTTGGATCTCGTAATGCGGGTTGTAGATGGCCTTGCCGCCGTTCTCCAGCGTGCCGAGCCGCCCGTGCACCTTCAGGGTGCGGCCGGACTCGATGCCGGGGATCCGGCGCTGGCCCAACCAGACCAGCAGCACCGTGTCGGTGCCGTCGAACAATTCGGCGCGCACACCACCGGCACATCCCTTGGCGTTCGCTTCCACGCTGCGCAAGGTCCCCACCATGGTGACTTCCTGGCCACGCCGGCAATCGATGGCGCGCTGCGCACCGGTATTGGCGGCCTCGCCCGTGAGCTCCTCGACGTCGCGCTGCTCAGGGTCCTCCGTCAACCTCCGGGTGAGACGGCGTACAAAACCTTCGGCCGTAGCCATGGTCTCTCCTGACACTTCAGCGGATCACAATGCCAACGCCACGGTAGACCTGTTGATTCCCTGATGCCACGCGGCATACCCATTACGCGCTGACCAATCTGGAAGCAGGGCACGATCATGTGATGGCGATCAACTTGCGCGGCGTTGCGACGGTCCTGTTGCCCGGAACCGGGTCTGACGACGACTACGTCTACCGGGTGTTTTCGGGGCCATTGCACGATGCCGGTGCAGTGGTGATCGCCCCGCCACCCCAACCCGCCCGGCTCGTCGGCGGCTACCGCGAAGCCCTCGACGATGCAGCCCGCGAAGGACCGATCGCCCTCGGCGGGGTGTCCATCGGCGCGGCCGTGGCCGCAGCGTGGGCGTTGGCCCATCCCGGTCATGCCGTCGCGCTGCTGGCCGCCCTTCCGCCCTGGACCGGGGAACCCGACAACGCGCCGGCGGCGTTGGCCGCCCAGGAGACGGCCCATCAACTACGCCGCGACGGGCTGGCGACCGCGACCGCGGCCATGCGGGCGTCCAGTCCGGCCTGGCTGGCCGACGAGCTGACCCGCTCCTGGCTGGGCCAGTGGCCGGCGCTTCCCGACGCGATGGACGAGGCGGCCGCATATGTAGCGCCGAGCAGCCCACAGTTGGAGCGGCTGACCGCACCGATGGGCGTCGTGGCCGCCACCGACGATCCGATCCATCCTCTGGAGGTGGCACTGGAGTGGGTGTCGGCGGCCCCGCGCGCGGCGCTGCGGGTCGTCACCCTCGACGAGTTCGGGCCCGATCCGGCGGTGCTCGGCGCGGCGTGTCTGGCGGCGCTCGACGATGCAGGCGGCGCCTGAGGAGGGCGCCGTTTATCCGCCGGTGCTGGTGCTGCGCAGCTGCTGCATCGCCGACCCTGCGGCGCTTCGCCGCTCGGTCGGCACGGTCGGCGGCCGCTGTTGTTGCGGCTGCTGCGTTGCCTGTTGCGCGGCCGCCATCGCCTGCTGGGCGGCGGCCTCACGTAGTTGGGTAGCCATCGGCTCTGGCAGCTCCACGGGCAACGGGGTGCGCACCGGCAACGGTGTTTCACCACGGCGAACAACGGTGTCGGCCAAGGCTTCCCGCGCCTCATCGGCAAGCGCGGCGATGGCTTCGGGCAGGCCGTTGACCACGCAGCGGATCATCCAGCGGTAGCCGTCGACCCCGATGAAGCGCACGATGCCCGCCGCGACACCGACCACTTCCCGCCCCCAGGGCCCGTCCTCGATGGACACCTTGGCGTTGTCCTTGCGCAACGAGTCGGCCAGCTCACCGGCGACCTCACGCCACAGCCCGCGTGACTTCGGCGCCGCGTAGGCGGCGATGGTGAACCGCCCGTTGGGGGTGACCACCCAGATCGCGTTCGGGACGCCGCCCTCGTTCACCTCCACCTGTACCTGGCCACCGGGCGGCATCGGGATCAGCACCGAGCCAAGGTCGAGCCGGGCCAGCGCGGCATCGTCGGGATTGTCGAAGTCCTCGATGTCGAACGGCCCCGCGAGTTCGGCCTCGTCACCCCCCGACTCCGCCGAGGTCGCAGTGTCGGTTTTCTCGTCTCGACCCTTGTCGTTCTTACGTTTGCCGAATGCCATCACAAACTCGCATGTCCGCCGGAGGAACCGTGGCCGCCCTCGCCACGGGTGGTGTCAGCCAGTCCGGCCTCGTCGAACGAGGCCACCTCGACCAGCTCTGGTAATTCAACCCGCTGAACCAGCAGTTGGGCGATGCGGTCGCCGCGCCGAATCGGTATCGGCGCGGTCGGGTCGAGGTTGATCAACGCCACCTTGATCTCGCCGCGATAGCCGGCGTCGATCGTGCCGGGGCTGTTGACGATCGAAAGTCCCACGCGCGCAGCCAAACCAGAACGCGGATGGATCAGGCCGACCATGCCATGCGGGATGGCCACTGCAATCCCCGTCGCGACCAGGGCACGGGATCCCGGCGCCAGATCGACATCCTCCGCGCTGAACAGATCGACCCCCGCGTCACCATCGTGAGCGCGGCTTGGCAGGGGCAGATCGCGGTCCAGGCGAACCACCGCGAGACTGGTGGACACGAAGCCACAGACTACCCTTGGCCACGTGTCTAGTTTGCGTGTGACCTCGCAAACCGTGCGGTACCGCGAGCGGCTGTGGGTGCCGTGGTGGTGGTGGCTGGCCGGGTTTGGACTGGCGTGGCTGTTGGCCAAGGAAGTCAACATGGGCGTGCGGTCTTTGCCCGATTGGCTGCCGTACCTGCTACTCGCCGTGGTGGCCGTCGGCGTGCTGATGTGGCTGAGCCGTACCCAGGTCGAGGTTGTGAGCAGGGATTCGGACGTCGAGCTGTGGGCCGGCGAGGCCCATCTGCCCATGTCAGTGGTGACACGCTCAGCCGAGATCCCGCGTACGGCCAAGTCGGCGGCACTCGGCCGCCAGCTCGATCCGGCTGCCTACGTCGTGCATCGGGGGTGGGTTGGACCGATGGTTCTGGTCGTTCTCGACGACCCGGACGATCCGACACCGTACTGGTTGGTGAGCTGCCGGCATCCCGATCGGGTGCTGGCCGCGCTGCGCTCCTGACCGCCCCAGCCCGCATCGTCGCGCGCCTACGCCCAACTGCCACGCTCCTCCTCAGGCCGCCCAGCCCGCATCGTCGCGCGCCTACGCCGCACAGTCCGTGCAGATCATGACGCCGTTCTTCTCACTGGCCAGCCTGCTGCGGTGATGCACCAGGAAGCAGCTCGAACACGTGAACTCGTCAGCCTGCTTCGGGATCACCCGCACCGACAGCTCCTCGCCGGAGAGATCGGCACCGGGTAATTCGAACGACTCTGCGGTTTCGGACTCGTCGACGTCGACCACGGCCGACTGCGCCTCGTTGCGCCTCGCCTTGAGCTCTTCGAGCGAGTCTTCGGACACCTCGTCGGTTTCTGTACGCCGTGGGGCGTCATAGTCAGTAGCCATCGTCTTGTCCCCTCGTAACCTCAGCAGAGCTTTGTATCAGCGTCGAACGCGTCCGCCAAACGAATCGTGCCCACATCACACAGAGATGGGGTGTGATTTGTATCACACATATTGATCCACGTCGATGGGCGTGTTCCGCCCGCACCCGCCGACTGCCTCTAGAGTGCAGGCGTGGTCGCTCAAATCACCGAAGGAACCGCCTTCGACAAGCATGGCCGCCCGTTCCGCCGGCGCAACTACCTGCCAGGAATCATCGCGGCGGGCGTCATGTTCGCGATCACCGCGGTGGTATGGGCGATAGTTCTCACCAGGCCGGCCGACGTCCACGAAGCCCAGGCCTGCAACCCCCCGCCGGCGCCCACCGACCCGTCCACACCCAAGCTCGGTGAGCGGGTGTCGTCCTCGGAGATGATCGACGTGGCCCCGGCCAAGCTTGCCGACACCAAGATCGAGGTGCTCAACGCCAGCGGCCAGGGCGGGCAGGCCGGCGAAGTGTCCGGTGAGCTGCGCGATCTCGGCTTCGCGCAGCCGACGGCCGCCAATGATCCGATCTATGTCGGCGCCCGGCTGAACTGCCAGGGCCAGATCCGTTTCGGCCCCACCGGCAAGGCGGGCGCGGCAGCGGTGTGGCTGGTGGCACCGTGCGTCGAGCTGTATCAGGACGACCGCACAGACGATTCGGTGGACCTGGCGCTCGGAACCGACTTCACCACCTTGGCCCATAGCGACGACATCGAGGCGGTCCTGGCCGGCCTGCAGCCGGATGCCACCGAGCCGGCCGACTCGGCGCTGCTGTCCAAGATCCACAACGGCACCTGCTGA